>Ga0302202_10000177_pt1 | contig 76383 bp, 65 predicted proteins | sample II_Bog_N3_3_FD_194579 | JGI IMG/M metagenome (GOLD analysis project Ga0302202, IMG submission 194579) | Peat permafrost microbial communities from Stordalen Mire near Abisko, Sweden - II_Bog_N3_3 | ecosystem: Environmental > Terrestrial > Soil > Wetlands > Peat | place: Sweden: Abisko... | reverse complement strand
CGCCGGCCAACACCTTCGCGCACCTTGACTCGACGATCGTGCTCGAGCGCTCCATCGCCGAGCTCGGGATCTACCCGGCCGTCGACCCGCTCGCCTCGGTCTCCAAGGCGCTCGAAATCTCGATCGTGGGCGAGGAGCACTACAACGTGGCCCGCGAGCTCCAGCGCGTGCTCCAGAGGTACAAGGACCTCCAGGACATCATCGCGATCCTGGGCCTGGACGAGCTATCGCCAGAGGACAAGCTCACCGTCTTCCGCGCACGCAAGATCCAGCGCTTCCTCTCGCAGCCCTTCTCCGTGGCCGAGGTGTTCACGGGGACTCCCGGCAAGTACGTCCCGGTCAAGGAGACCGTTCGCGGATTCAAGATGATCCTCGACGGCCAGCTCGACGACGTCCCCGAGGGCGACTTCTACATGAAGGGTGGCATCGAAGAGGTGATCGCCTCCGGCAAGAAATAGGCCCATGCCGCTCATCCTCGAGATCGTCACCCCTGAGGCCCGGGTCTATTCCGAGACGGTCGACACGGTCGTGATCCCGACCGTGGAGGGGGAGGTCGGCATTCTCCCGGGGCACATCCCGCTCGTCGCCCAGATGGGCGCGGGAGAACTGCGTGCGACCAGGGGAAACGTCACACAGTACCTGATCGTCGGGGGCGGCTTCGCCCAGGTCACCGGGGAGAGGGTCTCGATCCTTGCGGACAGCGCGATCGAGGAGGAGAAGATCGACGTGAATGCGGTCGAGAACGCGATGAAGCGCGCGCAGGATGCTCTCAAGGGCAAGGAAGGGCTTGATCCCGCGGAGGTCGAAAGGCTCGAAGGATTTGTTCGGTTCTCCGTCGCCCAGCTCGGGATACGTAGTCGGAGGCGGTAAGGATCCGGGCCGTTCGCTGCGCTTGGGCAGGAAATGGGCCTTTTATGGTCATTTCTTGCTGTTTTATGGGCAAAAACAGGCGTTTTTGGCCATAAATGATGCAATGGGACGAAGTCCAGGGTACCTCCTTGGCGTCATCTAGGAGAACCCCCTTAACAAGTATTTCTTGAAACTGAGTCTCAGTTCCCACATGTTTCCCTTCTCACCCATGGCTGGACAGCCCGTCACCTCCCCCTTCCCCCTCTGCCAACTACCCGTGCGCGCGACTGGCAGGGTGTGCCGGTTGAAGGGCGACTCCGAGTTTTGCCAGCGTGTCCGCGAGATGGGATTCGGTGAATCCGCCTACGTCACCAAGGTCTCGGGCAACCGCACCATCCTCTGCCAGGTCAATGGAACCCGGATCGCGCTCAGCCACAGCGCTGCAAGCCAGATCCTCGTAGAGCGGACCGGCGCCCGCTGAGGGCGTGGATCCCATTCATGGCGGCGCTGGTAAAGCTGTCCGATCTTCCGGCGGGCTCGTCGGCCGTCGTCCGGCAGTTTCCGAAGACCGGAACAGCATCGCTTAGGCTCCGCGAAATGGGACTCCTCGTGGGCACGCCGCTTAAGCTTGTCAGGCTCGCGCCCTTCGGGGATCCGATCGAGATCAAGGTCCGCGGGTACCACCTTACGCTCCGAAAGAGCGAGGCTGCGGATGTGATGGTGGAGCCCCAGGACCAATGACCTCCACGACGCGGGCACCGATCTACGCGCTTGTCGGCAATCCCAACTGCGGCAAGAGCACCCTGTTCAACGCGCTCACGGGACTGAAGCAGAAGGTGGGCAACTATCCCGGCGTGACCGTGGAGAAGAAGATCGGGACGTCCTATTCCCAGCACGGCCAGCCGATCACCGTCATAGACCTTCCGGGCGCCTATTCGCTCGCCGCGAGGTCGCCTGACGAGGCTGTCACCCGTGACGTGCTTCTTGGCAGGAGGGCCGACACGCCCCAGCCGGACCGGATCCTCTGCATCGTCGATGCCACGAACCTTGAGCGTAACCTCTACCTTGTGCACCAGGTGCTGGACCTGGGCCGGCCCGTGATCGTCGTGCTCAACATGATGGACCTGGCGACCCAGTCGGGGCTCGTCATTAAGGCTGCCAGGCTTGAGCAGCTCCTGGGCATTCCCGTGATCCCCTGCGAGGCCGTGAATGGGAAGGGGCTCATCGAGCTCAAGCTAGCGATGAGCAAGTTCGACCCGCCGCTCTCCCGCCATGCGTGGAACATCCCGGCGGCGATATCCTCGGCGGTGGCGGAGCTCCAGGCTTCCCTCGTCGCCAATGGCGGCAAGGCTCCCCTCATTGCGCGGGCCGAGGCGCTCCTGCTCCTGACCGACCAGGATTCCGTGCGGGTCGCGGGCTCGTCGCCTCTCGACAGCCGCACCGAGGAGATCCTCAGGGCCTGGGAGAAACGCTGGGAATCCGAGGGAACGGACTGGGCGGGAACACTCGTCAACTCCCGTTACGAGGTGATCGGCGGGCTTGCGGCCGAGGTGTCGGAGGCGGCCCACTCGGCCGTGCCAACCGTGAGCGACCGGATCGATTCCGTGGTCACCCATCCCGTCTGGGGATGGCTCGTCCTCGGGGCCGTCATGGCGCTCCTCTTTGTTAGCATCTTTTCGCTGGCCCAGGCGCCGATGGACTGGATCGGAGGGAGGACCACGGCGCTTGCGGACTGGACCAAGCATGTGATGCCGGAAGGCGACTTGAGGAACCTCCTGACCGACGGCGTGATCGGCGGGGTGGGCACGATCGTCACGTTCCTTCCCCAAATCCTGATCCTTTTCTTCTTCATAGGCCTCCTCGAGAGCACCGGCTACATGGCCCGCGCCGCATTCATCATGGACCGCCTGATGAGCAGGGTGGGGTTGAACGGCAAGTCCTTCATCCCGCTCCTCTCCTCCTACGCTTGCGCGATCCCCGGGATTATGGCCACGCGGACGATCGAGGACGCCAAGGACAGGCTGGTGACAATCCTCGTGGCCCCGCTCATGAGCTGCTCGGCCCGGCTGCCGGTCTACCTGCTGATGATTGCTGCCCTCCTGCCGGGCAGGGGCGTTTCACTGGCGACCAAGGTCGGCATCATGGTCCTCATGTACGCCCTCGGCACCTTCGGGGCCTTTGGATTCGCCTGGCTGTTCAAGCGCACGCTCCTGAAAGGGAAGCCGCCGCTCATGATCATGGAGCTGCCGCCCTACCGGCTGCCGCGGCTTAGGGACGTGATCCTCCACATGGTGGAGCGCGCCGGCATTTTCCTGAAACGCGCGGGCACGGTGATCCTGGCGATCAGCGTGGTACTCTGGTTCCTTGCCGCCTATCCCAAGGCGCCAGCCGGCGCGACGGACACCGAGCAGCTGGCGCAGAGCTTCGCGGGGCGCGCCGGGCACGCGATCGAGCCCCTCATAAAGCCAATCGGCTTTGACTGGCAGATCGGGATAGGGCTCATCAGCTCGTTCGCGGCCCGCGAGGTCTTCGTGAGCACCATGGGGGTCGTCTTCAATGCGGAATCGAACGGCGAGGACACGAAGACGCTCCAGCATGCGCTAGGCTCGGCAACCTGGCCCGATGGCAGGAGGCTCTTCACCCCGCTGGTGTGCGTCACGCTCATGGTGTTCTACGTGTTCGCCATGCAGTGCATGAGCACGATCGCTGTCGTGCGGCGGGAGACCAACTCGTGGCGGTGGCCGCTCTTCCAGACGGCCTACATGACGGGTGCGGCATGGATCATATCGTTTGTTGTGTACCAGGGGGGGACCGCGCTAGGGTTCTAGCGGATCAATGACGCCCGAACTCCAGACACTTGCGGCCCTCCTGATCGTGGCGGCGGCCGCGGCGGGGCTCTTCCTGCGCTGGTCTGCGAACCGCCGGAAACCGGGCTGCGGCGGCGGCTGCGGCTGCCCGGCGGACGAGCTTAAGGACAAGCTTAGCAGCCGGGACAAGGCTGCCAAGATGCGGAGCTGAACCGGCGCGGCACCCGGCCCCGAGGCGGGCAAAAACGCGCAGTTTCTCCCGGAGAAACAACCGGCCATGTCCATGCTCGTCCTCCACGACCCGAGGTGCGCCGACTACTGGGCGCTCGGGCACCCCGAGAAGCCCGAGCGCGTCACCCACACGGCGGCGTACCTCCAGGACACCTTCCCCGGCTGGACGTGGGTTTCCAAGTTTGACGAGGTCCCCGACAAGACGCTGCTCCTGGCCCACACCCCGGCGCACCTGGCACGCCTTGAGCAGCAGAATGACTTCGACCCGGACACGCGCTACCTTCCCGGGATCGGCCAGCACGCGCGACGCTCGGTCGCCGCGGCGCTCCTTGCGGCCCGCCACGCGCACGACACCGGGCGCCCCGCGTTCTCGCTCATGCGCCCGCCCGGACATCACGCGACCGCGAACCAGGCGATGGGATTCTGCTACCTGAACCAGGTGGCGATCACGGCCCTGGCGGCGATGCGCGACTTTGACATCCGCCGGATAGCGATCTGGGACTTTGACGCGCACCACTGCAACGGCACCGAGGCGATCCTCCTCGGCAGGGAGGGCATCCTCGTCAGCTCGGTGCACCAATCGCCGGGCTACCCGGGAACGGGGCTGCACGACCTCGGCAACATCCGCAACTGGCCCGTGCCCCCGGATGCCTCGAGGGAGTCCCACATGGACGCGCTGCGCGCGTCGCTTGACGCCATCGTCGGCTTCAGGCCTGAGCTGGTGCTCGTGTCCGCGGGCTTTGACGCGTACGTCGGTGACCCGATAACGGAGATGACGCTTGAGGCGGAAGACTTCGCCTCGCTAGGGCACTGGCTCCAGCACACCGGGATTCCGGCGGCTGCGGTCCTTGAGGGTGGCTACAGCGCGGACCTGCCCGAGCTCGTGGGGGAGTTCCTGGGGGCGTGGTCCGAGTGACAGGGCTGTCCTAGTTATCCTTCTTTTTCTGCAGGGGGTTCGCGGCCACCACCTTGGCGAGCGCGTCGTGCCATGGGCCCGTGTCGACCTGCTCGAGCGTTCCCCCGAGGACGACGTGGACGGTCACGTCCCGGAAGCCCGCGTCGTCCTTCTTCGGGACAAGGATTCCCGCCTTGGAGAGTAGTTCGGCCGGGTGACCCTTGACGCTCAGGACAAGGTCCAGCGAGAGCGGACGCTTGGGGAGGGCTGCGCCCTTCCCAAAGGCGATGTCACCCGAACCCCGGAGCCTCTCGTCCGGGAAGTCCATCTCGATATCGGAGAGGTGGAGCGCCTGGTCCGGCCCCGCCGCGGCCGCGATCGTGAGCCGGTCATAGCCGATCTCGGCGATCTCGTAGGTGAAATTGATGATAGCGTCCGCAGCCGGGCTCACCTTGTTCCTGTCGATGCGGTCAAAGCCCTTGTGAATGCCAAAGATCGAGCCCACCGCGGAGCTCACGTCTCCTAGGGTATCCGAGACCGGGGTCGAAGCCTCTGGCACGGCGTCGGCAACATCGACTTTCAGGAAACGCAGGATTCCGGACTGGCTCTTGAGCAGGATTTGCGGGTGGGCGTCCCGCGCCAGTTCATCGAGACTAACGCCAACGCCGGTGAGTGTCGCGGCGGCGGAAAAATGTCCCTCAAAGGGGGCCGATTGGCCCTTCGGAGCGGTGCCGAAAAAGGCCGCGGCGTCCACATCCTCCACGCTTCCCGAGGCCTTGATCGCATAAGGGCGTGCAAGCGAGGGATCGAAGGAGATCGTCCCCTCGAACTTGCCCAGGTTGTGGTTCAGGATCCACACGCGTCCGGTTTCAAGGCGTACCTGATCGTGTTTCAGGACGAGCGCCCCCCCGACCTCGTCGTAGTTTCCGTTCGGGGTGCGAAGCAGCTTGAACGAGAACCCGATATTTCCCGTCCAGCCGCCCCAGAAGGGCCCGGGGACTTTCGATGCCGCGGAGATTCGTCCCCCTCCCGCGGCCGCAAGTGGCGCTGCGAGAAGACGCAGGTCGCCCTCGGCTATGTCCTCGCTGGTGAGCCTAATCTCAAGTTCACCGCCGGAGCGCCCAAACGCGCACGAACCCTCCGTGGAAAGCTCCCGTTTGCCCCCATTGGAGGCGAAGTCGATGGGTGCCGTGAAGGCAAAATCCCCGTCGGCATCGACGTCGAGGTGCACGGTCGCGCTCACCGTTTGGCTCGGGTCCTGCCCGGCCCAGATCACCTTGCCGTCAATTCCCGTAGTGTCGCCGAGCTTTGCCGAGAAATCCCCGGACGCGGATTTGCCGACCTGCCAACCGGGCCCGGCAACGCCGGCTTCAAATGCGAGCGCTTCGAGAGCCGCGCTCCATGTACCCGTGACCGCGACTGTCGGGTCGGCGCCGGCAACGCGTGAGGCCTTGGCCTGGATCTCGCCCAGGAAACGGCCGGCTGCGCGGACCGAAAGCGGCCCGACCGTGACGTCCCAGCCCGTTGGGGCGTAGGATGCGAGGAGTGGCGCCGACAGGTCGAGAGGAGCCCCGGCGAGACCCGCAACCGAGACGCCCGAGGCCGTGAGCGGCTCCTTCAGCCGAAGGGAGAATCCGCCGTCGTGGGGCCGGATCACGAAACGGGCGTTCGCCTCTCCGGCCGTGAACCTGAGCCGGCTTGTGGGACTCGAGAGCCACTCGAGCGGCAGGCCCTTAACCGACCCCTCGAAAAAGTCCTCTCCCGGCTTGGGGACGACGACGCTCCCGGTGTTCCCGTCAAAGTCGAAGGTTTGCAGCGATTGCACGACCACCGTCGAGCGGGCGCCCTCCAGCGAAAGCATCAGGTGGCCCACGTGCAGGGAACGGCCCGAGAGCGTGGCGTCGAAATCGACATCCACGTTGGCCTTTCCGACGCGCTCCAGGATAGGCGCGAGAAACGAGAGGCTTCCAGCGGCCGACTTTAGCCGACCGACGGCATGCATCCTTGAGAGGCCGCTGTCCGCCTCGAAGCTGCCTTCACCGACTGCTGCCAGGGTAGGAAGCGTGGTGAACGGCGAGAACGGCGCCAGGTCGGATTCCACGAGGTTAGCCTTCCACGTTCCCGATACCCCGCCTGTCGCCTGGGACGACGTGGCATCAAAAACGACGGCGCGCCTGCCGCCCCGGCTGAGGCTCAACGAATAGGTCTCACCGCCGGGCCCGTGCTCCGCGGAAGCCTGCACCGACACGGCGAGGTTGGACTGGGCCTCGCCGATCATGGTCACCTCGGCCGCGAGCTTTAGGACATCCAGCGTCCTCGGCGTCCTCATGAGGAGGGTAATCGTCCCATGGGCGAAGGCGGAGCTCACGGCTGTCCCGGTTGCCTCGGTGGACGCGTCGAACGCGAACTGCCCGTCATGGCCGCCGGAAACGGTTACGTGGACCTGGGTCGTGCCCTTGCCGGGTCCACCCGGAAGGATCACGTCACCCTCCATGTCGACGCCCTCAAGCGACACGCCAAACGGAAGCTTCACGGTAGTGACGTAGCCAAGAAGGAGCAGGCTGGCGCGCGTTGCCGACGCCTGATTCTCGCTTGGCGTGGCGGCTTCGTTGGCCGGTTTTGCGTCCTCGGCGTGCAAGGCGCCCGCCTTGCTCAGGTCGAGGGTCCAGCCCTTTGCAAGGAGGCCCTGGACCGACACCTTCCTCTCTAGGAGTGCCCGGGTCAGGGGAACCTGCGCCTGGAGCAGGGGCAGCGTGAGAACGGCTCCGTTGAATTCGATATGAGCCTTCTCGATGTCCACCCTCCCAAAACCCGCCGACAGGGAATCCACGGAGGCGTGGACGCCCGGCTGGCGGTTGAGCGCCGCCTGGCCAGCCCATGTCTGGAGGGGCGGCGAGATGGCTGTCAGGACAAGGAGGGCGGCGAGCGCGGCAGCAATGCACAGCCAGATCAGGATGATGCGTAGGATTCTCAAGGGATGGACCTGCCACTTGGACTGGTCCGAACGGGAAATGTGTCGGGAAACCGGCAAGGATCAATGGCGCACCTCCGGCTCGCCTGGTTGCCGAGGGGGCACGGCGACCAAGCTAAGGTATCATGGAAGTGGATTACCTCGCATTTTTGTGTTCGCGTCGGGAATTGGAATTCTTCCTCAATATCGGCGTTCGGTTAACTCCAGAATCAATTGTCGGGGAATCGCCATAATTGTACTGACCGGAGCCGTCTTCCCACAGGATTGCGGTTCGCCTAAACGATTACCTCCTATGAGCATAAAGATTAAGGAACTTGCATTTGTCGCCTATGCGGTTTCGGACATCAAACGGGCGCGAGGGTTCTACGAGGGATGGCTTGGACTTAAACCGGGAGTGCAGATCGAATTCGCCCCGGGAAAATGGTGGATTGAGTATGATGTTTCAGGCGTTGCACTCGCCCTTTCCAATGCCTCGCCAGAGACATGGCCGCGATCGTCAAGCGTGACGCTTGAAGTTGCGGATCTTGACGGGGCACTGGCCGACGCCAAAGCATCCGGCATCACCGTCACCAACGAAATTGCGGAGTTCCCGCCATGCCGGTTGTTTACGGTAAGGGACCCCGACGGCAATGAAATCGGCCTCCACCAGAGAAAAGCGTAGGCCGCGGTAACAAGATTGGACCGAATTGGGGTTTTCGCCCGCCCCGCTCCTGACGATGAGGGGACGCTCTATCCAATGCTGAGGAAATCGAACGTTATGCGGCCCCAAAAGGGTTCCGTTATGATCCGTGTAAATAGCACGACGGGACCCGCATTGAATCGATTTGCTGCGGGGCTTGTGGTTTTTGCGGTCGTTCTTGGACCGCGAGCCTTGGGAGAGGCAGGCGAAGAAACATTTTCCGACAAATGTGCTTCGTGCCATGGGCCGGATGGAAAAGCCCACACGCCGGCGGGTCGGAAGCTGCATGCAAAGGACCTCACCGGCAGTAAGCTGACCGATGACGACATCAGGAGGCAGGTAAACGAGGGCCACAAGGACCAGAGGGGGCAGGTCATGCCCGCGTTTAAGGACGATCTTAGACCCGATCAAATCGAAGCCGTCGTTGTCTATGTGAAGAGCCTTCGAAAATGATGCTTATCGTTGCAACGCGCCCATTGAGCCCTAACCCCGGGGGCAGGCCTAGCCATCGCCAAAGGACGGGTTCGTTTAAGGGCAGCTGGAGAAATTCATTTCTTGGCGCCTTGTTGTAACACCCGCGCGACCCTAGCTATCCTCGCCATCCTCTGCCGCGGGATGAGCTTGGAGGCCGCACCTTCCGAGGGCGACGCGCAAGCCGAAGCCCCAAGGCAGGAGCTGCGCATCGATTCGACCCTCGATCTTCAGGTTGAGCTGCATCGGCGCGGCTTCTCCTGCGGATCGATCGATGGCGTCCCTGGAGCCCAGACGGCAGCCGCACTGGACGCATTCCAGCGAGGTGCGGGGATCGCGGAGACAAAGGAACTGGACGCCGCCACACGGGAACTCCTGCGGCCATCTGCGCCCACGCTTGGCAGCTACACCTTCAAGCCGATCGAACTGGCAGGATTGCATCCCGTTCCCGCGACGTGGCTCGAGAAGTCGCAGTCCCCGGCAATGGCCTATGAATCGGCGCTCGAGCTGGCTGCCGAACGGTTTCATGCCCATCCCAATCTGATTCGGAAGCTCAATCCCGGGGTCAATTGGGACGCCGTGCTGCCCGGGACAACGATTGTGGTTCCGGCTGCGGACCAGGTGGTCGTGAGCGGCACCGCGTCTCAGATCATGATCACCCTGGACACGCATGAACTTGAGGTGGTCGACGCGTTGGGCCGCGTGATCGCCCATTTTCCAGTGAGCATCGCGAGGATGGTTGAAAAAAGGCCCGTTGGCGGCCTTCACGTGACTGTTGTGATACCCAATCCTGATTACACCTTTGATCCTGATCTTTTTCCCGAGTCCGGGGAGGGCAGGGCGCTCGGCCGCAGGCTCACGATACCGCCTGGGCCGAACAATCCGGTCGGCTTGGCCTGGATCGGCCTGGACAGGCCGGGCTATGGCATCCACGGAACGCCGGAACCGGAGAACGTGGGCCGAACGGAGTCCCACGGCTGCTTCCGGCTGGCCAACTGGGACGTGCTTACCCTTGTGGGGCTTGTCCGGGTCGGGATGCCGGTGAACGTGCTGTAGGGCACCAAGGGGCGCCGGTCGGAGATGGCTCGGGAATCCCGCTGAGGGTCGCTTTTAAGAATCGCCCTAGGTCGCGTTGGGCCCCACGCTGCACTCGACTGCGATGATTTCCCGTTTTCTGCCGCACCCGGTCCGCCGACTCCTAGGTGTAAAGACCCAACACCCTCGTATATCGGGTTTTACGCTCATTGACCATCCGGGCCGCATCCAGCCCCTCCTCGACGCGATCGAGAGCTCGGGAGAGGTCGTTATGGATACCGAGGCGGACAACATGTACCGTTTCCGGGTTCGGATTTGCCTGCTCCAGTTTTACGTGGCCGGTGAGGTTTACCTGCTGGACGCCCTTGCACCCATCGACCTGGAGCCGCTTTGGCGTCGGCTGGCAAAAAAGCACCTGGTGATGCACGGGAGCGACTTTGACCTGCGACTCCTCCACGATTTTTGCGGTTTCAAGGCAAAGAGCCTCTTCGACACAATGCTAGCGGCCCAGCTTCTGGGCCGGGGAAGGATCGGCCTGGCATCGCTAATCGAGGACAATTTCGGGGTGAAGCTCGACAAGGACGGCCAGAAGGCCAACTGGTCGCGGAGGCCGATCACGCAGAAGCTCCTGGACTACGCCGCGCTCGACGTGTGGTACCTGCCGGCGCTGCGCGACCTCCTTGCGCGGGAGCTCAAGAGGCTGGGCCGGGTCGATTGGATGGAGCAGCAGTGCACGGCACAGATCGAGTCCGGCACCACCGGATTTGCTCCCCCCGACGAGAACGACTGGAGGATCGGCAGGTCCGAGCGGCTGAGGGCCGTCGGCCAGTCCGTCCTCCACTCCGTCTGGCACTGGCGCCAGGAGCAGGCGCAGAAGCTCGACACTCCGCCGTTCAAGGTGTGCTCGAATGAATTTCTGGTTCGGCTTGCGACTGCCGCCGACGAGGGCGGCACCGAGGAGTCCATCCTCCGGGAGGTCAATCTCGGCAAGCGCCATGGCCGCCTGATCGGCTCGCTTTCGGCGGCGGTCAGGGACGGGCTCGCAAAGGATCCACGCACGCTCCCGAGGAGGCCGGGCCGCGACCCCAACCACCACCCCCTGACCCAGGCCGAGATCGCCCTCCTGGATCGCATCAAGGAGGAGCGCGACAAGATCGCCGCCAAGATCTCGATCGAGCCGACGCTGATCGCCAACAGGTCCCAGCTCTCCCAGATCGCGCGCACGCCCCGCAAGCTGGGCGAGATTCTGCTGCCGTGGCAGGCGTCCCTCCTAGCCGAGGCGCCCTCGCTCAAAGCGTGAACGCAAACATAGCCCGGCATCTGGAAAGGATGGCCGCTGCGCAACCCGGGGCGACGGCCCTGAAGGTCCCGCGGGGACGAACGGACGCCGAGGGCATTGACTATCTAACGCTGAGTTTCTCCGGGCTCTTGACCGAGGCCGACGCGTGGTGCGGGCGCCTCCTGGCCGCCGGGGTCAGGAGGGGCGACAGAACGCTGGTCATGGTGAAGCCGGGGCTCCCGTTGATCGCGCTCGTGTTTGCGCTCTTCAAGGTTGGCGCCGTCCCGATCGTCATAGATCCCGGGATGGGACTGGGAAACTTCCTCTCCTGCGTGCGGCGCTCCCGCCCGCGCGTCCTGGTTGGGATTGCCCTTTCGCAAATCCTGTCGCGCGTGTGCGTTCGGGCCTTCTCGAGCGTCCAGGTCCGCGTCCCGGTGAGCGGCTCGCTCACCGCGCGGGCGGCGGGGCAGGGTGGCGCGGTGGTGGAGGCCGCCACGGCGGAACCAGGAGACCTTGCCGCGATCCTTTTTACCTCGGGTTCAACGGGGGCGCCAAAGGGCGTGTGCTACGAACACGGGATGTTCGATGCCCAGGTGGCCATCATCCGCGACACCTACGGAATTGAGCCGGGCGAGGTGGACCTGCCGCTTCTCCCCATCTTTGCCCTTTTTAATCCGGCGCTCGGGATGACAAGCATCATCCCGGAGATGGACCCTCGGCATCCGGCAAGGGCCGACCCGGCGAAGATCGTGCAGGCCATACGCCAGGAACGGGTGACCAATTCCTTCGGTTCGCCGACCCTCTGGAGGAAGGTCGCCGCCCACTGCAGGGAGAACAGGATCGAGCTTCCGAGCCTGCGCAGGGTCCTGTGCGCGGGAGCCCCGGTTCCCGCGGATCTCTGGGAAGGCTCAAGGGCATTCCTCACGAAGGGGCGCCTCCACAGTCCCTATGGCGCCACGGAGGCCCTTCCGGTAAGCACCATTTCGGCCGATGAGATCGATGCCTCCTCGACCAGGGGCGCCTGTGTCGGGCGGCCGGTTCCCGGCATGGAAGTAAGGATCATCCCTCTCACGGACGGCCCCGTCGACGAGATTTCGAAGGGTCTCCCGGCGGGCGCCGTGGGCGAGATCGTGGTTGCGGGCCCGGTCGTCACCCGCACCTACGACGGCCTGCCTGAGGCCACGCGAGCCGCTAAAATCCCGGGCCCTGCAGGCGCGGTATGGCACAGGATGGGGGACTGTGGCCTGCTCGACGATGCGGGCAGGCTCTGGTTCCTGGGGCGCATGGCTGAGCGTGTTGAAACTCCCGGAGGGACCCTTTTCACGGAGCCGTGCGAGCAGGCCTTCCGGACGCATCCGCGCGCGCAGCGGTGCGCACTTGTAAGTGCCGGTCAGGAACCTGCGATCGTGGCAGAGACCCGGATATCGGGCGAGGAGGATGCCCTAAGGCTCGCCGGCGAGCTCCGCGCCCTGGCGCTCGTCCACGCGCATACGGCGGCCATTAGGACCTTCTACTTTCGCGAGCATTTTCCCGTGGACGTTCGCCACAATGCGAAGATCCACAGGCTCTCCCTGGCCAAATGGGCTGCAGGCGCGCGCGCGTTTCGCGTCGCCTGAACGCACCCACATCATGCTACGCTTCTCCCCTCGTGGACTCCGCTGAAGCACAAGAGTCATGTCGCGGCCCCGCGCTCGTCACGGGGGGGACCGGCTTCCTTGGCCGGAGGATCGTGGATCGGCTGCTGGCGCTTGGAAGGAAGGTCACGGTCGCCGCGCGCAGGCCCGCGCCCGACCTCGAGGCGCGCGGCGTCCGTTTCATTCGCGTGGAGCTCGAGGATGCGACGGGTGTAAGGGAGGCGTGCCGCGGGATGGAAACAGTGTTCCATGTGGCGGCGAAGGTCGGTGTTTGGGGCTCCCGCGCCGATTTCCATCGCGCGAACGTGCTCGGAACGCGGGCGGTCCTGGACGGCTGCAAGGCCCACGGGGTTCGGAGGCTGGTTCACACGAGCACACCGAGCGTAGTCTACAACGGCCGTGACCTGTCGGGCGCCGACGAGTCGCTCCCCCTCACGACGGATTGCCCAAGCCCGTATCCGCTCACGAAGGCGGCGGCCGAGGCGGAGGTTCTTGGGGCCCACGGCGCTGTGCTGCGGACTGTGGCGCTCCGGCCGCACCTGATCTGGGGGCCGGGTGATCCGCACCTCGTGCCACGCATCCTTGGGCGGGCGCAGTCCGGACGCCTAAGGATCGTGGGCGAGGGCAGAAACCGGGTCGACATGGTGCATGTCGAGAATGCCGCCGACGCACACCTCCTGGCGGAGCGGGCGCTCGCCCAGAGGGAGTGCCGCGCCGGCGGGCGGGCCTACTTCATCACGAATGGCGAGCCGGTCGTCCTCTGGGACTGGATCAACGTCCTGCTTGCGTCCCTGGGCCGCCCTCCCGTCAGAAAGAGGATCCCGCTTTGGGCGGCCTCCGCGATCGGGAGCTGCATGGAAGCGGCATGGAGTATCCTGCCGCTAAGGGGCGAGCCGCCGATGACCCGGTTCGTGGCGGCCGAGCTCGCGAAGGACCACTGGTTCGACATATCCGCCGCGCGCCGCGACTTGGACTACTCTCCAGCGGTCAGCATGGAATCGGGGACCGCGGAACTCGCCGCATGGCTGCGGCGGCAGCCCTAGGAAGCCCCCTGCGATGGCCGGACTTCTCCAGAGCAGGCTTTCCCCCCCCGGCCCGGCGCCGGCCCCCCCTGGGAGGGACCTGGCCCTCGAGGGCCTGCGCGGACTGTGCGCCCTCCTCGTGCTCTATGGGCACGTGTTCGCGCCCATCCCCTGCCTTGACCCGGTTTACTCGCCTCCCGACTTCTTCTCGTGGCTCGACGAGGCGAGGCCGGCGGTCCTCTTCTTCTTTGTCCTGTCGGGCTATGTGATCGGGCTCACCGTCAAGTCGGGTTTTGGAGGACCCGCGGTCAAGGGATACCTGGGCCGGCGCGCGCTCCGCCTGGTTCCCGTCAACACGGCCGCGGTCCTCATGAGCTGGGCGCTCGCGCCGAGGACCGCTGCCTCGACCGTGCTCGGGAACCTCGGCTTCCTCCAGAACTACAACGTCTATCTCTTCGGCTGGCATGTCCCGGTGATGGCCAACGACGCGAGCCTCTGGACGCTCAATTTCGAGGTGTTCTACTACCTGGTTTTCCTCGCCGTATGGCGCTACGCGCCCCGGGTCGGCGTGTTCATGGGATTCCTTGCCCTGGCCGCCGCGACAGCGGCCTTTTCCGTGTTCCCGCCGTTCCTCTCGTGCTACGTGATCGGCGGCCTCTACTGGTTTGCCGGCCTCTCGGTCGCATGGCTCGGGCCTCGGCCCGAGGGCCACGGCAATTGGCCGAGCGCCCTGCTTGCAACCGCGGTCCTCTGGCCGGTCGCCTCTTTCGAGGTGCTCCTAGGCCGTCTGGACTTTCCCGAGCTCAATGTTCCCCCGCTTGCCCTGAAGCGCCTGGATCTCCTGGCTGCGTGCCTGTGGCTCCTCCTTGCAACCACGGGCCGCTCGCCCCGGTGGCAGCGGAGGCTTGGGCTTCTCTGCCTCTCGCTCGCCACGGCGGCGCTCGTTGAGCGGTTCCTCACGGGCAATTTCGGAGAAAGGGGAAGAGGGGCGTTCCTTGTTTACGCGGCGGCGCTCGTCCTCGGCTGGGTGTCCCTGGAGTGGAGGCCCAGGCCTGCGCTCCTCGCCTGGCTGGCACCGACGGGCGGCGTCTCGTTTGGAATCTACGCCGTTTCGCTCGCGCTCCAGTTCAGCATCCTCTTCCAGCCGTCCCTGCCCCGCGGGACCCCGTGGAGCTACGCCCTGCGACTCGCGCTGGTCGTCGGACTCTCGACCGCGATCGCCTGGCTCCTCGAGCACCGGCTCCAGCCCGCGCTCCGGCGCAGGTTCATCGCCGCGCGCCCCGCTGCCGCACTGCCTCGAACAGGGTGATCAGCGCGGCCATCGCCACGTTCAGGGAATCGGCCTGTCCCGCCATCGGGATCCTCACCGGAAGGTCGGCGTTCCTCAGCCAGAAATCGCTCAGGCCGTACTGCTCGCTGCCCATGATGATCGCGATCGGCCCCCTCAGGTCGCTGTCGGTGTAGAGGTCCCTGGCCGAGGGGGTCGTGGCCACGGTCTTTATTGCCCGGCTCCGGAGCCACTCCAGGACCTTCGGGCTCTCCTCGACCACGCACGGAACCGAGAAGAGGACGCCGGTCGATGCGCGCACGACATTCGGGTTGAATAGGTCAGTCACGGGATCGCACACGATCACGGCGTCGCACCCGGCGGCGTCGGCGCTCCGGAGGATGGTGCCCAGGTTGCCGGGCTTCTCGATTGCCTCGACGACTAGGATGAAGGGGCTCGCCGAGAGGGGCACGTCCGCAAGGGACCTCCTCCACTGGGGGGCCACGCCGAGGAGCCCGTCGGGTCGTTCCCGGTAGGCGACCTTTGCAAAGGCCTCCTTCGACAGCTCAAAGAGCTTTGCTCCGCCTGCCTCGGCCTCGGCCATCAGCGCGGGCTCGTTTGAGCCAAGAAACCAGTCCCTTGAGAAATAGAGCTCGTCGATCTGCACCTTTTTTTCGAGGGCGCGGCGCAATTCCCGGTAGCCCTCCACCAGGAAAGCCTGCTCCTCGTCCCGCGGCCGGCGGTCGCGCAGGCGCACAAGCCGCTTCAGCCTCGGGTTCTGAAGGCTGGTGATTATCTCGACGGGCATCGCCCTATTTGAATTGTAGGAGGCACCCGTGTCGAAAAAGAAAAGATTCAATGAGAGGCCCTTTGCCTACCACCAGGAGATCGAGCTCCCAATCTCGACCCTCACCAACATGGGGCAGGGCCTGGGCCGGGTGTCGATTGAGGGGTCGGGCGGGGAGGCGAAGTGGGTTGTGATGGTGGCCTTCGCACTGCCGGGCGAGAGGGTCCGGGCGCGGGTCTTCCGCAACCACGCCAACTTCTCCGAGGCCGACCTTCTGGAGGTCATCGAGGCGTCACCCCACAGGATCCCGCCCCGGTGCGCCCTCTTCGGGCAGTGCGGGGGGTGCCAATACCAGAACCTCCGGTACGAGGAGCAGCTGGAATGGAAGCGCCGGCAGGTCGGGGAGCTGGTCCTGCACATGGCCGGGCTCACGGTCGAGGTGTCGCCCGTGATCCCCTCGCCGCGGCCCTTCGGGTATCGTTCCAAGATCACGCCCCACTTCAACGCGCCGCGCGAGGGCCGGGACCTTGCCATCGGATTCCTCAAGCAGGGCAACCGCTTCGACATCGTGGACGTCCCGCGGTGCGAGATCGCGACCGAGGCCATCAACACCCGCCTCACGCTGGCGCGGGCAGACATCCGGCGCCAGGCCTCGGGCCCGGGCTACGAGCGCGGCGCCACGGTCCTCTTCCGCGACGCCAGCGGCGTCGTGACGAGCGACTACGGGCAGCGGGTGACAGAGGAGGTACCGCTTGGGGCGGACGGCACCCTTCACCTGAGCTTCCTCGCAAGGGACTTCTTCCAGAACAACCCCTTCATCCTCCCTGCCTTCGCCACGTACGTGAGGGACCAGGCGCGCTCGACGGGCGCGCGGTTCCTGGTGGACGCCTACTGCGGGAGCGGCCTCTTCGCGCTCGCCGCGGCCCGCGCCTTCGAGCGCGTCGCGGGGGTCGAGGTGAGCGAGTCCTCGGTTGCCTTTGCCCGGGAGAACGCGGCCGCGAACGCGATCACGAACGCCGCGTTCTCGGCCGGCGATGCCGCGTCGATCTTCTCCGGGCTCGATTTTCCGCCTGAGGACACTGCGGTCGTTATCGACCCTCCCCGCAAGGGCTGCGACCCCGAGTTCCTCCGCCAGCTCTTCGCCTTCCTCCCGAGGTCGGTCGTCTACGTGAGCTGCGATCCCGCCACCCAGATGAGGGACTTGAAGGAGTTCCTCGCCGCGGGCTACGCGGTGACCGCGGTGCAGCCCTTCGACCTCTTTCCCCAGACGCGGCACCTGGAGTGCGTCATCACGCTCGTCCTCGCCTAGCGCGCCGCGGCGGGGGACCCGTCGCATTTCCACACGGTGACGTCGTCGATCGCGCCGACCTGCGTCCACGTCCCCGGCAGTCGTGCAAGGACCCCGGTCTCGAAGGGCCAGAGGACGGCGTAGAGCCCGCGCCCGCTCCGCCCGACCGAGAGGCGCACCTGCTCGGAGGCCGGGGGATGCATCTCCTCGTAGCGCAGGATCGTGAAGTCGCTGAAAAAGAACAGGGCGCCGCTGGACTGCGAGGCCACGAGCACGGCGTCCTTGGGAAGGTGGGCGGCGAGCCAAACCGAGACGCGGCCGTATTTCCTCTCACCGTGGCCGATGGTGCGGGCATCCCGGATCGGCCCCTCCTGGCCGGCCTCGACCGCGAGCGCGCACAGGAGGACCACGGCCGGCACCGCCGCCGCCCACGGAACGGTGTAGCGGGCCTTCAGGCCCTCGAGCCAGAGGCTCACGGCCGCGAGCCCTGCAACGATCAGGGCGGGGGCTGCGGGAAGAATGAAGCGCAGGAACCACCATTGCTCGTGCGTCCACCGGTAGGAGGCGTAGAATGCGAGGAACCCCGCGGCCCACGTCGCGAGGACACCGACGACCCTGGGCCTCGCCCTGGAAAAGGCGATGATCGCGGGCGACAGGAGAACAACGGGGCTAAGGAGAAGCGGCAGCCAGTGCGCGTAATACCCCAGGGTGCCCATGACGAGCGTCCGGTGAAATTCGCTCCCGATGGCCCCGTAGCCGCTCTCCAGGGGATGGCCGTAGGCCGCGTCATTGATCGCCATCCAGGCTGCGATCCCGGGCAAGGCCCCGAGCGCCAGGAGCGCCAGGCGCCTGGGGTACATCCCGACCGCCACGAGCACCGGCAGCGCCACCAGGAAATTGCTCGGCCGGACGAGGAACCCGACCGCGATGCACAGGCCCGATGCCAGGGCCCATCCCGCTCGCTCGCGGCTCCGGAGCGCGGCCACGACCGCTGCAGTGGCCCACACCGTGGCGGGGACATCGCTCAGCGCCTGGAGCGACGTGAAGAGATAGAGGGGGCTCGCTGCGAGAATGGCGGCGCCTACCAGGGACCATGTGCCGGAAAGGCCGCACGTGCGCGCGAGCGCGAAGACAAGGGCTATACCCGTCAGGGAGTGAAGGAGAAGCACGAAGTCGCCGGCGTGCTGCCAGCCGATAAGGGCCGCCGCCGGCACGAGCATGAGCGGCAGGCCGGGGGGATAGGTGGGGACAAGCTGAGCGTCCGCACCCAGGGCAGGCTTGAAGCCGAGGGGGACATAGAGAAAGGGTGTCTCCTGAGGGGAAACCCCCGCGAGGGTCCGCATGGGCGCCCGGATTCGCCCGGTGGCAAAGAGACGGGCCTCGTTGAAGTACCCCGAGTTGTCGGAACCACCGGGCACGGCTCCGATCAGGACGAAAAGGATCACGGCGTAGGCCGCCAGCCCCGCGATAAGGCCGAGCGTGGATCCTGGGAGCGTCTTCCGGGGATAGGTCACGCGCCTTAGTAGGTGTCGGCAAGCGAGCGGTGCCGGATTGATTTCCTGAGCATGTCCGGGGTAACGCGGGCCATGAGGTCGACCTCGACCACCTTCGACTGGCCGGGATAAAGGTCGAAGAAGTTGTCACTCGCGGTGAACGTCTGCCCGGAGATGTCGAATTCAAACTTGTGCTGGTAGACCGGGGAGGTGAAGGAGAGGACCGCGAAGCGCGGGGCCTTCACCCGCACGGAGATCCGGGTCTCCGGCTTCGGCAGCTCCATGAACCGCGGGAGCGTGAGGAAGGCTGTTGCCTCGCTGACGCGCTTTCGGCCCACGTCGAGCGCCACCCGGAGGTAGAGCTGCTCCCTGCCGAATTTTTCAATCGGGCCCCTCAGGTCGAGCGTCCTCTGGAGCGCGCTCTGCATCGGGTGCAGTGAGACCCTTTTCCTCCCGCTTAGGACCACGGTGCCGTCCAGGTGGAACAGGTCCCACCGCACGACCCCGGACGCCTCGCGGGGCCCGTCATAGCTCGTGTGGACGTGCGCGAGCCGCACGGTCGACGTCCTGTAGTTGTTAGTCCCGAATACCTCGTCCCCGGGGATATGGACGCTCACGTAGGCGGGCGCGAAGAAACGGCGCGCGGCGTAGTGGAGCGCCCGCCACCGGCCCGTGAACTCGATCGAGCTCCACGACGCGACGGGCCAGCAGTCGTTCAGCTGCCAGTAGAGAGCGCCCATGCAGCGGGGCATGTTGCGCCGGTAGTGGCCGACCCCGGTCGCCACGCAGTGCACCTGGTTCAGTTGGGAAAGGTAGACCAGCGACTGCTGGTTGCGCGGGAAGCGGTACCTGCGCGACACATAGTCCAGGATGACCTGGTTGCCGCCCCGGTTCTTCTGGTGGTCCTCCATCACGTTGCCGAAAATGTTGGCGTCGGAGGCCGGGCAGAACGTCGCCTGGGTCTGGACCGAGTTGTAGCTCTGCATCCCGAACTCCGACGCGAAGCGGAAGCTCCACTTCTCGTAGTCCTTGACGGGGTTCCGCCCGTGCCAGACGTCCCAGAAATGCGTGTCGCCCCGCGCCTCCCCGGCGGGATGGCTCGTGTCGGGGTCCCCCCTCCACGGCGACGAGGGCCAGTACGGCGTCGCCCCGCCGTGGGCCCCAACGACCGAGGGAAGCATCCTGTGGAAAAGGCGCTCGTAGTCCCGCCTGAGCGCCTTCTTCTTCGGGTCGACGAGCTCGTGGGCGTTGATGCCCCACACCTCGTTGTTTCCGCACCAGAGCGCCAGGCACGCCCGGTGCCTCAGGCGCTTCACCTGGTGCACGGCCTCCTCGCGCGAGCTCTCGATGAAGTCCGGGTCGCCCGGATAAAGCGTGCAGGCGAACATGAAGTCCTGCCACACGAGGAGGCCCAGCTCGTCGCACAGGTCGTAGAAGTCCTCCGACTCGTAGATCCCGCCGCCCCAGACCCGGATCATGTTCATGTGCGCGGCCGCGGCCGCCTCCAGGTCCCGGGTGTAGGCGCTCCGCGGGAGCCCCGCCACGAAGCAGTTTGCCGGGATCCAGTTGGCCCCCTTTGCAAAGAGGGCCCGCCCGTTCACCGCGAAATGGAACGACGTGCCCCACCGGTCCTTGTTCTGCTCCAGGGTGATCGTGCGAAGCCCGATCCTTTGGGCCCACTTTCCGATGAGGGTCCCGTCCTTCCCGAGGACGTCGACCTCCAGGGAGTAGAGCGGCTGTTCCCCCTGGCCGTTCGGCCACCAGAGGCTGGGGTTGGCGACCCTCACCGCCGTGCCGGAGCCCGACGCGATCGCCTTGGCCCCGAGCCCGAGGCGCCACGCGCACGTCGAGCGGGGGTCCCGCCGGGCGAGCCTTGGGGCGATGGAAAGGGTCACGCTTCCGTCGGGCAGGTGGTCTTGGGATACCTCGAGCTCGACGAGCCGGTTTCCCGTCCACGCCTCAAGACGGATGTCCTTCCAGATCCCCGCGGTCACGAAGCGCGGGCCCCAGTCCCACCCGAACTGGCACTGCTCCTTGCGGATCGCCGTGCATCCCCCGACCGGGTCATTGATCTCCCGCGGCTTGTGCCAGGTCCGGTGCGTCCGGATGTAGCGGGTGGCGCTGGCAAAGCGCACCGAAAGCTCGTTGCGCCCTGGGAGCAACAGCGGCCTAATGTCCCAGCGGAACCCGATGAACATGTTCTCGGTGCGGGCCACGACCCTACCGTTCACGCTCACCGTGGCCAGCGTGTCGAGGCCGTCGGCCGCGAGCTCCACGACCTCCTCTCCCAGCAGGTCGCCTCCGGCATCAAAGTCGGTAGCGTATTCCCACTCGCGCTCGTCGATCCACTGCAGGCCCGCCTCGTTCGTGCCCCAGAAGGGGTCCGGGATTTTCCCTGCGCGCAGAAGATCGGTGTGGACGCACCCCGGCACTGTTGCCGGGAGCCACTTCGACCCCGATAGGTCCCGGAATCGCCAGGAGGATGCGGCAAGCGCGACGACTCTCATCCTAGGGGGTTTGTCTGATCCCCAGGAAGCGGGTCACCCAGCCGTTGATCGCATCCGCCTGCTCGGGCGTGTACTGGTGGCCGAGCTCGAGCGTGAGGCCGAGGGTCTTCGGGGCGGTGACCAGGTTATACGCCGCATAGGCCGCGGTGGGCGGGCAGACCTCGTCGTTGTAGCCCCAGTTGTAGTAGCCGGGAACCTTGATGCGCCGCGCGAAGTTGGTCGTGTCGTAGTACGTGGCGGTCAGGATCTTTGCGGGCGTCGCCTGGAGCGACGGGCTCCCGTCGGGGTTTGGCATGAACGGGTGGGGCCATCCCCCGGCGCGGCCGTGGAGCTCGGATGACACGTCGCAGAATGCCGGGTGGGTGGCGGACAGGCCCGTCACGCGCGGATCGAGCGCCGCGGTCACGATCGAAAGCTGGCCGCCCTGGCTTGAGCCCATCACGAGCAGCTGCTTGCCGTCCCAGTTGGGCAGGGAGGTGAGGTAGTCATTGGAGCGGACGCAGCTCAGGTACACCCGCCGGTAGTAGTAATGGTCGCGGTCGTCGAAGTTGAAGAGCCAGTAGCCGTTGAGCGCGCCCGCGTACACCTGGTCGTAGACCTCCTTAGCCAGATTGACCGGGATGCCGTGGATGCCGATCTCCAGGACGATCGCGCCCTTGGAGGCCAGCTCCGCATCGCCAAAATAAGGGCGCACGCCCGCCCCGGGCACCTTGAGTACTGCCGGATAGTGTCCCGGCGCGCGCGGCTCGCAGAGGATCCCGTAGATGCGCGCCTGGTTCCCGCCGCCATTTCCGATGGTCCGGAAGCTCACATGGTACACGTCGACCGTCGAGGTGCACGCGTCCGGCAGGAGGGTCCGCTTTGCCTCGATGGGTATTTTCTCGAGCTCGGCCTTGCCGGCCGCCCAGAACGCGTCGAAGTCGGCCGGCTCGACCTGGGTGGCCTTGATCAGCTCGGGCGCGAACGCCGCCGTGGCCAGGCCCCGGTAGGAGCGACCTGCGACCCGGGTCGTCACGATGCAGCGCAGGAACCCCGGGACGTTCATCGTGCCGGCCTCGAGCGTGAGGCCCGAGAGGGGAAGGGCGACAGTCTTCTTTTCGCCCGGGAACATGTCGGGGCCGACGCTGTAGGTCACTGTGGCGTTGTCGATCGGCTCGCTGTCGGCGGTCACCGAGACGGCGAAGCGTACGGGCTCGCCCAGCTTGTAGGTCCAGTCGCGGTGGTCGGGCGCAACCACCACCTTGACGGTTGCCGCGCGCAGGTCGGCGCCAGGCGGCACGGGCGCCACGGGGACTCCGGGTGAGTCCGCAGGAGTCTGGGCCGTCGCAAGGGTCGTCCCTGCGGACAGGAGAAGGCACAGGAGCCATGGGGCGCGCGTTGTATTCATGGGATGGAGGTTTGGGCAGCCGGCGCCGGTCCACAGGCCGGGTGGGGGCTTCCCCCTTCTCCTGGGTGGGAGTCGGGAAAACCGGCGTCCACGAGGTTTTCCACGCTCCCCTTCCTTTAGCAAGAATTCCCGCCTGCGCGGGGGGGCGCTGGGGCCCCTCTATTCGGCGGATTCGCCGGTCACGACCGTGCCGCCCGTGACGCTCGCCTTCTCGACGATTGCCTTGGTGATCTTCTCGGCCAGCTCCGGCTTCTCGCGGATTGTCTGCTTGGCGGCGTCGCGGCCCTGGCCGACCAGCTCCCCGAGGTACGTTATCCATGCGCCCTTCTTCTCGAGGATCTTGTGCTCCAGGCCCAGGTCGAGCAGCGAGCCCGACGCCGAGATCCCCTCGTTGTACATGATGTCGAACTCCACCTCCGTGAACGGCGGAGCCACCTTGTTCTTCACGACTTTGATCTTGGTCCGATTGCCGATGACCTTTCCCTCGGGGGTCTTGATCTGGTCCTTGCGCCGGATGTCGATGCGGATCGACGAGAAGAACTTGAGGGCGCGGCCACCGGAGGTCGTCTCGGGGGAGTTGTGCACGATGGCCCCGCTCGCCAGCAGGAAATTTGCGTTGTCCTTGACCTCGAGATTGTACCGGACGCCCTGCTTGCCATCGATGAACTTCTCACGGCATTCAAAGATCTCGCAGGGAATGGCCTCGTCCACCTCAGACGTGCTGAAGTCGAGTTTGGCCAGTCGGCAGCCGATATCCTTGTGGGGCGTCAGCTTGTAGGCCATCGACGCGTGGCAGTACGGCCGGATGATTTCCTCGAATTTGTCCGCCTCGGGTCCGTAGAAACCAATGCGGGAAGACGCCCCCTTTGGATGATACTTGATGTGGCACTTGAGTCCGAACTTGGCCGCGAACACGGCCTCGAAATCCCGGCATTCCCCCTCGGTCAAGCGATGCAGGTGAATGGTCTTTGAATTGGAGCGCCTGGCCTTCTGGTCGCGCGAACCATTGGTGCCGTCATCCAGGTACCAGACGGCCAATGAAAACGGGTTCAGTTCCTCGAGCAGGCTGGCCGTGACGTGCTTGTGGCGCTTGTTCAGCGGGTAAAATTTCCGACGTATTTCCGCGAGGGAGTAGAGCGGGACGGTGCTGAAGCCGTAGCCGTGGGCGTTATCCGAGGGCTTCCGGACCAGCTTCCCGAACGCCTTTTCCTTCCACTTCACATAGGCCTTCTGTTCCTGGGCGTGTTCCTCCCGGAAACAGGCGGTCGTCTTGCCGTCCTGCTTCAGGCTCCCGTCGCCCAGCATGCTTCCGAGCAGGAGATGCTGCAGATCATCCGAGAATCTCACATTCCTGTGCCTCACAAGTATCTCGTCGCCGATGGTCAGTTCCTCTGCACTGACCTCCCCGGCAGGCGTGAAGATGGTGTGGTTTGGCGTGCAGGTTAGCTTGTTGAAGCCGGCATCGTTCGGGTAGCGGAAAACCAGCGTCCTGTACGCCGTGCGCAGCGCCCCGACCTCGTTGTCCGTCAGCCTGAAGTTGGTCACGTTGCGCCCGTGCTTGAATCGGCGAACCACCTCCGTCGGTGCAAACGAATTCGTCTTGTGGTCCCACGAGATCACCTCGGCGCGCTTCTGCTGGTTCACAAGCGTGCCGATGAGCTCGCTGCGGCCCCCGCGCAGCATGACCTTCGCCTGGTAGGGGAAGCATCCGAACATGACGCCGATCTTCTCGCGTATCTGGTTCGTGAAGATGCACACGCACTGGGTCTTGCTGACGACGCTCGTCAGGCGGCGCATGGCCTGGGACATAAGGCGCGCCTGGCTGCCCATGGTCATGTCGCCCATCTGCCCGTCGAGCTCGGCCTTGGTGATCAGTGCCGCAACCGAGTCGAGCACGATCACGTCGATCGAGTTGGACCGGATCAGGGTCTCCATGATGTTGAGCGCATCCTCGCCGCTGTCCGGCTGCGAGACCAGGAGGTCGTCCAGATTCACGCCGACCACGCGCGCGTACTTGGGGTCGAGCGCATGCTCGACGTCGATGAAGGCCGCCAGGCCGCCCTTCTTCTGCGCCTCGGCGATAACGCTCAGGCAAAAAGTGGTCTTTCCGGAGGACTCCGGGCCGTAGATCTCGATGATGCGGCCCTTGGGGAGCCCACCCACGCCCAGCGCCAGGTCGATCGCGAGCGACCCGGTCGAAAGCGTCTCTATCTTCATCTTCTGGTTGGTGCCCAGGCGCATGATCGACCCCTCCCCGAATTCCTTGGTGATCGAGGAGAGCGCGAGCTCGATGTTCTTCTCGCGGACGTGGGTGGCGGCTGGGGCGGGGGTTGCGGCTTTGGCGGGAGTGGCTTTTGACATGGCTTGGAAGGGGGCCCTTGTTGACGCATTCATTTTGAGATGGAGCGACTCAAAAATCCCGGTTTTTCGGAGATTTTTTCGCCATCCGCCGCCGGCGGACGAGAAGCAGCGCAAGGCAGCCTTCGCGGGTCAGCTCCCCAAGCACCCGGATCCCTTGTCCGAGGCCCCCGGGATGAGGGTTTTCAAAGAGGACCAGGGGCCCTCCCCGGCTCCCCCAGAGCCCCGTGGCACGCCTGGGCCCGTTTGCGATCGCCTCGCATACCAGGCGGTCCGCGTCCCGTTGTCGGACGAGCAAACACTGCCGGCTGATGCGGTCGGTGAAGCGGACAATGCGGACGGGATCCTTCGGGGTGGGGGCTCGCGGCACGGATTTGGCGTGGGTTTTGCCGTGCGGGAGAGAGCGGGGAAGGAGGGCCCTTGTCAAGACAGTTATTAGACAAGTCTAATTTGATCTGTGTTGCTGGCCCATGCCCTTCTCTGGCGCCTTGGTAATGCACGAGCAGGTTGCGATTTGCGCGAATTTGGGTGATATTCTACCAATGACCTTTGGGGAATGGCAGCAGCTCGGGCCCGAAGCCGCCGCCCGCGAGGTGCTGCGGCGCGTGGACGTGCTGTTGCCCCCCTCCCAGCGCCGGTCCGCGATCGCGGCGCTCAGGAGCCTTGAGGACCTGGAAGCCGCGTTTGGCTCGTCGCCCAAGGCCGGGCCCCTCCATGGGATACCGTACCTGCTGAAGGACCTCTTTGACGTCCAAGGCATGCCGACCCTGGCCGGCTCCTCCTTCCTTGCGGAGGTCCGGCCGGTGCCGCGGGAGGACTCGAGGATCGTCCGGGATCTCTCCGCGGCCGGCGCCGTGCTCGCCGGCAAGGCGCACCTTTTCGAGTTCGCGTGGGGCCTCACCGGCGAAAACGCCCACACCGGCGACTGCGAACATCCGCGCTTCCCGGGCCGCACCTCGGGCGGCTCAAGCAGCGGCTCGGCCGTGGCGGTTGCGGCCGGGATCGTGCCCTTTGCCGTCGGAACGGACACGGGAGGCTCTGTCCGGGTCCCGTCGGCCTTCTGCGGGGTCTATGGCTACCGGGGCGTTCCGGGTGACGCCCGGATCACCGATGCCGTGCCGCTTTCCCCGAGGTTTGACACGGTCGGGTGGTTCACACGCACGGCCGGGGACATGCGAACGGCGATGGCCGCCCTGGTTGGCCTCACCCCGACGGACCGCGCGCCCCGAGGCTCCTACCTCGAGATGCCCGGCGTAGACCGCGACGTGGCCCTCGCTTGCCGGTCTGCGGCCCTCGCGTTCACCGAGCTGGCGGACGAGCCGGTCCGGGCCTCCCTGCGGGAGGCGTTCAGCCCCGCAGCAGAGGTCTACGGCGTCCTGGCGGGCGTCGAGACCTGGAAGCTCCACCGCAAGTGGGCCGACAAGTACCGCGCGAGGTACGGACCCCTCGTCCAGGCCCGCCTGGACCGGGCCCGGGCGATATCGCCGGCACAGGTGGCGGCCGTCGAGCCGAGCCAAGCGACCATCCTCCGCGCCTGGGGCGACTTCTTCAAATCCCGCGACTTCCTGGTGATGCCGGCCGCGCCCTGCGGGGCGCTTGGGACCGGGGAGCTCTCCCCCGCCAACCGGCTGCGGATGCTCGGCCTCACGGCCCCGGCCAGCCTCGCGGGTCTCCCGGCGCTCACGATTCCGGTACCGCTTCCCTCAGGCCTTTCCGCGGGGCTCCAGGTCGTATTCAGCCGCCCGGACAGCCCGGTCGCCGGTTGGGTCCTCGAGGCGGGCGGTCACTCGTCGGCCTGATTGAGGAAGATCAGGCTGATCCCCATGAAGGTGAAGAGCCGGAAGGCGGCGTCCTGGCCGTTCCAGACCCTGGACTGCCACATGAGGAACCACTCGCCGCCCACGGTCATGAAACCGAAGAAGAATTGGACGAGGATTGCGACCAGTCCGAGCGAGGCCAGGCCCTTGGCCTTCTTCCAGTCCGCCTGGGGCGCCCTGCGCGCCTTCCACAGCTTGAGCGTGCCGGAGCCGATCAGCGCGCAGCAGAATGCCTCCCAGCAAATGATCCCTGCATAGGCCGCCTTATGGGCGAGGGGAGCCGTGATGGACCGGTACATGAGGGTGTTGCCGGGGAAGGTCGTGTCCATGCTCAGGACATGCCGCACGAACTGGTAGTTGGAGTTCGGGTCCGTCACGTTGTTGAACGTTACGACCAGCAGGAAAAAGAAGGAGAGGCTGGTGATGAGGATCTTGCAGATTCTGAGTTGCATGGGATGTGGGGGATTTCGGTGCCTAAAGAAGCTCCTCGTAGCCGGGGGGCCTTGCGTCGCGGAGGTTCTCGCCGTCGACGAGCCGCCTTCGTGAACCCGGACGGCTCAGGAATTCGCTGAAGGACTTCGCGGGGAAGACGACGAGCTGGGCGGGGGCCTCCTCGGCGATCCTGCCGCGATCGGGGAGGCCCACGATGCCGGCCGCGGTCCTCGTGACCACCAGGACCGACTCGCCGAGCCGCGAGTCCAGGTGCGCCAGACGCAGGCTCTGGATCAGGACCTCCGAGGCGTCGTAGTCGCCGAAGGCGTAGAACGCGTCGCGGACGTTGTCGCTGGCGCACGCCACGGGAACACCCGCGTCGAGCAGGTCGTGGATCAGGGTGATTCCCCTCCAGTGGGGGGTCCTTGGGAAACCCGCCCCGCGCCGGTCCTGGAGGTAGAGGTTGCAGAGCGGCAGCGAGATCACGCGGATTCCCGCCTCCCTGACGAGGGCGATGGTCGAGCGCTGGCGGCTTGGCTCCTGGACGGCGAGGCTGCAGCAGTGGCCGCAGACCACCGGGTTCTGGAAGCCGTTGCGCAGCACGGCCTCGGCCAGGGTCCTTAGCACCTCCTGACTCGGGTCGCCGCTCTCATCCACATGGAGGTCGAGCCCCACGCCCCGGTCGCGCGCGATCGCGATCATCCGGTCAAACTGGGAGGGAAGGTCCGCGCTCATGGGCGACCAGCCGCCGAGCGCGCAGGCCCCGTACTTGAGGGACAGGTCCGCGATGGCGTCCCCCTGGGATCCCTGGTAGTTGGCGACCGCGGTCAGGGGGACCGTCTGCAGCGCGATCCGGCCCCTCCACGCCTCCCGGAGCTCCTGCATCGCCGCATGGTTGACCTCGCCCCAGGGCAGCCAGGTGTCGACATGCGTGCGGATGACCCGGGTCCCATGCTCCCAGGCGCAGTGAAGCGCGAAGCCCGCCCGCCTCAGGATGTCGGCCCGGGTCCAGTTGTCCTTGTCCCTTCCGAGCGTCTCAAGCGCGTCCATGAAGGTGCCGCTGCGGTTCGGCGCGCGGTCCCAGGTATGGGTTTTGTCGAGATGCACGTGCGCATCCACGAGACCCGGCAGGACGAGGCATCCTTCCAGGTCCACGATCCTCACGCCGTCCCCGTGCGCCGCCTCCCCGGAGCGCCTCACGAGCGAGATCCGGCTCCCCGTTATGGCGATGTCGCAAAGCACGGACGGCTCGACGGGATCCGGCGCCGTCAGGGCTACCGAGGCGTGAAGAACGGCGGCGGGCACGCGGGCCCTCTTTAGAAGAAGCATGCCTTGTTTGGAAAGCTGCGGGCAGCACGCTATGTGCCATGGCCCATGGCGGCAAGACTTCCATCCCGATCCTCGAGCCCCTAAAACAAAACACGGCTTGCGGCGGCCGTCGGGATGGCAACATTCTTGCTTCACCTGCACGATGGAAGCCTCACTGGATGACCTGAAGTCGGAGTTGCGCTCAATCGTGGGTGCGGCCGACATCGTTGAGTCGGGCGAGTCCCTCGAGACGCTCTCCAAGGACTACTACTGGTATTCCCCCGTCCTGAAGCGCCAGCTCGAGGAGAAGCGCGCCGACATGGCTGTCCGCCCCGGGAGCGTGGACCAGCTCAGCGCGGTCGTTGCGGCCTGCAGCCGCGCGCGGGTGCCGGTGGTCCCGCGCGGCGCCGGGACCGGCAACTACGGCCAGTGCGTTCCCCTCTACGGCGGCGTCGTGATCGATTTCTCGCGCCTGGACAAGATCCTCTCCCTCGAGGGGGGGGTGGCCCGCGTCCAGGCGGGCGCCCGGCTTGGAACGATCGAGTCGGAGGCGCGCAAGGTGGGCTGGGAGCTGCGGTGCATGCCGTCCACCTGGATGAAGTCCACGATGGGCGGCTTTTTCTGCGGGGGCTCCGGGGGGATCGGCTCGATCACCTGGGGTGGCATCAACGCCCCGGGCAACGTGAAGAGCCTCACGATCATGACCTGCGAGGACAGCCCCCGGCTGGTGAGGCTGGAGGAGGCGGAGAGCCTGAAGGCGCTCCACACGTACGGGACCACGGGCCTGTTGGTGGAGATCGAGATGCGCCTCGCTCCCAAGGTGGACTATGACCAGCTGATCCTGAGCTCGCCGAGCTGGGACACGCTGCTCGACTGGACCCACGAGGCCGCCAAGCACCTGCAGTGGCGCAAGCGCCTGGTCACGCAGTTTGAGTGGCCGATCCCGTCCTACTTCAAGCCGCTTGCCAAGCACCTGCGCCCCGGCGACTCGGTGACGTTCCTCCTGGTGGACAAAGCCCAGACGGCCGAGGTGGTGGCCCACGCCGCAGAGGCCGGCATCGCATGCGTCTACAACCGGCCGCTCACGGACCCGCCCAAGCCCCCGTTCATCACGGACTACACGTGGAACCACACGACGCTCTGGGCCATCAAGGCGGACCCCACGATCACCTACCTGCAGTCGGGATTCGGCCCGAACTTCCGGCAGCAGTTTGCGGAGTTGAGGCGTCTCTTCCCGGGCGAGATCCTCTTCCATCTGGAGTGGACGGCCGGCAACGCGAAGATGATGAAGGGGAACGTGGTCATAAACGACGCCAACGAGGTCGTGGTCGGCGGGATACCGATCGTGTTCTTCAAGTCCGAGGAGCGCCTGAACGAGATCCTCGCCGCGTGCGAGCGGATCGGGGTGTTCATCGCGAACCCGCACACCGTGCACCTGGAGGAGGGCGGCCGCCACCCGAACATCGCCGACAAGCGCGCCTTCAAGTCCGACGTGGACCCTTCCGCGCTCATGAACCCCGGCAAGATGAAGACCTACCCGGTAAACCCCTTCTCAAGGGAGCCCGCCGCTACGTGATGGAGGAAGCCCAACTGCCGATCGTCGAGCTGCGCGATGTGGACAAGCGCTACGGCGAAGGGCCGCTGATCCTCGACAAGATCAGCTTCTCGGCGAAGCGCGGCGACTTCATCACGCTCATAGGCCCCAGCGGGTGCGGCAAGTCGACGATCCTGAAGCTGATATCGGGGCTTAACCCGATCTCCGGAGGTCGGATCGTGGTGGACGGGCTTGAGCCCTCAAACGCCGTGGAAAAGCTGGCCTTCGTGTTCCAGGAGCCGACGCTCCTCCCGTGGAGGACCGTGTCGCAGAACGTCGAGGTGCCGCTCAGGCTGCACGGCTCCGACCCAAAGCTGAGGTCCGAGGTCGTGAGGAAGTCCCTTTCGCTCGTGGGGCTTGCCGACCGCATGGACTACTACCCGCGGCAGCTCTCTGGAGGCCAGAAGATGCGAGTCTCGATTGCGCGGGCCCTGAGCGTCTCCCCCAGGATCCTCCTCCTCGACGAGCCCTTCGGGGCCCTGGACGAGATGACGCGCGACCACCTGAACGAGGAGCTCCTGGCGATCCGCCAGCAGCTTGCCTGGACGGCCTTCTTCGTCACCCACTCCGTGTCGGAAGCCGTGTTCCTGTCCAATCGGATCATTGTGCTCTCCGCGAATCCAGGCAGGGTCCACAGCGAGGTGCGCGTCGATTTCCCATACCCCAGGACCGAGGAGACCCGCGAGTCCGCCGGCTTCCAGAAGCTGGTCGCCGAGGTGTCCAAGATCCTGCGCTCGGTCGAGCGCCTCCACTGAAATGGGCGCACCAAAGACAGCCTCCGGCATGCCGGCCCTAGCGCGCAAGGCGCTGCCCTTCCTGACCGGGGTGGGGATGATCCTCGCCTGGTACGGGGTCTGCCTGAGCCTGAGCGCCGACCAGCGCTTCCTCCTGCCCACGCCGCACGAGGTCGCCCGCGCGTTCGTGGACAAGGGACCCGCGCTCTGGGGCGCCGCGCTCAACACGGGCGGCGGCGCGCTGATCGGTTTCGCGCTCGCCGTCGCGCTCAGCTTCCTCTTGGCGCTCTTCCTCTCCCTTTCGCCGCTGGTCCGCGCGAGCTTCTACCCGTACCTGATGATCCTCCAGATGACCCCGATCATCGTCATTGCGCCGATCCTCATCCTGTGGGTTGGTCCTGGTCTTAAGAGCGTGGTCATCATCACGTTCCTGATCTGCTTCTTCCCGATGGTGGTCAACACGACGCAGGGCCTCATCTCGACCGATTCAAACCTCGTCGCCTTCTTTCGCATGTGCAAGGCGACCAAGTGGCAGGAAATCCTGCTCCTGAGGGTCCCGGCTGCGCTTCCCTACTTCTTCACGGGCCTGAGGATCGCCGCGACCCTTGCCCCGATCGGGGCGATTGTCGGGGACTACATCGCGGGCAACAGCGCGGGGGGGCAGGGGGGCCTGGGGTTCCTCACGATCATCTACAGCTCGCAGTTCCAGATGGGTGCCCTCTTTGCGACGGCCGCCGTGGGTTGCCTCCTCGGCTTTATCTTCGTCGCCGGGGTGATTGCGCTCAGCTGGCTGGCCCTGCACAAGTGGCACGATTCCTTCAGCCAGGGCGATTCGTGATTCGTCTCATCCCCACCCCGCGGCGCTTGGTCCTGGCCCTGGCAACCTGCGTGTTTGCGGGGTTTGCCGGATGCTCGAAGCCAGCCCCCTCCAGCTTGCCCGAGGATGGAGCGGCCAAGGCGCTTCCCAAGATCCGATTCAAGACCGACTGGTACCCCCAGGCGGAGCACGGGGGCTTCTATCAGGCTGAGGCCAAGGGGTACTACCGGGAGGCGGGGATCGACGTGGACATCATTCCCGGCGGGCCCGGGGTCCTGGTTCCGCAGATCATGCTAGCCGGGGACATCGACATCGCCGTAGGCCGGAGCGACGACATCGCCGTCTATGTGTCCAAGGGCATCCCCTTTGTGATCGTGGGGGTCTATATGGAACGCGATCCCCAGGCGATCCTCGTCCATGAAGAGAGCGCCGTCCACCGGTTCGCAGACCTGGACGGCAAGAGCATCATGGGAGTCCCCGGATCGAACTGGATTGATTACATAAAGCTTCACTACCACATAGACTTCCGTCTTATCCCCTCCAATTTTGGCATCGCGCAGTTCATGGCGGACAAGGACTTCATCCAGCAGTGCTTCGTGACCAACGAGCCCTATTACGTCATGAAGAACGGGGGCCATCCGAGGACCCTCCTCATGTCAGACTCCGGCTTTAGGCCCTACCGGATCCTATTCACCACCCAAGGTTACCTGAAGGGACACGAGGAACAGGTCCGCGCGTTCATTGCCGCCTCCCTCAAGGGATGGAGCGACTTCATGATTGGCGACCCGTCCCCTGGCAAGACGTTGATAGCCAAGAGCAACCCGAACATGTCGAACGAATTTATGGACTATTCGATCAAGGCCATGCAGGAAGCGCACATAGTTGAGGGAAAGCCGGGGGACGGCGAAAGGATTGGCCTGATGACCCGGAAAAGGATGGAGGAACAGGTGAGCGACCTGCTCCTGCTGAAGCTCATCCCGGAGGCGATACCGGTTGATAAATTCACTCGGTTTGACCTGCTCCCGCTTGACCTGCAGCGTGACGCCAAGTAGGCATCGTTAAACAGCACTGATTGGGGCTATTAACCCCGCGCGGATGAATCCGTTAGATGGCACAGCTAGTGCTATCTTTCGCTACCAAACAGAACCTAAACCACCTACCGCTACATGCATCCAAACACGAAAAGGTTTCTTATAGGCACGGCAGTGATTTTCATGGGTCTTGGCGTGGCCTCGGGGCTCCGTGCCCAGTCGTCCACCCCCCCGCCTGATTCCTCGACCGGCGCGTCGGGCTCAAGCACGGCCACGGGCGCCGAGAACCAGAAGGTCACGAAGCTCGAGAAATTCACGGTCAGCGACGTGCCGCTCGAGGACCAGATTCTCCCGACGGTCCGCCCGATCGACAGTGTCTATGGCGACGATCGCGACATCATCGACATCCCGCGTTCGGTCTCGAGCGTCAACAAGGCCTGGATGGATGACCGCCAGGTCAAGAACGCCATGGATTTCGGCCAGTTCTCCCCCGGCGTCTACGCCGCGGCCGACTACGGCATCCCGGGCGTCCCCCAGATCCGCGGTGACGAGGCCCAGATCTACGTGAACGGCCAGGAGATCCCCTATTCCCGAAACAGCGTCCCGCTGTCCTTTAACGGCGTCGAGGCCATGGACATCGTCAAGGGACCCGGAACGGCGGTCTACGGTCCCCAGGGCAACGGTCCTGGCGGTTACGTGAACTTTGTCGCCAAGCAGCCCTATTTCGACACGGAGCACTATGATTTTTCGGCCACACTCGGTACATTGACGAGCGGCCACTCCTATAGCAACCCGCAGTACACCTTGGACTTCGGCGGCCCGCTCTCGGCCAAGCTCGCCTACCGCGTGAGCTACAATGCCCGATACGGCGACGAGTATTACGTGAATGGCAAGGACGAGACGCAGGACGTCTACGTTGCGCTCACCTACCTGATGACCAAGGACCTCAAGTTCGAATTCTGGACCCAGGGCTTCGCCACCCGGACGAATGAGGACACGGGCGCCAACCGGGTCACCCAGAACTTCATCTGGAACGGCAGCTACATCGCCGGCCCGACCTCCCCGTCAACCTCCGGCCCCTTGGCCTACTACGGTTACGACGTCTACCTGCCCACCGACGGCAACCCTGCGACCAATTACCCCAGCGGTGCCGACGGGGCCTTTGTCATCGTCAATCCGGGCACGGCACACACGGTGAAGCTCCCGGCCTACGACTCGCTCGTCGGCCCGAACGACACAGCCCGGTCGAAATTCTTCCAGTCCCAGCTGAAGAGCACGTACACCCTCTCGACGGATTCGAGCATCGTGAACCTGGCCTACTACGGCCTTGAGCATTCGAACAAATTCGAGACCTACGGCTACGACGAATGGGTTCCGAGGAACCTGAACCTCCAGGACAGGACCGAATTCCATGACAAGTTCAACTTTGGGCCCGTCGAGAACAGCCTGATCACCGGCATCGACGTGAGGTACCAGTATGTCCGCTCGGGCGACGACTACACCTCGGAGCCCTTCGCTCTGTACGACCTGAGCCAGTCGCTGGCCAACATCTACTACCCGGGGTTCTCGATTGAGAACAACACCTGGGGCTCGGGCCTCCAGATCCCCGGCCATCCGGGCTACAGCTACGAGGAGATGCAGGACACGACGATCAAGGACTACGCCGCGTTCATCCAGGACGACGTAAAGTTCACCAAGAATTTCTCCGGGATCCTGGGCTTCCGCGAGGATGCCATCGACGCGAGCACGGCCAACCCGCCGCTGGTCGAGGCCGGAGTCAACGTGGCCGACAATCCTGCGGGACTCTATGGCACGCTGCCGATGGTCAATTATTATGGCTATTACTCCCTCCCGACACCGGTGTACTACAACACCGGCGCCCTGTATAACTACCATGCGTCGAAGAATGACCCCTCGTACTTTCTGAGCTTTGTCTACAAGCTGACGGACACCCAGTCGGTCTACATCACCTACGACCGGGTCGACGCCATCCACGGCCAGACCAACTTCGGCGGCATTGGCGACGGCTACCAGGGCCAGGCCAAGGTGCAGACCGAGATCGAGAATGTCTCGACGCTCTATGAGACGGGCTACAAGGGCAGCTTCCTGAACAACACCTTCTTCGCGGGCGTCGCGCTCTACCAGCAGATCAAGAACGAGCCCGCGGTGCCGCCCCCGCACGGTGTGGCTCCGCCCCCGAACACCATCGTGAAGAGCCAGGGCATCGAATTGGACTTGGTCTACCAGCCGACGAAGCGCCTGTCGATCAACGCAAATGCGACGTACCAGACGGTGACCCTGTTCGGCCAGTTCTTCGAGGAGACCGGGAACTACCTGGATGCCTACGCGACGACGACCCCGGTCGACGGGACCTACGGAACGGGAGTCGGCGCGGTCAACTATGGCGCCTATCAGGGATACTCCTATTCACCGCCGGGCGGCCGCGAGCGCGCACCCGGCGTCCCGTGCCTGCTCGGGAACCTGTTCGTCGACTACAAGCTGCCCTACGGCTTCGACATCGGCGGCGGCCCGAACTTCATCGGCCGGCAGAACCAGGATGACGAGGGCCTCCTCCACATCCCGAGCGAGTACCAGCTGGACGCCTACATTGCGTACGCCCCGACCAAGCGCTGGGACGTCCGCCTGAACGTGACGAACCTCACGAACAACCGCATCCTCGACCCGATCGACACGAGCTTCGCGGGCAATGACGTGATCTATGTGCGTGCCCCGATCTCGGCGGCGCTGACGATCCGTCTGCACTATTGATCCATTGACGGCCACGCGGCCGACGGAAGAACGGGGGCCCGAAAGGGCCCCCTTTTTTTGGCCCCGGCGGCCGCTACTCGCGCCCCGCGGAGATGAACTCGATCAGGTCCGAAAACTGCGCGTCGGTGTAGTGGGGATGCGCCTCCATGCGGGCGCTGTGGACCAGGGATTTCGGGTCCCTCACGTACTCCATGAAGAAGGGGCGGTCGAACACCGCATACGCGGCTATGACCTGGAACGGCCGGTCGGCCTTGGTGCCCCCGAAGATCCCGGCGGGGCCGGCGTGGCAGCTCGCGCAGGAATTCACCCAGATCTCCCGTCCCGCGCGCCCCCCCGGCCCGATCGAGGCAAATTTTCCCGAGTAGATCCCGCCAAACCGGTCGGCGAAGCTTGCGATCTCGATCGAGGTGACGCCCCACGGCTTCTTATGCTCAATGTCGAGGAACGTCGCGGCGCCCGGGGCCACCCCCGTGGAGACGGTGATCACATAGGGCGCCGGGTTGAAGTCCAGGCCCGGCGGCGGCCAGTCTGCCGGCCCCTTGCCGTTGATCTCAAGGACGAGGAAGGGCCGGTAGGTAGCGATGAAAGAGGAATTATAGATGCCGGCGTACCCGTCCCCGCAGGTCGCAAGGACGGAGTCGGCCCCCTGCGCCAGGGGCAGGGCGGCCAGGAGGTCCGCAAGGAACACGACCGTCAGGACCTGGGGCCCCTTCACGAATTCCCCGTCAAGCGTGAGCCGGGTGGTCGGGAGCGCCCGGAGGTCGGACCACGATGCGTAGCGCACCTGGCCCTTGGCCAGGCCGGCCAGCCTGCCGGTGACGGCCAGGTCAAAAGGGGAGCTGCGCTCCGCATGAAGTTCCAGGGCCCGGCAGGATCCCGCTGCGGCAAAGAGGAGCGATGCGGCGACCGCGGCACGAAGGGATTTCATCGCCTCGGTGCCTATCATGAAAGTTGCCCCAAATGCGAGCATTGCGCAGTTGCCGGACTCGCCGGGCTCCGCTACGGATTGGCTCGAATGAGGAAGATCCCTTCCGCGCTCCTTGCAGCCGCCGCCCTGTGTCTCGCCTGGGGCGGGTGCTCGCGGCATGCGCCCGACGCCGGTGGCGGCCTCTTCAAGATAAACGTCCAGCTGGACTGGGTCGCCGAGCCCGAGCACGGCGGGTTCTACCAGGCGCTGGCCAAGGGCTATTTCAGGGACGCCGGCCTTGACGTGAACGTGATCCAGGGCGGAGCCAACGGCTTCGTGCTCCAGAAGGTCGCCACCGACCAGGCGGACATCGGGCAGTCCGACAGCACGAACACGATCCTGGCGACCAGCCAGGGGCTCCCGGTGGTGCAGATCGGCGCCGTCTTCCAGAACGATCCCTCTGTGCTCATGCTCCACGCCGACAACCCGGTCACGCGCTTCGAGGACCTGAACGGCAAGACCATCATGGCTCGCCTGGAGTGGGCGTTCCTGCCCTACCTGAAGAACAAGTACCACATCGACTTCAAGATCATCCCCCAGAACTTCGCGGTCGGAAACTTCATCGCCGACCGCAACTTCATCCAGCAGGGCTTCTACACGGCCGAGCCCTACTTCATCGTGAAGGGCGGGGCGAAGTACCCGAAGTTCCTGTACGCCTGGGACGCCGGCTTTGACGCCTACACCTGCATCTTCGCCAACAGGCCCTGGGCCGAGCGGAACAAGGAGGAGGTAAGGGCATTCATGGCGGCCTACATCCGGGGCTGGAAGGACTACATCGAGGGCGACCCGGCCCCGGCACACGCGCTCATGAAGCAGCTCAACCCCAACGTGACCGACGGCTTCCTTGAGTTCTCGCACAAGATGATCGTGCAGGAGAAGCTGGTCATCGGCCGCAATGCGACCGACGACTCCCAGGTCGGCAGGATATCCAGGGAGCGGTTCGCGATCCAGATCGGCCAGCTCGAGGAGCTTGGCATCCTGCCCAAGGGCAAGCTCACCGTGGACCAGGTGATGACGACCGAATTTCTACCATGAGACGCTTCCTCGCCCTCCCCGCCCTCGCCGCAGCGCTCGCCCTCTCCGGGTGCGGGCACCTGGATGTTTCACCCGAGGGCAACCCCCTGCGCGTCCTGACCGGCCAAATTGAACTCGGCGACTCGGTGGCCCTGCCTGAGGACACCACCGTCACGGTCCGGGTGGTGGACCTTACCGCCGCCGGGATGCCGCCCCAGGTGCTCGGGTCGCAGACCATCACCCATCCCGGCACGGCGCCCGTGCCCTTCCGAATCGAGTACACGGCCGACGACGAGACGCTGCGCCGGGGGCTCAACATCGAGGCGCGGGTCTCCTTCGGCGGCAAGGTGAAGTACTACAACGTAAACCGCTATGCCGTGACCCTGGGGAATGCGTCCGACCCCCACCGCGTTACCGTGGCCCCGGCAGGTCGGTGAAGATCTGGACAAACGGGGAATTCGGCGAGGAGGGGATGGCGCTCCTGGCGGAGGGCACGCGGGCGCACACCCTGGTCCTTTCCGAGAACCGCAACAGCTCGGTCCTCGCGGGGGGCAGCCGCGACCCGGCGATCGCGGATGCGGACATCGCCTTCGGGCAGCCCGACCCCGAGGACTGCGTGGCGAACGCGGGCATCAGGTGGGTCGAGGTCTCGAGCGCGGGCTACACGCGCTACGACACCCCCTTCTTCCGGGAGGGATTGCGATCGCGGGGGTCCGTGTTCACGAACGCCTCCCAGGTCTATGCGGACTCCTGCGCGGAGCACGTGCTGGCGATGATGCTGGCCCTCGGCCGCCAGCTCCTTCCCTCCTACCGCGAGCAGCTCGGCGCCCGCGGCTGGCCCTACCAGGAGCGCCGGGATGCCTCGCGGCTCCTGAAGGGCCAGACGGTGGTGCTCCTTGGGTTTGGTGCCATCGGCATCCGGCTGGCCGAGCTCCTCGCCCCCTTCGGGACGAAGGTCTACGCGGTGCGGCGCAGGATCCGGAGCGAGCCCGGCGTCCATGTCGTCTCCGAGGAAAGCCTGACCCGGGTCCTCGCGGAGGCCGACCACGTCGTGAACATCCTTCCCGAGAACGACGAAACCCGAAACTACGTGAACGCGCGCCGGATCTCCTGCTTTAGGCCGGGTGCCCGCTTTTACAACGTGGGGCGCGGCCCGACGGTCGACCAGGACGCGCTTATAAAGGGCCTGCAATCCGGGAGGATCGGGGCCGCCTACCTGGACGTGATGGTGCCCGAGCCGCTGCCGCCGGAGCACCCCCTGTGGTCGGTGCCCAACTGTTTCATAACCCCGCACACCGCAGGGGGTCGCGACAATGTGAACACCGAGCTCGTGCGCCACTTCCTGGCCAATCTCCGGGCCTTTGAAAAGGGGTCCCCGATGGCCGACCGGGTGCTGTGACAATCAGGTGCCGGGCCCCCTGGGGCCCGATCGCGGTTGAATTAATAGGCATCCGCGGAATAATACCCCTCGTAGTAGCTCTTATACCACACCGCGCGTGCCGGCACGTCGCCGAGCCCGTGACGGTCACTAGAAACCCAATAATAGAAGTCTGTTATGAACAAAACGACACGTTTCATCGTCACCGCCGCGGCCATGGCCGGGCTTTATGCAGGTTCCGTGGCATCGCGCGCCTATGCCGATGGCGCTGCCGGCAGTGGAGACTCGTCCAAGGACGCATCCAAGGACGCGGGAAAGCATGACTGTAAGGGCCAGAACTCGTGCAAGGGCCAGGGCGGCTGCAAGGCCGGCGACAATGGCTGCAAGGGCCAGAACTCGTGCAAGGGCAAGGGCGGTTGCAAGACCACCAACGTCAGCAGCCAGTCGAGCGCGTTCGCCTGATCGGCTTTCTAAGCAACGCGGCCGGCAGAACGCCGGCCGCGTTTTTTTCATATGCCGGCGAACAGGTTCAACGGGAACAGCGACTACGGGATAGGCATCGGCCTGCGCGTGCCCCATTACTCGCACATCCTCTCGAAGAAGCCGACCGTCGACTGGTTCGAGATCATCTCGGAGAACTTCATGGTCGACGGGGGAAGGCCGCTCGAGCTCCTGGACAGGATCCTCGAGCAGTACCGGGTCGTGCAGCACGGGGTCTCGATGTACTTTGGCTCGGCCGACAAGCCCGACCGGGCCCACCTGAGGAAGCTCAAGAACCTGGTGAAGCGCACGAACACGCCCTGGCTTTCCGACCACCTGTGCTGGGGAAGCGTTGACGGGACGTACACGCACGACCTTCTGCCGATGCCCTACACCTTTGCCGCGGCCCGGCGCACGGCCGAGAAGATCCGCCAGACCCGGGACTTCCTGGAGGTCCCGATCTGCGTGGAGAACGTGAGCAGCTACACCGAGTTCCACCAGTCCGAGATGACGGAGTGGGAGTTCCTGACCGAGGTCGTGGAGCTCGCCGACTGCGGGATCCTCCTCGACGTGAACAACATCTACGTCTCCTCGAAGAACCACGGATTCGACCCCTACGACTATGTGAACAACGTCCCCCACGACCGTGTGGGGCAGATGCACGTCGCCGGCCACACGAAGTTCGAGAAGTACATCCTGGACACCCACGACCACCCGGTCCTGGACCCTGTCTGGAAGCTCTATGCGCACGCGACCCGCCTCTGCGGCGTGTCCGCCACGCTCCTGGAGTGGGATGACAAGATCCCCTCCTTTGACGAGGTGCACAACGAGGCTCTGAAGGCCAACGAATTCATAGAGGGCGCCAAGAAGGCGGTGGTGTGAAGCCCCCCCCGAAGCACGCCCCGAGGCGGATAGCGTCCACGGCGGATCTCCGCTCGTTCCAGAGGATGATGGCGACGGCCATCACGCTCCCCCTGACCTCCGAGGACGGGCTACAGCCCAAGTGGGTGGACGGCCGCCCGATGGAGAAGGTGGTCGCGGAGTTCGTGAAGCCCAACGACAGGCTGAGCTCGTTCGAGCGCCTCCAGCTCTACAACCGGATGTATTGGTTCCGCCTCTTTGACGCGATCCAGGACGACTGCCCGGGGCTCCGCGCGGCGATTGGCGACCGGGCGTTCTGGCGCCTAGCGCAGGCCTATCTCGCCAAGAAGCCCTCGACCTCCTTCACGCTTCGCAACCTCTGCTCCAGGCTCGTCGATTTCATCCGCGAGAACCCCAGGCTCACGGCGCCCCGCACGGCGCTGGCGGTCGAGGTCGCCCGCTTCGAGTGGGCGCAGACCGTCGCCTTTGACGGCGAGGGCCGCCCGGTCCTGACGGCGGCGGACTTTTCCTCGAAGCCGCCGACCCGGCTCCGCCTGGGCCTGCAGCCGTACATCACGCTCCTGGACCTGAAGCACCCGATCGACACCTTCGTGATCTCCGTGAAGCGCCGCGAGGTGATGCGCTCCGAGGCGAGCAACACGCCGGACGCAGTTGCGTCTGCGGCGAGGCCCTCCCGAAGGCCCGGCCTCCCGCGGCTTTCCCCCACGCGGGTTGCGGTCCACCGGCACAACAACCGCCTGTTCTACAAGAGGCTTGATCCGGCTGCCTTCAGGATCCTCCAGGCCCTCGCGGAGGGCCGCACGCTCGCCCACGCGATCGCCGCCGCGGGCCCGACTGTTAAGCCCGCGCAGGTCCGCAAGTGGTTCACGACCTGGATGGCGCTCGGCTGGTTCTGCGCACCCGGGAATAAAAAGCACCCCGGCGCATCTTGACAATAGGCGACCGGGGCCCCGGCTGCCCCACGACCCCAATCCCCCATGAAACTCATTAGCAAGCTCCACGAACTTCTATGCACGGTCGGGAATTTCCTGAAGAGCCCCGTGCTCCTCGTCATCCGGCTCTACTGGGGCTGGCACTTCATGGGCACCGGCTGGGGCAAGTGGCACAACATCGGCAAGGTGACCGAGTATTTCGCGAGCCTGAACATCCCCGCCCCCCACGTGAACGCCATCATGGCGGCCTCGACGGAGCTGGTCGGCGGGACGCTCCTCCTCCTGGGGCTCTTCTCCCGTTTTGCGTCGCTGGCCCTGATCGGCGTCATGTGCGTCGCCTACGGCACAGCCGAGAAGGAGGCGCTCTCGGCGATCTTCAGCAACCCGGACAAGTTCCTGGGCGCCGATCCGTTCCTGTTCCTCTACGCGTCGGTCCTGGTCTTTGCCTTCGGGCCGGGCCTGCTCTCGATTGACGCCCTCATGGGCCGGGAGAAGAAGGCCTGATCCGGCCCGAAGCCTAGCGCTTCGGGTTGCAGAGGTCCTCGTAGGCGTAGGCGAACGCCCCCGTCACCAGGGGCAGCGCCACGAATACGCCGACGCCGAGCGCCGCAAGCCCGAGGAGGAAAAAGGGGATCCCGAGCAGGATGAGCCCGAACACCCTCCACCACTGCCGGGTGATCACCTTGCGGCTGGTCTCCATGGCCTCCCAGAACCCCAGGCCCTTGTCGACGGCAAGGATGTAGGTGAACGGGTACGCGATCGCCAGGTAGATGCCGGGGATCAGCAGGCAGAAGAGGCCCGCGGTGATGAAGAGGGAGACCACGAGGCCCGCCACCAGGAGCGTCACGAACGCCTTCGTGAAGCCGGCGAACATGTCGCCGACCGTGGCAGGCTGGCCCCGGATCCTCAGGAGGAAGTAATAGTAGAACCCGCCGCTCAGTATCCCCCCGAACAGGGGCGAGGCGAAGAAGAGGCCGCTGAACTGCGCGTACCCGAGTGCGGCGTAGATCGCGGCCATCAGGATGCTCACGCCCACAAACGGCCAGAAATTGGCCTTCAGGAGCGCCCAGCTCCTCTCGTAGCAGTTGATGATGTCGAGCGTCGGGGCGGCCACGGGGAAGGGTGACTGGGGCTGCACCAGGCCCGCCGCGGGCCCTCCGGTCGCCGCCCCCGTGATCTCGGGGAAATCCGCTACCGTCTTCCAGGTGTCCGCTCCCGCGACCTTGATCTTCGTGTCCAGGTTGGCGCGGCCCCCGGCGATCCAGGAGCGGACCTGCTCGGCCGAAACCGGACCGTACTCCTTGCCGTCCCCGCCAATGATCGTGTACATGGGTGCGATCCCATCACCGGGCCCGGCGCGCGTCAACCGCGCGGGGGTCAGCGCAGGACCTTGAAGGCGTGGACCCAGTCGTTCCGCCGGAATCCCGGGATGCACCAGAGAACGCACAGGGGCTCAATCGCCCGGGCCGCCTCGGCGCCGCCCATGTCCTCGGTCTCCCAGCCAAATTCAGTCAGGATGGCGGTGGTTGCCGTCTTTGCCCCGGCATCGTTCCCGGCGATGAACATGGTCGGCTTCCCACCCTTGAATTCCGGGTTCACCATGCACGCTGCGCCGACGGAGTTGAAGGCCTTCACGAAATGGGCGGCGGAAAACTCGCGCTGCAGCCGCTCCATGAGCGATTCCTTGGAATCGGTGATAAGGCTGAGGACCCCGTTCACGGGCGCGGCGTCCGCGATCGGGTTCGTCGCGTCGATGACCGTCTTCCCCGCGAGATTTCCCGCTCCCGCGATGCGCAGTGCGTCCGCGGCAACCGTTCCCTTGACGGCGAGAACGACGACCTCCGCAAATTTCGCCGCGTCGGCGAAGCTGCCGATCGTGGCCGCGGGGTTTAGCTTTCCCCAGGCCTGGAGCTTGGCGGTTTCTCGGGTGCCGATCACAACCTGGTGCCGGTGCCTAATGAATCCGGCGCACAGGGTTTTCGCGACGTCACCCGAGCCAATGATGCCAATTTTCATGGCGAGACGCTGCACCCCAAAGGGTGAAAATGCAAATTTCGGCCCCGGGGGGTGGCTGGACCTGACGTTGGGGCGGGGCCACCCGCCCCGGACCCGCTATTGCTGCGGGGGGACACCCGCGGCTCGGGCCACGGCCTGCCGCGCAAGGACGCAGTCGTAGCGGGCCTGCAGCCGGCTCAGCTCCGAAGACCTGAGCGCGCTTTGGGCGTCCAGGAGCTCGAAATTCGTGATCACCCCGTTCGCGTAGCGCGTCTGCGCCAGGGAAAGGGCCTCCCGGGCCTGGTCGACAAGGGTGTCGGCGTTTCCGAGGCGCGCACGGGCGGCGGTCAGGTCCGCGTAGGCGTCGGCGACCTCGTTTGTGATCTGCTGGCCGAGCTCCCGCTCGCGCGCCTCGGAGCTCCTCACGTCGGCGCCCGCCTCCAGGCGCTCTCCCTGGATGCGCTTGCCGGTGAAGATCGGCACGTCCACCGCGAGCCCGGCGGCGATATACCCCTTGTTGTCGTAGAGGGCTGGCACGACCCCGTTCTCGAGGCCCCCGGAGACCTGTGCGGAAAGCGTCGGCCTGTCGCCGCGGTCCGCCGAGTCCCGCTTCAGGCGCGCCGTCTGCTCGTCGTCGCGCGCCACCTTCATCTCCGGGCGGTTCAGAAGGCCGTCGGAAATGGCCGTCGACTCGGCGATCGCCGGGGCGCCCGCGTCAAAATCGCCCACGAGCTCCAGGCGCGTTCCCTGGTCCCAGCCCAGGAGCTGGCGAAGGCCGTTTTCCTGCTTCTCGAGCGAGCCGAGGGTGTCGGTAAGGTGGTTCTTGGCGTTTGCCAGGCGGACCTTCGTCGTGAGCACGTCGAACTTGGTGGCGCTCCCGGCGTCAAACTTCTGCTGTGCAATACGCAGGGCCTCCTCAAGCGAAGCTATCTCCTCGCGCGCGACGTCGGCCGAGCTGCGCAGGAGCAGGACGCCGTAGAATGCCTGGATCGCCTGGTAGCCGAGCTGCTGGCGCACCTGCTCCAGGGCGTCCTGGGCCGCGATCTGGCCCGAGCGCGCCATGTCCACGAGCTTGTCGGTTCGCCCGAAATCCGTGAGGAGCTGGCGAGCCGTGATGCTCGTCGAGTACTCGTTCTGGACGCTCTCGTAGATCGCCCCATGCGGCCCGCCGGGGATATCGATCGCAACGTAGGGGCGAAGCGAGGTGTAGTTGTACGCTCCCTGCCCGGAGACCTGCGGCAGCCGGCTTGAGCCCACCTCGGTGGTGCGGGCCCGTGCTGCGTCCACGGCCGCGCGTGCTGCATCCATCGACGGGTACCTTGCGATAACGGCCTCGATCGTCTGGGAGAGCGTGAGGGGGCCCGACAGGGAGCCCTCCGCGAACAAGGACGGAGAGAGGACCGCCAGGGAGAGGACGAGGATGCCGGAGGTTTTCATGGGACTAGAGGAGGAAGGGGCTGGCCGGGATCAATGGGAGTCTGCCGCCGCGGCCGCTGCCGCCTTGGGCAACGATCCCGGCCTGCCGGCGAAAAGGATCAGGGGCACGCACGCCAGGGAAATGAACTCCACAAAGCGGAAGGCGTCGATATAACTCAGGAGGTAGGCCTGCTGCTGGATGGTGGCATCCAGCAGGCCAAGGGCCTTGCGCGGCGCCTCCCAGGCCGAGGCGCCCTTGGCGAGCATGGCGTGCGTGAGCTGGCTCAGGCGGCCCTCGGTCCCGGGATCCCCCGCAGCGAGCCTGGCGACCAGGTTCAGGCGGTGGGCCGCGGTGCGGTGGTCGAGGAACGTGTTGATGAAGGCGATGCCGAACGAGCCGCCCATCTGGCGCATCATGTTGTTGAGCGCGACCCCCTGGGGCATGTCGCGCGCATGGAGGCCGGACACGGCGAGCTGGGTTAGCGGAATCGTGACCAGGCTGAGCCCGATGGCGCGCAGGATGACCGGCCAGAAGAAGTCGCCCGACTGGGCGGTCAGGTCCAGGTGGGAAAGCTGCATCGCGAAGATCGTGACGATCCCGAAGCCGATCATCACCATGAACTGCGGCGGGAACCCCTTGGTGAGGAGCTTTCCCATCATGGGCAGGAAGATGACCGCCACCAGGGCGCCCGGCAGGAAGAGCATGCCGGTCTTCATGGCCGTGTAGCCCAGGAGCCGCTGCGTGAAGACCGGAACAATGAAGACCGTGGCGAACAGGGCGAAGCCCAGGATGAAGGTGAGGCTGGCCGCGATGGCGAGCCGGCGGCTCTTGAGGACGTGCAGGTCCACCACCGGGTGGTCGGTCGTGAGCTCCCGGACGATGAACGAGACGAGCGAGAGGGCCGCAACGGCGGTCAAGACGACGATGTACCGCTTCGAGAACCAGTCCTCGCTCTCGCCGCGCTCAAGGACCGTCTGGAGCGACCCTAGGCCCACGATCAGGAAGCCGATGCCGATCCAGTCGATGGTCTCGGCGTTTCGCGCGTGGGCCGGCTCCTTCACGTATAGCCAGGAAAGGAACGCGGCCGTGAGGCCGATCGGGAGGTTGATGTAGAAGATCCACGGCCAGGAGTACTGGTCGATGATCCACCCTCCGAGCGTCGGCCCGATCGTCGGGCCGACAAAGACGCCAACCCCGAAGAGCGCGGCGGCGAACCCGCGCTGGCCCACGGTGAAGGTCTCGAAGAGGATCGCCTGGGAGGTGGACAGGAGGGCGCCGCCGCCTATGCCCTGGATGAAGCGGAAAGCCACGAGCTCCCAGATGTTGTGGGCGTTGCCGCACGCGACGGAGGCGGCCGTGAACAGGAGAATCGAGCCGATGTAGTAGTTGCGCCTGCCGAACCTCGCCGCGAGGAAGCTCGTCATCGGGATGATGATCACGTTGGCGATCGCGTAGGCGGTCACGACCCACGCCACATCCTCGAGGGTCGCACCCAGGTTGCCGCTCATGTCGTTGAGCGCCACGTTTACGATGGAGGTGTCGATCAGCTCGATGACCGCGGCGGTCACCACCGTGATCGTGATGATCACCTTCCGCAGTCCGTGCTCGGCCATGGCGATCCGGTGCCTATTCCTTCACCCGGACGGTCGCGTCCACGCTCATGCCCGGGCGGAGCGGGTGCCCTGCGTCCGGAGCCTGCGAGAGCACGATCTTCACGGGCACCCTCTGGGTCACCTTCACGAAATTGCCGGTCGAGTTGTCGGGGGGCAGGAGCGCGAAGCGCGCCCCGGTTGCCCCGGAGATCGAGTCGACCTTCCCGTGGAAGACGACCCCGGGGAACGTGTCGGCCTCGAACTCCACATCCTGGCCTGGCTTCATGAGCGTGAGCTGGGTCTCCTTGAAGTTTGCGACAACCCACACGTCGGTGTCGGTCGCGACCGAAAGGAGCGTCTGGCCCGCCTGGACGTATTGCCCTGGCTCCACGTTCTTGCGGGAGACCAGGCCGTCTATCGGGGCCTTGACCGTGCAGTAGGAGCGCTCGAGCTTCGCGTAGTCCAGGTCGGAGGCCTTCTCGGCCGCGGAGGTCTGAGCCCCTGCCACCCGTGCCGAGGCTACCGCGATCTGGGCCTCGGCGGTCCTGGCCTCGTCGCGCGCGGCCTCAAGCTGCGCCGCGGCCGTGTCGGCGGCCGCCTGAGTGTCGGTCAGCTGGCTGTCCGTGATGGCGCCCGTCTTGAAGAGCTTCGTGTCCCGGGCGAGGTCGCTTGCGGCCTTGCGCTCGCGCACCCGGGCCGTCTCGACGTTTGCGGCCGCGGTCGAGGCGGCGGCGCGGGCGCTTGCGAGCGCCGCCTCCGCGGTCGCCTTGTCGGCAAGGGCGTTCTGGAGGGCGGCCTGGGCCTCCGCCACCTTCAGGTCGAGTTCCTTGGGGTCAATCTCAAGCAGGGCTTGGCCGGTCGTGACGCGCTGGTTGTCGACGACGAGGACCTGGGTGACGTAGCCCGAGACCCGGGGAAGCACGGGGCTGATGTGCCCTTCGACCTGCGCGTCGTCGGTCTCCTCGTGGGCCATGGCGAAATTCCAGCGGCTCACGCCGAACGTGGCGCCTATGGCGAGGGCAACCAGCGCGACGAGGACCACGACAACCTGGCGGGTGGTGAAATTGGACGCGGGTTTCTCGACGGGCACAGGGGCTGCGTCTGCAACGGCTTTATTCATGACGTAAGTGGATGATTAGGCACCTAATCATCTACGATTGCAAGCTTCCCCGGCAGTTTTTCAAGATTTCGCCCTCGGATCGCCTCTCGAGTGAGTCCTTCGATTCATATATTCTCTAAACAATTGAGGGATAGTTCTATCCAGGATCCGCGCGGCAGATTGCCGAGCTCAAGCCTCCCAAAACGGCTTCGGTCAAGTTCAACCACCGTGCAGCCCTGGCTGGCGAACATCCGTTTCACCTGATGGTACCTTCCCTCCGTGAGGGTGACCTCGGCCAGGTTGCCGCCCAGAAGCCTCAGCTCGGCAGGGGCACAGGGTGTGTCCTCGCCGGGAAGAACAAGGGAACCGCTGGAAAACAGCTCCACCGTCCCCGGGGGAGGCTCCCGGTCGAGTTGCGCCCGGTAGACCTTGGGCACTTTGTGCTTTGGGGAGGTGAGGCGATGGACCGCATGGCTCACGTCCGTAAGGAGCAGGAGCCCCGTCGTGTCCTTGTCGAGCCGGCCGATGCTGGTCACGGGTGGATTGCGGCGCCTCCAGCGCTCGGGAAGGAGCTCGTAGATGGTCGGTCCCTCCGCAGGGTCGTGCGAACAGACCCGGCCCGCGGGTTTGTTGAGCATGACGAGGAGATCGCCGGGGTGGTCCGGCGGCTCGCCGTCTATCCTCACGTCCCCGGGGTCAACACGCGTTCCCGGGTCGGTTTCGGGGATCCCCCGGACGGATATCCGTCCGGCTTCGATCCACTCCCTGACTTCGCGCCGGGAGCCGTATCCAAGGCTTGCAAGTAATTGGTCTAGGCGGCGCATCGGTGGGTTTATTGGGGCACTTTAGGGCCTCTAGATCAACAAGCGCCTTCAGCCCAATCGGCCGATTGTCCAAGAATTGACTCGGCAACAAGACCGGCTTTTGGGATGTCTTACCTTTACGACCACCTATGGCAGTCTGGGAATATAAGGTAATCTCGAGCGGCAAGGGGGGCTTTGCCACGCCCGCGCTGCTTGAATCATTTCTGAACCAACTCGGCACCGACGAGTGGGAAATCGTCGAGTTTAGGGGCCAGCCCGACAACCCCCTGGCGTTCTCGGGCCTCGCGAGGCGCCCGACGCAGCGGGACTGGACGCTCGGCGACGCCGCCGCCGCCGCCGCGCGGGTCGAGGCGGACAAGCTCCGCGTCGAGTTTGAGGCGAAGTTCAAGAGCGCCACGGCGACAGCGGCCGCGGCCCCCGCCGAGGCCGAGGCCAAGCCCTCCGATGAGGCGCTCCGCGAGACCGACGGACTCAGGCGCCTGCGCGACACCGAGCGCGACTCCGACCCCGACGCCCCGAACGAGGAGGCCACCGAGGACGACTGGGACAAGCTTGGCGCCGAGGACGAGGTCCCCACCTTTTTCGAGGCGATTCGGCCGCACCTCCGCAGGAACCAGCGCGGACCCGGGTTCTCCGTGGGAGTCGACTACCTCGCGAAGAAGTGGGACATCTCCGAGCAGGAGGTCCTGGGGGCCCTCAAGGAATGCGGGCTGGAGATCCCCGAGGACGAGGACGCCAAGGTCACCTACGTCGACTATGACGGCGACCTGTACTGGGTGAACGTCAACCGGCGCGGCGAGCTCTGGATCAACACCAAGGAGAAGACCAGGCCTGTTTTCCGGACCGTGCAGGCCACCAAGGTGGAGCCCACCGAGGAGGAGCCACAGAAGCAGCCGGAGGCCGAGAGGCGCCCGGAGAAGCATCACGAGGAGCGCAAGCACAGGGAAAGGCGCACCGAGCCGGAGCCCGATTCCGGCGCGGCCGCGGCGTCCCTGCCCGAGGGCCCCGCGCTCCTCGACCGCATCCGGCCCCTGATGCGCAAGAACCGCCGCGAGCCGGGCGGCTCGGGCAGCATGAGCTTCCTTTCCAGGGCGCTAAAGTGCAACGAGTCCACTCTTGTGGCCGCCTTCACGGCCATGGGGCTGAGCGCCCAGGCCGCCGCCGGCGACCCGCCGGTGTTTGTCGAGATTGGGGACGAGACCTGGTGGCTCAACACCGACAGCCGCGGGGGCATCTGGATAAACGCCCGCGAGAAGCGCGGCGGGGAAGCGGCAACGCAGGAAGCGGCGCCCGCCACGGGCGCCCCGTCGACGGACGCGCAGGCTCCCGCCCCATCGCCCGCACCCGGGAACGTCTTTGCCGCGGTCAGGCTTCTCCTGAAGGAGACGAAGACGGGCGCCGTCGCGGCGCCGGTTGAGCGCCTGGCGGGCGATCTTGGCAAGTCCGTGGACGAACTTCTCGGCGCCCTCACGTCGTCGGGCCTGCGGATCCCGGAGAAGGCCCGCGAGAAGCCGGTCTTCGCGGAGCACGCCGGCGAGATCTTCTGGCTCAACCTGAACGGAAAGGGCGAGCTCTGGCTGAACGCCAAGGCGTCGAAATACGCCGCCGAGGGCGATGGCGAGCACAAGGACAAGCGCCCCCGCCCGAAGAAGCGACCGGCTGCCGACGAGGCGCCGGCAGCCGAGCCGCCACAGGCCTAGGGAGGCAGGGCCCGCAGGGGCCTACCTTCGCAGTTTGCGCCTGGCCTCGACCGAATCCGCGAGGAGCTGCAGGAGCGGCACCGTCTTTTCCCAGGCGAGGCACGCGTCCGTGACGCTCTGGCCCCGCACCAGCGGGGCAGAGCCGTAGTCCTGCGAACCTCCGACGAGATTGCTTTCAACCATCACGCCCGCGACCGCCCGCTCGCCCGCCGCGATCCGCCCGGCAAGGTCCGCCGCCACAACAAGCTGGCGCTCCGGCTCCCCCTTGCGGCTGTTGGCGTGGCTCAGGTCGACCATCACGTGGGGCGGGAGCTTGTGCTTGGAAAGGAGTTCCGCCGCAGCGCGGACATCCTTCTCGGAATAGTTGGGCCCGTGCGAGCCCCCGCGGAGGACAAGGTGGGAGTCCTCATTTCCGGTGGTCTGGAGGCATGCCGGGGTCCCGTCGTGGGCCAGCGTGGGGAACCAGTGCTGGTGGCGCGCTGAGCGGATGGCGTCCACGGCGACCTGGACGTCCCCGTCCGTCCGGTTCTTGAATCCCACGGGCATCGAGAGGCCCGAGGCCAACTCGCGGTGGATCTGGCTCTCGACGGTCCTGGCGCCGATGGCGCCCCAGCTCACAAAGTCGGCATAGTACTGCCCAAAGGTGGTCTCCAGGAACTCGGTACCGATCGGCAGGCCAAGCGCGGTGATGTCCGCCATGAGCCTCCGGGCGGTTCGCAGGCCCTTCGAGATGTGGAAGGTCTTGTCGAGGTCCGGGTCGTTGATCAGGCCCTTCCACCCGAGGACCGTCCTCGGCTTCTCGAAGTAGACCCGCATCGCTATGAGCAGGCGGCCGGCGTGTCGCCCGGCCTCGGCCTTGAGGAGCAGGGCGTAGTCGAGCGCCGCGGCCGGGTCGTGGATCGAGCAGGGGCCCACGACCACAAGCAGGCGGTCGTCCCGCCCGGACATGATCGAGGCGACCTCGGCCCTCGCCTTGGAGACCCGGAGGGAGCCCGCCTCGTCGAGAGGGATTTCCCCCTCGAGCACGACCGGGGCGGGCAGCGGCCGCGTCGCGCGGATGCGGAGATCGTACGTTCGCCTTTGCATGCCGGACGTCCTTAACGGGCGCCCCGGCTCAGGCGCCGATCAGCGCGCGGGCCTGGACCACCGTGGCGTGGCGGCTGAGGAGCACCTCCGAGAGGTTCGGGGCGAGCCCGAGCGCGGAGGCCTTGAGCCGGAGCGTCACCCAGGCCAGCGACGAGGCCGGCGGGCTGAAGGCATGGGGGGCGAACGCGTCAAAGACCGGCGAGAGCGGAGCGAGCTGTTCCTTGGCCTGGAGGTTCTTTTCGACCAGGAAGAGGCCGAGGAGGGCGCCGAGCGCGTCGAGCCAGACGGTCGCGGAACCGGGAGCCGCGTACGGGACCCCGGAACCCTCGGGGTAGGGCGCCCATTCCATGAAAGCGCGGATGTACTCGTGGAGCTTCTTTAGCTCCGCGTCGGCGGTAGCAGCGGTCCAGCGGGCCGTGATCTGCTTGCGCTCACGCATCTTCTTCACCTCCCAGACCCTCAGGATCAGGACGAGCTCGGCGCCGTCGCGCTTAAGCGAGCCCTCAAAGATGTAGTCGAGGCCTTCCGTCTGCGACGTCGCCAGTTTCTTCAGGTTGTCGACGGTCCAGTCCGTGGGGAATATCGCGGGCCGGGTCGGGGCTCCGGGCTCGTGGAGGCACGAGAGCGCCGCCACCGATGAATACAGCGGCGAGAAATAGAAGGTCTCGGCGAACCAGAGGGGGATTGCGCGGGAGAGCCGCCCGAGCTCGTCCTCGGGAAGCTTGGAGGCGGCCTCGTGGTCCGCATACGCGCCGGGCAGGGACAGCTGGGCGAAAGCCACGCGCCGGAGCTTGCCCTCCTTCTTGGGCAGGAGGCCGGCAACAGATTCCAGCCCGTAGGACCAGATCGGCTTGCTGATCGTGATCAGGGCGACGCCGACCGGGGCCGCCGGATCGATGACGGCGGGGTCCCCCGGCTGGGGCTTGAATGCCGGGATACCCTGCACATCCCCATGGTTGATCAGCTCGGCGACGGCGTTCGAGAACCCGTTGAGGCGGTCCTCGAGCTCCGGCCGGTTGAGCGAGAAAAGGATGTCGAGGATGTGCTGCGCGGCGTCGGCGTCCCTGACCGCGAGGAAGGCCTGGATCAGGTTGATTCCGGTCGCGGGACCGTGGCGCAGGGCGTCGTAGCGCGGGGCGACCAGGTCGATGATCTGGGCAATGTGCCCGGTGGCGCCGAGGTCGCCCGAGACGGTGACAAGGACGTCGGCCCTGTCGCCTGCAGCGGCGAGAACCTCCTCGTAGATCGCCAGGGCCCCCTTCAGGTCCTTCTCGTCCAGCTTCTCGCGCGCTGCGAGGAGCCTGGGGGCAACGCCCGTGACCGAGGCGTCAAGGGGGCCGGTCGGCGCCGCCGATTGCCCGTTTGCGAGGTCGGAGGAAGCTGGCTTGCCGGCCAATCGGTCGAAGAATCCCATGAAACCGAGCTAAGCAACCGCCGCGCCCGTGGCGAACAGAATTGGAGGGGAGGCCCTCCCGGGGGGCAATTCCTCGTTTGACCGGCATTTTCGGGCGCCCATAAGGATACCCCTCACCCGATTGAACCGAGTCCACATAAAGACCTACGGATGCCAGATGAACGAGCGCGACAGCGAGGCTGTCGCGGCCATGCTCCGCGCCCGCGGATACCGGATCGTGGACAGCGAGGACGAGTGCGACGTGTTGCTGCTCAACACCTGCAGCGTGCGGGACGCCGCCGAGCAGAAGGCGATCGGCAAGGCCGGGTACCTGCTGCACAAGAAGCGGCACAATCCCGACTTTGTGCTCGGGATCCTGGGCTGCATGGCGCAGAACCGGGGGGCGGAGCTCCTGGACCGGCTTCCCGACGTGGACCTGATCGTGGGAACCCAGAAGTTCCACAGGGTCCCCGACTACCTCGACAACCTGAGGGCAGCCCGCGAAGCCGGCGTGCCCCTGGGCCAGGCCATCATCGACACCGCCGAGGAGGAGGGATCCCAGAACACGATCCGGGACCACGTGGAGGAGCCCGACAGGAAGGTCTGCGCGTTCGTGTCCATCCAGCAGGGGTGCAACATGGACTGCTCCTTCTGCATCGTGCCGACCACGCGCGGCGACGAGCGCTCGCGGCCGATGGAGGACATTGTCCGCGAGTGCGAGGAGGTCGTCTCCCGCGGAGCCCGCGAGGTGATGCTTCTCGGGCAGATCGTCACCAGCTACGGCCGCCGCGACTACCCGCACACCGGCAACGTGACGCCCTTCGTCCAGCTCCTTGAGCGCATCAACGCGATCCCGGGACTCGAGCGGATCCGCTTCACCTCGCCGCACCCCCGCGGCTTCAGGCAGGACCTGGCCGAGGCGTTTGCGAGGTTCCCTAAGCTTGGCGAGCACGTGCACCTTCCGGTCCAATCGGGCAGCGACAGGATCCTCAAGGCCATGAGGAGGCCCTATTCGCGGGCGCGGTACCTGGAGATCGTCCAGTCGCTCAGGGCCGCGCAGCCCGCCATGGCCTTCTCGACCGACATCATCGTGGGTTTCCCCGGGGAGACCGAGGAGGACTTTCAGGAGACGCGCAGCCTCTGCGAGGAGGTCGACTACGACATGGCCTACGTCTTCAAGTACTCCGTCAGGAGCGGGACCCCCGCCGCCACGATGCCCGGGCAGGTTCCCGAGGAGGTCCGCGAGGAGCGCAACCGGGTCCTCCTGGAGGTGCTGGCCAAGGGCTCCCTCAGGCGAAGCCAGTCGCTGGTCGGCACCGTGCAGGAGGTCCTCGTCGAGGGACCCGACAAGACCGGGCAGCGTTTCATGGGACGGACCCGGGGAAACCGGGCGACGGTGTTCGAGGCCGCCCCGCGCCTCCTGGGGTCGCTCGTCCCGGTGGAGATCACGCGCGCAAGCGTGAGCACGCTCTACGGGAACCTGCTCGTGGCGGGCGCTGGCTTGCAATCCCCGCAGGGCGCGGCGTCACTCTGAGCCTGCAGGCCCCATGTCGCTTTTCACCTCCTCCCTGGTACCCGGACTCATCCTGATCCTTTTCGGGCTGCCGCTGCTCTTGGACATCGAGGGATTCAAGTCCGCCCTGAAGGGCTTTCCCCGGTCGGCCTCCGCGGGCTACGTCGTGTTCGGGGCCGCCGCGGCCTGGTTCCTGTACAACATCCTCCACCTCTCCAATGCCGACTTCGGGGAATACAAGAACCTCCTCTTCGTGGGCTTTGCCGCGGTTGCGGTGCTCTCGTTCAAGTGCGTGCCCGACTTCCTGGGGGTCAGGGGGGCCAGCGCGCTCGTCCTGATCGGGGCGGGCCCCTTCCTGCAGTCCGCGTACATGGAGTACGGCCATCCCGCCAGGCTCTTCATGGTGTCGTTCGTTTACCTGGCGATCGCCCTGGCGATCTGGCTTGGCGCGCAGCCCTGGCGGCTTCGCGACTTCCTCGGCTGGCTCCTCGCGCGCCCGGCGCGGTCGAGGAGCCTGGGTGGGCTCCTCTTCGCGTACGGCCTCCTCCTGTGCGGAGCCGCGTTCTCGCTCCGATGAGCCCCGATGCCGGCCCGGGCGCGCCTTCCAAGGACCCCGTCCTCCTGGTCCTTGCAGGCCCCGCGGGCTCGGGAAAGAGCACGCTCTGCGACCGCCTGGTCGCGGAGGACCCGAGTTTCACGCGCGTCGTGACGAGCACGACGCGCGCCCCGAGGGCGGGCGAGGTGAACGGCGTCCACTACCACTTCTTCACGCCCCGGGAGTTTGACGACCGCGTGAAGGCGGGCGAATTCCTGGAATGGGCGTGGGTCCACGGGGACAGGCGCTACGGGACGCTCTCGGCAAGCGTCCTCGGGCCGCTCCTCCTGGGAAAGAACTTGGTCATGAGCGTCGACGTCCAGGGCGTCGAAAGCTTCCGCCGCCTTGCCGCCGTGAACCCTTTCCTGAAGCGGGTGATGGCGACGCTCTTCATCGTCGTGGACCACGAGCGCCTGCTCTCGAGGATGCGCGGGAGGGGCAAGGACAACGAGGCCGAGATCGCCCGCAGGATGGAGACGGCCGAGGCCGAGCTCAGGGAGGCCCCGAAGTTCGACTACATCATCGAGAGCCGCACGCGGGACGAGGACTTTGCCGCCCTGCTCGCGATCCTTGCCCGGGTGCGCCGGGGCGGAGCCCCGGGCTAGCCGCCGATGTAGCTCATCTCGACCTTCTCGCGGGCCTTGCCGGCGGCGAGGAGCTCGGCCCTCTCGTCGCTGTAGCGGTCGGCGCGCCCCGCCCAGATCCCCGCCAGGAAATCGCGGATATCCCCATCGCCTGCCCCCGACCTCAGGCGCGCGAGGACGTCCCATCCCTTTGCCGCAAAGAGGCACGTGAAGAGCTTACCGTCGGCCGAGAGCCGCGCCCGGTGGCAGTCCCTGCAGAACGGCTCGGTGACCGAGCTCACCAGGCCCACCTCACCGGCACCGTCCCGGTAGCGGTAGCGCGCCGCGACCTCGCCGCGGTAGGCTGCGGCCACGGGCTCCAGCGGCCATTTGGCTGAGATCCGACCGACGACCTCATGGGCGGGGACCACCTGGGAGTTCGACCAGTGGTTGGTGTTGCCCACATCCATGAACTCGATGAAGCGGAGGGTGTGCCCCCGCGCCCGGAAGTACTCGCACAGGGAAAGGATCTCGCCGTCGTTCACGCCGCGCTGCACCACGCAGTTGACCTTGACCGGCAGTCCCTGCGCGGCCGCGGCGTCGATCCCCGCCAGGACGCGCGCCACCTTGAATCCCAGCCCGTTCATCCTGCCCGCGGTCGCCTCGTCGAGCGAGTCGACCGAGACATTGAGCCGGTCGAGGCCGGCCGCGCGGAGCGCCTCGGCCTGCTTCTCCAGGAACCATCCATTCGTCGTGAGCGAGACGTCGGCCACACCCAGGTCCTTGATGGACCGAACGATAGCCGGTAGGTCGCTCCGGAGGAGGGGCTCGCCGCCGGTGAGCCGCACCTTCTCAACGCCAAGGCTCACGAAGGCGCCGACGATCCGGACGAGCTCCTCGCGGCTCATGAGCCTGGCCTCGCTCAGGAAGGGGTGGTCCGGCCCGAAGGCCTCCCGCGGCATGCAGTACGGGCACCTGAAGTTGCACCTGTCCGTGACTGAAACGCGAAGATCCCTGATCGGGCGCCCCAGTGTGTCTCGCGTTCCAGCCATGTAATAATTCAAAAAAGCACCAAATCGTTATTTTCGCGAGGAGGGATTTATGTGCTATCCTCGGCGCGTGCTCACACCCGAAGGCGCCGAGAGGCTCATACTGGAGGCGATCCCGCTCTTCCACAGGGAGGATTGCGCCATTGCGGAGGCCCACGGCCGGGTCCTAAGGAGCGACCTGAAGGCGGACCGCGACCTTCCCCCGTTTGACCGGGTGACCATGGACGGCTTTGCCCTCCGCTCCTCGGCGCGCACGGCGGGGATCGGAAGGTTCCGGGTGGAAGCGACCCAGGCGGCGGGCATGAGGCCGTTCACGCTCGGGCCGGCCGAGGACTCCTGCATCGAGGTCATGACGGGCTCGGTCCTGCCGGAAGGCGCGGACTGCGTCGTCCCGTACGAGGACACGGCTCGCGAGACGGGCTCGATGGTGCTCCTGCCCGAGGCCGAGCCGACCGCAGCGGGCCGCCACGTGCACCGCCGGGGTTCCGACCACGCCAAGAATGACGTCATCGTCCGCGCCGGGGTGAGGCTCACGGGCCGGGAGATTGCGGTCGCGGCCTCATGCGGCCACCCCGCGGTCACCGTCACCCACTCGCCGAAGGTTGCCGTCATATCCACGGGCGACGAGCTGGTGGAGGTGGATTCGCTTGTCGCGCCGCACCAGATCCGCCGCAGCAACGACCACGCGATTCGGGCGGCGCTCATCGGCGCCGGCTACCCCCGCGCCGACCGCTTCCACCTGCGGGACATCCGCCACGAGATCGAGCACATGCTCTGGCACATCCTCGCGGAGTACGAGGTGATCCTGATCACCGGGGGCGTGTCCAAGGGCAAGTTCGACTTCCTGCCCTCGGAGCTCGGGAGGCAGGGCGTACGCAAGATCTTCCAGGGGGTCGCGCAGCGTCCCGGCAAGCCCTTCTGGTTTGGGCTGAGCGGCCGGATGACGCCGGTTTTCGCGCTACCCGGCAATCCCGTCTCGGCCTACACGTGCCTCCACCGGTACGTCCTCCCCGCGCTTGACCACGCGAGCGGCCTTGCGCTGCGGGCGCCGCTCCTTGCGGCGCTTTCCGAGCGCGTCGTCTTCAAGCCGAAGCTGGCGTGCCTGCTCCCGGTCCGCCTCTCGAGCGGCCCCCATGCGGAGCTGCTCGCGGCGCCGTGCGCCACCAATTCATCCGGGGACTTCGCCGGACTCGTGGGCACGGACGGGTTTGTGGAGCTCCCCGCCGCGCTCGACGAGTTCCCCGCGGGCTACGTGGCCCCCTACCGGCCCTGGGTCTAGGTTCCTATGGCACCACCGCGCAAACTCTCGCACCTGGACTCCCGCAGCCGACCGCAGATGGTCGACGTCGGGAAGAAGCGCATCACGCCGCGCACCGCTGTCGCTGCCGCGATTGTCGTCCTGCCGCCGGCGCTCGCCGCAGAGCTCAGGGACGGGGACCTGCACTCCCGCAAGGGACCCGTCTTCCAGGCGGCGATCCTTGCCGGGATCATGGGCGCCAAGAGGACGTCGGAGCTGATCCCGCTCTGCCACCCGCTCCCGCTTGACGACTGCAAGGTGGAGATCGAGGCCCGCAGGCCCTCAAGGGACGGCTCGGTTGAGGTCGTCGTGCGCTGCACGGCCAGGACCAAGGCGAGGACCGGGGTCGAGATGGAGGCCCTGACGGGCGCCACCATCGCGGCCCTCACGCTCTATGACATGGGCAAGGCGGTGACCCACGGGATCGTCCTTAAAGACATCCGGCTTCTCGCGAAGTCGGGCGGGAAAAAGGACTACCGCGCGTCGTGAACAAGACCGTGCGCGTGAACTATTTTGCGATCCTGCGTGAGCAGCGGGGCCTGGCGAACGAACGGGTCTCGACCACGGCCTCCTCGGCATCGGGCCTTTACGAGGAGCTGCGCGCGCGGCACGGGTTCACGCTGCCCGGAAGCCAGGTCCGTGTGGCGATCAACGACGAATTCCAGGACTGGGATTCGCCGGTACGGGACGGCGACTCGCTCTCGTTCCTGCCTCCTGTGGCCGGCGGCTGAAGCCATGCAATTCCGGATCACGGACCGCCCCATCGATCCCGCCGCGCTCCTGCCGGGCCTTTCCGACACGCGCGCCGGAGCCTGCGCCACCTTCGAGGGACGCGTTCGCGCCCAGAATGACGGAAAGGGCGTGAGCTTGCTCGACTACGAGGCCTACGCGCCGCTCGCGGAAAAGGAAGGCGATAGGATCCTGCGCGAGGCCCGGGAAAAATTCCAAATTCTGGATGCCGTTTGCATCCACAGGACGGGAAGCCTCAAGCTCGGGGATCTCGCCGTGTGGATCGGGGTCATCTCCGAGCACCGGGGTGCCGCTTTCGAGGCATGCCGCTACATCATCGACGAGGCAAAGGCCAGGGTCCCCATCTGGAAGAAGGAGCACTACGCCGACGGGTCGACCGAGTGGATAAACTGCGCGACCCGGGGGCCTGCTGCAGGCGGACCTCACCCGGTCCAGGGCTAGAAGGCGCGCGGCGCTTTCCCAGGCAGGCCCCCCGTCCTGCTTCGGCTCGACATGGCCGGGCGTGATTGTTACGAACGGCCTACACAAATGGGCACGCATTCACTCTTCTTTGCTGCGACCACGACGCTGGACCGGCTCCAGCAGATCCCGAAGGACTTCTGGCTCAAGGCCGGCGGTGCGATTTTGGGCGTTATCGTCGTCTTCATCGTCATCCAGAAGGTATTGAAGATAAATAAGTTCGTTATGGGAGGGGTCATCTTCGTCGGCGGGGGAATCTTGTTCTTCAACTGGGTCTACCACCGTACCGAGCCGAAGTTTTTGACCCCCTTTGTGGACAGGCTCGCCCCGTTCTTCCCCTCGGCTGGCGCCTACGAGACAAAGCAGGCGACTACGCCCGGGGACGCCAAGAAGAAGTAGCCGTTTGCCAGAAACAGCTTGGTTTCAGGGTAAGGGTGGGGGAGATTTGTGGCCCTATGGCTAAACCACTTTCCGACATCGGGCTCGTTGGCCTCGCGGTCATGGGCCAGAACCTCGCACTCAACATCGCCGACCACGGCTTCCAGATTTCGGTCTACAACCGCACGACCGAGAAGACGGACAAGTTTGTAGCGGAGAATCCGAGCACTCCGGGTGGCGTTGTTGGCACCAAGACCCTAGAGGAGTTCGTCGCATCGCTTTCAGTGCCGCGGAAGATCGTGATCCTCGTGCAGGCTGGAAAGGGCACCGATGCCGTCATTGATGGCCTTGCGCCGCTTCTCGCGATGGGCGACATCGTGATCGACGGGGGAAACTCCCTTTGGACGGACACGATTAGGCGCGAGAAGGCCTTCAGCGCAAAGGGACTCCGGTTTATCGGAAGCGGCGTTTCGGGCGGCGAGGAGGGCGCGCGTTTTGGCCCATCGCTCATGCCGGGCGGCGAATTCGCCGCATGGCTTGAGCTTAAGCCCATCTGGGAGGCGATTGCCGCCAAGGTTGATGCGAAGACCGGCAAACCGATACCCGGCGCCGCGCCGGGCAAACCCGTCGTGGGTGGCGTGCCCTGCACAGCCTACATCGGGGAAAACGGGGCCGGCCACTACGTTAAGATGGTCCACAACGGGATCGAGTACGGGGACATGCAGATGATCTGCGAGGCCTACGCCCTCATGAAGGGCCTCCTTGGCCTCAAACCCGCGGAGATGGGCGAAATATTCACGGAGTGGAACCAGGGCACCCTCGACAGTTTCCTTATCGAGATCACCGCCGACATCCTCAAGCAGAAGGATCCCGTGACGAGGAAGCCTTTTGTCGATGTCGTCCTGGACACCGCGGGCCAGAAGGGTACCGGCAAATGGACCTCGACCAGCGCGCTCGACATGGGCGTGCCCGCACCGACGATCGCTGAGGCCGTTTTCGCGAGGTGCATCTCGGCGATCAAGGACGAGCGCGTGGCGGCCTCCAAGATCCTCAAGGGTCCGACCAAGAAATACCGCGGTTCAAAAAAGGCCCTTATCGCGGCCATCCACGACGCCCTCTACTGCTCCAAGATCTGCAGCTACGCCCAGGGATTCCAGCTGATGCGCACGGGCGCGAAGGAATACGGATGGAAGCTCAACTTTGGGGAGATCGCCCAGATCTGGAGGGGGGGCTGCATCATCCGCGCGGCGTTCCTGCAGAAGATCACCGAGGCCTACGCGCGCAATCCCGACCTGGCAAACCTGCTCATTGACCCGTACTTCAACAAGACGTTCAAGGCCGCCCAGGCGAACTGGCGCAAAGTGATCGCGCTCGCTGCGGAGTGCGGCGTCCCCGTGCCGACCTTCAGCGCGTCGCTTTCCTACTACGACGGCTACCGCTCCTCGAGACTACCCGCAAATCTCCTCCAGGCGCAGCGCGACTATTTTGGCGCGCACACCTACGAGCGCATCGACCAGCCGCGCGGGAAGTTCTTCCACCTGGACTGGCCTGACCCCAAGAGGCCGCAGCTTCCGGTCTAGGAGCCGCGGGCCTTTGGTTCCCGACAATGCAAAGTGTAAGGACTTACACTTTGATTGTCGGGCCAAATCAGCCCCTTTTCATCGTCGAACAACGCGAATGCTTCAGAGGGAGGCCACTTACACTTTGGATTGTCAGGGAACAGCCTTTGTTTTCTGACAATCGGAGTAGTACCTTGCTAGTGGTAACGGTAAACCGTGACACGCTGGATTCCCTTCTGACTGGGGCCGAAAAGCGACGGGTGCTCCGGATCTTCGAAAAGGCGCGGCAAGATTACGGTACTGTCTCCGGTGTCATCGCCAGCTAGCAGCCGTCCGGGAACCCATTTTCCACTCTTGAACACGCCCTCCTCCACGGTCGCCAAACCGACATTTGAGGGAGAGGGAAAATTTGGCAGGAAGCGGATGCGCACCCCGGTTCCCGCTGCGAAGAACTCCGCCGGCCCCGTCTGTATGATGATGGCTGCCGCATTTGGAAACGGGGGCTGTGGCTGGGGTGCAGGCGGCTGTACTCGCGGCATGAGGTATGAAGCCTCGAGGGCGTAGTCGCCCACCTTGAAAACCAGCGGCTTGTCGCTGGCCCCGATCAGAACCGCGGACATGCTGCCGTCGCCCTGGTGCGCCGAGATTGTTGGCGCCAACTGCGCGATCACTTCGTAGGCGCTGACCAGGTATGGGTCGGGTTTAGCCGGCCGTTCGATGCCCATCGGCGAGATGCCGATCGCATCATGGCGGCCGAAGGCATAGAGCACCCGGGTGCCCAGATCATTCGGAGGAAACCCCCGGGTCTCGGGGATCAAAAGGGGATTACCTGAACGGGTGTAAAGCGCGCACGACTGCGCGAAATCGGCGTCGTAGATGTCGGGAGAGATAATGTCGATGTCGGGCGCGCCCGCCCGCCAGACATCAAACACATCCGACATCGGGGCGCCATTGGTCCTCTGCCCCTCCTTCGGGAACGCCAATCCCCAGGAATTAACGAACATCGGCAGCGGGTACTCCGCCTTTCCCTGTTGGGCAATTCGGCCGACATAACTTGAAAAATGCCAGGCCATGAAAATCTCGTCTGCGGCGACGCCAGGCGAGAAGACCTCATCCCATGTTCCGGAGGTCTTTGATCCGCCTCGCTCCCAGACCGCGAGGAGCTCGGGGATCAGCGTGGACCGGTGTTGGTTCAGATAGGCAATGAGCGCAGCCGGCACGGCTTGGCCGTGGGCCGCGTTCGCGAGCGCGGATCGGTCGCGGCCAAAAATCTCGTTCTCCACCTGGACCATGACGACCGTGTGGTCCTTTTCATCCACCATCCTCACATGCTTCATAAGCGCTGCAAAGGCCCGGGCGTCCGCCTCCCGGTTCTCAAGGCTGAATGGGGTGAGCACCTCGAGGCTCCGGCCGTCCTGGTCTTGGACGCGCGGAAACCGCCGGTCGTCCACCTTTACCCAGGTTGGAGCGTATGTGGAGTGGCCATTCTTCCAGCTGCCGAACCACAGCAGCACGAGCCTTAGATGGTGGCCTCGGGCTCCCTGGATCACTCCGTCAAGCACGCTGAAATCGTACTTTCCCTCCGCTGGTTCCACCTGTGCCCAGGAGACCGCCGCCAACACGGTGTTGAGTCTGGTGTCGACGAGCTTTTGCCATTTCGAATTCAGGTAGTCGAGGTTCGTGGCCGTGTTGTTGCCCAGCTCACCCGCCAGCATCAGAAAGGGCCGTCCGTCCACAACCAGTTGAGTGGCGCTGCCTTGTCTTCGGAGGTGCGGGATTTCGCCGACTTGGTCGCTGGCGCTGGCGCAGACTAGCCCAAACGCAATGCCGATTAGGGGAAGAAGCGAGGGCGGGGGCCTCGGGACGGGGACGTTCATGATAGGATTCTCGGGAGGTGCGAAGAGAACGGCCTGAGGCGGTTCAATAGGTGGCGACCGAGACGCGAAGCACAAGAGGTTCTACGATGAAATCGAGGCCCCCATCGGTCTGGTCACCATTCAGGATGCGCCGGACCCGGAAGACACCGTCTTCGTAGGAGCCCTCCTCGACCCGCAGAAACTGCCTGTGCTTGCCCGGCGCCGTGGGCCCGAAATCGACACGCGAGTAAAAGCCCGTCACGAGAAACTGGCTTTCACCGAGCTGCGCGACGAGCGCGCACCCGATCGGTCGCGGATTGCCGACAGGGCGTCCATAGCGCGCCCATATGCCGTAGGACACGGTGGCGGCCCAGGGCCCGAACGAAAGGGTCTGCGTGACCTTCCCCGGCTCCTCGGCGACCGCCTGGAGTTTTCCATCGAAATTCAGCCGAGCGATCTCGCGCGCCATCGGCCCGATCGCCCGGTAATTGGCCGCCCACGGCGCGACGAATTTCTTCGTTCCCGTCAACGCCCAGGGGTGGAGCAACTCGTCCTTCGGCCGGACACCCTCGGGCACGGCATAGTCCTTGGTGTAGTCCATGCCAAAGGGAGAAAAGCCGATCGCCTGGTGGCCGAGCGCAAAGAACAAAAATCGCGGGCTGGCGCCGGTTTCGGGTATGAAAAGCGCGTTGTCGTTGCGGCGGTAGACCTGCAACACCTTCTGGTAGGCTACCGCATCGGTGTTGTAGTTATCGGGGCAAAGCATGTCCAGGGCGGGCGCGGCGGCCTTCCAGATCGGGATGACGTTGTCGGTGGGTCCGCCATTGCCGAGGTTGCCGACCACCTCGGGGCCCATCACATCGCGCTGAGCGGCGTTCGCGTAGAGCGGGAGCGGATAGACGGCTTTCCCCGCAGCGGCCACCTGCCCGACAAACGAGGCAACATACCAGGCATGAAAATATACTTCGCCGGCGGGACCGAAAACTTCTGTCCAGGTGCCGCCCCGCGTTTTGCCCATCGCTGTGAGAACGACGGCCGGCACGGGCTCGCCGAAGAGCTTCTGCGCGGCGGGTGAGTAGTCTCGGGGGCATTCCCACGTGCCGGTTTCGTTTTCCACCTGAACCATCAGCACCGTGAACTGCGGATCGGCCTCCTTCAAGTGGCCCATGAATGCTGCAAAGGCCCGTTTGTCGGCATCGAGGGTTGCCTCCGCGAACGGCGAGGGTGAGTCCAGTGCCTCTCCGTGCGCGTCGATCAGGTGCTGGTAGCGCTCGGGATCGCGCTTCATCCACTCCGGCAGGTAATGCATGTTGCCGTTCTTCCACGTTGCGAACCACAGGAGCACGAGTCGTACGTGATGCGATCGGGCCTGGGCGAGCAGCGTGTCGACGACGCCGAATTCGAAATGTCCCTGCTGCGGTTCAAGCTGCTCCCAATAGACCGGTATAAGCACGGTGTTGGCGTGCAGATCCTCCATGGCCGGCCAGACCTCCGGCAGCGTCCCGGGCCACCCGCTGGAGTTGTTGACCTGCGCTCCTAGCATGAGGAACGGCGCGTCGTCGACGAACAGGGCGTAGCGTCCGTCTTGTTGCACGAGGCGCGGCAGGGACGCAGCCTTGGCAATCCCGCAAACGGCCATGGATGCAATGGATGCGGCCATGATCAGAACCCGATAGGAATTCCTCATTTCGGTGGGTGTTGTCGGCAGCCTATAGGGTAAGATGACGCCAGGGAAGTGCTTTTGCTGAGCGCCCGGATGCTGGTTGATCGCAGAGTCCCCGTCGCATATCCTCGCCGCATGCCAAAAACACTTCCCACCGTCGACGAATTCCTCGCCGCCCTTCCCGCCGATCGCCGTGACACGGTCACGGTGCTGCACAAGGCAATCCGCAAGGCCGTGCCAAAGCTCGCGCCGACTATCATGTACGGAATGGGGCCGTCACCGATCATCGGCTACGGCAAGTATCGCTACAGGTCCGCCAGCGGACGCGAAGGCGACTGGTTCCTGATAGGACTCGCCGCCGGGAAAAGCTACTACAGCCTCCACATCTGTGTTGGCGGCAAGGAGGGCTACCTCGTCGAGAAGAATGCAGCGAAGCTTGGCAAGGTGAAGACCGGGCGCACGTGCATCAACTTCAATAGACTCGAGGACCTGAAGCTCGAAGCCGCGATGGGACTCGTGAAACAGGGCGCGAAACTCGGGGGCATAAACGCCGTGGGGTGAGGTGGCGAAATGCGCCGCAACTGAACCCGTGTTACCCGGCCGCGTCGCTGTGAGGGATTGCCCGTCCCTCTAGGAACGGGACCCCTGGGCAACCGCAGCTTCACGGCATAGCGATATGCGGGATCTCTGCCGGAGAATCGGCCCCTCGTACCAGCGGTAGAGAAAGGCGCTGGCAGCGAAGGTGACGGCGAAGAAGATAAGTTCCCCTGCCAAAAGAGCCAGCGGGCCGCTTCCGAGAACGGGCATCAGGTAAAGGCCGATCAACACGCTGACCATGAAGTTGACGAGATAGAGCGAATACGACCAGCGCGCGACGGCGGCGACCGAGCGGGAAAACCAGGCGCCCTTAAGTTGCGTGCATGACGACGCCCAGGGCAGCACTAGCGCCCACCCCAGCGTGATCACCGTCGGAAAGAAGGACCTGGCGAAGAAGGAGGCAGCCATGTCGTGCCGCAGCTGAAAGACAAAGCAGTCGACCACGATCAGCAGGCCTCCGATTCCGGCGGGCCGGCGAAAGCGGGCCCAAAAGCTCGGCCATATCCTTAGGCCCGCAGCAGCGATCGCCCCCCAGCCGAGCGCGTCAAATTTGTAGACCACGACCATGTTTATATCCATCCCCCATTCCTTTGGTGGAGGAGCCGCGATCCGCAGGGTCAGCGAGACGAGCATCATGGCCACCACCGTCACCCAGAACGCGTGCACAAAGCGCCGACCTAGAATCAGGCCCACCCAGAGCGCTAGCGGGAAGAAGAGATAAAACCATTCCTCAACGCAGAGCGACCAGCTCTCCACAAAGAACCAGGAGGGCCTGTGTGCGAAGCTTTGGAAGAAGAAAAGGTAGGGAGGGACGACGTGCCGGACCACGTGGGGGCGATAAAAGGGAAGCCAGACGAGGATATTTATCGCCAGGAACAGATAGTAATTTGGAAGCGTGCGAAGCCAGCGCCTTAGCCAGAAGCCCACCACGATCCGCGGCCTCCGCAGGTTATCACCCATGTCAAAGAGGATTCCCCCGATCAGAAAACCGCTCAGGACAAAGAAAAGGTCCACGCCGAGGCCGCCCGTGGGCGTGGTAAGGCCCGAAATCAGCTCCTGGTGCTCCAGCAGCACCAGCGAAATGGCCGCCGCCCGAAGGAGATCGAGGCCGGGAACCCGATCCATGGGCCGCGCCGCGCCACCATCCGCCCCGGGGAGATTCATAGTGGGGCGCCGACGGCCGCGTGGGGGAGAGCGCGCCTCAATTTCATGGGCCCCGAGCATGGATGCGGCCGACACCGAAGCAAAAAGAAACGATTGATGGGCCGCTGATTGCGCACGCGAAATGACAGCTACCCGGGGGGCGACGATCGGAACCCCTGCCGGATGGCATCATCTCCAAACAACAGGCCATGCCCGCATGATCGCGCCGACCTATCCAACCGACCGCATCTCCTGCTCTCCCTGTTGTTGGGACACTTCGGGAAGGGAACCTAATCGCACTCGATCCGGGCGACTTCCCCGACAAGGAGGATGTAGGAGAGTGCTCCCCCGAGCGCCATCGCAGCGACGAGCGCAAGCGCGGCGTCGAAGCCCGAATATTTCACTGCAATTCCCACGAGAAGTGGAACGACGATTGAGGAGATATTGCCGACAAAATTGAAAACCCCACCCGTGAGCCCGAGAAGGCGGGCCGGGGCGATGAGGGAAACCAGGACCCAGGTGATCGAGGCGAAACCATTTCCGAAGAATGCGACGGTCATGAAGAACACCACCCACCTCGGGTCATCTATGAAATTTGCGACCACCATCACGGTCGACAGCATCATTCCCGCGATGATCGGGCCCTTTCGGGCAACCGACACCGAGATGCCCCTGCGGACCAGATGGTCCGAGAGAAGCCCAGCGGAGATGACTCCCACGAATGCGGCGAGAAAGGGCAGGGACGTGAAGATCCCGGCGTCGAGCAGGTCGATGTGCCGGGTCTTGACGAGGTAGGTTGGAAACCAAGTGAGGAAGAACCAGGGCACGGCGTTCACCGCGAACTGGCCCAGGTAGATGCCCCAGAGTTTTCGCTGGGTCAGGACGAATACCAGGTCCGAGGTGTCAAATGCGCGCGGAGGGCCGGCGGTGTTCCGGCCGTCCACCATTCCGCCGCCCAACCGGATGTGGTCCCGTTCGGCGTCGTTGAGGCCCCGGCTCTGCTGGGGGTCGCGGTAGATGAGAAACCAAAGGAATGCCCATACCAACCCGAGGGCGCCCGTAAGGAAGAAAACCGAACGCCATCCAAGGTGCTTTTGGGCCAGGGCAAGAAGAGGGGTCAGGAAGGCCAGCCCGATGTATTGGCCCGAGGTGTAGAACCCGATTGCGCCTGCGCGTTCCCGCTCGGGAAACCATCGGGTAACCAGCTTGTTGCAGATCGGAAACGCGGGAGCCTCGAACAGGCCGAGCAACAGCCTGAATCCGAGCAACGCGAGGAACGTGGACGCGAATCCCTGCGCCAGCGTGGCGAGGGACCAAAGCGTGCAGGCCGCGGCGTATAGAAACCGAAGGTCAATCCGGTCCACGAGCCAGCCGCCGGGGATCTGGGATAACACGTAGGCCCAACCGAATCCTGAGAAAATCACCCCCAGGCGAACGGGATCGAGCTGGAGGTCATGGGCCAGGTCGGTGGCGGCCACCGACAGGTTGCTCCGGTCAAGGTAGTTTATAGCCACCGTGACAAACAGCATGAATGCGACCCTGAAGCGCACCCGGGTCGGGGCTGAGGGGTTTGTCGGGTGCACGGGCGATCCGGGGGTCAATCGGCCGCCAATGGGAAGTTGATGGGCCTGCCTTCCCGGTTGGACCTGTAGATGGCGGTGAACAACTCGACGGTCCGCCTGCCGTCCTCCCCCGTCACGAGGGGATCCCGCCCCTCCAGGGCAGCCCTGAGGAAGTCTTGAATCTGTTCCCGGTGAAAATGCGTCGTCGCGTCCACGCTCCTGAAGAGTTCCGCATCCTCGCCCTTCCAGCGTTCAAGCCGGTCCTGCTCGCCTTGCACCGTCCATACGTCGTTGAATGGGGCGTCGCCTATCGTCGTGAGGCCCGCGACAAACATTGCTCCCCCGTCCGTCTGCACGCCGACCGACGCCCCGTTTGAGCCGTGCACCGAGACCCGGGCGTGGATCGCGGGGTTCTGGCTGTTGCTCACGAGGATACTGCCAAGGCCCCCGTTCCTGAAGCGCACAACCGCGACCGCCGTGTCCTCGACCTCGATGTAGGGATGGTTCAGGTTGCCCCAGTACCCGCAGACCTGGTCAATCTCGCCCATGTACCACAGGAGGAGGTCAAGCTGGTGGGGTGCCTGGTTCACGAGGACCCCTCCTCCCTCCTCCCTCCATTTCCCTCGCCAGGGATCGCTTCGGTAGTAGGCCTCGTCGCGCCACCCGAACATGACGGCCGACGCCAGTACCGGCCTCGCCAGCTTTCCCTCGTCGAGCGCCCGGCGGATCCTCAGGCAGGGGGGGTAGAACCTGCGCTGCGACACGACGCCCAGCGTGACGCGCGACGCCCGTGCGGCTGCGATCATCCTGTCGCAGTCATCCAGGGTGCTTGCGAGGGGCTTCTCCACGAGGACATGGGCACCCGCGTTCGCAGCAGCGATCGCGGGCGCCGCGTGCTCGGGGTGGCTCGTGCAGACGCAGACCGCCTCGACGGCCGCCTTCCGCACCATCTCCTCGACGTCGTGAAACACGCGGACCCCGTGGAGGGTCCCGAAAGCGTCGAGCCTTGCGGAAGGGCGCCCGCAGACCGCCACGAACTCCGACTCGCGGAGGGTCTTCAGGGCGGCGGCATGCAGGCGGGCGACCTTCCCGGAACCCACGATCGCTGTCCTTAATTTTCCCATGGTGATCGCCGGTAGGGCAGGGTGGGCATTCAGGGCTTAAGCAGGACCTTCATCAGGCCTTTTTCCCTCGCGTGGAGGCGGCCGAACCACTCGGGACCCTGGCTGAGCGGCACCGATGCGCTTACGAAGGTGCCAACATCGACAATTCCGTCGGCAATCATCTGGAGGCACTCCGGGTATTCCCCCGCCGAGGCGCAGGAGCCTGCCAGCGTGATCTCCCGGGTCACCACGGCCTGCAGGGGAAGGTCGATCGTCGGGCTGAGGTTCCCAACCAGGGTGACGGTTCCGCCCTTCCGGGTGGAATCAATGGCCATCTTCACGGTCGCCGCGAGGCCTACCGCCTCAAACGTGATGTCGGCTCCTCCTCCCTCCGTCATGGACCGGACGCTTGCCGCCACGTCCGATGCATCCGAGGCGAGAGTCGAGGTGGCGCCGAACCTTCGTGCCATTTCGAGGCGGCCGGGGTCGACGTCCACGGCGATGATCTCTTTGCATCCCCGTGCCCTGAGGACCTGGACGATGAGGAGCCCGATCATACCCGATCCCAGCACCATTGCGCTCGACGCGTCGGCCAGGGGCGAGCGATTGACGGCGTGGGCTGCCACCGAGACAGCCTCCACGAGCGCCGCCTGCTCGAACGTGATGCCGCTTGGCAGCCGGTAAAGAATCCTCGCCGGGACGGCGATGAATTCGGCAAAGGCCCCGTCCCGGCGGTATTCCTGGCAGGAAACCCCGATCACCCTGCGATTGTCGCACAGGTTCACCTCGCCCCTGAGGCAATGCCAGCAGGTGCCGCAGGAGATCGTGGAATCAAACGTGACCCGGTCGCCCGGCCTCCAGGGCGCGGCGCTCGCCCCGACCTCGATAACCTCCCCTGCCGCCTCGTGGCCCATGATAATCGGGGGTATCCGCCTTCCCGTGCTCCCGTCCATGCCATGCACGTCGCTGCCGCATATGCCGCACGCGCGCACCCTCACGAGGACCTCGTCGGCCTGAACGGTGGGCGCGGGCACATCCTCGATACAAAGGTCCCGGTAGGCCTTTAGGACGAGGGCCTTCATGGAGCCAATCCACCCGAGACGGTCGCTCCAGGATGGACCGTCCCCAGTTCGGTTCCGGCATTCATCCGGGATTTGCCGAAGGCATTGTTCATATGCGGGCGCCGCCAGCGCTATTTTGAAGTCGAAGCAGCCGCTGGCGCCGGCGCACGGAAGGCTCTTTCGACGCGGTCGTTTGGATCCGTTGACACCAGCTGGTCGCGCCACAGCCAGCGCATCATGTCGGGAAGGATCGCCCCTCCCTGCTTCTGGCCGTGGTTGCCGATTCCCCAGGCATAATTCACCTCGTAGCCTTTCAGCGTAAGGGCCCTGACCAGCCGGACGTTCTGGTAGAACCAGTCCTTTTTCGGATTGCCGAGGTTGCGGTTGTCGTTGCGCCCGTCCTGGAGGAATATCCGTATGGGCTTCCGTTCGCTCGCGGCAACGAGCTCCGGGTAGACGTACTCTCCCCGGATGTCCGTGAAGCTGCCTACAAATGTGATGACCTTCCTGAAATCGTCCGGCCTGAACCAGGCGACGCCAAAGGCGGCGCAGCCGCCGGAGCTCGATCCCATGATCGCGTGCAGCTCGGGGTCGGGGCTGATGTTGTACGCCTTCTTGAGCGCGGGCATCAGCTCGTCGACGATGACGCGCGCGTAACGGTCGTTGGGCGGATTGTATTCGTCAGCTCGGTTTGTCGTCTTGTCGCCCCAGTTTGTGGGAACCGGCTCCGGTTGGTCCGGTCGCCGCCCCGGGTTTATGAAAACGGCGATCATCACGGGCACCTCCCGGCGATAGATCAGGTTATCCAGGACGTTCTGCGCCTGCACGTCCCCGGGCTCGGCCATCATGGCCTGCCCGTCATTGAAGATCATCAGCGGGGTGGGCTGGCGAGGGTCGTACTGGGCCGGGACATAGACAAAATAGGTATGCTGGGTCCCTGGGAACACCGCCGAGGGCAATATGAAGGGCCCTGCAATGGTGCCCTTTGGAACCCCTTCCTGGGGCTGCGAATCCGGGCCCAGCTTGTAGTATGAGTCCATGCGGGGATCCCGCTCGTTCGCTGGGCTCGGGGTGGCGGACGGAGCGGCCTGCGACTGTGCCAGGGCGCTGGCCGACCCTAGAAGGAAGGCGATCAGACCGTGCAGCGTGGATTTGATGGGGGACATGGGGTTTCCTTTCTTTGCGTATGGGCCTCTGGGGATTGGTCTTGGGCGCCGGCTGCGGCCGCACGCGGCTTAGGGTTTCGGGGTGGAAGTGATGTTCGCGGGCCCACTTCCTGCGGGTTTGCGATTTCCCTAAGTCCACGCCGGATTTGCTTTTGGCAATTAGATAATTGATTTTGTTGGGACTGCAGGCGGACAATTGCCCGCCAGGAGAAAAAGAATGAAGCGCGAGCACGGACTCCCTGACCCCCGGTCAGTCCGCGAGAGCGCCTTTCCATCCCGGAAGGCGCCTTTTCGATCTTTCAAACGCGCGACCGCTTGGTGTGGCGTTTCCCTGGCAATCACCTTTTCCGCTCATGACGTTTATTCCGCGGTCGCTGCCGGCACGCCGCCTGCCGTTGCCTTGTACCGGAAGCAGGTCGAGCCCGTGCTCGAGGACTATTGCTACAACTGCCACGGCGACGGTGAGGCCAAGGGAAAGATCTCGTTCGACACCCTGAGCGACACGGACATTGCCGCCCAGACCGACCTTTGGTTCCGCGTCCTTAAGAACCTCCGGGCCAACATCATGCCACCTGCGGGCAAGGAAAGGCCGTCGGAGGCGGAGCGGAGGCAGATCGAGTCGTGGATCAAGTATTCTGCGTTCGGTATCGATCCGGACAATCCCGATCCCGGCCGGGTGACGCTGCGCCGCCTGAACCGGGTCGAGTACGGCCGCACCATCCACGCGCTCCTGGGGGTGGATTTTCCCAGCGAGGCCGAGCTTCCCCCGGACGACACCGGACACGGCTTCGACAACATCGGCGACGTGCTTTCGGTCTCGCCCCTCCTGATCGAGAAATATCTGCAGGCCGCGAACACGATCATCGCGGACCTCGTCCCCCAAAGTTCGCGGATGGTGCCGATGGCTATTGCTACAGGCCGGGATTTCCGGGACTACGGGCCCGAAGGCAATAAGGCGGAGGTCGGGGACGGCGACGACGGAACGCCCGCATTCCGGGAGAAAATCGGCAGGCCGCTTGCCTACAGGGAGGCGGTGACTGTTTCCCACGATTTCCAGGCTCCGCGGGACGCCCTTTACCGCCTGGCGTTCAACCTCGAGATCAGGGGCCCCTTCAATTTCGACGCCGGCCGCTGCCGCCTCCAGATCAAGGACGGTGACTCGATCCTCTTTGAGCAGGATATGGGATGGGATTTCAGGAAGCCGTTGCAGTTCCAGGCGGCTAGGTCCTGGAAGGCGGGCGCCCACCGCCTTAGCATCAGCCTTTCGCCCCTGCCGCCAGCCGTTGTGCGGGCGGATGCGCCCCCGCCCGGATTCGTCGATACCCAGTTGCTCGAGATCCGCATTCTCTCCGTGCAGGTCCAGGGTCCCTTTGGAGCCGCATCTAGCGTGGAGCCGCCCGGATACCGGCGGTTCTTTCCGCGGGACGTGCCCAAGGACGCCTTGGAACGGGAGCGCTATGCGAGAGAGATAATTGGGGCCTTCGCGTCGCGGGCCTTCAGACGGCCGGTGGACGACGCCATGCTCAGTAGGCTCGTCCGCCTTGCCCATAGCGTGGAAGTCCAGCCTGGCGGAAGCTTTGAGCAGGGCGTGTCGAGGGCGATGATGGCCGTCCTCGCGTCCCCTCGCTTCCTTTTCAGGTTTGAAAGGCGGGATCCCGCGGACGCGGGATCCCGCTACCCCAGAGTCGATGAGTATTCCCTGGCGACGCGCCTCTCGTATTTTCTATGGTCGACGATGCCGGACGACACCCTGCTCGACCTTGCGAGGACGGGTCAGCTTCGGGCAAACCTGGAGTCCCAGGTGGAGCGAATGCTGAAGGACCCCCAGTCGGAGGCCTTCGTGCGCAATTTCACCGGCCAGTGGCTGCAGGCGCGCGATGTGGAGTTTGTCCCCATCAACAAGCGGGCCGTCCTTGGCCTTGGGCCCCAGCACGGGCCGCCGAGGATTGAGTTCGACAAGGAAACCCGAAAGGCCATGCGCTCGGAGACCGAGATGACGTTCAGTTACATCATGAACGGGGACAGGAGCATCTTGGAGCTCGTGGACAGCACCTACACCTTCCTGAACGAGAAGCTGGCCGAGGAATACGGGATACCGGGCGTGAAAGGGAAGGAAATGCGGCGGGTCGAGCTGCCCGAGGGCAGCCCGCGCGGCGGAGTGCTGACCGAGGGTACCGTGCTCACGGTGACCTCCAATCCGACGCGGACCTCCCCGGTGAAGCGCGGCCAGTTCATCCTTCAAAACATACTAGGGACTCCCGCGCCCCCGCCCCCGCCGAACGTGCCGGCGCTCGAGGAGCAAAAATCGGCGTTCGGGGGCAGGGAACCCACGCTCAAGGAGATGCTTGCGGCCCACAGGAACAACCCGCTCTGCAGCTCTTGCCATGGCCGGATGGACCCGCTTGGCCTCGCGCTCGAGAACTTCAACGCGGTCGGCAATTGGCGGACCACCGAGGCGGGCGTGCCCATTGCGCCGGCCGGCCAGTTGATCACGGGCGAGCGGTTCAGCGACATACGGGAATTGAAGCGCATCATCACCCACCAGAAGCGCCTGGATTATTACCGCTGCATCACCGAGAAGCTGCTGACCTACGCCCTCGGCCGCGGGCTCGAGTACGGGGACGTGGAGGCCGTGGACCAGATCGTGGCCCGCCTCGAGAACGACGGGGGCCGTTTCTCAACGCTCCTCAACGGCGTGATCGACTCCGCCCCGTTTCAGCGCCAACGTCAGGCATCCCCCCAGCCGAACGAGTCGTCGGCCCACTTTGCCCTTAGCACAACCCCTTGACCTCATGACAACCCAGACAAAGCCGGCGATTCGGCCGATGGATGCCGCACTGAGCAGGCGCCTGTTTCTGAAGAGCGTCGGGGTGTGCGTGGGCCTGCCGCTGATGGAGTCGCTCCTTCCCGCCCCGGCAAAGGCTGCCGCGGAGGGTCCGCTGCCGGCAACAACGGCGTCCGGGGTGCCGCTCCGGATGGCGTTCATGTATTTTCCGAACGGGGCGCGGCAGGACTATTGGTGGCCCGCGGAGGGCGCCGCATTTGATCTCGGGCGCACCATGCTGCCGCTCAATCCCCTCCGCGACAAGATCAAGGTCGTCGGGGGCCTGTCGCTCCACGAGGCGGAACCGGGGAACGACGGGGGAGGGGACCATGCCCGTGCCAACGCCACGTTCCTCACGGGGGCGAGGGCCCGAAAGACCGACGGCAGCGACATCCACGTCGGAATCTCCGTGGACCAGCTTGCGGCAAAACATGTGGGGGCTGCGACCCGGTTTCCCTCCCTTGAATTGTCATGTGACGCCGTTCGGAAGGCGGGCGGATGCGACTCGGGCTACTCGTGCGCCTACGTCTACAACATCTCCTGGCAGTCGCCCACGACACCCATGACGCCCGAGCCGAATCCAAGGCTGCTCTTCGAGCGGCTCTTCGGGTCGGGTCCTCCGCAGGAGCGCCAGCGCAATTATGAGATGCGCATGCGCATGCAGAAATCGTTGCTCGACTTTGTCCTCGACGACGTCAGCGGCGCCAACGAGAGCCTTAGCATTCGCGATAGGGACAAGCTGGATGAGTACCTGACGAGCGTCAGGGAGATCGAGCGCCGGCTTGAACACGCGGAGAGCTTTGGCCCGCTGCCAAAACCGGGGATCGACGCGCCGACGGGCATCCCAGCCGATTTCGGGCAGCACATGGACCTCATGTACGACCTTCTGGCGCTTGCGTTCCAGACCGACTCGACGCGGGTGGCGACGCTTCTCCTGGCCGGCGACGGATCGAATCGGGCCTTTTCCGAGATAGGGATCGCCGAGGGGCATCATTATTGCTCCCACCATCGCGGCAACGCCGACCTCCTCGAAAAGGTCGGTCGCATCGACCACTATTACATGCAGCATTTCGCGCGTTTTCTCGGAAGGCTCGATCAGATGAAGGATCCCGACGGGAAATCGGTGCTCGACAACTCGATGATCGTTTACGGATGCGGCAATTCCGACGGCAACAAACACACGCACACCAATCTTCCCGTGGTCCTCGCCGGCGGGGGCGGAGGCACACTCCAGACGGGAAGATTTACCCGTTACGACGACGTGCCGATGACAAACCTCTATCTGAGCATGGCCAGGCGCATGGGCGTCACGGGAGTGCCGCGCATTGGCGATTCGACGGGCGAACTCGCAAGCCTCTAGGGCCCGCGGGCATGAGCAAGATCAGCCCGTTCCTTTGGTTTGACGACCAAGCCGAACAGGCCGCCAAGTTTTACATCTCCGTCTTTAAGGGATCGAAGATCCTTGAAGTTATCCGCTACGGGGAAGGGTCGAGAGGGAAGCCCGGATCGGTAATGACCGTGAGATTCCGGATATTGGGTCAGGAATTTACGGCTCTGAACGGCGGCCCGCAGTTTAGGTTTACCCCGGCCGTATCGTTTGTCGTCCGTTGCGGCAACCAGAGGGAACTCGACTACTATTGGAGGAACCTTTCCGCAGGGGGAGAGAAGGTCCAGTGCGGCTGGCTCAAGGACAGGTTCGGTCTCTCGTGGCAAATCGTGCCGGATGGTTTGACCGAGCTGCTTGCAGGAAATGACCCGAAGAAGGCAGAACGCGTGATGCGAGCCATGATGAAGATGGTGAAACTCGACATCGGGCGTCTGAAGAAAGCCGCCAGAGGGAGATAGGAGGCCTCAGGGCTTCTTGGGAGAGGAGGCGGATCGGTAGGTCACCGCGACCTGCCAGTCCGCGTACGTCGGGTCATGCGCCCTCATGGCCCGAATCACCTCCTGGCGGAATGTGATTTCGATCAGGCTCCCTTGTCCCGGCCATATCTTGAAATGGGCGCGGACGAAGCTCCATCCGCCGCCCTGGGTTGTCTCGGCCTTTCCGATCACCGGTTCGCACAGGATGATTGCCCCGAATTGGGACCACATTCCCACCGCGATGCTCTGGATGGCCTGGACGGTATGTGGTTGGTCCACCCCCAAGGGGATTTGCACGTCAGCATAGGCGTCGATCGCCCCGTGGGGGAAACGACTGACGTTCGCTATCGTGCGGTTGGGCACGAAAACAACCTGGTTGTAGAAATTGAGGACCTTCGTGAAGCGCATCCCGATTTCCTGGACGCGGCCGATCACGTTTGGCGTGGTTATGCCCGCAATCTCGACCATGTCACCCACATCCATCGCGTCCCAGAAGATCAGCGTAAGCCCGATGACGATGTCCTGGACCAGGCCCTGCGAGCCAAAGCTTATCGCCAGGCCCACCACCGAGGCACTGGCAAGATAGGCCGTAAGGCTGAAGCCAAACTCCTGAAGCACCAGGCCGATCGCGACAAAGTAGATTACAAAGATGACTCCGCTTACGATGAGCCGCGTGACGGTAATGACCTTCGGTTTCTGCGCGGCGACCCCGAGCGTGCCCTTTTGGGCGTGGCCGCGCAGAATCAGCCATTCGCTCAGGCCCCGGATGCATTTCACGGTGACGTGAACCACCACTGTCAGGACCAGGATCAGAAGGATCCGTAGCGGCAGGGAAGATTCATGTACGAAGAAATGCGCGTAAGCGCGGCCGATCAACGTGTCGTTCGCCTCGGCGACCGGATGGACAGATGTAGGAAGATTCATGGGAATGACGTTTCAGACGAATCGCCTCCTGCTTCGATACAGGCAGTGGGACATTCGAAGAGAACATCCACGCAGCCAGAGATTTCGACCGCGGCCCTGCCCAACCAGGCCGAAATGCAGCCCCGAAAGGGCGCGTCCGGGACGTGCGATGCACGGAACCCGGGCGCGCCTTGTGCCAAGCGGAACTTAATGCCTGACAAGCTCGTCGACCCAGTAGCCCTCGCGGTCGTAGTAGTT
>Ga0302202_10000176_pt1 | contig 76605 bp, 68 predicted proteins | sample II_Bog_N3_3_FD_194579 | JGI IMG/M metagenome (GOLD analysis project Ga0302202, IMG submission 194579) | Peat permafrost microbial communities from Stordalen Mire near Abisko, Sweden - II_Bog_N3_3 | ecosystem: Environmental > Terrestrial > Soil > Wetlands > Peat | place: Sweden: Abisko... | reverse complement strand
GTCAACCGGTGGGAGGACCGGGCCGCACGCCCCCTGCGCGACGACCTGGTGGCCGACCTGTGGGACTCGCAGCCGGAGGTCCGGTCCGAGCGGCTGGCACTCGAGGCACCGGTGTGACCGCCGACCCCGGCGCCGGCTACTGGTCCGGGCCCTGGCCGGGCGAGGACGGCGGCCCCCGCCGCCTCGGCGTGCCCGCCGACGACAGCCCGGTGCCGACGATCCGCCCCGGCGCTCCGGTCGACGTGCTGTCCCGCACCGACCCACTGGTCACCATGGTGGTCACCCGTGACCCGGGCGAGGTGTTCCTGCTGCGCAACGGCATGGGTCCCGACGTCACCTGCTCGGTCGAGCGGGTCGACCCGCAGACCCTGGCCACGCTGGCCGACTCGGGGCCCCTGGCCGGTGGACCGATGTGGCCGGGCGGCATCGCCGCCCATGCCAACGGCTCGCTGTACGCCGTGTTCGGGACCCACGCCCACCGCCTGTCGGCCGACCTCGAGGTGCTGGCCACCGCCGAGCTCCCCCGTCCCCGGCCCTACAACAGCTTCGTCATCCTCCCGGACGGGACGCTGGTGACCAAGGACTTCGCCGGCTCGCTGCCCGGGGCGCCGGTGGCGCCGCACGAACGGGTCCCGGGGCAGCTGGTCGCCCTCGAGCCCGACGGCCTCGCCGTGGTCGACCGGTTCGACCTGGAGGAGCCCTCCATCGCCCGCATCTCCTCGGACGGCACCCACGTCTACGTGGTCGGCGACACCAGCCTGCTCCGCGTCGGCTGGGACGGCGGGTTCGTGGCCGACCCGGGGTTCCGTGCCACCTACCGGACCGAGGAGGGGCAGACCTACGGGTGGGACTGCGTGCTCGCGCTCGGGGCGGCCTGGTTCCTCGACAACGGCGACGGCTCGATCAACTTCGACGGCTCGTTCCGGGGAAAAGGTGTGTCCACGACACCGCTCCAGCTGATCCGGGTCGACCTGGCCGACGGTTCGGTGTCCACCGCCGCGGTGTGTGGGGCGGCAGGCGGACTCATCACCAATCCACCCGTCGTCGACGAGCGGCGCCGCATCGTGGTGGGCTACGACAGCGGCAACGGGGTCATGGCCGCCTTCGACATCGCCGACGACGGTTCGCTCGCCCCGCGCTGGCGCCGGGACCACGACCATGCCTCCCACCTGCTCCTGCTGCCGGGCGATGGTGCCCTGGTGACGGGCGACCACGACGCCGGGCGCATGGTCGAGCAGGTCGTGGTGGTCGACATCTCGACCGGCACCGAGCTGGCCCGGGCCGACACCGAGGGCCCGCTCCAGTCCGCCGTCTTCCCCGCCCTCGGCTGGGACGCCACCGTCTACTGGTGCTCGCTGTCGACGGTCAGCCGCCTCCGCTTCGGCTGACGCATCCGGTGGCTCAGGTGGCGGCCACGTTGCGCTCGAAGATGATGCGCAGCCCGTGGAGGGTGAGCCACGGCTCGACGTACTCGATCTCGTCGGCGTAGGGCGAGATCAGCTCGGACAGACCGCCGGTGGCCACCACCGTGCACTCCCCGAGCACGGCCGCGAACCGCCGGCACAGACCGTCCACCTGGCCGGCGAACCCGTAGAGGGCGCCGGACTGGATCGACTCCACCGTCGACTTGCCGATGACGCTGCGGGGTTCCACCAGTTCCACCCGGCGCAGGGCCGCGGCATGGGCGAACAGGGCCTCCAGGCTGATGGCCACACCAGGGGTGATGGCGCCACCCAGGTACTCGCCGGCACCGGAGATGGCGTCGAAGGTGGTGGCCGTCCCGAGGTCGACGACCACGCAGGGCCCGCCGAACAGGTCGTAGGCCCCCACCGCGTTGGCGATCCGGTCGGCACCCACCTCCTTCGGGTTGTCGTAGAGGATGGGCATGCCGCTCTTCACCCCCGGCTCGAGCACCACGGCGGGCACGTCGAACCACCGGGAGGCCATCAGGCGGAGGTTGGCCGTCACCAGCGGGACCGAAGAGGTGACGGCGATGCCGGTGACCGTGTCGTCGATGTCCAGCCCGTTGAGGTCGAGCAGCTGGGTGAGGAGGAGCGCGTGCTCGTCGGCCGTGCGCACGTCGACGGTGGACAGGCGCCAGTGGTGGGCGAGACCCACGGGCTCGGTCCCGTCGCGGGGGACCGACTCGTCGACGGGCGCGCCCGGATCGTCGGCGAACAGCCCGACGACGGTCTCGGTGTTCCCCACGTCGATGGCAAGCAGCATGTCGTTCCTTTCCTGGCAGGTGCGGTGCAGGGGTCCGGCACCGGCGATGGGCGGGTCAGGCCCGGAGGTCGAGCCCGAGGTCGAGCACCGGCGCCGAGTGGGTGAGGGCGCCCGCCGACAGGAGGTCAGCGCCGGCGGCGGCCAGGCCGGGGGCCGAGTCGAGGCTCACCCCGCCGGACACCTCGATGAGCGCGTCCGAACCGGCGTCCCGCACCACCGTCACCGCCTCGGACACCCCGTCCGGCCCCATGTTGTCGAGCATGATCACGGTGGCACCGGCCACGACCGCCTCGCGCACCTGGTCCAGCCGGTCGCACTCGACCTCGACCATCCGGCCCGGCCACTGGCTGCGGGCCCGGGCCACGGCGTCGGCAATGGACACCCCGTCGAGGTGGTTGTCCTTCACCAGGACCGCCTCGGACAGGCTGCCGCGGTGGTTGACACCGCCGCCGGCCCGCACGGCCGCCTTCTCCAGCGCCCGGAGCCCGGGGGTCGTCTTGCGGGTGTCGAGCACCCGGGTGGTCGGGTTGGCGGCCCGCACGGCCTCCACGTAGGCGCGGGTCAGGGTGGCCACCCCCGAGAGGTGGCCGAGGAAGTTGAGTACCGTGCGCTCAGCCGTCAGGATCGAGCGCAACGAGCCCTCCACGGTGGCCACCACCGTGCCCGGGGCCACCTCGGCGCCGTCGGCCAGTGCCCACGTCACCGACAGGTCGGGATCCACCTGGGCGAAGGCCTCGGCCGCGCAGGCCCGGCCGGCCAGCACGCCGCGGGCCCGGCTCACCACGTCGACGGTGGCCCGACGCCCGGGGGCGACGAGGCCGGCGGTCAGGTCCCCGAGCGGCAGGACGTCCTCGGCGATCGCCCGGGTCACCGCGTCCACCACGGCCGCCCGGGGCGGGTCGAGGACCGGTGCCCAGCCGTCGTCGGCCCGTGCGGTCACGCCTGCGCCCCGTGGGTGCCTTCGGAGCCCGGCTGGGGCGCGGTCCGGACCAGCACGGTGGCGGCACCGGACTCGTGGACGACACGGCACCGCCAGGCGTCGGACATCTGGGGGTGGTCGCTGCGGGCGTGGGCGCCCCGGGTCTCGGTCCGCAACGTGGCGGAATCGAGGATCCGGCGCGCCGCGGTGACCAGGTTGGCCAGTTCGCCGTGGGCGCGGTCGGTGGGGTCCTCCGACCCGACCGCGGCGGCCACCGTCGCCACCGTGCGGCCGGCCCGGGCCAGCGAGTCGGCACTCCGCACCACCCCGGCGCCGTCGGTCATCGCCCGCTGCAGCCGGTCGCGGGTCTTGGCCACGTCCGGCCACGAGGCCGCCCCGTCGTCCGGTGGGGCGGCGGCGGCATCGGTCCGATGGGTCGCTCCCGGGTCCACCGCTTCGGTCCTCCCCTCGAGGAGCGGGGCCAGCACCCCGGTCGGGGTGGGGCCGTCCCCCCCGTCCAGGATCGTCTCGGCCAGTCGGGCGCCGAAGACCATGCCCTCGAGGAGGGAGTTGGACGCCAGCCGGTTGGCGCCGTGGACCCCGGTGCAGGCCACCTCGCCCGCCGCCCACAGTCCGGGCAGGGCGGTGGCCCCCCACAGATCGGTGAGCACGCCACCGGACAGGTAGTGGGCCGCCGGGGCGATCGGGAGCCAGTCGGTCGACGGGTCGAGGCCGATGGCGGCCAGCGAGGCGCTGATGGTCGGGAACCGGGAGCCGAACGAGTCGAGGGCGGTGGCGTCCAGCCAGAGGCTGTCGACGCCCTGGTCGTGCATGCGCTGGGCCATGGCCCGGCTGACGACGTCCCGCGGGGCGAGCTCGTCGACGAACCGGTCGCCCCGTGCGTCGCGCAGGAGCGCGCCGTGTCCCCGCAGCGCCTCGGACAGGAGCGGCCGCGGCATGGCCGGATGGTGGAGCGCGGTGGGGTGGAACTGCATGAACTCGACGTCGGCCACGGCCACCCCCGCCCGCAGCGCCATGGCCAGTCCGTCGCCGGTGGCCTCGGCCGGGTTGGTCGTCACCGCGAACACCTGTCCGGCGCCGCCGGTGGCCAGCACGGTGTGGGTGGCCCGCACCTCGACCCGCCGGCCCTCGGTGCTCAGGGCGACCACCCCGCGGCAGCGCCCGCCCTCGACCAGGAGGTCCAGGGCGAACCACTCCTCGAGCACAGCCGCGGCCGATGCCCGGGTGGCGTCGACCAGGGCCCGCTCCACCTCGGCACCCGTGGCCGCACCGCCGGCGTGGACCACCCGGGCCGTGGAGTGGCCGCCCTCGCGGGCCAGGGCCAGCGCACCGCCCGGCTGGCGGTCGAAGACGGCCCCCATGGCGATGAGTTCGTTGACCCGGGTCGGCCCCTCGTCGACCAGCACCCGCACGGCGTCCGCGTCGCACAGCCCGGCACCGGCGGCCAGGGTGTCGGCCAGGTGGAGGTCGGTCGAATCCTCGTCGCCGCCGAGCACGGCGGCCACACCGCCCTGCGCCCAACGGGTGGCCGACTGGGACAGCTCGGCCTTGGTGAGGACCCCGACCCGCAGCCCGCCGCCACCGTGGGCGCTCCCGCCGGCCGGCGCCAGGGGAGCGGCCAGCCGGACCGCGGCCGACAGCCCGGCGACACCGCTGCCCAGCACCAGGACGTCGAGCGGGCCCGGCGCCGGAACGGTCACGGTGCCTCCCGCGGGTCGAGGTTGTCGATGAGCCGCACCGGCCCGACGGTGGCGGCGATCAGCAGCCGCAGCGGCCCGTCGGAGGGTGTCTCCCCGGTCGGCTCCAGGTCCCGGGCGTCCACCAGGGTGGCGTAGTCCAGCGCCACGAGCGGCTCGTCGGCCACGGTGGCCGCCATCATCCGTTCGACCTCGCTCCGTCCGGCCCCGGCGGCCAGGGCCGCCGTCCCGGCGGACAGGGCACGGTGCAGGACGGGGGCGGCGGCACGCTCGTCGGCGGCCAGCCGCACGTTCCGGCTCGACAGCGCCAGGCCGTCGGCCTCGCGCACCGTGGCGCAGCCGACGACGTCGACGGCCAGGGACAGGTCGGCCGCCGCCCGGCGGACGATGGCCAGCTGCTGGAAGTCCTTCTCCCCGAAGTAGGCCCGGCAGCGGCCCGCCGCGGACAGGAGCTTGACCACCACGGTGGCCACGCCGTCGAAATGGCCGGGACGCGACACGCCCTCCCACCGGTCGGCCAGCCCCCGGACCGACACCGTCGTGGCCGGCGGCGCCGGCCACTCCGGGTACATCTCGTCGACCGTCGGGGCGAACACCACGGACGCCCCGGCATCGGCCGCCGCCGCCACGTCGGCGTCCAGGGTGCGGGGGTAGTTTGCGAGATCGGCGGACTCGGCGAACTGCGTCGGGTTCACGAAGACCGTGACCGCCACCACGTCGCACTCGGCGGCGGCCCGCCGCACCAGCGACGCGTGCCCCGGGTGCAGCGCCCCCATGGTGAGCACCACGCCGACCGACCGGCCCGAGCGGCGCTCGTCGTCGAGGTGGGCGGCGAACCCGGCCAGGGTGTGGACCAGCGGGAGCGGGGTGGTCGTGGTCCGTGCGTCCGTCGAGGCGAGGGTCACGCCACCTGCTCGGCGGCAGCCCCGACGGCGCTGACCGGCCCGCCGGACCCGACCGACGCGGCCACGAGGGTCGGGTCGAGCTCCTCGGCGGTACCGAGGGAGAGGCGGCGGGCCAGTGCCACCATGGCGTCGTACCCGGCGAGCTCGGTCCGGTGGGCGGGCATCGAGGCGATGGCGGTGCGGTGCCGTTGCACCGTCTCCCAGTCGCCGCGTGCGGCCGGTCCGGTCAGCGCCGCCCGCGGCCCGAGCGCCAGGGCGTCGTCGGTGGCCGACCGCAGGAGCCCGGCGAAGGCGGTGAGGGGCAGCCCGGCCGACGCCGCCACCCGTTCGACCTGGCCCAGGAGCGCCACCAGGTGGTTGGCGGCGATCACGGCGGCCGCGTGATAGGCGGCCCGGTCGCCGTCGCCGACCTCGACCACGTCACCGCCGAGCGACCCGGCCATTGCCCGCGCCGCAGGGTCACCGGCCACCGCGAAGGTGATGCCGGAACGCAGGCGCGCCGCGCCGATGTCCGGCGTGGGCAGCGGGACCAAGGGATGGAGCGAGCCCCGCCGCGCGTGCCCGGCCAGGACGTCCAGGCCGAGGGAGCCCGACAGGTGGAGGACCACCGTCGAGTCGACCGGACGCACGGCGGCGGCGACCTCGGCGACCACGTCGTCCGGCGTGGCGATCACCAGCACGTCGACCCCGTGGGCGGCATCGACCGGCGAACGGTCGCGCCCCCAGGGGCCCAGTGATCGATAGCCCCCGACAGCGTCCAGCGCTGCCATCAACGACCGGCCGGCACGGCCCGGTCCGAGTACACGGAATGTGGTCACGAGACCCCTTTCGACGTTCCAGCCCCCGAGGGGTGCCGGTCGCATCAGGAAATCCAGGAACTTGCCTCTACACCATACCCACCAGGCGCACCGCCCCGCCAGCGGTGGCGAGGTCGTCGGCCCCGACCAGGTCCGGGGCCAGGTCGGCCAGCGGGGCGAGGACGAACCGCCGCTCGCGCCACCGCGGGTGGGGAACGGTCAGTTCGGGGTCGTCGACGGTCACCCCGTCGATCCAGATGACGTCGGCGTCGAGGGTGCGTGGGCCCCAGTGCACCGTGCGCACCCGCCCGGCCGCGGCCTCGAGGTGCTGGCACTGTCGGAGGAGCCGGTAGGGGTCGACCGGCGGGGCGACGGCCAGCTCCACCACCAGGTTGAGGAAGGCGCCCTGGTCGTCGGGGCCGCCGACCGGCTCGGTCTCGTAGACGGGGGACACGGCGGTGACCGATGGGTCGCTGCCGGCGCGTAGCTCGTCCACCGCCCGGCGCAGGTGGGCTGACCGGTCCCCGAGGTTCGAGCCGAGGGAGAGGAACGCCCGGACGCCGGGGACCGCCGCCGACGGTGCGGTCACCGGTGGCGGACCACCCGGACGCCCACGGTGTCGATGTCGACCGCCAGGGGCGGACGCAGCTTGCGGAGGACGACGGTGACCGCCGTGATCCGGTGGTCCACGTCGAGCACGGCGTCGGCCACGTGCCAGGCCAGGGCCTCGAGGAGCTTGAACGAGCGCGGTCCCGACACGGTGGCCGCCACCGTGTCCGCCACCGCCCCGTAGTCCACCGTGTCGTCCAGGGTGTCGGACACCCCGGCCGGGCGCAGGTCGACGGCCAGGTCGAGGTCGACCTCGAAGGGCTGGGCCCGCTCCTGCTCCTCGGCCAGGACCCCGTGGGTGCCGACGGAGCGGAGCCCGCGGAGCTCGATCCGGTCGTCCGGAGCTCCGGAGGCCATCACGCCCCGCTGGTGCCGGAGTCGTTCGGGGCCGTGGCCGGGGTGAGCTGGCCGGCGTAGGCGACGAGCTCACGGCCGGCGGGGCCCATCGGGTGGCCGGTCAGGTGCTCCAGGACGGTGATCGACTGGGGGCCCGTGGGCAGCCGGTCCGACCACAGCAGGTAGCCGGCGATGACACCCGCCACCCGGTCGCCCAGCTCCTCCTGGTGCACGAGGATCCGCTCGCCGGCCGCCATGCGGCCGTGGACGTCCCGGTAGACCTCGCCCAGCACGCCGCGCACGTCCCCCGACGCCGGCAGCGGGTAGTGCACGCTGGCCAGGGACTTCTCCTCGTAGGCCTGCAGGTTGTGGGAAGACGGGAGGAGGGAGACGACCCGGTTGAACCCCTGGACCTGGAGCCAGATGATCTCCTCCTGGCGGCGGACCTTCCGGTGGTTCGGGGCGAAGCCGCCGGGACGCTCACTCATGGCGAGCCGGTCCTTGATCACCCAGGTGAAGTTCCGCGGCGGAATGCCCGCCGCCCACTTGCCCTTCACCATGCGTCCTCCGTCTCCGTCGTCGTCCCGGCGTCCCGGCCGTCCCGCACCGGCCGTCCCACCAGGAGCGCGGCCTGAACCGTGGCGGCCACGTCGTGGACCCGGACCATACCCGCACCCTGCTGGAGGGCGTACGTGGCGGTGGCCAGCGAACCCGGGAGCCGGTCGGCCGCCGGGAGGGGCACGCCGTCGGCCCCGGCGGCCAGCACACCCAGAAAGGCCTTGCGGCTGGTGCCGACCAGCACGGGGTGGCCGGTGGCCACCAGCTCGTCCAGCCGGGCCAGCAGCTCGACATTGTGGTCGACCGTCTTCCCGAACCCGATCCCCGGGTCGACCCAGATCTCCCGTACGCCGGCGTCGAGGGCGTTGGCCGCCCGCTCGGCCAGCATGGCGCACACCTCACCCACCACGTCCTCGTAGCGGGGGTCGTCCTGCATGGTCGCCGGGGTCCCCTTCCGGTGCATCGCCACCCAGCCGACGCCGTGGCGGGCCGCCACCGGCCACAGCGAGGCGGACACGTCGTTCAGGAGGGTCGCCCCGACGGAGACGGCGGCCTCGGCCACCGGTTCCTTCACCGTGTCGACCGACACCCGGACGTGGGGGCTGAGGGCCCCGATGACCGGGAGGACCCGGCGGAGCTCCTCGTCGACCGGCACCTCGACGGCGCCCGGCCGGGACGACTCACCGCCCACGTCGATGATGTCCGCACCTTCGGCGATCATCTCGTGCCCCCGACGGATCGCCTGCTCCGGCTCCAGCCAGCTGCCGCCGTCGGAGAAGGAGTCCGGGGTGACGTTGAGGATGCCCATGACCAGGGCGCGTCCCTCTGTGGCGGCTTCGGTCATCGCCCCCAGCGTAAACCAGGCCGGAGCGGGCCGTGACCGGCCGCCGTGGGCCGGCGGGGGCCCACGGGGGCGGGGATCAGCGCCCGCGGACGAACTGCATGGCTTCGAACCGGGTCGAGGTGTCGGTGCGGAACAGGCCCCGGACGGCCGAGGTCACCGTCGAGGTGCCCGACTTCTTCACGCCCCGCATGGACATGCACAGGTGCTCGGCATCGACGACCACCAGCACCCCCTTGGGGTCCAGGGCCTCCTCGATGGCGTCGGCGATCTGTGAGGTCATCCGCTCCTGGACCTGGAGGCGCCGGGCGAACCCGTCCACCAGCCGGGCCAGCTTGGAGAGCCCGGTGATGCGGCCGTCGGAGCCGGGGATGTAGGCCACGTGGGCGCGGCCCATGAACGGGACCATGTGGTGCTCGCACAGTGAGGCGAACGGGATGTCCCGGACCATCACCATCTCGTCGTGGTCGGCGGCGAAGGTGACCTCGAGATGGTCGGCCGGGTTCTCGGCGAAGCCGACGAAGAGCTCCTCGTACATCCGGGCCACCCGCTCGGGGGTCTTCAGGAGGCCGTCGCGTCCGGGGTCCTCGCCCACGGCGGCGAGGATCTCGAGTACCGCCGCCTCGATCCGCTTCGTGTCCACGCTCATGGTCCGGTCACCTCTCCAGTCGTCGGTCGGCCCGCTGCGGGGACCGGTGCCCCGTTCTACCCGGCGGCGGAGGGATCCGTGTCGTGTGCACCCGTTCCGCAACGTCGGGCGCCCCCGCTCCCCGACGTCGGGCGCCCCCGTTCCCCGAGGGGACCGGACCCGCTGCCCCCGGGGCACGGGCCTACGGCTTCGGGCCCCGGTAGTCGTGGATGGCGGGCAGGTTGCGGTAGCGCTCCGCCACGTCCAGCCCGTAGCCGATCACGAAATCGGCGGGAATGGTGAAGCCCACGTAGCGCAGGTCGAGCGCAGTCCGCTGCTGGCCCTCCTTCACCAGGAGGGCGCAGACCTCGAGGCTCGCCGGCTGTCGTGCGAGCAGGTAACGCTGGAGATAGCTGAGGGTGAGGCCGCTGTCGACGATGTCCTCCACCACCAGGACGTGGCGGTCGACGAGGTCCACGTCGAGATCCTTGACGATCCGCACCACGCCGGACGTCCGGGTGGCGCTCCCGTAGGAGGAGACGGCCATGAAGTCGACCTCGGAGGGGAGGGCGATGGCCCGGGACAGGTCGCTCATGAACATGAACGCGCCCTTCAGCACGCCCACCAGGAGCGGGGGGCGCCCGGCGTAGTCCGCGGTGATGGCCGCCCCGAGCTCGGCGATCCGGTGCTGCAGTGCCGCCTCGGTGACGATGACGTCACCGACCTCGTCACCGTCCTCGAGGCGCGGGCCGTCGGTCGGGCGGGCGTTGCCGGGCGTGGTCACGTCACGACTGTACCGGAGCGCCGGAGGCCGCTCCGGGGCCGGGGCCGGTCACCGGAGCCGTCCGGAGCCGTCCGGCCGAGCGGGACACCCGCAGCCCACCCGGGACCTCGGCGGCGCGGCGCTCCATCCGGGCCACCTGCAGCACCCGGTCGACGGCGTCGGCCGGGGGCGGATAGGGCCCGCCGGCGGCCAGCCAGCGCCGCACGGCCCGTCGGGCCTGCGCCGGCGGGGCCGCGGCCAGCGCACGGGCGTCGGTGGGGTCGAGCTGGTCACCCACGGAATCGAGCAGGTCGGCGTCCCCGGCGAGCAGCGCCGCCTGCCGGGCCAGGACCGGCACGACGTCGCGCCCGGCGATGTCGGCGCACAGCGGCAGCAGCTCGGCCCGGACCCGGTTGCGGACGAACCGGGGGTCGTCGTTCGACGGGTCACGCACCGTGTCGAGCCCCAGGTGGCCGCAGAGCGCCACCGTCTCCCGGCGGCGCAGTCCCAGCAGCGGGTGGGCGGGACCGGCCCGCATGCCGGCCAGTCCGTGGACGCCGCTTCCGCGCAGCAGGTTGCCCAGGACGGTCTCGGCCTGGTCGTCCATCGTGTGGCCGGTGGCCGCCCCCGGCCCGAGGGCACGGTGGCGCGCGGCGCGGGCCCGGGCCTCGAGATTCGGGCCGTCGGGGACGTCGACCCGTACGCCCCGGAAAGCCGCGCCCAGGCGGGCGGCCGTCGACGCCACGACGGCGGACTCGTCGGCGGAGCCGGCCCGCAGCCCGTGGTCCACGTGCACGGCGGTGGCCCGACAGCCGGCGGCCACGGCCAGGACCAGGAGCGCCGACGAGTCGGGGCCCCCCGAGACACCGCACACCAGGTCGGTGCCGGCGGGGGGGAAGGCGCACCGGGCGACGAGGTCGGCCACGACCGGGTCACCCGCCAGTTCGGCGACGGACCACTGCAGGGGGACGGGCGCGCCGGTCACCGGGTCAGGGGACGAGCGTGGCGGCGGCGCCGATGCGGGAGATCCAGCCCGACGGGTCCCGGATCTCCTCCAGTGAGGGGAGCCACTCGGGACCCCGCCAGGCGTTGTCCAGCAGTTCGGGACCGCCCACCCGCTCGACCGCGGCGATGAACCGCTCCCCCTCCTCGTACTGGCGCAGCTTCGCCTCGATCCCGATGAGCTGCTGCAGGACCCGGGAGAGCCCGTGGGCCTGCTTGCGGCGCTGACGCAGCACGGCGGAGAACTGGGCCGCGCTCGGGATGTCCGCCGCGCCGGCACGGTCCATGGTCACGTCCCCGTGCCCCTCGAGGAGGCTCATCAGCGCCTGGATCCGGTGGAGGCCCTCGAGCTGCTCGGGCGACGCCACCAGCCCCAGCGCACCGTTGTCCTCGAGCGGGTTCCGACCGGCCCGGATCTGATCGGTCATGCGTCGGAGCGCCTCCGCCAGCCGGGTCGGGTCGGGCTCGAGCGAGCCGAGCCCCTCCTCCACCAGGGACACGAAGTAGTCCCGCATCCACGGGATCGCCGTGAACTGGCAGCGATGGGTCACCTCGTGCAGTGCCAGCCACAGCCGGAACTCCCGGGGCTCGAACCCGTGCTGGCGTTCGAGGGTCACCACGTTCGGTCCGACGAAGTACACGAGGTCCTGCTCGTCGGCGGCCTCCTCGGTCAGCAGCAGGTCGTACTGACCGAGCACCCGGGTCGAGAGCCAGCCGAGGACCACGCCCATCTGGGCGCCGGTGGCGGCCCGGCCGGCCGTCGCCAGCGGTCCGGTCAGCCGGGCCAGCGCGGCGTTGGACCCCACGAGCTGGCTCGGGTCGAGCCGTTCCAGGTGGGGCCCGAGGAGCCGCTGGAAGCTGGCCACGTTGGCGGCAACCCAGCCCGCACGGTCGGTCACGCGGGCCCGGGCCGGTCCGGCGGCCGAGCGCAGCCCGGTCGACTCCGCCACCAGCTCCTCAGCCTGCGCCGTCAGTTCGGCGAACTCGGCCTGGAGGAGGTCGGGTCGGTAGGGGGCAGGCATCCGGGCCCGCCCGGACACCCAGCCGGCCACCCGTTCGGCGGTCTCCCAGCTGACGGCACCGACCGGGCCGGTGGCGGCCTCGCCGAAGTCGTCCGCGGCGGGCGATCCGGATTCGTGCAGGGTCACGGTGTCCAGTGTAGGGAGGCGCGACCCGACAGGGGGCCGACAGGTCCCCGGGTCAGTCGGCGGACGCCGTGTGCTCCTCGCGGAGCGCCTCGGCCACGCGCGCCCGCAGGGCGTCCGGCACCCGGTCGTGGCAGCGGCTGGCCACCAGCTTCCGCAGCTCCGCCTCGAACCCGTAGGCGCCGACGCACGGGCCGCACAGGTCCAGATGTCGGGAGATCTCGATGCGGCGCTGCTCGGTCAGCTCGCCGTCGAGGTAGAAGTACAGCTTCTCGATGGTCTCGTCACAGCCGACGAAACCGGCAGGCGGCTCGGGCGGCCCATCTGCGGCGCCGACTACGCCGTCTCCGTCTGGTGCCATGCCGTGTCTCCCCTACCTCGCCTTGTCGGAGGCCCCGACGAGGCCGCGTGCTCTTCCGACATCGACCAACGCCTTCTGCAGGGATTTTCTTCCGCGGTGGATCCTGCTCATCACGGTGCCGATCGGCACGTCGGTGATCTCGGCGATCTCCTTGTACGAGAATCCCTCGACGTCGGCCAGGAGGACGGCGATCCGGAACGAGTCCGGCAGGGACTCGATGGCGGCCTTGACGTCGGTGTCGGTGAACCGGTCGAGCGCCTCGTCCTCGGCACTGCGGCCGAGCCCGGCCGAGGGGTCACCGGCGAGGTGGTGGTACAGGTAGAGGTCCTCGACGTCCTCGACGTCGGCGATCTCCGGCCGCCGCTTCTTGGCCCGGTAGGTGTTGATGTACGTGTTGGTCAGGATCCGGTACAGCCAGGCCTTGAGGTTGGTGCCGGTCTCGAAGGACCCGAAGGCCCGGTAGGCCTTCAGGTACGTCTCCTGGACGAGGTCTTCGGCATCCGATGGATTCCGGGTCATCCGCAGGGCCGCCGTGTAGAGCGCCGACATGTACTCCATGGCGAGATCGGAGAACTGCTCCTGGTCGGCCATGGGGCCACCCTACACAGGGTCGTGCGCCGTCAGGTCCGGCTCCGGCCCGGTCGGGCCTGGTCCAGGCGCGTCCGACGGGGTTCCGGCCGTCGTCAGTGGGCGCTGATGCCGACCACGGGCTGTCCGGAGGCGGTCGCCCCCGACCCGAGGAAGGACGCGTCCCCGAAGGCGAAGACCCCGCCGTCGGAGGCGGCCAGCCAGTAGCCGCCGCCACCCGGCGTCGACGCCATGCCCACGATGGGGGCGTTGAGGGCGAGGCCGCCGGTGGAGCCGTGGAAGCCGGCGTCCCCGAAGGCGAAGATTCCGCCGTCGGAGGCGACCAGCCAGTAGCCGCGCCCGTCCGGGGTGGCCGCCATGCCGACGATCGGCTTGTTGAGCCGGAGCGCACCGGTCGACCCGTAGAAGCCGGCGTCCCCGAAGGCGAAGACGCCGCCGTCGGAGGCGACCAGCCAGTAGCCCTGGCCGTCGTGGGTGGCCGCCATGCCCACCACCGGCTTGTTGAGCCGGAGCGCACCGGTCGAACCAAGGTACGGGGCGTCACCGGCGGCGAAGATCCCGCCGTCGGCGCCTACCAGCCAGTAGCCGGCCCCGTCGGTCGACGCCGCCATGCCGACGATCGGGGCGTTGAGCCCGAGCGAGCCGGTCGACCCGTAGAAGCCGGCGTCACCGAAGTTGAAGATCCCTCCGTCCGAGCCGACCAGCCAGTACCCGCGACCGTCCGGCGTGGTGGCCATGCCCCTGATGGGACGGTTGAGTGCGTGCGCCCCGTCGGGCCCGAGGGAGGGATCGGCACCGAACCCCGACACCTGGGCGGCCGAGGTCACCAGTCGGTAGCCGCCGCCCACGCCACCCGCCGGTGGCGAACCGGACGCGGGGGACCCACCGCCGCCGGCGGTCGTCGTGGTCGTGGAGCCACCGCCCCCACCGCCCTGCGGCTGGGCCAGGAGGGCGGGCAGGCCGCTGCCGTCCACCACCGACGGCCCCCCGGATCCGGTGTAGGCCTGGAGCGCGTGCAGGAACGCGCCGGCCAACTGGGTGGACGGCCAGAACGGCGGGATCGCACCGCCGAAGTAGCCCCCGTAGTTGACCTCGGCCACCGTCACCCGCAGGGCCGTGACCTGTACGGGATCGACGGCGAACTGCAGCTCGTGGTAGCGGAACTGGCCCTGTTCGGTGGCCAGGGTGACCCATCCGGTGCCCGGCTCGTCGGCCGAGATCGTGTAATTCCGGAGCCCCGGTGCGGTCGAGCCGACCGACTGCGTGTCCACCACCACCCGGTCGATCGTCTTCGGGGCGGCCAGCGTCACCGTGAACCACGGTGACGCGTCGCCGGATGCGGAGCCCCACCCCTGCCCGTAGCCGGGGGGGAAGCCGTTGATGGCGGCAGCGGCGTTCCCGCTCGACGCCGTGGCGGTGGCTCCGGCGGCGGCAGAGGCGACATCGGTGCCGTAGCCCTCGGTCGGGCCCACCGAGAGGCTGTCACCGGCAGGGTACGACAGGTAGGCGACCTGACCGGAGAGGGGAAGGCTGTACGCCGTCCCCGACGCCACCTCCGTGGTCGTCTGGTTGCCGTACTCGGAGGTGACCGTGACCGGCACCGTCGAACCCGGGGCACCGGTGACGGTGACCGAGGACGTCACCGGGAGCCCGTCGGACCACAGCGCCGAGACATCGGTGCCTCCACCGGGAGCGGTGCCGAAGTCGGCACGGTACGACTGGGGGATCCCCGTGGAGGGCATGCCCAGGTACGGCCGGCCGGCCAGGATGCCCGACGTGGTCATGGTGGCGAGCGCCGCCGGCTTCACGTAGTCGACGGACGAGGTGGCCTGGATCAACGAGAAGCTCACTCCCCAGTTGCCCCACCCCCCTTCGTCGAAGAAGTAGTTCTCCACCGGGACGCCCAGTACCTTCTGCCAGATCAGCGAGCGCGCCATGTTGTCGGCCTGCGCCAAGAAGTTGTAGTCGCCGTCGTTCCACCAGCCGACCTCGGTGAACCACAGGGGCTTCGACCCGAGGAGCGCCTGGACCTGCTGCACCTGGGCGACCATCCCGTCCTCTTCGTACGCGTCGTTCGACCCCGTGTAGGGATGGATGGCGGCCACGTCCATGTCGGCCAGGCCGCCGGCGGCGACCAGCTGCTGCCACCAGCCGAAGGACGGCTCCAGCGACGAGCCGCCGATCACCGTGGACGCCGAACCCGGCAGTACCGACTTCACCGCGGCGTAGAAGGGGGCGAGCACCTTGGTGGTGTAGGTCCCCCCGTTCGGCCACCCGGTGTTGTTCGACTCGTTCCAAGCCTCCCAGTCCGTCACCGGGGCGCAATTGCCGCACCCCGAGGGCACCGTGGCGTAGTGGGACACGACCGAGGCGACATCGGCCTGCCACAGCCCGGCGTTGACCAGTGCGGTGGGGACAGGCTCACCACCGCTGGCCTGGATCCAGTAGGCCACGTGGTCCTTGCCGGCCAGGTAGGCGGCCTTGTACGGATCGGTGCTCGCCGAGGTGAAGGTGAGCGCACCGGGGCCGCACGTCTGGGTCGTCGGCGCCGCGGCGTTGCACTTCGGGAGGAGGGTCGCCCAGCCCAGGACGGTGAGGCTGCGCAGTCCGGACAGTCCCAGCTGGGCGTTGAGGGCGACGCCCCGGGGGTCCGCCGGGCCGCCGTAGCCGATGCCCGTGGGCAGGGTGGCGAAGTTCAGGCCGTCACCCGACGCGCCGACCGTGTAGGGCATACACGTCGTGCCCAGCGTCGTGGGCGGGCTGGTCGAGTTGTCGAGCAGCGTGGCCTGGACCTGGTAGGGGCCGGCCACCATGTCGGCGGCGGGCAGGACCAGTGGGATCGACGCCAGTCCGTTCGCCGTGGTCGGCAGCGCCACAGTGGTGGCCGGTGGGACGGTCCCGGCGTCCAGCGAGGTCGTGTCCTCGACCGAGTAGGACAGCGTCACGTGCGAGGCGACCGTCGTCCACCAGGGGTCGAATACGGCGTCCACCGCAGGGGTGGCCCCGGGGGCGAAGTAGTTGCCGGTTGCCGCCGTGGTCAGCCCTGCGCCCCATCCGAGCGAGTTGTCCGGGGCCTGGACCGCCGACAGGAAGGTCTGCAGCGTGGCCAGCGAGAACGACGAGATCCCGTCGGCCCCGTTGTTGAAGGCCGGGCCGCTCTGGTAGTAGAAGGTCGATCCCACCAGCTGGAGGCCCCACCCACCGAAGGAGAGGGCGTCGCCCATCGTGGTCGCGCCGTCCAGGAATCCGGCGGCCGAGGTCGCCATCATGGTGCCCAGGGGATTGGCGGAGTAGATGGTGCCGTCGGGCCCCTGGACCGACTGACCCGGGTAGTAGAACTGGGTGCCCGACCCGGTGTGGGTGCCCGCACCCTCGATGTGGCCCGACCCGAACGTGGCCAGCACCTTGCCGGTCGGTGACAGGGTCTCCACGTACCCGTTGGCCGAGTAGAGCAGGTTGCCCCCGGCTTCCTGGGTGACGTAGCCGTTGTCGATCAGGGGGAACGATCCCGACACCGACCCGTTCGACTGGTTGAGCACCAGGCTTTCCTTGGTGTCCTGGGCGATCCCCACCACGACCTGGAAGGCCGCTCCGGTGCCCACCGAGAACAGCGCGCCCGGATTCCCGGACTGGGGGTCCACCGACCACAGCACCGCACCCGACGGCGAGAACTTGTCCACCAGCGCGCCGTTGTACGCCCCGAGGTAGATGTCGCCGGACGGGTCCACCACCAGGGCGGTGACGTTGCTGCCGGTGAAGACCGCCGGGAGCGCGAACGACCCCTGCTGGGTGCCCGACAGCGAGTAGGTGACGACGTTGGTCCCGGTGTCCACGTAGAGGGCGGAGGCCGTGGTCGCGAACTCCACCACCCCGCCGGGAGGCGTGACCACGGCGGAGGTCGGGTTGGCCGGCAGGCTCGTCGACGGGCCGAGCGAGGCGGCCGGCGTGGTGGTCCGGCACACCGGGGTCATCTCGGCGGCGGTCGGGGCCGGCGGGCTCCCGGGGATCTGCGACGCGGCCGACGTGGCCCCGGACCCGGGCCACATGACCGCGGTGAGGGCACCGACGACGGCCAGGACGGCGACCGCCAGCACCACGACCGCGTTCGTGGGCGGCACGGCGCCAAGGACCTTCTGGAGTGGGGTGCGCGCTGCCATCGCCCCACCAGCATGGCGCACGCCGGCCGGCCGGTGTGGCACCCCGGGTAACGGGCACGCCGTGCGCACCGGGTGGTGGGCGACACGGACCGGTCCGCCCCGAGGTCGGATGCACCGCCGGTCCTGTCCTGTCCGCTCCGGGAGGTGCATGTGCTGTCGGCGGACCGCGGTGCGAATTCTATTCTTGACTAAGTCACTCGGCTTTCTATAGATTAGATCCGGACGCCGGTCACCCCCCGGCAGCCGGCAGCCCGTAGAACCAGCCCCCGCCCCATCCCCGAGGAGCACACGTGACCATCGCACCGTGGCGGCCCACCGAGACCACCGGACGCTTCACCCGTCGTCGGCCCCTGACGGCGGGTGAGCTCCTCGAGGTCGCCGAGGGCCTGGCCCGCTCGGCCGGCACCTGGCCCGGGCTGGCCGACCCCGTCGAACGTTGCTGGCGCACCATCGCCGTCACCGACCGCTTCGAGGCATGGGTGGTGGCCTGGCCCGTCGGAGGTGCCGTCGAGCTGCACGACCACGGCGACTCCGGCGGTGCCGTGGTCGTCGCCTCGGGGCGCCTCGTCGAGACCTCGCTCCGGAACGAAGGAGCCGGCGGGCCACTCAGCCGCACCACCCGGGTCGTCGGGGGCGGCCACCTGGTCTTCGGTCCGGGACACGTGCACGACCTGGTCAACGACGGCCCGGGTCCGGCGCTGAGCGTGCACGTCTACACGCCGGCCCTCCGCACGATGAACTTCTTCGAGCGCACGCCCGACGGGGAGCTCGCCACCGTCCGCAGCGAGCACTACCGCGACGGGCTGCTGGTCGGATGACCCGCACGGCGGACGACCTGGTGGACCTGGCCCGCCGGCGCATCGGGCGGGTGCGGCCCGAGGCGCTGGCCGGGATCATCGCCCGGGGCGGGCTCGTGGTCGACATCCGGCCCATGGCCCAGCGGGCGGAGGAGGGCGAACTGGACGGGGCGGTGGTGGTCGAGCGGAACGTGCTCGAATGGCGGCTCGATCCTTCGGGCGCACACCGCATCCCCCAGGTCCGCGACCACCGGCAGACCGTGGTGGTGGCGTGCTCGGAGGGATACGCGTCGAGCCTGGCCGCCGCTTCGCTCCTCGACCTCGGGTTCTCCGGCGCGGCGGATCTCGAGGGTGGGTTCCGGGCCTGGCGGGCGTGGAACGAGCAGCGGCTGGTGCGGCGATGAGGCCGGTGCTGGTCGCGCTGCACGCGCACCCCGACGACGAGTCGATCTACACCGGCGGGACCATCGTGCGGGCCGTCCGGGCCGGGTGGCGTGTCGTCCTGGTCGTCGCCACCGACGGTGACCGGGGCACCGGCCCCGGGTTCTCCCGCGCCGAGCTCGCCGCACAGCGCCGGACCGAGACCCGCGAGGCCGCCGCCGTGCTCGGGATCGAGCGGGTGGTGTTCCTCGGGCACGGTGACTCGGGCTACACGGTCCCTCCGTCCCGGGAGCAGCTCGGGGTCGCCTCCGGCCGGGCCCTCGTGTCGGGGACCCTGGCGGCCGAGCACATCGACGGGGTCGCCGACCGGGTCCGGGAGGTCCTGGTCGAGGAGGGCGCCACCGCGCTGACCGGGTACGACGACAACGGCGTCTACGGGCACGTCGACCACGTGATGGTCCACCAGATCGCCGCTCTCGCCGTCCAGGGCACCGGGTGCGAGCTCTACGAGGCGACGATCGACCGCGACGCCCTGCGGGCACTCCGCCGGTGCCTGGTCGCCCGCGGGCTGGTCCCCGAGCTCTGGCCGACATCACTGGCCGAGCAGCTGGGAGTCGAGTCCGGACCCGATCTCGTGGCGATCGACGTCTCGGACCAGCTCGACCGGAAGCTGCTGGCCGTGGCCGCGCACTCGAGCCAGATCATCGAGGCCTCCTCGTTCATGGGCCTTCCCGCCGGCGCGTTCCACCACCTGCTGCGGACCGAATGGCTCCGGGTGTCGCGAGCCGGCCAGGGACGGTTCCTGGCGGCCGTGGCGTCGGAGCCGACCCGGTCGGGGCCTGTCGACGCCACCCGGGGTGCCGGCCACCTGCGGGCGATCCCGGCCTGAGCCAGCCCCGGCGGGCACCGGACCCCGGGCGGCTCGTCATCTCGTCATCCCTTGACCCGACGCTCCACATCGATGTGTGACGCGGCATGGGCGGAAGACCTCCCTGAGGCGGGATACCGCCTACGGGGAAATTCCGCCCCAGGCGTGGTACCCCCTCCCGCCTTCCAGGACGTGACGGGCGACCATGACCGACAACGGGCGGGGACCGTCGGCCTTGCTCAACGGGACAAGGGGACCAACGGCCCTTCCGGCGAACGCCCGCGGGGCACACGATGGCTCCAGGCCCGCCGGCTGCCGTCACGCCACCTACCGGCAGGGGTGCGGTCCAGGAGTGGAGGTAGTGACATGGGCGTCTTCCTGGTCGTCGGCATGATGCTGTACTCGGTCGGCATGTGCCTCTTGTTCCAGCGGGTCTCCAAGCGGTCGCCAGACATGCGGTACGTGGAGCGCGGGGAAGGCCGTCCTGCGCTCGCCGTCGTGGTCCCCGACCGGGTGCCTGCCGAGTGGGTCGACGCCTACCGGGCGGAACAGGGCCTGTGAGAGTGGCCGGGGCCTGACCCGGCCCCTGGCCGGCTGACGGCCTACCGCGCCCAGGCATCGAGCAGGTGCCCGGCGTAGGCCGGCCACGTGCAGTGCCGGGACGCCCAGCTGCCGGCGGCGGCGCCCAGGGCGTCCCGGGCCGACGGGTCACGGGCGAGTTCGAGGAGGGCCCGGGCCAGCGCACCCACGTCGTCGCAGGGGACGACGGAGGCCGACACGCCGTCGTCCACGAAGTCCTCCACCGCCGGGACCGCCGTCCCGAGCACGGCCCGTCCTTCGACCACCGCCCGGATCAGGATGCCGCTGGCCGGGTTGGACGCCCGGTACGGGAGCACGACGATGGCCGCGTCGGCGATGGCGGCGTGGAAGGCCTGTTCCTCGGTGACCCACCCCTCCCAGGCGGATGGTGCGGCCATCCCGGAGAGTCGGGAGCGCAGGCCGGAGGCGTAGTCCGCGTGCTGGCGGCCGGGATCTCCCACGACGACGAGGCGGAGGCCCGTCGCCTCGCCGACCGCCTCCCAGGCGTCGACCAGCACATCGAGCCCCTTCGCCGGCGAGATGAATCCGGCGAAGACGACGGTGGTGCACGCCGACGGGGGCACGGTGGCGGTGGGAGGGTCGGCGCCGAGCGGCACGACCACGACCGGCCCCAGTCCGGCGGCAGCCACCTCTCGGCGCGCCCGCTCGGTCAGGGTCACCCAGGTGCGCGTCCGCCGCACCAACCAGGCCCGCAAGGGTCGGTCGATCAGCGGCGCCAGGAGCTTGTGGGCGACCGCATCACGTCGGCCGGACCGGGTCCGGATCAGACCGCTCCCCGGAGCCCGGACGATGACGGGGCCGTCGTGGAGCACGGTCACCGGCCTCGCCCCCAGCACACAGGCCCACAGCGCCAACCAGAACGTCGACACGGCCGTGACGCCGACCTCGACGTGCACGACGTCGGCGTTCCGGATGTGGCGCCGGTGCGCCCACACCTTCCGGGCCCCGTCGAGTGCGGGTGACCCTCCCTCCTGCCCGACGAGCTCGACCACATCGGAACCGCGCGCCCGGACCACGTCGGCACCGGCGCCGGCCACGAAGGCGATGCCCCCGACGGCCGGACGGATGACGACGACCCGCCGGGGTGCCGTCGACCGGCGCCCGGGGGGGCGCCAGGTGTCGACGAGGGGCGTGCTCACGCGACCACCTCCCGGTCCTCGCCGTTCTCACCGTAGAGCGACAGGCAGCGCCGGGCCACGGCGTCCCAGGTCGACGCCAGCGCCGTGGCCCGCGCCCCGGCCGACAGCACCGGCCACACCTCCTCGTCCTCGACCAGCACCCGGAGCGCGTCGACGAGGCCGGTCGGATCGTCGGGGCCGACGACGAATCCGTCACGTCCGTCGTGCACCACCTCGGGCATCCCACCGACAGCGGTGCACACGACGGGTGTCCCGCACGCCATCGCCTCCAGCAGGGTCAACCCGAACAACTCGGCCTTCGGCGCACGCGGTCCGAACGTCGGGTCGATCACCGACGGCAGGACCACCGCACGGGAGCTCCGGTAGGCGTCGATGAGCTCCGCGTCGTCCAGGCGCTCACGGAACTCGACCCGCCTGCCCCGGCTGCACCGGTCGAGGTGTCGGCGGTAGTCGGCGTCGTACGCCCGCCCCACGACCAGCAGCTCGAGGTCGGAGGGGAGCGCATCGATGAGCCGGTCGATCCCCTTGTGCGGGAGGAGGCGCCCGACGAAGAGCGCCCGCGGTCGGCGCACCGCGTCCGGTCCGGGGGAGAACCGCACCGTGTCGACGCCGCCGAAGATCACCTGGGTCCGCGGGCCCAATTCGGGGTAGAAGCCGGCACCGAAGGCGCTGACCGGCAGGAAGCCGGTGAGCAGGCGGTCCAGGTGGAGGCGGCGCCAGTAGTTCCGGCCGCTTCCGCCGTGATCGGTGGCGAAGACCGACTTGCCGAGGGCGCGTCCGGCCACCACACAGGTGTTGGCCACCACGCTCTCCCACTGGTGCACATGGACCACATCGGCACGCGCCACCTCGCCCAGCAGGCGCTCGGACAGCGGGTTGACCTCGGACCCGCGCCAGTGGCCACGGGCGGCGAGCGTGCGCACGCGCAGGGCGCCGTCGTGGCGCACCTCGTCCCGCGGCCCGAACGAGACGAAGGAGACCGGGCCGTGCGCGGACATGGCCCTCGCCAGCTCGTAGGGATAGCGCTCGCCACCCCCGAAGGTCCCGGTGTCCCCGAACGTGGCCGGCGACACGTGCAGGACCCGGGGAGTCGGCGGTGCCGCGGTCCGGTGGCCGGCCACGGTGGCGGTCACCGGCTCCCCACCGCGAACCGGCGGAGCAACGGCACCGGCAACGGCACCTCCTCGGGCCAGCCGCGGAGGGCCCCCAGTACGACGAGGAAGGCGGCGCCCGAGGCCGCCATGGAGGGGATCGGCCAGGACACCGTCGCACCACCGACGACGACCATGGCCGCCCCCGCCGCCAGCGGTGCGAGGGACACGTGCCGCACGGGGCCCATATCGATGCTCCGCCGCATCCCGATGACCGATCCGGCGCACACCCCGACCTCTGTGGCCACGGTCAGCCACGCCGAGGCCGTCACCCCGAACCGGGGGACCAGGAGCAGGTTGCCGAGGACGTTGCCGCAGAGTGCGACGGTCCCCTGGACCACCAGCCACCGGTTCCGACGGGTGGCCACCATGGTCGCCCCGAAGACGTTGGAGAGCACGGCGACGATGCCCGAGAGCGCCAGGATGCGGACCAACGGCACCGCCGGGCCATAGCCGCGTCCGTAGTAGACGCGCACCACGACGGGTGCGTACAGGACCACGGCGATGCACAGCGGCAGGGCGGACACCGCGAGCCAGTGCCACACCTGTGCCGTGAGCCGGCCGAGCTGGGCACGGTCCGCGGCGTGGGACGACAGCCCGGCCAGGGACGCGGCGACCACCAGTCCCGGAACGGTCACCAGGAGGGACAACGCCTTGGTGGCCGCCGCGTAGTAGCCGACCTCGCGACTCGGCACCAGGAAGCCGACGATGCTCAGGTCCAGGGTGAAGTAGGCGCTGGCGAGCAGCGAGGAGATCCCGATGGGCAGTGAGTGCGTCAGCATCTGGCGCCGCACGGCCGCGGTGGACGGGTCGGCGTCGACCATGCGGAGGCCGATGACCGCCACCACCACGCAGTTGACGAGGATCATGGCGCAGAGCGCCAGTGCCACGGCCAGGGGCCCTCCACCGCTGACCGCCACCACGGTGACGATCCCGAGCTGTACGGCGTTGGTGGCCACGTCGATCAGACCGAGTCGGCCGGTCCGGTAGCTGGCGTAGAAGACCTGCCGCACGCCGCTCAACCCGAACAGTGCGACGGCCGGGGTGAGGGCCAGCAGCACCTGGATGCGCGGCGAGGAGAGCCCCACGGCCACGGCGAAGGCGACGGTGCCCAGCCCCACCGCCACCGACCAGCCGGTCTGGACCCGCAGCATCGACCGGACCAGGCCACCGTCGTCCGCCCGTCCGCTCCCCAGCTCGCGGGCCAGGACGCTGCCGAAACCGAAATCACACACGGAGAGGGCCAGGTAGTACATGGCGAGCCCGGCGGCGAAGTCGCCGAACCCGGCCACCCCGAGCGTGCGGGCCAGCACCGCGGTGGACAGCGCCGACAGGACCTGGACGATGACCCGACGGAGGAGCAGCTGGCCGGCCGACGTGGCGATCCGAGCCGACTCCGGCGGTTGCACCTGCTCCTCGTCGTCCGGCGTGCCGTCGGTCACGGGTCGAGGTGCGCCCGGTAGAGGTCCAGATAGGTCGCGGCCACGGTGGACCAGGCCCACCGGGGGTGCGCGTGGGCACGGGCGCGGCACCGCAGCCCGGCGAGCGCCCCCGGGTGCTCGACGAGCCGCACCAGCGAGTCGGCGAGGTCCGCGGGCGCGCAGCCGGAGGCGACGAGCAGGGGGTCGAGGTCGCGCACGAGCTCGGCGTTCGCCCCGACCGGGGTCACCAGGGCCGGAGTGCCCACGGCCAGGGACTCCCCGGTGGCGAGCCCGAATCCCTCGAGGTGCTGGGTGGGCGTGACGGACAGATCGGCGGCCCGGTACCAACGCAGGAGATCCGCGTCGTCGATCCGTCCCAACAGGCGGACCGAGCCGCCGAGGCCGCTCCGTGCGATCTCGCGCTCGATCACGGGCCGGTGGTGGCCCTCGCCGGCGATGGCGAGCCGGGCCGACGGTGTGCGCTCGAGGATCTGCGGCATGGCCTGGACCAGCTCGAACACACCGGTGCGGAGCGTGAGGCGCCGAGCGGTGAAGATCAACGGGTCTGCGTCGGCGGCCCAGTCGTCCCGGCCGGCGGCGCCGGGGCAGAAGTGGTCGGTGTCGATCCCGCCCGGCACGACGGCGCCCGGGGCGCCCGACGGCCGCAAGAGCTCGCCGAGCTGGTCGCGCATGAACTCCGACAGCACGACGTTCCGCCGGGCCGTGCGCACCACCCGCCGCTCCGCGGCCCGCAGGCTGCGCACGGCCGTGCCCTGGGCGAAGGCGGGCAGGGCGTACGAGCCGCTCCACTCCGAGAGCATCTCCTTGTGCACCGGCGCGTGGAACGTGTACACGTACGGCGTCCTCGACAGGGCCACCGGGAGTGCGGTGATCGCATAGTGGCCGTGGACGACCGTCCCCGGCTTCGTCTGTCGCACCCCGCTCCGGACCCCGTGGGCGACACGGACGGGGTACTGCAGCGCGAACGTCGGGTCCGCCTTGGACGGCACCGCATGCCGGACGATCCGCACCCCGTCGACACCGGTCTCGCACCGGGCGTCCTCGGGGTGTACCCGTTTGGTCAGCACCGTCACCGCCACTCCGGCCGCGACCAGCGCCGCCGACAGCTCCCGGACGTACCGCTCGAGGCCGCCGAGCTTGTCCGGCGCCAGTGCGTTGGTCAACATGAGCACCTCGGATACCTCGGTCACCGGTGGGGCCCGCTTCCGGGCATGGCCCCGAACACGGCCCGGGACCATGCCGGCCACCGGTGCTCCCAGGTGTTGGCCCGGGCCCAGTCGATCCGCTCCTGGGCCAGGCCGGCGGGCTCCTCGACGCACCCGAGGATGCCGGTGACCCATTCGTCGGTGGTGGCGGCGACCACGGTCGAGGGCGGCAGGCCGTCACCGTCGCTCGTGACACCGTGCGCCACCACGGCGGGGCGCCCTCGGGCCGCGCTGTCGAACATCTTCATCGAGGACTGGCCGACCGACAGATGGGGCACGTTCGGCACCAGTGTGACATCGGCCGCGTCGATGGCGGAGGCCACCGCGGACCGGGGGATGGGACCGTGGAACCGTGCCCGGCCGGCGAAGGAGGCGAGGAAGGTCTGCAGCTCCCCGGACGGCTGGTCCCCGAGCCCCGCGTACCGGCACGGGCCGTAGATGTCGAGCGACCAGTCGGGGAGCTCCCGCAGCACCTGCGCCACCGTGGGCACGTCGAACCGCTCCGACATCGTGCCGACGTAGACGGCGGTCCGACGGTCGGGCCGGGGAGTCGGCCGCTCGGCCACGTCCCCCACCTCGGCCCCGTTCGGCACGTGCACCGGCTGCCGGCCGGGGAAGAGGTGGGCGAGGTCCGGCGACGCCACGATGACCTCGTCGGCCTCGTCGGCCACGCGCCGGAACTGTTCGAGCATCCGCTGTCGGCGCCCCTCCGGGTAGAGGCGGGTCCAGTCGTCGGCGCAGTCGAACACCCGTCGTGCCTGTCCCGCGGTCGCGCCCCAGTGCCACGGGAGGTTGGTGACCGAAGGCGCCCCGTCGGCCGCATGGGAGTGGAGCACCCACCGGCCCAGGATCGCCTCGGTCACCTCGGCGACCCGGTTGCGGTGGCCGGGCACGGGAGCCGACCGCGTGACCGCGGTCAGTCCCGCAGGCGGTCCCGGCAGGACCCGGCCACGGGCGCCCCGGGCGAAGGCGACCGCGCCGACCTCGAGGACGGAGCGCGCGTCCACGGGCGGCTCGATGAACGTGACCTCGATCCCGTGCGCCAGTGCCTGCCGGGCGAACGCGTGCTCGCGACGGTTCGGCGGACTCCACGCGCTCTTCGAGCAGACGGTGATGCTCGTCATGACCTACCGACCGTCTCGAAGAGGTCACAGAGGCGTTCCGACGACCCGGACCACGACCACCGGCCGGCCGCGGCGGCCGCGTTGCCTCCGAAGGCGTCCGCGGCGGACCGGTGCCCGAGCTGCGAGATGCGGTCGGCGACGACGTCGAGCCGACGGGGGACGGCCCAGCCGGTGCAGCCGTTGACCAGGGTCTCGGGCAGGCCCCCGTCGTCGCTCACGATGACCGGGGTGCCACAGGCCTGGGACTCGATGCTGGCCAGGCCGAACGGCTCCCCGCGGGCCAGGTAGAGCGTGATGGCGGCCGACCGGTAGAGGGACACCAGCTCCGCGTCGGTCACGCCGGTGCGGATCACCAGGGGAACGCCGGCGTCGTGGGCGATCGAGCGGAGCCTCGTCTCCTCGTCCCGGTCGCCACGGGGTGCCACCACCGTCACCGGGAGACCGAGCCCACTGGCCGAGGCGGCCCGGACGGCGAGGTCGTGGCCCTTCGACGGGATCAGGGAGCCGACCGACAGCAGGTGGTCCCGCGGTGACGGCCCGGGTGGGGGCGAGAACCGCTCCGACACCCCGCAGGGGATGACCACGGCGTCGCGACCGTAGGCCGTGCGTATCCGGTCGACGCTGAAGGACGAGTTGGTGGCGACGGCCGCGGCCGACCGAGCCGTCGAGCGGTCGGCCCACCGGGCGGCCGACCGGAGGGGGAGATACGGGAGGCGGGTGAGCCGCCGGGTGCTCGCCCGGGCGTCAAGGTCGTAGTCGGAACGCCTGGGTTCGTCGCAGTAGTAGGCGCTGATGCCGGCGAGGTCACGGGACAGCCACGGGGTCTGGATGTAGCGGCACGGGTTGAGCCAGACCACGTCCGGGCGGAGAGCCCGAAGCACGCCGTGCATGTGCCGGTATCCGGCGAGGAGCGCGGCCAGGTCGAGGTGGCGCGTGACCGGGCGCGTCCACATCGGTCCGTCCGCGTCGCGGTAGTGGAACGGGACCACGACGGCATCGGGCGTCACCGACTCGGCGCCTTCGAGGACGACCTCCTGAACCGGGATGCCCAGGGTCCGCACCTGTTCGGCGACGCGCCGGTGTGCCCCCCCGAAACGCAGATTGTGCACCAGCGCGACCTTCACGCCGCCACCGGGCCGGCCCGTCCGCGACGACGGCCCGCCATCGCCCCGCGGTAGGCGGCCAGGTGTGCGTCCACCATGCCGTCGAGGTCGAACATCCCCACACGGATCCTGCCCGCCTCACCCAGACCCGTGGCCAGGTCGGTGTCGGACGCCAGGAGGTCGAGGGCCCGTGCCAGTGCCTCCGGATCGCCCGGCGGCACCAGGATCCCGGTCTCCCCGTGGACCACGAGTTCGGGGACCCCGTCCACGGCGGCCGCCACCACCGGCCGGCCCAGTGCCATCGCCTCCATGGCCACATACGGCCAGGACTCCCAACGCGAGGGGAGCACGAGCCCCCGCGACCGGCCGAGCGCCGCGGGGACGTGCTCGGACCAGCCGGCGAACTCGACAGGTGCGCCGAGGGTGCCCGCAAGATCGGTGAGGGCCTCGCGGTGGGGCCCCTCCCCCAGGACCACCACGCGCCACGGCTCCTTGGCGTGGGCCGCCGCGTCGATCAGGAGGTCGAAGCCCTTCTGGTTGATGACGGATCCCACCGCCACGAAGCAGGGGTCGTCCGACGGTGGTCGGACGGGACGTCCGCGCCGTGCGATGCCGTTCGGGATCACCGCGATCGACGTCCCGGCCACCCCGTACCGCAACTGGAGGAACCGGCCCGAGGCCTGGCTCACGCAGATGATCCGGTCGGCCAGGAGGTACTCGACCCGCTTGAACGCCGTCTTGACCGACCACGCCCCGAAGCTGCGGGAGGCTCCCTGCGGCGATGCCGACGGGTCCGATGCGTCGGTCCTGGGGAGGTGCTCGGTGACCAGGACCGCTCCCGCCCGCCGCCGGGCGCCGACCAGGGCACGGAGCACCTGCGGGTCGAAGGTGTCGGCCACGTGGACGTGCCAGACGTCGGCACCGCCGCCGTCGCCGAAGGACCGGCAGGCGATACCCCGGTCGGACGCCGCGCCACGCAGCACCGTGGCCTCGTCGGGCAGCGCCAGGGAGACCGTGCAGCCCCGCGATTCCAGGCCGCCGGCCAGGTCGACGACGTGCCGCCACACGCCTCCGGACGAGGTGATCGACGCGGCCAGGACCACGCGCATCACGCGGGGACGGTGGCGCCGGGCGGACGGGTCCGTGCGCCACCGGACGGTTCCGGTGGCCGCCTGGCCGAGGCGGCGAGCCCGAGGAGCAGGGCGAAGCACCCGGCCACGGCGTAGTAGCGCACGGTGTAGTCGGTCACCCACGTGACGGCCACCGAGACGAACGCCCCGGTGAGGCCGGGAACCAGCGGGTCGGACCGCCGGGCCCGGAACAGGTCGGACGCCACCCCTCCGGCCAGCAGCACGAGCACGGCACCACCCAGCAGGCCCGCCTCGGCCAGGTACTGGAGGTAGACGTCCGATGCATGGGTGCTGGAGTCGGACCCGACGACGTGCTCCTCGTACTGGCCGGCCAGCTTCCCGATCCCGACACCGGTGAACGGTGCACTGTCGAAGGTCGTGACCGCGAAGCTCCAGGCCTCCTGCCGGGCCCGGTCACCGGCGGCCGTCTTCACCGTGGACGCCGTCGGGTGCAGGATCGAGTCGAAGCGCGCGGTGAGCTCGGGCCCGTACAGCGTGGAGGCCACGAAGAGCGCGGTGACCAGGAGTGCCGCACTCACGACCACGGCGCGGTGCCGTTGGCTCCCCCGGCTCATCACGCAGACGACCGCGACACCGGCGGCCGCGCCCATCCAGCTGGCACGGGAGAGCGAGACGGTGAGCCCCCCGAGAAGGAGTGCACCCGTGCACCCGGCGAACCACCGCTGGGACCGGCGCACGTCGGTCCGGATGACGACCAGGAGGGCGAGCGGCAGCGCCAGTGCGAGGACGTTCCCCAGCGAGATCGGGTCGAAGAACGTGCCGGTGGTCCGGGCCGCCGACCCGTAGTTGAAGAAGTAGTGCGCCGACGAGAACGTCGCCGTTCCCGCACCGCCGTAGAGGCTGTACTGGCGTCCGGTGGCGTGCTGCACGAGGGCCAGGGCGGCCTGTCCCCCGGCGCTCCCCAGGAGGATGAGGACGAGGAGCAGCCGACCGTCCGGATAGAGGTCGGCGACCCGGGTGCACACCCAGCCGATGTCCACGATCAGGGCGAGGTAGAGGAACTCGTGGCCGAGGCTCCCGCCCACCACGGTGGGGAGGACGAGGAGCGCCAGGATCCACGGCACCGTCCGGGCGATCGCCGACCGCCCCCCCTGGCCACGCCGGAGTCCGCCCTCGACCAGGACGACCACCGTCGCCAGCCCGGCCGTGGCGACGAGGATCGAGACGGGCTGGGTGCCCACCGTCATCACGTAGGGGGCGAGGGGCACCGACAGGACCAGGAGGCCGACCGCCCACTGCGACGGTCGGCGGACGGTCAACAGCAGCACGATCAGCACCGGAGCGGCGACGGTCAGGGCCCACTTGAGGGACGAGTACTGATGGAAGAGGCTCGTCACCGCGAATCCGCTGACGCTGACGATCGCCACGGTGGTGGCGGCGGCGACCGACGCCGACCAGACGATCCCCCGCTCCCGGCCCTCCACCCGCGCGTGGGCGCGTGCCCGGACCGGTGCGGCCCGTCCCGGCCGTGCTGGTCCGTGGATGTCCCGGTCCGGTGCGGAGGTCACGGCTGGTCCTGCCCCTGGCGGCGCCTCGCCAGGACGATGGCGATCTGCGAGCCGACCAGCACGGTGAGGATCATGGCGACCAGCGCGTAGAGCGACGGCCGGGGGTCGAGCTTCGTGGCGGTGCCGGCCGCGGTCGGGATCGAGATGTTCGGGTTCTGGGAGGCGATGGCCAGCGCCGTGTTCTCCTCGAGTGTCGCCCGGCTGGCCATCAGCTGGGTGAGCTGGCCCTCCATGGACTGGACCGTGGACAGCGCCTCGGTCCCGGGTGCGGCCGGCGGCGCTTTGGCGATATCGCTCTGGAGCTGGGCGATCTGCTGGTCAAGTGGGGCTGCCTGCTGGTCCACCGCGTTCCGGAGCGCCTGCGAATTGGCCTGGGCCCGCATCACCAGGTACGCCTGGAAGTCACGGGCGATGGCATCCGCCCACTGTTGGGCCGCGGCCCTACCGGACGACTGGGCGGTCACCTGGATCACGTTCTGGGCGTTGACGGTCCCGGCGGACACGTGGCTGGACAGGGTCGACCCGGACACGTGGAGCTGCGCGGCCGCCGCGCTGATGACCGCGTCGGCGGTGACCAGCTGGGCGTCCTGGGCGGCCAGATCGTTCGATGCGAGCGCCACGTCCTGCGCCGACCCGCCCGGGGTCGACGCCGCGGTCACCACGATGGTCGTCGAGGAGCTGTAGACCGGCGTCATGAGGCTGCTGGCGACGTAGACGAGCGCGCCCACGACGACGGTGGCTCCAGCGATGGCGAACTTCGCCCTCCACAGCACGCCGAGCCGGCTGACCTCACCGTCGGTCGCCCGGTCGCCGGCGACGCCGGTCCCGATGTGACCATCCCCGTCCGGCCCACCGTCGACGGCCTGCCACGGGTCGGCGCTCCGCCCGAACGGGGGCATGGTGGTCGGCTCCGACACGGCACCGTGGGGGGCGGCCGCGCGTACGGGCGTGGTCTGTTCGATGGGGTGTGCGGTCACGTCGTGTGCTCGCTTCCTGTACTGGGTGACGGGTCTGCGGTCGTGCGGAACCGGCCGTCCGCACGCCGGACCGGGCTCTTCGTGGTCATGGTCGTCATGCGGTCTGCGGCTCGCCGGCCGGCAGTGGATCGGGTACGGCGTCGGTGGTGAGCGTGCGCACCAGGTCGTCGTACTGGTCGACGACACGGCTGGCCGGATAGCGCTCGTGGACCAGTGCGACGGCGGCACGGCCCGTGCGGGCGCGCAGCTCGGGATCACGGAGGAGGGGTCGCAGCCCGGTGGCGATGCCGGTCGCGCCGGGTGCCTCGACGATCGCCAGAGCACTGCCGTCGGGCAGGCCAGCCGCCGCGGCCCGGGTGGCCAGCACGGTGGCCCCGCACGCCATCGCCTCGAGCAGCACGAGTGGCATTCCGTCCCATCGGCTGGGCACGAGGACCACGTCGGCACTCCGGTAGAAGGGACGAGGGTCCTGGGCGGCCTCGAAACGGACCCACCGCTCCATCTCGAGGTCGTCGACGAGGTGCTCGAGTCGGCTCCGGTCCGGACCGTCACCGACGAGGCAGAGCGTCACCTCCTCCATCCCGAGCATCTGCAGTGCCTCGATGGCCAGGTCCTGTCCTTTCTGCTCGCACAGCCTCCCGACACACACGATGAAGGGGCCGGGCGGGCGTGGAGCGACGAGACCGGACGGAACGAAGCGCTCCACGTCGACTCCGTTCTCGATCAGACGCAACTTCGCCGAGGCCGAACGGGGCAGGCCGCGCCGGCCGTCACGGAGTTCGGGCTCCGACACGGCGACGATCCGGTCGGCCCACCGCGCGGCCAGCCGCTCGAACCTCCGGTAGACGTTGCCGGCGGGTCCGGCGGTGTACCAGGACCACGCATGCGGGTAGAAGACACAGGTCGGCCGTGACGCCCGGGGCAGCGATCCGAGCGCCAGGCGGCCGACCGCCCCCGCCTTGCTGGAGTGGAGGACCACGAGGTCGACGTGGGGGAGCAGGCGACGCAGGGCCCGCACATGTCGGAGGTCGGCGGCCTCGGGCCGTCGGCCGAGCGGCAGCTCCGTCCAGTCGAAGCCCTGCTCTCCCGCCCAGTCACCGAGCGCACCGCGGGGGGAGGCGACGGCCACGGAGCGACCCTGCGCGGCATCGGCCGACACCAGCGTGCGGACCACCGCGGCGGTTCCGCCGTCGGCCGGCTGGGACACATGGAGGACGCGGACGACGGTTCCCTCGGACCCGCGGTCCGCGTGGCGCCCGGACACCGGATCAGCCACCCTGGCCGGACAGGATCTCGGAGAACGTGCGGAGGATGATCTTCACGTCCAGCCACAGCGACCAGTTCTCGATGTAGTAGTTGTCGAACCGCGACCGCTCGGCGATCGACGTGTCACCTCGCATCCCGTTGACCTGGGCGAGACCGGTCAGCCCGGCAGGCACTCGGTGGCGGTAGAGGTAGCTGGGCTCCTCGCCCGAGAACTTCTTGACGAAGTGGGGACGCTCCGGCCGGGGACCGACGATCGTCATCTCGCCACGCAGGATCGTCCACAGCTGGGGCAGTTCGTCGAGGGAGGTGCGGCGCATGATGCGGCCGATCGGCGTCATCCGGTCGTCGTTGGAGATCGACCACTTCGTCTGCGACTCGGTGGTGTCGACGGGCCGGAGCGACCGGAACTTGAGGATCTCGAACGGCTTGCCGTCGCGGCCCACCCGGACCTGGCGGAAGATGATGCCGGGTCCACCGTCGATCCGGACGGCGAGGGCGCACAGCGCCAGGAGCGGGGACAGGAGGACGAGTGCGAGCGAACTGGCGGCGATGTCGAAGGCACGCTTGCACCGCCACGGGACACCGCACCGCCCGTCGGAGCCGATCCGCGCCACCGGGACCGTGCCGATCATCTCGGACACCCATGCCTGCTTGACCACGTCATGCAGCCGCGGCACCAGGAAGATGTCGCAGTCGTTCCACAGCGCCTGGCGCACGATCGAGTGGAGCTCGCCCTCGGCGAACCCCTGGTCGCAGATGATCACCACCTCGACCCCGTGGCTGTAGATGGAGGACCGGAGCTTACGGATCGGGCCGAGGTAGGACGCCTCGTCGATCGGGGACCCCGGGGACGGATTGTCGGCCAGGTACCCGACCACGGACAGGCCGTAGTCGGGCACCGTCGACAGGGTGTCCGCCAACCGGTCGGCGATCGGCCCGCTGCCCACGATCATCGAGCGATGGACGACGATCCGCCGTCGCCGCGCCAGACGGATGCCGAACATGATGACCGCCCGGGCCGCCAGGGTGAGGGCGATGGCGGCCGCCGCACCGGCCAGGAACGTCGACACGTCGGGTGTGGCGTGGCGGAGTGCGCTGAGGGCGGCCACGATTCCCGTCGCCGCCAGCATGCGCCCGAGCAGGGCCGGGAATTCGTCGAGGAAGAGCGGTTGGAGCCGGGGCCGGTAGAGGTCCGCCGACCAGAACAGGGTCACGGAGACGAGCGCCACCGTGGCGATGGCGCGCACATGGGTGACGTTCCAGGTCGCCGGCAACGTCATGCAGATCAGGTCGCTGACCACCAGGACCTGGGGGGCGGTGATCCTCCCGATCCGCGACGGATCGTTCCGCGGCGGTGCACCGGGTACGAGGGTCAGGTTCCGACGGGACGCGAACCCGTCCGCTGCGGGGCCGGAGGTCAGCTCGGGTCCGACGGACACTGCGGGCACTCCGGAGTCGATCGCCATGGAGCTGGTGCGTCCCTTCTGTCCGTCGGGTCCTCCAGATGCCCCCACCAATCACCTGTCCGGCCTCACTTGCTTCCACGTAAGCCCACGATCAACACCAGCGCGTTTCTGGCATATGAACGGCTCGTTAACTGGCGCGAGTCGGAGGATCATTCAGTTCGCCACGATCTTCCGTGTATCCCTTTTGGTGTCTTCGACTATCACTTCGAGCGTTTGGGGTGCCGACGCCGCGGGATGCGTCATACGGCAACTCGCGACCTGCGGGCGACGTCATTGGCGCGGGAAGCACCGATACAGGGGGGACTCCGAGGTCCGACCGGCGCCCGTCACTCCATGGCGCGGCCCGGCAGGTCACCCGGGTCCGGGGATCGCTAGAGTCAGGGCGGTCGGATGCCCGGTCCGTACCGGAGGTCGGGCACGGCGGGCGCACACCTCCGGACGGGCCGCACCTCGCGCGAAAGGCGACAAATGAGCACCAGGGTGGCGGTGATCACGCAGCACGGTACCTGGAGCGCCTCCACTCGGGCACGGGCGTTACGCCATGTGGAGCGACTGGCTGATGAATTTGAGACTGTTGACGTTTTCACGGCAAATGACCGACCCGATCGTCGTCCCGGTCGAATCGGTCAGACCCTGTTCTTCGCCAATCATGTGGTCCGGTATTGCAAGAGATATGCGCAACTGCGCGCCGTGGTGAATGACTATGACGCCTTGCTCGTCCAGCGCGGCGTCTATGCGATGGGTCCCGGGTCCGTCGTGCGGCCGATCGAGCAGTTCCGGGGTCGGGTCGTGCTCGACCTGGACGACGCACTCCTGGCCGAGACCCCGTCGATGCAGGGGAAGGGCGTCGTCGCACGCTGGCTCTACGGGCCCCACCAGGCCCGCCGCCTGCTGGATCGGGCCGACGAGATCGTCGTGAGCACCGAGGTCCTGGCCGCGGAGCTCCCCCGGACGGCGGCCCGGGTGACGGTCCTCCCCACGGTTCCGGACGTGCCGTCGTACCAGATGGCAGTGGATGGCGGCACGGCGGGACTCATCGGGTGGGCGGGCACCAACGGCGGACTCCGATATCTCGATCCGCTCCGGTCCGTGCTGGCGGAACTGGCGTCGGAGGGCGTGGGTCGATTGCGCGTCGTCTCCTCCGAACCGTGGTCCGGTCCGGCCGATTTCCATCGGTGGTCGCTGGAAGACGAAGCCCGGCTGTTCGCCCCGTTCGCGGTCGGGATCATGCCGCTCCCGGACACCGAGTATGCACGGGCCAAGGCCGGGTACAAGCTCCTGCAATACATGGCCGCCGGCGTCCCGGTGGTGGCCAGCCCGGTGGGTGTCAACACGGAACTGGTGGAGCGTTCCGGGGCCGGCCTGCTGGCGCGGTCTCCGGACGAATGGGATGGGGCACTTCGCCTCCTCCTGGCGTCACCCGGCACCCGGTCGACGATGGGGCGGGCCGGGCGGGCCTTCGTGGAGGACCTGGCGGATCCCGCCGGGCAGGCGGCGGTCCTGGCCTCCCTCCTCGGAGCGGACGACCGCTGAGTCCGCAGCTTCCTGATCCGGTGGCCGATACGCACCCCGGTCCTGGCACATTGGGCTCAAGCGTGGTGCGTGCCTGGACGATGCATCCCCCGTGGGCCACCCGACCGCAGTCGATCTCGGGGAGTCCCGCGACCGGACGGGTCTGCGGCGTGGCGCGCTCCGACGGCAGCGGAGGCTCCCGTTCCGCCGAGCACCGCTCGGTGCCGGCGCCGCGGTCGTCTGCACCCTCCTGATGGTGGTGTCGATCGTCGGACAGCCGGGTCCGGCCCGGCCGACGGGCCTGGCCCGGCTCACGTCCGCGGTGAGTGCGTGCGCCACCGTCGCCAGCCCCGGTGCGGCGTCCGGGGTGGCCGTGGCCGCGGTCGCCCTCAGCCCCCAGGGTGGTGGCTGGGACGCCAGTGCCGGAGGTGCCGTCACCTCGTTCGGTGGAGAGGTCTCCTACGGATCCCTCTCCGGCCCGCTCAACCGGCCGATCGTCGGGATGGTGTCGACGCCGGACGGTGGGGGCTACTGGCTGGTGGCCGCCGACGGCGGGATCTTCTCCTTCGGCGACGCCGCCTTCGAGGGCTCCACCGGGGCGATGCGCCTCAACCAGCCGATCGTCGGCATGGCCCCCTCCCCCGGCGGGCGCGGGTACTGGCTGGTGGCCGCCGACGGCGGGATCTTCGCCTTCGGCGACGCCGCCTTCGAGGGCTCCACCGGGGCGATGCGCCTCAACCAGCCGATCGTCGGCATGGCCCCCTCCCCCGGCGGGCGCGGGTACTGGCTGGTGGCCGCCGACGGCGGGATCTTCGCCTTCGGAGACGCCGCCTTCGAGGGCTCCACCGGGGCGATGCACCTGAACCGGCCGATCGTCGGCATGGCCTCGTCCCCCGGCGGGCGCGGGTACTGGCTGGTGGCCGGCGACGGCGGGATCTTCTCCTTCGGCGACGCCCGGTTCTTCGGCTCCACCGGCTCGACGCACCTCGCACAGCCGATCGTCGGCATGGTGCCGAGTCTCGACGGCCAGGGCTACACCCTCGTGGCCAGGGACGCCGAGCGGTTCCCGTTCGGCGACAGTGCGACCGGAGGCACGACCGCCCTCCGCTCGAACTCGGCGTCGGGCCTGCTCGGGTCCCAGATCGGGCAGGAGATGGGGGCCTCGCTGGCCGCCGACATCGGAACCCTCGTGGCCGACCAGGCACCGGGGGACCCGAACGGGCTCTGGGTGGGCGGGGACCCCGTCTACTGGCGCTCGAGTTCGGGCCCGGGCCTGGCTGCCGCAGCGGTCGCCGGCCTCGACGGAGACCCCACCATGGGCCAGGACGCGGTGCAGACATTCGACACCCTCATCGCGTCCCATCAGCAGCCCAACGGTTCGTTCACCGCGGTTCCGGGCACACCGCAGCCGCAGTCCCCCGACGTCGACACGATGTTCTTCGCCACCAACCTCGGCATGGCACTGTGGACGCTGCACGGCCAGATGACGGCGGCCGACGTTGCCACCTGGACGTCCGTCCTCACCGGCGCCGCCGACTTCCTGGTGGCCAACGGCAACCTGGCGTGGTACTCGAACGGGAACATCGTGATCGGGAACGCCCTGGTCATGGCGTTGGCCGCCTGGGCATCGGGCGACAGCCGCTACGAGGCCGACTACGAGGCGGCACTGTCGTTCGCGCTGGCGCCCCCGCAGAACCGGTGGCCCGGCTTCGGCTTCGTCTACACCACGGAACCGACCCTGCCCAGCGGTGCCGACGGTGCCGGGTACTTCGCCGAGTCCGGTGGGGGTGCGCCGGGGTTCGATGCCGACTACGTGCAGCTCCAGCTCGACCAGCTCACCCGCCTCTACCTGGTGACCGGTTCGCCGATGGTGCTCCGCCTCGTCAATCTCCTGTTCAATCAGGAGTGGCCGTTGGTCGACCCGCAGACGTGGACCCTGGATACCAGCGGGGGCACCCGTCACCCCCAGCAGGGTCGCTACATCAGCTTTTCGACACCGGCCCTGGCCCTGCTGGCCACCGTCGGAGGCCGGGGAGACCTCATCCCGTACGTGTCGGGTCAGCTGGCCTCTGTCGAAACGGACTACCGAGGGTCGGTGGTGAACTGGAGCCCCGGCGCCCAGTACGGGTTCGGCGTCGAGGCGGCATCGTTCGTGCTCCTGGCCCAGGGGACGTGCTGAGACCAGCGATTCCTCAGGGCCGAGCGATGGGCTGGTGCCCCCAGCGGCTGATCCGGTCGTAGCGCCGGTTGCCCTCCCACGGTGAGGTGACCTTCTTCGTCCCGTGCCCCACCTCCACCAGGAACCCGGCGGGGCTGGTCACGTAGAAGCTGAAGGCGCCCTCGTTGTCGTGCACGCCGATGCCGTTGGCGAAGGTCAGTCCGGCATCCCACGCCCGGTCGAACGCGTAGCCGACGTCGTCGCGCTGATTGGTCTCGACCTGGAAGTGGTGGAGGGCCTTGCCCAGGTCGAAGGGGACCTTGGCCAGGGCGATCGAGTGGTGGCGCTCGTTGCAGTGGTAGAACCGCACCTCGAGCGGCACGCCCTCCATCAGCTCGGTCTCGATCCAGTCCGACTGGACCATACCCAGGCCGTCGATCAGGAAGCGCTCCGAGTCGGCGTAGTCGAGGACGGCGAGCGCGGTGTGGCCGACGCCGACGCCGTCCGTCTGGAACCCACCGGCCACGAGCGGCGAGTCGAACGGGGTGGCGGACACCTCGAGGCCGAGGACCAGCTCGAACCGGACCGGCCACGGTGTGGGTCCGTGACGCAGTCGCTCCACCCCCCGTGCCGCCGCCTCGTCATCGGTGCCGTCTGCGATCGGGAACCCCGCGGCCGCCAGCCGGGCCGACACGGCGTCGAACGCCACGTCGTCGACGGCGGCGAAACCCAACGCCGTGCAGTCGTCGCGGGCCCCCTCGTCGACGAAGACCCGGGCGGCCCGATCGTCGTTACGGAAGACGGCGACGGCGGTGGCCGTCCCGCCGCCGGGCACCAGTCCGACGACGTCGCCGAACAGTGAGCTGAGCGCGCCCACGTCCACCACCTCGAACCCGATGTACGCGAACTCCAACTGGTGCTCCATCCGTGCCTCCTCCTGATCGTCGACGGTCCCTGTCGTCCCTCCTCCGGTCACAGCGCCAGGGGACCGTTCCCGGCCACGCACGCGTTCCGCAGCTCGCCGATGACCTCGGCCCCGGACACCACGAGCTCACCGGGGGCCAGGAACCGACCGCGGGCCATGCCCACGCCCGACGGGGTGCCGGTGAAGATCAGGTCCCCCGGGGAGAGCATCGTGATCGACGACAGGTAGGCGACCAGGGTCGGGATCGAGAAGATGAGCTGGCGCGTCCGGCCGTCCTGCATGCGCTGGCCGGCGACGTCGCACCACAGGCCGATGTCGTCGGGGTCGCCGAAGCTGTCGACCGACACCAGGGCCGGGCCCGTGGGCCCGTAGGCGGCGAAGCTCTTGCCCAGGCAGAACTGGGCCGGACTGCCGGTGAGCTGGACGGCCCGGTCCGAGACGTCCTGGCCGAGCATGAGGCCGGCCACCACGCCCCAGGCCCGGTCGACCGGGACCGCGGTCACCTCGGACCCGATGACGGCGACGATCTCCACCTCCCAGTCCACCAACTCGCCCGAGAGCGGCACCTCGTCGTGCGGGCCGACGATGCAGCTCGGGAACTTGGTGAACGTCAGCGGGGCCGGGGGGAGGTCCATTCCGCTCTCGTCGGCGTGGTCGCTGTAGTTCAGCCCGATCCCGAAGACCTGGCGGGGTGCCGGCACCGGGGCACCGAGGCGTGCCCCGTCCACCGCCCCACCGGGCTCGGCCACCGCACACCGCCCGTCGAGGTCGTGGAGCTCGGGGAACCTCGCCACCGCGGCCATCGGGTCGGACAGCAGCGGATCACCCGAGAGTGCGGCCAGGTCGAACCACTGCCCTTCCCACTCCAGGGCCGCACGGCCGTCCACATTCAGCAATCGGAACATGAGTCTCCTCTGGTCGGTGTGCATCCACACCGGTCGGTACCCCGGTCTACAACGGTCACGGGGCGCCGGCCACCTGCAGCCGACGCTGCAACGACGGCAGCAGGTCGAGGGCGCTCCCCCGCTCGACCCGGGCGCGGTCGGCACCGGCGAACGGGTGGTCCGCCACGCCCTCGACGGTCATCTGCGTGGCCAGCTCGGGTGCGAACGGGTAGTCACTCCCGAAGAGGATGTGGTCCGCCCCCACCAGTTCGGTCAGCGAGGTCAGGGCGTTGGGATTGGCCGACAGCGCGGTGTCGTAGTACAGGGACCGCAGATAGGCGCTGCCGCCCTTGGGGGCCCGTTCGACCAGTGCGTCGTCCGTGAACCACAGCAGGTCGAAGCGACGGACCAGGTACGGCACCGTGCCTCCGGCGTGGGCCAGCAGGAACCGGATGTTCGGGTGGCGCTCGAGGGCGCCGGTGTAGGCCAGGTTGGAGGCCGCACGCGTGGTGTCGAAGGTGAACTCCATGGCGAACGCCGGGATGTCCACCCGGATCTCGCCGGAGAACGCCGGGGCCACCGGATGGACGAATACCACCGCCGAACGCCGGTCGAGCTCGGCCAGCACCCCGTCGAATCGCGGGTCGCCGAGGTAGGACCCGTCGGAGTGGGATGACAGGAGGACGACCCCGTCGGCCCCGAGGTCGTCGAGGGCGTGGGCGACCTCTGCCACCGAACCGTCCACATCCGGCAGGGGGAGGCTGGCGAAGAACCCGAACCGGGTCGGGTGGGCGGCGACCAGCTCCGCCGACGCCTCGTTGCACCGTCGGGCCAGTTGCCGAGCCTCGCCATCGTCGCCGAAGTGGACGCCGGGGGCCGACACCGACAGCACGGAGGTGGCGATGCCGTTTCGATCCATCACCCCGAGCGACAGGTCCGCGCTCCACTCGGGCAGGTCGCGCCCGCCGGCCGCCACGATGTCGCGGGCCGCCAGGGCGTCCCGGTAGACGGTCGGAATGGTGTGGTGGTGGACGTCGATCCGGACGGGGTAGCTCGACACGGGGCTCATGGTTGCTCGTGGATCTGGTGGTTCGTGGATCTGGACTCGACTACGCCGACGGGAGCCCGGGCCCGCCGCTCAGGCGCGCCAGGTTCAGGAGGCGGGTCAACTCGCGCAGCTCCTCCTTGGTGAACGCCCCCCACTGGCTCCGGTGCAGGGCCTTGATGGCCGTGGTCAGGCGCTCGAAGAGGCGGAGCCCCTGCTCGGTCGGCGACACCAACACGACGCGCCGATCCGTCGGCGACGGCTCGCGGGTCACGTGTCCGGCCGCCAGCAGTCGGTCGACCAGTCGGGTGGCGTCCGCGGACCGGGTGAGCAGGCCGTCGGCGAGGGCGCCCATCGGCAGGCCCCCGGGGGAGTCGGTCAGGCACAGGACCCACAGCACCGTGTACTGCGGATGCGTGATCCCCTCGGCCCGACACACCTGCTCCATCTGCTCGTTGAATTGGTTGCTCGCCACGAAAAGCGAGATGTACGCCTCGCGGCCCAGTCGGTCCTGCCACGACTCTCGCTCCATGGCCGTCATTATCGCCCCACCGGCATCGTCCCGATCCGGAATTGCGCCGACCATCACCGGACCTCCCGACCGAGCACCTGGTCGAAGGCCCCGGCGAGCTCGCCCCGGGGGTCGGCGACGCCGTCGAGCCGGCGCCAGGCCACGAACCGGTCCGGGCGCACCAGGACCGCTCCCTCCGGCGTGATCCCGCGATCGGCCAGCCACCGGCACTGGGGGTCGAGGTAGTCACCGTCGAGGTGGCCGATGCGCACGGCGTCGACGGGCAGTCCGTTGGCGTCGGCCAGGGCCGAGGCCGCCTCGATCCAGGATCCGCCCGCCTCGCCCGCGATGAGGAGGAACCGACCGGGACGGACGAGGTCGAGCGTCGAGACGCGGCCGCCGTCCTCCCTTTCCACCCAGGCATGGGGGAGCGGGCTGCCCGGCCGGGTCGACGGACGGTAGGTCCGGACCCGGTCGAGCGGCGGCCCGGGCGGGGTGCCGTCGGGGACCACCGCGGCCGAGTCGTAGGTGTACCCGTACTCGACGTTCAGCTTGCGGAACTCCATCGACTGGGCGGCGATGGCCCGGCGGACCTGCAGGCGGAACGCCTCGTCGTCCGGCATCCCACTCCACAGGCGGCCGATCCGGGCCCAGCCCTCCTCGGGGGTGACGTCGGGATCGACCAGTCCGAATGCCTCCCCGACGGCCAGGTGGTTGAGGGCACTGTCGAGCGAGTTGTCCACATTCCACTGGACCGAGGACCGGCGCTCGGGGTCGTAGGTGTCGAGGAGCTCGTCGGAGGCGGCGCCGTTGAGGACGGCGGCGATCTTCCAGCACAGGTTGTGGACGTCCTGGGTGGCGCTGGTGAGCCCGAGTCCGCCGGTCGGGGGGTGCCGGTGGGCGGCGTCGCCCAGGATGAACGTCCGGCCGACCCGCAGCTTCGACGCGACGACGCCCATGAGCTCCCACCGGGTCATGATGTGGATCTCCACGGGATGGTCACCGATCCCGAGCGCCTCGCGCATGTCCGACTCGACCGCGGCGTCGTCCCGCGCCCGAGGGTCCTCCAACGCGTAGTTGAGGTGGAAGACCCACTCCTCGGAGTCCGGGCCCCACCGGGTCGGTCCCATGGGCACCAGGGTGGCCAGGCGGGCCATGTGGGGGACCCAGATCCACCGGATCAGCACCTCGGGATCCGGCGCCCACCGGGAGAGGTCGGCGGTCAGGTGGATCGACACCATGCTGCCCACGTCGCGGAGGCCCACCATCTCCACGCCGAGTTCCGGTCCGATCCTGCGACCGGCGTCGCAGGCGAAGAGGTAGTCCGACCGCACGGTGTACTCGGACCCGCTGGCGTGGTCGAGGACGGTGGCGCTGACGCCGGCCTCGTCCTGCGCGAAGGACACCAGCTCGTGGCCGAACCGCACGGCTCCCGGGGCCAGCGCCTCGGCGTGGTCCCGCATGATCGGCTCCAGACGGATCTGCGGGAGGTTGGTGGACGAGCGGGGGCTCGCCGCCTCCCAGTCCAGATCGGCACCGCCGCCTCCCCAGGCCTCGAGCAGCCCGAACCGGCGGCCGGCGTCCGGCGTCCGGCCAGCCGGCGAAGCCGGCGTAGAAGCCGGTGTGCGACATGTTGGCCCGTGGGGTCCCCTGGGCGTAGATCTCGTCGGCCACCCCGGCGTCGGCCAGGATCTCCATGGTCCGCTGGTTGAGCAGGTGGGCCTTGGGCAGCACCGAGGTCGTGGGGAGCGCGCTGACCAGGAGCGACTCCACGCCCAGCTTCGAGAGCAGCATCGACGCGGTCAGGCCCGCGCCGCCGCCGCCCACGATCAGGACCGGTACCTCGACATCAGCCATCATCGACTCCCCCGGGGTTCGTGCCGTCCGGCAATTATACGTTGCCAGGTTGATTGTTACAACGGAGAAGTTGTCAGCGGACTGGAGCCCGGCACGAGGGACATCACACCCCGGTACACCCGTCCCGACTCCCCACCGCAAGGCGGTCGGCCCGCTCAGCTCTTCCGGTAGGTGGCACTGACGACCACCCTGTTCTTGAGTCCGGCTCCGAACGGCGTCAGGGTCAGGCCCCACTCGCTGCGGTCGATCTCGACCTCGGTGGCGAGTGTCACGACATCGGTGCCGGTGGTGCCGACGTCGACCGACAGGGTCACGGGTCGGGACTCTCCGTGGACGGTGAGTGTGCCGGTCAGCTCGAACGTCCCCGCACCGGTCGGACGGCCACCGGTGGCCTCGAAGGTGAGGGTGGGGAACGTGGCGACGTCGAAGAAGTCATTCGTCTGCAGGTGGGCGTCCCGCTTCTTCAGGCCGGTGGAGATCGACGCGGCGTCGACGACCAGCGTCCCGCTGAGGCTGCCGTCCCCGTTCACCGTGCCGGAGCCCTCGGTCGCCTTTGCCGTCCCCTTCACGGGAAACATCCACAGGGCCTTGGTACGGAAGGCGATCGACGTCCGGTCGGGATCCAGGGTCCACGTGCCGACGAAGCTGGCGAGCTCGGGCGGGTTACGCGTTGGAGAAGTCATTTCATTGCCTCCGCAAAGTTCGTTGTAACGATATACAATCACATGCGGCGGTGGCGGTCCAGCGAGGTCGTGTGCACCCCTTCCACTGGGGCCATACGCACGGAAATGTGGCTCGTTCACAGCACTGCCGGGGGAGCGGGAGCGTGGCGGCCATCGGACGCCGGCGGATCGCGGCCGGTGTTCCCGGACCTTCCCGATGGACGGAATCCCGCCCTATGCAGATCCGAGCCGTCCGGCGGCCCCCTGACCTGCACCTGCTGGAGCCTGGGAGGAGAATCGAACTCCTGACCTACGCATTACGAGTGCGTTGCTCTACCGACTGAGCTACCCAGGCGAAACCACCAAACTATCCGACGCGACGGACCCGTCCCGTCCGGGCGGTCACTCGAGCATGCCGGACAACTCGACCATGAGGGACTCGAGCAGCAGGTCCTCCCGGACGTTGCGCGACAGGGCGGCGGCGGCGCGGCCCACCGCGTCGACATGGGCAGCCGCCGCCCGACGATCGGCGTCCACGCCGGGGGTGCCCGGCCGGGCGTCGCCGTCCACCGTGGCCACCAGCCGGTCCCGGTAGGCGTCGGCCAGGGCGGCCAGGCCCATCCGCAGATCGTCGGCCCGCCACCGGCGCTCCTCGCGCTTGTGGCGGTCCTCCACCGCCTTGCGTCCGGGGATGCCCCGCGCCCCGACCGCCTCCGCCTGCTCCTCCAGCGCCGCCAGCTCGCCGGCGTGGCCCTCGCGTAGCGGCACCAGCGCCTCGTCGGCCAGTCCGAGCAGCTCGTCGGCCACCACGACCGCCGCCGCCCCGGTGCCGTCGAGGCGCCCCGGGACCGAGCGCCACTGTCGGCGGCGGGCGTCGAAGCCGGGGTCGTCGGCCAGCAGGCGGGCCCGGTCGAGGTTGCCCCCGGACGCCGCCGCCACGGTGGCCGCCACCTCGCCGGCCACCCCGCGGCCGACCAGCCACTCCTCGACCACCCGGGGGGCCACCACCGCGAAGGGCACCTGCACGCACCGGCTGACGATGGTGGCGAGCCCCGGCGGCAGGTCGTCGGCCAGCAGTACGAACACGGTCGACGGGGGGGGCTCCTCGACGGTCTTGAGCAGGGCGGGCGCCGCCTTGGACGCCAGGTGGACGTCGGGCACGAGGAGCACCTGGCGCGACGACTCCAGTGGGCGCCGCTGGGCCCGGGTGGTGATCTCCCGGGCGTCGTCCACGTCGAGCGCCGCCCCCGTGCGCTCCACCGTGACCAGGTCGGGATGGGTGCCGGCCAGGGCCCGCCGGCACGAATTGCACACACCGCACCCCCCGTCGGGACAGAGCAGCGCGGCGGCCAGCCCGCGCGCCGCCGCCCGCTTTCCGCTGCCCGGCGGCCCGTGGAGCAGGTAGGCGTGCACCGGGCGGCGGGCGGCGTCCATCAGCCGGGCCACGGCCCGTTCCTGGCCCACCACCGCCTCGAACAGGACCGGGTTCGGCAGCGTGGCCGTCGTCGGGGCGCTCATCGCCCCCCGCCCGGTGGGCCGTCGGGCCCGGCCAGGACCTCCACCGCGCCCCAGATCGAGGCGGCGATGTCGTCGACCGAACCGGTGGCGTCCACCACCAGCCACCGGTCACCGTCGTCCTCGGCCAGCACCCGGAACCCGTCGGCCACCCGCTGGTGGAAGTCGTCCGCCTCGGACTCCATCCGGTCGGCTGCGGCTCCGTGACGGCGGGCGGCGGCCACCGCCACCGGCAGGTCGAGCAGCACGGTGAGGTCGGGCCGGAGCCCATCGGTGGCCCAGTCCACCAGGGACCGGAGCTCGCCGAGGTCGAGGCCGCGCCCGAAGCCCTGGTAGGCCAGGGTCGACGCCGAGTAGCGGTCGGTCACCACCCACCGGCCCGAGACGAGGGCCGGCTCGATGACCTCGGCCACGTGCTGGGCACGGTCGGCCGCCATCAGCAGGGCCTCGGCCCGCTCCGCCACGACCACCGCACCGGGCTCCAGCAGCAGCGACCGGAGTGCTGCGCCCAGAGGCGTGGCTCCCGGCTCGAAGGTGAACTCGGCCCCGAGCCGGTGGGCCAGGATCCGGGCCTGCGTGGACTTGCCGCAGCCGTCGATCCCCTCCAGGGCGACCAGGCGGCCCCGGGTCCCGGTCACCCGTCGTCGCTGGCGGTCGCTCCAGCCGGGAGGACCGGGGCCACCGCCGCCTTCGTGGCGGCCGCCTTCTTGGCCGGAGCCTTCTTGGCCGGAGCCTTCTTGGCCGGAGCCTTCTTGGCCACCGACTTCTTCTTGGCCGGGGCCTTCTTCTTGGCCGCCTTCTTCTTCGACGGGCCGGCCGCCCGTCGCTCGGCCAGCAGTTCGGACGCCCGCTCGACGGTCAGGCTCTCCACGTCGTCCCCCACCCGGAGCGACGCGTTGGTCGTGCCGTCGGTGACGTAGGGGCCGAACCGGCCGTCCTTGACCACCATGGGCAGGTCGGTGTCCGGGTCGGGGCCCAGCTCGCGCAGCGGGCCCTTGGCGTTGCGACCCCGGGTCTTCGGTTGGGCGAAGATCACCAGCGCGTCGTCGACCGTCACCGTCAGCAACTGGTCCTCGGACTGCAGGCTCCGGCTGTCCGTCCCCTTCTTCAGGTACGGGCCGAACTTGCCGTTGAAGGCCACGATCTCCTCACCGGTGGCGGGATCGGTCCCCACCACCCGGGGGATCGCCAAGAGTTCCAGGGCCTGGTCGAAGGTCAGGGTGGCCGGCGTCATCGAGGCGAACAGCGACGACGTACGGGGCTTGGGGCCGCCGTCGATCAGCTCACCCAGCTGGACGTAGGGGCCGAACCGGCCGGCCTTGACCTGGATGTCGAGTCCCGTCTCGGGGTCGGTGCCGAGCACCCGGTCCGACGACGGCGCGGCCAGGAGCTCCTCGGCCCTCTCCACCGTGAGCTCGTCGGGCGCCATGTCCTCGGGGATGGAGACGGTCTCCTCCCCCTTCTTCAGGTAGGGGCCGTACTTGCCCGATCGGGCCACGATCTCCTGGCCGTCGCCGGCCGTCCCGATCGGCACGGCGTTGACGGCACCGGCGTCGATGGTGTCGAGGTTCCGGGCCAGCTGGTCGCGCAGGCCACCGGTGCCGTCCGCCCCGAAATAGAAGTCGCCCAGCCACCGGGCCATGTCCTGGTCGCCACCGGCGATTTCGTCGAGGTCGTCCTCCATGGAGGCGGTCAGCCCGTAGTCGACCAGATCGGCGAAGTGCTGCTCGAGCAGCCCGACGACACCGAACGCGGTCAGCGAGGGCACCATCGCCGAGCCCTTCTTCCACACGTAGCCCCGGTCGAGGATGGTGGACACGATGCTGGCGTAGGTGGACGGGCGGCCCACCCCGATGTCCTCCATGGCCTTGACCAGCGACGCCTCGGTGTACCGGGCCGGCGGCTGGGTGGTGTGCCCGCCCGGGTCGACGGCGGACAGCGACGCCGGGTCGCCCTCGGCCATCGGCGGCAGGTGGACCTCACGGTCGGCCAGCTCCGCCTCGGGGTCGTCCTCGCCCTCGACGTAGGCCCGCTGGAACCCGGGGAACTCGATGACCGTGCCCGAGGCGCCGAACTCGGCGACGCGCGTCCCGCCGTCGACCGCGGCCGTGCCGGTCAGGCGCACCTGGGCACTGGTGCCGGTGGCGTCGGCCATCTGGGAAGCGATGGTGCGCTTCCAGATGAGGTCGTACAGCTTGAACTCGTCCCCCCGCAGCGACCGCGCCGCCTCGTCCGGGGTGCGGAACGTCTCGCCGGCCGGACGGATGGCCTCGTGGGCCTCCTGGGCGTTCTTGACCTTCTTGTTGTACTGGCGCGGCGCCGACGGCACGTAGGCCGGCCCGTACATGGCGGTGGCCTGGGAGCGGGCGGCGGACAGGGCCTGGTCCGACAGGGTGGTCGAGTCCGTCCGCATGTAGGTGATCCAGCCCTCCTCGTAGAGGTGCTGGGCGACCTGCATGGTGCGCTTGGAGCTGAACCGGAGCTTCCGGCCCGCCTCCTGCTGGAGGGTCGAGGTGATGAAGGGGGCCCGAGGCGAGCGCCGGTAGGGCTTGTGGGTCATCGACGTCACGGTCAGCGACGCCCCCTCGAGGCCCGCGGCCAGTGCCCGGGCCGCCACCTCGTCGAGGACGACCACCTTGTCCGATGCGCCCAGGTTGCCCGCGGCGTCGAAGTCCTTGCCGGTGGCCAGCGGCGTACCGTCGACGGCGACCAGGTTGGCCGTGAACGTGCGCGGGGTGTCGACCCCGGCGGCACGGGCGGCCTCGCCCTCGGCGGTCACGGTGGCGTCGATCCCCCACCAGCCCGCCGAACGGAACGCCATCCGCTCGCGCTCGCGGTCCACCACCATCCGGGTGGCGACGCTCTGGACCCGCCCGGCCGACCGGCCGTTGGTCTTGCGGCGCATGACGTCGGAGAGCTTGAACCCGTAGATCCGGTCGAATATCCGGCGGGCCTCCTGGGCCTCGACCAGGTGCGGGTCGATGGTCCGGCACTCCTCGACGGCGCGCTGGATGGCCTGGGGGGTGATCTCGTGGAACACCATCCGGGGGGTGTCCTCGGGCAGGCCCAGGACCTGGCTGAGGTGCCAGGCGATCGACTCGCCCTCGCGGTCCTCGTCCGTCGCCAGATAGACCTCGCCGGCATCGCGGGCCAGCTTCTTGAGCTTGGAGACCTGCGCCCTCTTCTCGGGCGAGACGATGTAGACGGGCTTGAACCCGTTGTCCACGTCCACGGCCAGGTCGGCCCACGACTCGTGCTTGAACGCCTCGGGCAGCTCCTTGCGGGTGGCCAGGTCGCGGATGTGCCCGATCGACGACTCGACGACGTAGTCGGGACCGAGGAGACCGGCGATCGTCTTGGCCTTGGCCGGCGACTCCACGATCACCAGCTTGCGGCCGCCCTTCCCGCTGCGGCGCGGGGTGGGGGCACCGTCGTCGGTGTCGCTGTCGGTGGGCGTCTCAGTCAGGTCGGTGGGTGGCATCGCTGTGGGCAAGGGTTAACGGTCTGCCGGGGCGTTGTCAACCCCGCCGGCGCGCCACCGGGGCCCTCCGGCCCCGGTGGAAACTTCTGTAGTTCCAGGTCACGAGCCCCGGACGGTCGGTCCGCCCGCGGTCCGACGGACGTCAGAGGTGGGGGACCGGCTGCAGCTCGCTCGGCAGGTCGGGCTCGCTGTCCATGCTGTCCGTCTTGCGCTTGGAGAAGGCGATGGAGAGGCCCAGCACGACCAGGGAGACCCCGGCGATCGAGAGCCGGGCAGCCGTGTGGTGCGACAGGGTGATCACGGCCGGCAGGATCAGCAGCGACACCAGGTTCATCACCTTGATGAGCGGGTTCAGGGCCGGGCCGGCGGTGTCCTTGAACGGGTCACCGATGGTGTCACCGATGACGGCGGCCTTGTGGGCCTCCGAGCCCTTGCCGCCCTCGTGGCCGTCCTCGATGTACTTCTTGGCATTGTCCCACGCCCCGCCGGAGTTCGACAGGAAGTTGGCCATGAGCTGGCCGGTCAGGATGGCCCCGACCAGGAACGCCCCCAGGGCGAAGTAGTTGATGCCGAACCCGACGATGACCGGCGAGAGGATGGCCAGCAGGGCGGGGGTGGCGAGCTCGCGCTGGCTGGCCGCCGTGCAGATGGCGATGACCTTGCCGTACTCCGGCTTCTCGGTGTAGTCCATGATGCCCGGGTGCTCACGGAACTGGCGGCGCACCTCTTGGACCACGGTGCCGGCCGAGCGGCCCACGGCCCGGATGGCCAGTGCGCTGAACAGGAAGGCGATCGAGCCGCCGATGAGCACGCCGATGAAGATCGTCGGGTGCGAGACGTTGATCGACGTCTGGGGCAGGTCGAACAGCCAGTTGACCGGGGCGAAGCGCGGCGGGTGGAGGTTGAGCTGGCTCCCGATCGTCTCGATGAACGAGGCGAACAGGGCGACCGAGGCGATGACCGCCGAGCCGATGGCGACACCCTTGGTGACGGCCTTGGTGGTGTTGCCCACGGCGTCGAGGCTGACCATTACCCGCTCGGCCTCGCCGGTGAACTCCCCGGACATCTCGGCCACGCCGGCGGCGTTGTCGGACACGGGGCCGAAGCTGTCCTCGGACACGATCATGCCGGCGGTGGACAGCAGGCCGATGCCGCTGAGGGCCACGAGGTACAGGGTGAGCTGGATGTTGCCCCCGCCGAGCCCGATGGACACGGCGATGGCCAGGACGATGGCGATGATGGCCCACACCGACGACTCGAGGCCGAGGGCGAGTCCGGACAGGGTGAGGGTGGCCGGACCGGTGCGGGCGGTCTCGGCGACCTCCTTGACCGGTCCGCGCTCGGTGGAGGTGAAGTGCTCGGTGATCTGGCTGGCCACGAGCATCAGCACCACACCGGTCAGCACGGCGTAGAACGCCTTCCAGTAGTGCAGGTAGGCGCCGGCCACGACGGCCGACCCGGCGACGGTCAGGACCGCCGCCGTCCACACGCCCCGGTTGATGGGGGCCATGGCGTTCTTGTCGTTCTTTCCGGCCCGCACCACGAAGACGCCGACGATGGTGGCCAGGATGCCGATGGCCGGGATGGCGATCGGGAAGATGACCGTCTTGGCCGCGTCGGCGCTGCGGCCGATCGAGGCGAAGGCCGTCACACCCAGGATCACCGCGGCGATGATGGTGATGACGTAGGACTCGAAGAGGTCGGCGGCCATGCCGGCGCAGTCGCCCACGTTGTCGCCCACGTTGTCGGCGATGGTGGCCGCGTTGCGGGGGTCGTCCTCGGGGATGCCGGCCTCGACCTTGCCCACCAGGTCGGCGCCGACGTCGGCCGCCTTGGTGAAGATGCCGCCGCCTACCCGCATGAAGAGGGCCAGAAGCGAGGCCCCGAAGGCGAACCCGATCAGCACGGCGGTGGCCGTGTTCTGGAAGATCAGGACGATGACGGTGGTGCCGAGCAGCCCCAGGCCCACGCACAGCAGGCCGGTGATGGCGCCGGTGCGGTAGGCGACCTTGAGGGCCGGGGCCATCTTGCCCTCACGGGCGGCGGCGGCGGTGCGCACGTTGCCCCGGACGGCGAGGCTCATCCCGATGAACCCGGTGAGGCCCGAGCACACGGCGCCGGCCAGGAAGCAGATGACCCGGTAGATGCCGGCCTGGACGAAGGTCAGGTCGACCACCTGGTGGCGGACGACGATCAGCGACCCGTTGACCAGCAGGCCGGCGGTCGCCGTGTGGGTGACCTTGGTCGCGGTGAAGAAGATGAGGACGGCCAGCGGCACGATGATGATGCCGATGGTCTTGAACTGCCGGGCGAGAAAGGCCTCGGCGCCCTCCTGGATCGCCTTGGCGATGTCCTTCATGGAGGCGGTGCCCTGGTCGGCCGCTAGTACGCCACGGACCAGCAGCAGGGCCACCGCGATGGCGGCGACGGCACAGGCGAGTGCGAAGTACAGCCAGACCTTCTCGTTGCTTCCCAACGTGAAGAACTGGTAACCCCCTTCAGCCAGGAGGTGGGTCATGGGTGTGGCTCCCTTCGATGTACTGCACGGTTACGGGCGATCGCTACCCGGCACACGCGGACGCGTCCTGTCGCGAGGCACGAGGGACCCGGGTCCCCCCCAAGCGAAGTCACGACCGAACAGCCGAGTGCCGGGGCCCGCCACGGGGCGCGCCTTTCCCGGCAATCGGGGAGAACATACCGACATCGGGGGTCCGGGGCAAGAATCGCACCTGGGGCGGGCCGGATCAGGTGGGCTCGACGGCTGCCTCGGGGCCGGCGATGAGCTCGTAGTCGGGGTTGAGGATGGCCTGTCGGCGGGCCCAGTCCCCCACCATGCCCTCGACGACCAGGCGGGCGCCGGGCTGGATCCCGGGGATACGCCGGCGTCCCTGGAACACCAGGAGCAGCATGCCGCTGTCATCGGCCAGCAGGCACTCGAGGTTCGAGGTGCCGGCCCGGGGCTGGACCCGCACGGACCGGACCCGGCCGGCCACCCGGACCCGGGTGCGCCACTGGACGCTGCCGATGGGGACGGTCCCGCGTGCCCGCTCACCGAACGCCTCACGGTGGGACAGCGCCTTGGCGGCCAACTCGCGGTCGGCGGCCCGGTCGGCGGCCCGGGCGCTGTGCTTGCTCTGGGCGACGGGCTCGGCGTCGGGGTCGTCGGGCCTACGCCACCAGTGCCGCCGGTTCGACCACCAGCCGCCCTCCAATTGATAGGGCACGACCGTGGCGTTCACGTGCTCGAGATGGCCGACGGCCGACGCGATGTGGTCGGCCGTGTTGTCATGGAGGACGCGGCTCAGCCCCGAGGCGAAGATGCGCCGGGGCAGGAGGATGGTGAGCTCGGTCTTGCGGTCGGCCACCGTCTCGGCGGCCAGTTCGAGGGCGGCGCGGGTCAGCCGTCGGTCCTCGCACTCCTGGATGTCGAGCGGCAGGTCGGACAGGCCGAGTCGACGCCACTCCTCCTCGAGCTCCTCGGAGGCCAACGGGTCGAGGGCGAAGTGCACGGCGCGCAGCTCGTCGGGGTGCAGCGTGCGGGCGTACTGGAGCGCCCGGGCCGTCGCCATGTCGAGTCGGTCGACGAGCACCACCACCGCGTGGCGACTCAGCACCGGGGCCTCGGCCGCCTCGGAGGCACCCTCCTCGAGCTGCACGTCCTCCTCCATGTACTGGCGGTGGAGGCGGATCAGCCCGTAGAACATGGCCGGGCCGACGAAGACCACCACCCAGGCCCCCTCCTTGAACTTCACCGTGGCGAAGATCAGGACGACGATGGCCGACAGCGCCGCCGACAGGCCGTTGATGAACACGTGGCGCCGCCACTTGCCCGACGACTTGTCGTCCAGCCAGTGCTTGACCATCCCGAGGCCGGCCATGGTGAATCCGGTGAACACACCGATGGCGTAGAGCGCCACCAGGGCCGACAGGTTGGCGCCGGTGACGACGATCAGGATCAGGGCCACCACGGTCAGGACGATGATCCCGTTGGAGAAGGCCAGCCGGTGGCCACGTCGGGTCAGCTGCTTGGGCAGGTACTTGTCCTCGGCCACGTAGCTGGCCAGGAAGGGGAACCCGTTGAAGCTGGTGTTGCCCCCCGTGTAGAGGATGAGGACGGTCGCCGCCTGGACCACGTAGAAGGCGATGTTGCCGAACGGCCCGTGGCCGAAGACCAACCGGACCTCCTGGGACACCACCGTCGGCGTGCCGCTGAGGTAGGGCACGGCGTGGGTCCAGTGGGCGATCAGGGTCACACCCAGCACCAGGAACGCCAGCACGCTCGACATCACGACCAGGGTCTGACGCGCATGACGGGAGGCGGGCTCGCGGAAGGTGGCCACACCGTTGGAGATGGCCTCGAGGCCGGTCAGCGACGAGCCCCCGTTGGCGAACGAACGCAGGATGATGATGAAGGTGGCGCCGTAGAGCCAGGACGGGCCGGTGGCCGTGTGGGTCTGCACCAGCGGGCAACTGGTCGTCGCCGTGGCCACGCAGTGGGCGGCGATGGCCTGGGGGTGGAGCTGGCCCAGCGCCTGCTTGATATAGCCGCCGACCACGACGAAGGCGAGGCTGGCGATGAAGAAGTAGGTGGGGAAGGCGAAGAACTTCCCCGCCTCCTTGATACCCCGCAGGTTGCCGTAGGCCAGGAGGAGGATCACGCCGACGGTGATCTCGACCACGTAGGGGGACAGCTGCGGGAAGGCGCTGACCAGGCCGTCGGTTCCGGCCGCCGTCTGGACGGCCACGGTGACCGTGTAGTCGATGAGCAGGGCGACCGCGGCGATCTGGGCGATCTTGGCCCCGAAATTCTCGCGGGCCACCACATAGGCCCCCCCGGCCTGGGTGTAGAGCTTGATGACGTCGAGGTACGACAGGGTGACGAAGAAGAGCACACCCAGGATGGCACCGGTGATGGGCACCACCAGGCTGAATGCGGCCAGGCCCACATAGGGGATGAGCTGGTTGAGCATCTCCTCGGACCCGTAGGCCGACGAAGAGATGCAGTCCGGGGCCAGCACGCCCAGGGCCGACGGGCGGCCGAGGCGCTCGTCACTCAGCTTCTCGTTCACCAGCGGCGGGCCGAGTAGGACGTTCTTGAGCCGGTACCGCAGCGACTCGGGCAGGTCGACCTTGACCGTCACCGAGGAGGTGGGGCGGGGCAACGGGGCGGCGGAGCGCCGCGGTTGCGTGCCCACGGGGCCGTTGGAGGCGGCGCTTCCAGCCCCGACGGACTCGCCGTCGGTGCTGACCGGGGGCTCCATGCCCTCATTAGAGCATGCCTCACCCCACGGGACGGAACCCGCAGGGCCCGATCCGGGCCCTCCTGGCCCCGGCCGGACCGATCCACGCTCCATGAGTTGTGCTGGGGTGCCGATACGTGTTGCATGGAGCCCGTGCACATCGTCATCGTCGGATGCGGCCGGGTGGGTTCCGGCCTCGGCATCGAGCTCGCGGGGCTGGGCCACTCGGTGGCCATCATCGACCGGAACGCCAAGGCGTTCCGGCGCCTGCCCGACGACTGGTCGGGCACGACCGTCGTGGGCTCCGGCTTCGATCGCGACGACCTCGACGCGGCCCGGGCGCACACCGCCACGGCCCTGGCCGCGGTGACCAGCGGCGACAACTCCAACATCCTGACCGCCCGCATCGCCCGCGAGACCTACGCCATCCCCAACGTCGTGGCCCGCATCTACGACCCCCGGCGGGCCCAGATCTACCTCCGGCTGGGGATCTCCACGGTGGCCACCGTGTCGTGGACGATCGACCAGGTCCGCCACCGACTCCTGCCCAACGAACTGGAGAGCGAGTGGTCGGACCCCACCGGCGGGATCTCGCTCATCGAGCGCCACCTCCCCGAGCGGTGGGCCGGCAAGCGTCTGGCCGACCTGACCGTCCCCGGGGAGGTCACCCTGGTCTCGGTCACCCGGGCCGGCGCGGTCCGCCTGGACTTCGCCGACCTGGTCGGCCAGGAGGGCGACGTCCTCCACCTGATGGTGACCGACGTGGCCCTGGCCCGCTTCCAGGAGCGCCTGCTGGGCGCCGGCGCCTCGCCGCAGGGGGTGGGGGCGTGAAGGTGGCCATCGCCGGAGCGGGCAGTGTCGGGACCGCCATCGCCGGCGACCTCCACGCCGCCGGCCACGAGGTCCTGCTCATCGAGCAGGACCCGGACCTCGTGGCCCGCCAGCGCAACGACCTCGACGTCACCTGGGTGGTGGCCGACGCGTGCGAGGTCGCCTCGCTGGACGCCGCCGGCCTGGCCACCGTCGATGTCGTCGTGGCCGCCACCGGCGACGACGAGGACAACCTGGTCGTGTCCCTTCTGGCCAAGCAGGAGTTCGCCGTCCCCCGGGTGGTCGCCCGGGTGAACCACCCGAAGAACCAGTGGCTGTTCACCGAGACGTGGGGCGTCGACGTGTCGGTGTCGACCCCGCAGCTGCTCACCGCCCTGGTCGAGGAGGCCGTGTCGGTGGGCAGCCTCGTCCGCCTCCTGCGCTTCGAGGGCGGCAATGCCCACCTGGTCGAGGTGACCCTGGCCGACGACTCGCCGGCCGACGGGGTGTCGGTGGCCGACCTGGGCGTGCCCCGGGACGCCACCATCGTCGCCGTGGTGCGGGCCGACCACCTGATCGTGCCCCGGGGGGACACCCGGCTGGCCGTGGGTGACGAGGTCCTGGTCCTGATCACCGCGGACGCCGAGGACGAGGTGCAGCGCCTGCTGGTCGGGCCCTGACCGGCATGCGGGCGGCCTTCTTCGACCTCGACAAGACGGTCATCGCCAAGGCGTCGATCGCCGCGTTCGGGCGGCCCTTCTACAAGGGCGGACTCATCAACCGCCGGCTGATCGTCCGGTCCGTGGTGTCCCAGATCATCTACCTGCACCTGGGGGCCAGCGAGCAGAAGCTGGCGCGGGTCCGCGAGTCGATGCTGGCGCTCACCAAGGGCTGGGACCGGGACCAGATCCGCCGGATCGTGCGCGAGGCGCTCGAGGAGACGGTCGAGCCCATCATCTACGCCGAGGCCCTGGACCTGATCGAGGCGCACCGGGCCGCCGGTCACAAGGTGTACCTGGTCTCGGCCTCCCCCGAGGAGATCGTCGAGCCGCTGGCCGAGCACCTCGGCGTCGACGGCTGCATCGCCACACGCGCCGTGGTCGACGACGAGGGGCGCTACGCCGGGGAGATGGAGTTCTACGCCTACGGCCCGTTCAAGGCGGAGGCCATGCGGACGCTGGCCGAGGTCGAGGGGTTGGACCTGGCCGAGTCGTCCGCCTATTCGGACTCGTACACCGACCTGCCCATGCTCGAGGCCGTCGGCCATCCGGTGGCCGTCAACCCGGACCGGGTGCTGGCCAAGGTGGCGCGCGAACGCGAGTGGGAGGTCATGCAGTTCACCAAGCCGGTGCGCCTGCGCGACCGGGTCAGCGTGCCGAGCCTGTCGGTGACGGCCACCGCCGCCGGAGCGGCCGCGGTGGTGACGGCGGGAGGGCTGGTCGCCTGGCGGCTCACCCGTCGTGGGCGCGCGTGACCACCCGCCGGGTGGTCACGGAGGTCCGGGCGGAACGGGCCCGGGACGGCGTCGCTCAGGCGGAGCGGAGCCGCTGGGCGGCGACGGCACCGAGGGCGATGATGACGATCAGGATCACGAGCTTCTTCATAGGGGTAGAGCATACCCACTCGCCGGGGACCGCGGTCCAGGGGATTCCGGTCCAGGGGGAACGTGATCCCGCCGTGCCGGCCGGTCGTCGGTGCGCCGCCGGCGCACCGGGCGCCTAGACGGTCAGCAGGTCGCGTGCACCGGTGTCCGAGGACGGGTGACGCAGCTTCGACATGGCCCGGGCCTCGATCTGGCGGATCCGCTCACGGGTCAGGTTGAAGTGCTCGCCGACCTCTTCGAGTGTCCGGGGCTCACCCCGGTCGAGGCCGAAGCGCAGCCGCAGGATCTCGCGCTCGCGCTCGTCGAGCGGCGACAGCAGCCGGCCGATCTCCTCGGGCAGCAGGGAGACGGCGGCCACCTCGAAGGGGGACTCGGCCGAGCGGTCCTCCACGACGTCGCCCAGCTCGGCGTCCCCGTCCTCGCGGAGGGGCTCCGACAGCGACAGGGGCTCGGCCCGGAAGCGGAGCGCCTCCACCAGCTTGTCCTCGGGCATCTCGACCTCGGCGCCCAGCTCGGCCAGCGTGGCCGGGCGGCCGTACTTGAGCTCCAGGCGGGCCTGGGCCTTCTGCACCCGGGCCAGGGTGTCGCCCGCGTGCACCGGGAGCCGGATGGTCCGGCCGGTGTTGGCGATGCCCCGGGTGATGGCCTGGCGGATCCACCAGGTGGCGTAGGTGGAGAACTTGAAGCCCTTGCGCCAGTCGAACTTCTCGACGGCGTGCATCAGACCCAGGTTCCCCTCCTGGATGAGGTCGAGCAGCGGGAGGCCGGAGGCCTGGTACTTCTTGGCGATCGACACGACCAGGCGGAGGTTCGACTGGACGAAGGTCTGCTGGGCGGACTCACCCTGGAGCACGGTGCGGCGGAGCTCGCGCTTCTTGGCCGGGGTCAGGCCCTTGGGCGCCGACTGGATCTGGGCGTCGGCCTCGCGGCCGGCCTCGATGGCCTGGGCCAGGCGGACCTCGTCGTCCTTGGTCAGCAGGGGGTACTGACCGATGTCGGTCAGGTACAGACGGACCAGGTCCTCGTCGTCTCGCTCGAGCCGCTCCTTTGCCAACTTCACCAGGTCCTTCGGTTTCCCACCTGCGTGGGGACGCTCGACCGGAGGCACGGGTCCCCTCGACGAGGGGTACGACGGTGCCGGTCGAGCGAGATCGGGCGCAACGATCGCTGCCAAGCCAGTTTACCGGACGCGTCAAGCCCCCCGATCGTCAGCCCGCGTGCACCCGGTCGCACGTCGGCGCACCGGTCGGCGGATCGGCCGGTCGGATCAGTCGGCGGGGACCCAGTCCGGCAGGGCGACGAGTCCGAGGTGGGCGCCGGCGGCCACCGCCACCGACTCGAGCCGCTCCTGGAACCCGTAGACGGCGGCCACGTCGTGCGGTCGGGTCACCAGGCGTTGCACCAGCCGCTCACCGGCCATCCAGTCCTCGACCTCGTCGCGCAGCACGAGCCGCAGGGCACGCTGCAACGGGCCGTCGGCCACCTGGGCCACCACCCGGAGGTGGCGGGTGTAGGAGGTGACCAGCCGGGGCAGTACCACCCGGTAGAGCCCGGCCAGACGGGGCAGCGCCCCGATGCGCGGGACGGGCTCGGTGTCACCGGCCGGCCAGGTCGACCCGGGGCCCTCGGGGACCGACCGGGTCCCGGCCAGGGCGGCGAAGAGCGCCGCGGTCGCCGCCGACGGCCGGGTGAGCCCGTCGGGATCGGCGCCGGCCAGCACGGGGAGGCGGTCGCCGAGCAGTTCGGCGTGCCAGGCGTGATGCATGCTCTGCGCGTCGAGGTGGACCTGCACGCCGGCGATCGGCATGTCGGCCACCCAGGATCCCAGCAGTTCGTAGAGCGCCGCCTCGATCCAGCGGTACTCCCCCACCAGCTCGGCCGTCCGACCGAGCGGCAGCGCCGGGAACGCCCCGACGGACCGGGCGTCGTCCCCGTCGGGCGGGCCGTAGGTCCCGAACGACTCAGACAACGGTCGTGGCCGGGTCGGGTGCCGCCGGGGTGGCGGCGTGGTGGACCGAACGGTACTGGTTGGTGATGGGCATCCGACGATCCTTGCCGAATGCCTTGCCGGAGATCCGGACCCCGGGCGGCATCTGGCGGCGCTTGTACTCGGCGCGGTCCACGAGGCCCACCACCCGGGCCACGTCGGCGGGGTCGAACCCCTCGGCCACGAGATCATCGGCCGACCGGTCGGCCTCGACGTAGCCGGCCATGATCGGGTCCAGTACCGAGTACGCCGGCAGCGACTCGTCGTCCCGCTGGTCGGGGCGCAGCTCGGCGGAGGGCGCCTTGTCGAGCACCGACAGCGGGATGAGTTCGGTCCCCGCCTGCTCGTTGCGGTAACGGCACAGCTCGTAGACGAGGGTCTTGGCCACGTCCTTGATCACGGCGAATCCGCCGGCCGAATCCCCGTAGAGGGTGGAGTAGCCGGTGGCCATCTCGCTCTTGTTCCCCGTGGTGAGCACGATCCAGCCGTTGGCGTTGGAGAGGGCCATGAGCAGCACGCCCCGGATCCGGCTCTGGAGGTTCTCGTCGGTGAGGCCCGACGGTTCGCCCCCCAGCTGGGGGGCGAGCATGTCGGCGAACGCCCGGTGGGCCGGCTCGATGGGAGCGGCGGCGAGGTCGATGCCCAGGTTGGCGGCGAGCGCCTCGGCGTCGGTCACCGAGCCCTCGCTCGAGTAGCGCGACGGCATGGCCACGCCGTGGACGTGCCCGGCCCCGACCGCGTCGACGGCGATGGCCGCCACCAGGGACGAGTCGATCCCGCCGGACAGCCCCACCACGGCGTCGGCGAACCCGTTCTTCCCCAGGTAGTCACGGGTCCCGAGGACCAGCGCCCCGTAGACCTCGGCCACCGGATCCAGCACCGCGGCGACCGGGCGCAGCGGCCCGTCGTCCCCGGCCCGCGAGGCGGCCGACACCAGTACGGACGGAGCGGATCCGGTCGGTGTCGCCTCCCTTCCGTCGAACTCGACGGTCAGGTCGACGACGAGGACCTCCTCGGCGAACTGGCGGGCCGCCGCCACCACCGTGCCGTCGGCGTCCACCACCAACGACGCCCCGTCGAAGACCAGCTCGTCCTGGCCCCCCACCTGGTTGACGTAGACCACGGCGCACCCTGTTTCGGCGGTGCGCTCGGCCAGCACGGCCAGGCGTTCCTGGCGGCGCCCCCGCGAGTAGGGCGAGGCGTTGGCGTTGACCAGCAGCCGGGCACCGGCGGCGGCCTGGTCGGCCATCGGGCCCGACGGGAACCACATGTCCTCGCAGACCGTCATGCCCACGGGGACGCCGGCCACCACCAGCAACGGGACCGGGCCCGCCCCGGCGGCGAACCAGCGCTGCTCGTCGAACACGCCGTAATTGGGCAGGATCCGCTTCACGTATCGTCCGAGCACCTCGCCGCGGTGGCAGAGGGCGACGGCGTTGAGCAGACGACCCGACGGGGCGACGTCCACGTAGCCGACCACTGCGGCGCACTCGCGCGTGGCCGCGGCCACGGCGGCGAACGCGGCCAGGTTGTCCTCGACGAAGGCCGGGCGGCCGAGCAGATCCTCGGGCGGGTAGCCGGTGACGGCCAGTTCCGGGAAGACGGCCAGGTCGGCGCGGGCGCGCTCGGCCTCCGCCAACGCCACCCCGATGCGGTCGACGTTGCCGTCCAGGTCACCCACGACCGTGTTGATCTGGCACGCGGCCACCCGGATCCGAGGCATCGACCCAGCCTACCGGTGTGTCCGGACCACTTTTCGGGGCGCGTCGGACCTGGTCAGCCTCATGGCCGTGGCTGTTCATGCTGCGTTCACAATCGGGTAACGGGTCGGAAACGCCCCCCTGCAATAGTTCGGAGTCCGTTGGGGAGGCAGGCCTTGCGCCGGTGCCCCGACCGGACGGCGGTGGTACCTTCCGCCACATGGCAGTCGAGTAGTCGAGCAACCGAGCAATAGAGGAGTGCACGTGCCGTATCAAGCTGAGTACATCTGGATCGACGGGACCGAGCCGTCTCCGCTCCTGCGGAGCAAGACCCGGATCGTCCCCGACGGCGAGGAGCCGGGCATCTGGGGCTTCGACGGTTCGAGCACCAACCAGGCCGTGGGCCACGACTCGGACTGCGTGCTGCGCCCGGTCTGGTCCTGCCCCGACCCGCTGCGCGGGGGTGACAACAAGCTCGTGATGTGCGAGGTCGAGCTGACCGACTTCACGCCCCACCCGACCAACACCCGGGCGGCGCTGCGGGCCCTCGTGGAGCAGTACGGCGACCAGGAGCCCATGTTCGGCATCGAGCAGGAGTACACCTTCATGAAGGACGGACGGCCGCTGGGCTGGCCGCTCCTCGGCTACCCCGCCCCCCAGGGTCCGTACTACTGCGGCGTGGGCGGCGACAAGATGCCCGGACGCGAGATCGTGGAGCTGCACACGCAGGCCTGCATCGACGCCGGGATCGGCATCGAGGGCACCAACGCCGAGGTCATGATGGGCCAGTGGGAGTTCCAGCTCGGCGTGCTGTCCCCCGTCGACATGGGAGACCAGCTGTGGGTGGCACGGTGGCTGCTCTTCCGCATCGCCGAGGACTTCGGCGTGTTCGCCACCCTCGAGCCCAAGCCGATCCTCGGTGACTGGAACGGCGCCGGCGCCCACACCAACTTCTCGACCAAGGCCATGCGGGAGGACGGCGGCTGGGACGCCATCATCGCCGGCTGCGAGGCGATCGGGAAGCGCGTCGACGAGCACATCGCCGTCTACGGCGTGGGCATCGAGAGCCGCCTGACCGGCGCCCACGAGACCGCCCACTACACCAAGTTCAGCTACGGCACCTCGGACCGCGGGGCCTCCATCCGGATCCCGTGGAAGGTGGCCGTGGACAAGAAGGGCTGGCTGGAGGACCGGCGGCCCAACGCCAACATGGACCCCTACGAGGTCACGGCCATCATGGTCGAGACCGTCTGCGGCGACGCAGCCGGGAGCTGACCACGGCGGGCCGCACCGGCCCGCACGGCGAACTGGACGTCCACCGAGCCGGGTCCCGCGGGACCCGGCTCGGTGCGCTCCGGGCCGTCCCCGTCGACCGGACCATCCGTCACCTGCGACACTGGGGGGATCGAACCCGACCTTCCCGCTGCTCGCACCACGTCATCGGAGGTGCACGACCCCATGAGGAGTCAAGAGGAGTACGTCCTCCGGACGGTGGAGGAGCGCGGTATCCGGTTCGTCCAGCTGTGGTTCACCGACGTGCTCGGGACCCCCAAGACGTTCAGCATCACCCCGGCCGAGCTGGAGAACGCCCTCGACGAGGGCATGACCTTCGACGGTTCGGCCATCGACGGATTCAGCCGGGTCCAGGAGAGCGACGTCCTGGCCCGCCCCGACGCCAATACGTTCCAGCTCCTGCCCTGGCACGGCCACGGCCACGGCGACGTCCACGGGGACACCACCGGCGCCCAGGTGGCACGGGTGTTCTGCGACATCGTCGACCTCGACGGATCCCCCTTCCAGGGTGACCCCCGCCACGTCCTGAAGCGGACCCTCGAGCGGGCGCACGCGCAGGGCTTCACCTACTACGCGGCCCCCGAGATGGAGTTCTTCTACTTCGCCGACGGGGACCCGACCCATCCGCCGGCCACCCTCGACACCGGCTCGTACTTCGAGCTGACGGTGGCCGACCGGGCCAGCGACATCCGCCAGCGCACGGTCCTCACCCTCGAGGAGATGGGGATCCCGGTCGAGCACGCCCAGCACGAGGACGCCCCCAGCCAGCACGAGATCGACCTCCGCTACACCGACGCCCTCACCATGGCCGACACGGTCATGACCGTGCGGCTCGTGGTCAAGGAGATGGCCCGCCAGCAGGGCGTGTTCGCCAGCTTCATGCCCAAGCCGCTGGCCGGGGTCCAGGGCTCGGGCATGCACACCCACATGTCGCTCTTCCGCGGCGACGAGAACGCCTTCGTCGACCTCGACCGCCCCGGCGGTCTGTCCGAGGTGGCCGAGGGGTTCATCGCCGGGCTGCTACGCCACGCCGGCGAGATCACCGCCGTCACCAACCAGTGGGTGAACTCCTACAAGCGCCTGGTGTCCGGCTACGAGGCCCCGATCCACGTCTCCTGGGCCCGGAACAACCGCTCGGCCCTGGTGCGGGTCCCGGTGGTCAAGCCCGGCAAGAGCGAGTCGACCCGGATCGAGTACCGGTCCCCCGACAGTGCCTGCAACCCGTACCTCGCCTTCGCCGTCATCCTGGCGGCGGGCCTGCGGGGCATCGAGGCGGGTTACGAGCTGCCCCCCGAGGCCGATGCCAACCTGTTCGCCCTCAGCCCCGAAGAGCTCGACGCCAAGGGCATCCAGCACCTCCCCGGGAGCCTCCACGAGGCGCTGGCGCTGATGGAGTCGTCGGAGCTCCTGTCCACCACACTGGGCGACCACGTCTTCGAGTGGTTCATCCGGAACAAGCGGGCGGAGTGGGCGGGCTACAAGTCCCACGTGACCCAGTTCGAGCTCGACCGCTACCTTCCGCTGCTCTAGCGACCGACCACCCTCCGGCACCCGACCGGCCGACGACCCGAGGAAAGGGGGAGCGCCGCCATGGAACCACTGCTGTGCTTCCCCAGACTTCCGCCGGCCGCGGTGACCGCGGTACTCGAGCGCGCCGGCTACCCCTGGCTCGGCATCGACCGCGCCGAGGCCGTCGACGTGGACGAGCCGGAGGACGGCTGGTCCGGCGCCGTGGTCTGCAGCGGCGGCGACCCGGTCGCCGCCTTCGCCCTCTGCCGGCACCTGCGCTCCCGGGAGGTGCCGCTGGCGCCCGTTCTGGTGGTCGTCCCCGAGCTCCAGCTCGGCGAGCTGGAGCTCCGTGAAGACCTGTTCGACGACCTGTGCCTCGAGCCGGTCAACCCCGACGAGCTGGCCGCCCGCCTGGCCCACCTGTTCTGGCGGACCGGCCGTGGGCTCCGCCCCGACCTGCTGGAGCACGGCCCGCTGGTGCTCAACCTCGAGACCTACCAGGCCGCGGTGTCCGGCCGGGTGCTCGACCTCACCTACATGGAGTACGAGCTGCTGCGGTTCCTGGCCGCACGACCGGGCAAGGTGTTCACCCGCGAGACGCTGCTGAGCCGGGTCTGGGGCTACGAGTACTACGGCGGGGCGCGCACGGTGGACGTCCACGTTCGGCGCCTGCGGGCCAAGCTCGGCGAGGAGCACGCCCACCTGATCCAGACGGTCCGCTCGGTGGGCTACCGCTTCGGCCAGACCAGCTGGACCCCGTAGACCCGTCCGTCGGGCCGGCCGGCCCCTACGAGGGGTCGCGGTGGGCCCAGACCTCGATCTCCACGGCCGCCCCCATCGGCAGCGCGGACACGGCGACCATCGACCGGGCCGGACGGTGGTCGCCGAACGCGACGACATAGGCCTCGTTCACCACGGGGAAGTCCGCCGCGTCGGTGGCGAACACGGTGGTCTTCACCACGTCGGACAGGGATGCGCCGGCCGACCCGAGCAGGCCGGCGGCGTTGGCCACCGCTCGGGCGAGCTGGGCCGCGGGACCGCCGTCGACCAATGCCGGGACCCCGTCCGGTCCCGGGGCCACGCCGAGCTGCCCCGAACAGATCAGCCAGGGCCCGGCTCGGACGATGGGCGAGTACGGGCCGACGGGCGTGCTCATGGGGACTCCTCCGAGGGGGTGGGGGGACGCGGACGCCCCAGACTACGCACGCGGTCGTCACCCCGGACGGGGTCGCTCAGCGCCGGCCCGCCCCGGAGCGGTCGACCGGCCACGTCGGCACCAGGCCGTCGGCCAGCCACCGGGCGGCGGCCACCGCCGCGAACACCGCGTCCGATCCGTTGACCGGCGGCTCGTCCAGGGCCTCGACCAGGTGCACGGTGACCTCGGGCACGGCGCGGGCCTGCAGGATCCCGAACGAGCGCACGGTCAGGTCCTGCACCTCCCCTTCGGGCGATACCGCGATCCCCTCCGAGCGCACCCACCCGAGCGCCTGGTGGGCGGCGCCGATGGCGTAGGAGCGGAGCACCACGGCGTCCAGGACGGCACCGGCGGCCACCTCGACGTCCAGGGACCCGTCGGCCGCGCAGCGGGCCACCGCACGAGCGCCCGACGGGGCGACGACCTCCACGGGCACGTCGACGACCGGGGTGCCCGGACGGCCGAGCCGGACGGCGGCGACCAGGACGGCGGCCTCGGCCCAGACCGCGGCCCGCAGTTCGGGCGCGGTGGTCGGACCGACGACCTCGACCCGCTCGAGGGCCAGGCCGGGGGCCACGACGGCCACCGCGGCCTCCACCGCGTCCCAGGCGGCCCCGTCCAGCGCCGGGCCGGACGTGGCGACCCGCAGGACGCCGGTGCCGTCGGGACGGACCCCGCCGGCCACCGGGGGGCGCTTCGGGCCGCGGCGGACGACGTCCTCGCGCGACCACAGCACCCGGACGGCCCGACCGTGCTGATCGGCCAGGCGCCGGGCGTCGTTGGCCACCGGCGAGTGGAGCTTGCCGCCGAACGATCCGCCGTTCCCGTAGGGCGAGGCCGGCACGCCGCCGGGCGCGCACCACGAGGCGTCCGGCTCGACGTAGGCGGGCTCGACCCAGGTGGTGGCGAGGGTGACCGCCCACTCGCCTCCGGGTAGGTCGACCGGGTGGGCGAGCGGGACGGTCGTGCTCCGGCCCTGGACCTTGCCGGCCAGTGCCCGGGCCCCGGAGAGGGACCCGGCCACCGCGTAGCCGTCGCCGTCCACCACGGCCACCAGGGCGTCGGACGGGCTGCCGTCGTCGGCGAACCCGCCGTCGCCCAGGACCACGGCCGGGCCGACCCGCTGGGCCACCCCGCCCTCGAGTGCGGCCCGGGCGGCGGCCGCGTCGAGGTCCCGGGTTGCCGGCCCGGCGCCTCCGGCCGACGTGCCGGCGCCCACCACCCGGTCCGCCGCCTCGGCGATCGTCTGCCATCCCGTGCACCGGCACAGGTGCGCCAGCAGGGCCTGGTCGACGGCGTCGCGGCCCACGGGGGCGGTGTCCGCGAGGGCGGCCAGGCGCATGACGATGCCCGGGGTGCAGAATCCGCACTGACTGCCGCCCGTGGCCACCAGGGCCTCCGCCCACGCCTGCCTCATGGGATCCGGCAGTCCGTCGAGCGTGGTGACTTCCCGGCCGTCGAGGCGTCGGGCCGGGGTGACGCAGGCGACGCGTGGGGCCCCGTCGACCCACACCGTGCAGCATCCGCACTGGCCCTGGGGGCTGCACCCGTCCTTGAGCGACCGGAGCCCGAGTTCCTCGCGCAGGACCTCGAGCAGGGACGCGCCGTCGTCGGGGACCTCGACGTCGGCGCCGTTGACGCGGAGCCGGATCAGGGGTTCGGTGCTTCGGGGATCAGCTGAAGGAGGAACCGCAGCCGCAGGTGCGGGTGGCGTTCGGGTTCGTCACGTGGAACCCGGCGCCCTGCAGGCCGTCGCTGTAGTCGAGCGTCGACCCCTTCAGCAGGTCGGCGCTGGTCTGGTCCACCACGACCCGCACGGTGCCGAACTCCCGTACCACGTCGTCCTCGGCCACGTCGGCGTCGAAGAACATCTCGTAGCTGAAGCCCGAGCAGCCGCCGGGGCGCACGGCCACGCGCAGGGCCAGGTCGTCCGTGTCCTCCTCCGCCAGGAGGTCCGCGACCTTGGCGGCAGCGACGTCGGTCAGGGTCACGGGATTGGGCTTCTTGCCGATGGTGACGTTCTGCATGGTCGAACTCATCGCTGCTCCTTGTGGTGACGGGACGGGCCTGCCGTCGTGTCGAGATCCTGGTGCCAGGCCCCCTGGTCCGTCGACCGGTCTACCAACCGGTCCGTCGACCCGGGGGATCACCCACGATCGTACCCGGCACAGGCCCGCGGCGGTACACCGGACCGGAGTGTCCGGACGCGACCCCCACTACAATTGGCGCGGTGACCAGGCCCGACACGCCCGATACCACCGGGGTCGCCCCGACCGAGGCGGCCGTCCGGTCCGCCCTGCGCAACGTGATGGACCCCGAATTGGGCGCCGACATCGTCGACCTAGGCATGGTGACCTCGGTCCGGGTGGACGGTGGACGGGTGGCGGTCGAGGTGGCGCTCACCATCGCCGGCTGCCCGTTGCGCACCCAGATCCAGCGCGACGTCGACACCCACGTTGGCGCGCTGGACGGTGTCGAGCAGGTGACGGTGACCACCGGGGTGATGGACGCCGCACAGAAGCAGGCCGTCATGGCCCGGGCCCGGCTGCGGGCCCGCGAGGACGCCCCCGTGACGGACGTCCCCGACACCGCCCGGGTGATCGCCGTGGCCTCCGGCAAGGGGGGTGTCGGCAAGAGTTCGGTCACGGTCAACCTGGCCGTGGCCCTCGCCCGCCGTGGACTGACCGTGGGGGTGCTGGACGCCGACATCTGGGGGTTCTCCGTGCCCCGACTGCTGGGCATGCGGGGGGACGTGGAGGCGCGGGACAAGAAGATGGTCCCCCTCGAGCGGGTGGTGGGGGACGGCGTGCTGCGGGTCCTGTCCATGGGGTTCCTGGCCGACGAGGACCAGGCCATCATGTGGCGTGGCCTCATCTTGAACCGCGCCGTGCAGCAGTTCCTGGAGGACGTCCACTGGGGCGACCTCGACTTCCTGCTCGTCGACATGCCGCCCGGGACCGGGGACATCCAGATGGGACTGGCCCGGATGATGCCCCGCACCGAGGTCGTCGTGGTCACCACGCCGCCGCTGGCCGCCCAGAAGGTGGCGGCCCGCACCGCCGACATGGCCCGCAAGGGCTACCTGCGGGTGACGGGCGTGATCGAGAACATGAGCGACTTCACCTGTGCGCACGGCGAGTCCTACGCCCTGTTCGGATCGGGGGGCGGTGCCCGTCTGGCCGCCGACGTCGGGGTCCCGCTGCTCGGGCAGGTGCCGCTCCACCCCTCGGTCGCCGCGGGCGGCGACGCCGGCGAACCGGTCGCACTCGACGACGACCAGCCCCTGGCCTCCGAGTTCGCACGGATCGCCGAGGCACTGGTCGCCCATCCGCCGGCCGTGGTGTCCATGGACGGGTGCAGTGCCCGGATGCTGGAGCACGTCGAGGCGGCGGTGGCCGCCGGCGCGGTCGACTAGCAGCGCTTCGGACCCCCGACCGGCGCCCGGGCCCGGGGACGTCCCCCGATCAGATCGAGCCGGCCCGGGGGCCCCAGGCCTCGCGGGCGGCGGCGGCCAACTCGGGGGAGACCGGGTCCGACGACGCAATGCGGTCCTCGATGGCCTGCTCGTAGCCGTCGTCGCCGGGACGGAGCACCAGGAGCCGGCCGTCCTCGATGAGCACGATCGGCAGGATCGTCGGGACGTCGGACACCTGGCGGGCCCAGGCCATGATCTCCTCGGTCGAGGAGTGGAGGCCGAGCTTCTCCAGGTTGTCGATGGTCGGGGGCAGCAGCTCGATCTCCCCCGCCTCGAACCGGTCCAACGCATCGGCGGGCCGCACCCAGATGGTGGCGACGGTCTCCCCCTCGTCGTGGCGGGCCACCTGGCCCGGAGGCGCCGCCGTCACGAAGAAGCGGGTGTCGTACCGCTTGGGGGAGAGCTCGGGCGTGATCCAGTGGCTGACGTAGTGGACGGTGTCCGCCGCCAGCACCAGGCCCTCGGCCCGGCAGATGTCGAGCAGACCGGCGCGCCCCTCGTTGACGTCCCGCCGATGGGCATCGAACCGGGCCCGCTCCGCCGGGTCGGTCGTGTCGAGCAGGGCCGTGCCGTCGGCGGCTTGGCGCGGCCGGGCCAGCAGCACGCCGGCCTCCTCGAAGCACTCGCGCAGCGCGCCCACCCAGAAGGCCAGGCCGCCGGAATCGATGCCCAGCAGTCCGCTCGCCGTGGCGTCGTCCAGCCCCTGGCACAGCTCCTCGGCCGCGTCACCGCGGTCGTCGGGATCGATCGACCCGCCGGGGAAGACGAAGGCGTTGGCGGCGAACTCACTGGCCAGGTTGCGCTTCAGCATGCAGACCTCGACGGCGGGCCGGCCGGCCTGGTCGACGGCGTCGCGCACCAGCATCACCGTGGCAGCGTCACGCAGGGGCACGGTCATGGGGTCAGGCTACCCCTGCGCCCGCCCACCGGGCCGACCGCCCACCGGGCCGCTACGGCAGCGCGATCGGCGTTCCGGAGCGCCCGCCTGACCCGGCACGCCCGTCGACCAGCGCGCTGATCACCAGCTCACCGAAGCCCGCCGGGTCCTCGATGAGCCAGGCATGGGCTCCCTCGACCACCATCCCCTCGACCCCGGCCGCCCGACGCAGGTCGTCGAAGGCCGAGCGGGGGACGAGCCCGTCCCGGTCGGACCACGCCACCGACACCGGGATCCCGCGCGCGGCGACGGTCCGCACCTCGGCCACCAGGTCGGCGCGCCGGATCACCTCGCCGGTCCGGAACATTCCGAGCGGATTGCTCAGCAGGTTGGGGACGAAGCTCTCGAGGAGGGTGGGGAGCACCCGGAGGGCGCTCGGCGAGTGGAGCAGGTCGCCCCCGAAGTGGCGGCCCCAGTCCCAGAACGGGCGCTGGACCATGGTCCGGACCTCGTTGGGCAGCAGCGCCCAGGTGGGGCTGCCGATGGCGTTGACCAGCAGGAGCGACGCCACCCGTTCGGGCTGATGGTGGACGAAGGCCGTCGACACCCCCCCGCCGAACGAATGGCCGGCCACCAGCGCCAGGTCGCCGACACCGGCGGCGTCGAGGAACCGCCCGACCCAGGCCCCGTACCCGGCGAAGGTGCGCACCTCCTCGGGCAGCTCGGGCGTGCCGCCGAAGCCGGGGAGCGCCGGGGCCACGACCCGGCAGCCGGCCGCCGCCATCGCCTCGATGGGCCGCGCGTAGGCGTTGGGACGGAGTCCCCAGCCGTGCAGGAACAGTGCGGCGGGGCCCGAACCGATGACGCCGTAGCGCACGCGCCGCCCGTCCACGGTCGTCGACGTCCAGGTGAGGCGGGTCGGAGGGCGCACCGCCCCCGCCGGGGCAGCCCGGACCGGGGAGGCGGCCCCGTCCGGGACGCCTCCGGGACCCGCGTTCCCGGGGTCGCGGCTGGCCGACGCATCTGCCGACATGCACCCACTGTAGGCAACACCGCCCGCCACGGACGCCGGGGTGCCCGCGATCCACTGGGCGGCGGTGGACCAGTTACGCTTCTCCGGACGTACCCACGACGCCCCTGGACGTACGCACGAAGCGAGGACCGCGTAACCATGGCCAGCAACACGAAGCCTCCCGCAACCGGCGGCAACAAGCCGAAGCCCACAGGGGCCGGCAACACGCCGAGCGCCAAGGACAAGAGCCGTGCCGCCAGCCGCCCCGTGACGGCCAAGGCCCCCGGGAAGGGTGCCAAGGGCGGCAACTCCCCCAAGCCGGGCGGGCGGCCGGCGCCGGCCGGCCCCAGCAGCTCGCGGCGGGGGACATGGATCGCCTGGGGCGCCGTCGGCCTCGTCGTCGTCGTCGTCGCCGTCCTGGTGATCGTCTTCGCCACGAAGGGCACCACGACCAACACCTCGTACATCGCCACCACCCCGGCCCCGGCCCAGGTGGTCCATGACGTGACGAGCATTCCGGCCTCCACCTGGGACAAGGTCGGCGTGACCTCGTCGGTCCAGGTGGCCAAGCCCACCGTGATCCCCGGCAACCCGCCGATGGTCATCGACGGCAAGACCCCGGCGATGCTGTACTACGGCGCCGAGTACTGCCCGTACTGCGCTGCCGAACGCTGGGCCATGGCCTCAGCCCTCTCCCGCTTCGGCACCTGGAGCAACCTCCAGATCACCGCCTCCTCGCTGTCCGACGTGGACTCGGGCACCCACACGCTCAGCTTCCACGGCGCCACTCTCGACAGCCCCTACATCACCTTCCGGGGTGTCGAGCAGTACACCAACATCCCCGTCTCGGGCGGAACCGGCCAGTACACCAACCTCCAGAACCCGACGAAGGCCGAGCAGGCGATCCTGTCCAAGTACAGCTCGTCCAAGTACCTCCCGAACGGCAGCACCAGCGGAGGGATCTCGTTCCCGTTCGTCGACATCAACAATGCGTTGCTCTTCTCGGGGGCCAGCTACGATCCGCAGATCCTCGCCAATCTCAGCTGGACCGACATCTCCGGCGGCCTGTCCGACCCGACCAACCCGGTGACCCAGGCCATCCTCACCACGGGCAACTACATGAGCGCCGGGATCTGCCAGGCCACCAAAGGCCAGCCCGGAAGCGTCTGCCAGAGCTCGGGGGTCCAGGCCGCGGCCAAGGCCCTCGGCATCACCATCGGCTGAGTCAGGAACCGGCCCGCCCGTGCCCACGCTCCGTTGGCAGCCCATCGTCACCCTGCTGCTCAGTGTCTACGGGCTCGGCGCGTCGATCTACCTGACCATCACCCACTTCCAACCGAAGGCGCTGGCCTGTGTGTCCAACGCCACCTTCAACTGCGAGAAGGTCACCCAGAGCCCGCAGTCCGAGATCTTCGGCATCCCGGTGGCCATGCTCGGCCTGGTGTTCTTCGTCCCGATGCTCCTGCTGTGCCTGCCGGCGGCCTGGCGCTCGGCCGACCGCCGGATCCACCTGGCCCGGCTGGTGCTGTCGGTCACCGGGGTCGGGATGATCCTGTACCTGATCATCGCCGAGCTGTTCATCATCAAGTCGATCTGCCTGTGGTGCAGCAGCGTCCACGTGACGACCTTCCTGCTCTTCGTGGTGATCGTCACCACGGCCCCGGTGGTGCTCGCTCCGGGGTACCGCGACGAGGACCCCGAACCGGACGACGCGGACGTGACCGTGGCGGACGGCTCCGCGGCCTGAGCCGATCCGGTCCGACGGCTACATGAGCGACAGCGGCAGGAGCCGGTCGGCCGTGCTCGCCTGGGGCGCGATCGTCGTCATCCTGCTCGGCGTGGTCGGCCTGGTCACCTACGCGCTGACCCACGTGTCGACCCCCGCGACCGTCACCCAGACCGCCCTCACGTCGCCCGCCGTCCTGACCACGCTGTCCACGGTGCCCACGGCGACGTTCGACGCGGTGGGTGTCAGCGTTCCCGGTGTCGAGTTGACGGCTCCCCGGGTGCTCGTCGGCCAGCCGGCGCTGACGTCGGGCGGGCGACCCGAGGTCCTCGCCATCGGCGCCGAGTTCTGCCCCTTCTGCGCCGCCGAGCGGTGGCCACTGGTGGTCGCCCTGGCCCGGTTCGGGCGGTTCACCGTGCTGCACGACGCCACCTCGGCCACCCAGTCGGTCTTCCCGGGCACGCCGACGTTCAGCTTCGCCGGCGTACGGTACGTCAGCCGCTACCTCGACTTCGGCGGTGTCGAGCTCTACTCCGACCAGATCGGGGCGGACGGGACGTTCATCCGGATCGCCACCCTTACCCCGTCCCAGGCCGCGCTGGTGGCCCACGACTCCGGAGACGTGGGCGGGGGGGCGGGGGAGGGCACGGCGCCGTTCGTCGACATCGGCGGGCGCCTGGTCACGACGACCTCGGCATTCAGCCCGGCACTCCTGGCCGGCCAGTCCCAGGCCCAGATCGCCGGCGACGTGGCCCGACCCGCCGTGGCGGCATCGACATCGTCAGCGGGGACGGCCCCGCCGCCGACCGGTCCGGCGATCGTGGCGGCGGCGAACCAGCTGTCCGCCGGCATCTGCGCGGTCACCGGGCAGCAGCCGGCTCCGGTGTGCCGCTCGAAGGGTGTGCGCGCCGGCGACGAAGCACTCGGACTCCAGGAGCCGCCGGGGGCGGGCTGACCCGATGGCAGGCGTGAGGTCCGGCCGATCCCCCGGCTGACCCCGGGTCAGCCGACCCGGCGTTCCGCGTGCTGCCGCCGCTCCATCTCGTTGAGCCCGCCCCAGATGCCGTGCGGTTCACGGATCCGCACCGCGTACTCCAGGCAGTCCAGCCGGACCGAGCAGGTGGAGCAGATCGCCTTGGCCCGCTCCTCGCGCTGCAGCTTCTCCTCTTTGCGCTCGGCGTGGGCCGGAGGAAAGAAGATTTCCGCCTGTGGCCCACGGCACGCCGCCTTCAGCTGCCATGAATCCTTCAACTGCTCCACTCCCCGACTCCCCCTTCGGTGCGACCCTCCGTCTGGGAAGGTACTCGCCGTCCCCTGTGGATACAAGGGGTCGATCCAGGATTTGGGCCAATTCCGCCCGCTTTCGCGCCGTGCGTGGCAATCCCGGCCCGGCGGGGCCGTTCCGGCCCGGCGACGACCGGGGAAGGCGACCGTAGGACGGCCGCCAAGACCGGGCGGAGCGGTCCGCCCGGGACCGGACACTACGCTCGGGTCGTCATGGACGTCCGCGCCTTCTGCAGTCAGAGCCGGGTCATGATCGTGGCCGGCAAGGGCGGCGTCGGCAAGACCACCATGGTCGCCGCCCTGGCCCACCTGGCCGCCGGGGCCGGCCTCTCCGTGCTCGTCATCGAACTCGAGGGACGGACCGGCGTGGCCACCGCCTTCGGCGGCACCGGGGTGCTCGGCTACGCCGGTGAGGTGCTGCACGCCGCGGGGGCCACCGATCTGGGGGGCGGGGACGTCGACGAGTCGACGGTGATCCCGCCCGGAACCGTCCACGCCCGGACCATCACGCCGGACGACGCCCTCCTCGAGTACCTGGACGACCACGGCATGCGGCGCTTCTCCAAGCGGCTCCTGTCCTCGGGGATCATCGACATCGTGGCCGGGGCCATCCCCGGGATCCGGGACATCCTGGTGCTCGGCAAGATCAAGCAGATCGAACAGCAGCGGGTGGCCGACCTGGTCCTGGTCGACGCTCCGGCCACCGGGCACACCATGACCTTCCTGTCCTCGGCCGGCGGACTGCTCGACGCCGCCCGGGGCGGGCCGATCCGCGCCCAGGCGGCCGATGTGGTCGCCCTGCTCTCGGACCCGGAACGCTGCCAGGTGGCACTCGTCACCCTTCCCGAGGAGATGCCGGTCAACGAGGTGGTCGAGGCCGCCTACCAGCTCGAGGACCGTGTCGGCATCGCCCTCGGTCCGGTCATCGTCAACGCCGCCTACCCCCCGGTCCCCGGTCTGGATGCACCCGCCGCGGACACGCTCGCCGCCGCCGGCGTCGCCGTCGACCCGGTCTCGGCGGAGGCCCTCGAGCAGGCTCGCCGGTTCCGGCAGCGCCGGCACGCGCTGCAGGAGGAGCAGGTCCGCCGACTGGCCGAGGAACTCCCGCTCCCGCAGCTGCGGGTCCCGTTCCTCTTCACCGACGCCATCGGGCCCGTCGAGCTGGACACGCTGAGTGCGGCCCTGGCCTCGGGGATCGAGGCCCTCCACGACCCGGCCACGGTGGCACCGTGACCGGGTCGGCGCCAGGACGCCGGGAAGGGGGCGGGCCGGCCACGATCTCCGAGGTCGTCCGCGAGCGCTCGATCGTCATCTGCTGCGGATCCGGCGGGGTGGGCAAGACGACCACCTCGGCCGCCATCGCCCTCGAGGCGGCCCGGATCGGCAGGGTGGCCTGCGTGGTCACCATCGACCCCGCCCGGCGGCTGGCCAACTCGCTGGGCGTCCTCGAACTCACCAACAGCCCGACCCGGATCGAGGGCGACTGGCCGGGTCAGCTCCACGCGCTCATGCTCGACCCCAAGGGCACCTTCGACGACCTCATCACCCGGTACTCCGATTCCGAGGCCCAGGCCGAGGACATCCGGGTCAACCGCATCTACCGGAACCTGACCGGGACCCTCTCGGGCACCCAGGAGTACATGGCCATGGAGAAGCTCTACGAGCTCGTGGAGGAGGGCGGCTTCGACGTGGTCGTGGTCGACACGCCCCCGTCCCGGAACGCCCTCGACTTCCTCGACGCGCCGCGCCGACTCACCCACTTCCTGGAGAACCGGATCTTCCAGGCGCTCATGGCCCCGACGCGGGTGGGCCTGCGCTTCATGGGCGTGGCCGCCAACGCACTGCTCCGGACCATCTCCAAGGTGGCCGGGGCCGACATCGTGCACGACGCCGTGGCGTTCTTCCAGGCCTTCGAGGGCATGGAGGAGGGCTTCCGGCTGCGGGCCGCCCGGGTACGGGAGCTGCTCGCCCAGCCGGGGACCGCGTTCGTCCTGGTGGCATCGCCCCGTCCCGACTCGGTGGAGGAGGCCGTCCACTTCGCCGGCAAGCTGGCCGAATCCGGCATGTCGGCCACCGCCCTGATCGTCAACCGGGTCCAGCCCCGGTTCGCCACCGATGGGCAGCTGGCCGACCTGGCCCGTCTCGGGACGCCGGCCGGGCACCACGAGGGCCCGGCCGCAGCCGTCGCCGGGCTGGTGGACAATCTCGCCGGCTACACGCTCGCCTCGGACCGCGAGGAGGCCACCTACGCCGGACTGGTGGCCGAGGTGGACCCCGCCCCCGTCTACCGGGTGCCACTGCTCAATTCGGACGTCCACGACCTGGACGGTCTGGCCACGGTGGCCGACCTGCTGTTCGGCCAGGACGGCTCCTGACGTCCGGGGCGCGTCGGCGCCCCGGCCCGGTCCCGGCCGTCTTGTGGACCCCGGTGCGGAGGGCGCTAACCTCTGGGGCGTGCCGACCATCCTCGTGGCCAGTGACGCACCCACCGTGCGGGCCGAGATCGCCGCGACGACCGGGAACCCGGACACCACCATCATCGACGCCCGCTCGGGTCCCGAGGTGATGGCGCTGGTCGCCGAGTCCATGCCCGACCTGGTGATCGTGGACATGCAGATGGGCAACATGGGCGGGATGGCCACCACGCTCGAGCTCCGCCTCGAGGCGTCGTACGGCAAGCTGGCCCATGTGCCGGTCCTGATGCTGCTCGACCGTCGGCCGGATGTGTTCCTGGCCCGACGGTCCGGTGCGGAGGGCTGGCTCGTGAAGCCGCTCGACCCGGTCCGCCTGCGACGTGCCGTGACCTCCCTGCTGGACGGCGGCACCTACTACGACGAGTCCTACGCCCCGCTGTCCGTCGTGGCCGCGCCCGTCGCCGCCGACGGCTGACCGCTCCACCCACTACAGACCGGGTCACCGCGTTGTCCGTGTTCCGTCGCAACGAAGACCAGACCGAGGGATCTCCGGGACGCCGGGCCCGCCGACGCGATCCCGCCCTCACCCCGGCCGGATCCGATACGCCGGGTCTGCCCGTCGACAGTGGTGCCGACGCCCAGGAGCAGTTCATCATCGACGCCCTCCACGACCTGCGCGACACCGTCGTCGGCGAGGTCATGACCCCCCGGGTCGACGTGGTGGCCCTCTCCATCCCGCTGACCGTCGACGCGGTGTCGAAGGCGGTGCGCGAGTCCGGGCACAGCTGCTTCCCGGTCTGCGGCGAGGACCTCGACGACCTGATCGGGGTGCTCTTCGTGAACGACCTGTTCCGGGCCGGCTGGACGGTCACCGGCGCCGATGACGGGAAGGACTCCCCCGGGCCGATCGACATCTCGCGTCGCCTGCGACAGCCCTTCCTGGTGCCCGAGTCCCGCCTGGTCCTCGACGTCCTCGCCGAGATGCGCCGGCAGCGGCGGGCGTTCGCCGTCGTGGTGGACGAGCACGGCGGTGTCGAGGGGGTGCTCACGGTGAAGGACCTGCTGGGGGCGCTGGTGGGCGACCTGCCCGACGAGTTCGATCCCGACGAGGAGCCCGACGTGGTCCGGGTCGACGGGCGGCGCTGGCTGGTGGACGGGCGCATGAGCGTGGACGAGCTCGACGACCAGCTCGGCATCGAGCTGCCCGAGGGCGAGTACGTGACGCTCGGCGGCTACCTGTTCGACGCTTTCGGCCACATCCCGGAGGAGGGCGAGGCCCACGACTTCGGCAACTGGCAATTCCTGGTGTCCGAGATGGAGAAGCGACGCATCGCCAAGGTGGTCGTCCGGCGCACGGGCGACGACCCCGTCGGAACGGGAGACGACGGCCAGGAGGGCCGGGGGACCGACCGCACCGCCGTCGGGTAGAGTTTCCAGGTTCACCGGGAGTGGCCGCGGCCACCTCCGATGTACGGGCTGTGGCGCAGTTTGGTAGCGCGCTGCGTTCGGGACGCAGAGGTCCTCGGTTCAAATCCGGGCAGCCCGACCACTGAGTGGTAACAGTTCAGCGGGGGTTTCGGCCCCCGCTGGCTCGCGTCCGGGGGCCGGTCAGGGCGCTGAAATTGGCCGTTTTGGCGCGAACTTGGCGCGAGTGGATCCGGTACCGCTGTCCGGGAAGAACTTCTGCTCCAGGCGGTCGGCCGCCGCGTGGTCCGCCTCGGCCGGTGCCGCGGCGTACACGGCGAGGGTCATCCTGGGGTCGCTGTGCCCGAGTCGGACCTGTGCGGTCTTGATGTCGATCCCGGCGATGACCATGGTGGTGGCCGCCAGGCGGCGTAGGTCGTGGAACCCCGCACCTTCGCATGATGCCGCTGTGGTCGCCGGCAGCCACTCCCGTCGGCGCCAGTTGTCGTAGCGGATCGGGCGGCCTTCGCTGTTGGTGAACACGAGCGCCTCGGGATGGTGCGGCTCGCTGAACGCGGCGATGTGGTCGGCCAGGAGCGTCGCCATCGACGGTGGGAGGGTCATCGTCCTGGTCCCGGCGGACGACTTCGGTGACCCGGTGACCAACTGGCCGCCCAGCCCCCGGGTGATGGCCTCGGCCACGGTGAGCGTGCCGGCCTCGATGTCGATCCGTGCGACCTTCAGGCCGATGACCTCCGACCACCGGAGCCCGAGCACCGCACCCACCCAGACCAT
>Ga0302202_10000172_pt1 | contig 77068 bp, 73 predicted proteins | sample II_Bog_N3_3_FD_194579 | JGI IMG/M metagenome (GOLD analysis project Ga0302202, IMG submission 194579) | Peat permafrost microbial communities from Stordalen Mire near Abisko, Sweden - II_Bog_N3_3 | ecosystem: Environmental > Terrestrial > Soil > Wetlands > Peat | place: Sweden: Abisko... | reverse complement strand
TTTGATGAGAAGCTGCATGAATTCGATTGGCCATTCATCTCGTTGTTCCTCATCAATCAGCAGCGAGATAGTTGCGAGATGCTGACCGAATACATGAGCGTGGTGAAGCACGGCACGATTCATGTCGTTCGTAATCGGTTCTTCGGCATGGCCCCATCGCTCTTCGAGTTGTATGACACATCGGCTCTGCGGCAGACGGTAGAGGCAAGGGATGGATTGTCGTTGTACCTTCCGCAATTGGCTACGCGCGTCACCAACCTCGTACAGAGTAGCCGACTGACACTCGAAAAGGCGCGGGAAACTGCAACGCTTGGAAGCCGCGCAGAGATTGAACGGTGGCGTCGCGAATGTGCCCTGAGCATCTTCGATAAGGTATGTGGCGATGATCTCAACCAATGACGACCTGTACAGCGTTTTTCTTGCGGATTTGTCGGAGAAAGAGCGTGACCGCGTTCGGCGTTACGCAGACAGATTTGGAATTGAGCCTACAGATGCCGTGTGGGCTTTGATGATCGTGCTGGGCTGGTATGGCGACCTGTACGAGGCAGTACCGCAAAAGATCAATGTAACCGTGCAGGGCATCCTGGAGAAAATTCAGTCGGCCGCTGCGGCTGAGGCTGAGTCTTCGAGGGTTCGCTTGCAGGCGTCTTTAACGGATGCCGTAGTCGGTGCTGCCGAGTCCGTGGCGGCCAGGAATGGCCGCCGCGAACTGGTGAAGTGGAGCGCCATTGCGTCCACGGCAGCGGTGTTCATGCTCGCCTGTGTTTTTATTGCTGGGTATTGGCTGGGTTTCGATCACGGGCGCGCTCGCGGCTTCAATGCCGGCGTCGAGGGTCATCTTGCGGCGTCATGGGCACAGTCCGTAGATGGTTTGCGGGCATACGAACTTTGGAAAGCTGGCGATCTGGAACATTTGGCCGCTTGTGATCGGCCCGGCTGGAAGCTGGAATCCGGCGTCTGCTACCCCAAGGCTGATAACGGCAAGCTGTATGGTTGGCGCGTTCGGTGAGGCCGGACGTAAATCTGGTGCAACTCAACAGACGGGAAAGGTGAAGGACTCATCATGGAATCATCTCCGCGTTCTCAATCATCTGCCGACAAGAAACCTGAAATTCGCGTCGAAGAAAAGTTACTCCTGAGTCGGCGGGATGCTGCGCAGGTTCTCTCCATCAGCCAGCGGGCATTGGACTATCTGGTGGCGACTCGGCGCCTAACAACCAGAAGAATCGGCAAGCGCGTCCTGATCCCAGTGGCCGAGCTGCGGCGGTACGCTCGTGCCGACCATCCAGAACCGATAGTGGGCTGATCGGGGTTGCTCGCGCGTGAGAATACCCAAATCTGGATTGAGTCGTCTCGTGAACTGTTCTGCAATTTCGGCGAGTGGTCTTGTTATGTGTCAGTGCCGCTGTCCGAATAAACAGCCACTAAACAGCCACCATGCACATAAATACCTGTTGATAATGAACATAGTTATGTTTATAATCAGGTATAGCTAAAGGAGGACTCTTGTATGGCGCGTGGAGTATGGGAAAAAGTACCCGGCAGTGGAATTTGGTGGATTCATTATGTGGATGCCGAAGGGAAGCGCAGGCGGGAGAGGGCGGGCAGGAAATCAGATGCCATCAAGCTTTACGCGCAGCGCAAGGCAGATTCGATTGCAGGCAGGAAGTTGGCAAAGCCGCTTCGTCAGAGGGAACGACGGTTTCGGGAGTTGGCCGAGAACGCTCTAACCTACGCAAAGAAGCACAAGGCCAATCCTGCGGATGATGAGCAAAAGATCGGCGTCCTGATCCAGGAGTTCGGTGACCGCATTGCGGAGTCGCTGACGCAGCAGGAATTGACGAGCTTCCTTGACTCCCGGAACACCGGCCCCGCGACCTTCAACAGGTATCGAGCCACACTCTCGATGATCTACCGAGAGGCCATTCGCAATGGTTGGATCGAAAAGAATCCGGCCCGGCTTATGAAGGCAAAGAAGGAGCCAAACGGGCGTATTCGCTTCCTGAGCCAGGAGGAGGAGACGCGGCTTAGGAGAATCATCGACGAACTCTATCCGCACTTCCTGAACGAGTTCGAGGTTGCTGTCCATACCGGGATGCGCCGTTCGGAACAGTTCACGCTCGATTGGACCGAGGTGGACCTGGATGCCAAGAGAATTCACCTTCTCAAGACAAAGAATGGCTCCGACCGCGTCATCCCATTGAACTCGGTGGCCTTGGCTGCCTTGAAGCGGCAGCGCGAGATCTCAGGGGGTGCCAAGCGTGTCTTCATCACCACGGAAGGAAAGCCATTCATCAGGAAGGCCATTCGGGGATGGCTCGACGAGGCTTTGGTGAAGGCGAACATTCAGGATTTTAGCTGGCACTGTCTGAGGCATACATTTTGCAGCCGCCTGGTAATGGCCGGCGTCCCGTTGAAAACCTGCCAGGAACTCATGGGACACAAGACGATTCAAATGACGGCCCGGTACGCACATTTGTCCCCTGGGCACCTTCAGGACGCCATTGAACTGATCGCCGGTGGAAACGGCCACCGAACAGCCACCGACTAGCATATTGAAGCAACAGCCACCATTACAGCCACCGGCACTAAAATGGCGGTCATAACGGGCGGCCATATAACTTTTGATGTGTTATATATCTTGTTTGTTTCCAATTAATTATATGGCGGAGAGGGGGAGATTCGAACTCCCGATAGCCTTGCGACTATGTCTGATTTCGAGTCAGGTGCATTCAACCGGGCTCTGCCACCTCTCCGCGTTTTCACTGCTTACGACCACCAAGGCTTGCCGAGCGCCCGAAGCTCACCAGCCTTCTTCTAGTTTACCGGCAAATGAGCGGCGGTTGCAATGGCTCGCCGACTTCGGGCTCATCCTGGAGCGCGCATTGACCCGCAGCCCGATTTCACGTAGACTAAGGTTTTGCGAGGGATGCGGCTTGAGTTGCATTCTATGACCGCATGATCCTCTCTGCAATCAGTTCCCTGAAAACAGAGCACACGATGAAGGACAATGAATGGCAAACCATGTATCGTCGCTGAAGCGCGCCCGTCAAACCGAAACCCGCAGCGCAGTGAACCGCGCCAACCGCAGCCGTGTGCGCACCAGCCTGCGCGAGTTGCGCGAGGCTCTCGTCGCGGGCGACGTGAAGGCTGCCCAGGCGCAGTATCGCGCGACCGTCTCCACCCTCGACAGGAGCGTGCAGAAGGGCATCCTGCACGACAACACCGTCTCCCGTTACAAGAGCCGCCTGAATGCGCGGCTGAAGGCTTTGGTTACCGCCAAGGCGTAGCGCGGAATATATTGAGTCCGTCCAATGACAACGGCAGCCGGGAGTGATCCCGGCTGCCGTTGTCTGCGTGCAATGGGAAACGGAGTTGCGGACGGGAACTAATGATAGGCTCCCGGTGTCAAATGGATAAGGGGGTACGGAAATGTCGCAGCCGGTGACGATGGCTCATCCTGCCGATTCGCAGCTCCTGGCTTCACTCGCCAAGTTGTGGCCACACCGGGAGCACGAATCGAACGCGATCAAGAATCTCTTCTGCTCTGTCGGCTTGCACCGCTGGTGACCACTGGATTTGAGCGAATTGCATCCGGGAATCAAGGTCCGGCATTGCTTCTGGTGTCCGAAGATCAAGGTGAACGGGGTCATTTATTACCCCTGAACCGCTTCGCTAAAACTCATAGCGCAGGCTCAGGATCGGGTAGCGGCCCATCTGGTCCACCTTCTGAATTGGCTCATAGTTGTTCTGGCCGCAGTCTTGCCCTGCCTGGCAGTTGTCCAGCCACACATAGCCCATCAGATTGCCCCGGTTGAATGCATTCTCCATGCCGGCGTGCAGATTGAAGACGCCCTTCCGCGCATGAAAGTCGCGCTCCAGCTCCATATCCAGGCGGTTGTAAACGGGGCCGCGCACGCCGTTGATCTGGCTCAGGTCGTAGATGCCACGGCTCTGTGCATTGGAGTCGGCCAGATCAAATGGAGTAAAGAGGCGGCCGCTCGATGCCGTCTCCCGCAGATCGAGTTGCAGGCCGAAGGGCAGGCGCAGATTGCCGCTCGCGGTTGCCATCATCGGCGTGTCGTAGTTGCCGGGGCGGCGAATCCCGTCGAGCGCTCGATAGGTGGATTGCGCGCGCGAGGCTGAGAGCATTCCCTGCATCCGTGTGCGCCAATGAGCGCGCAGCGTCAGCTCCAGGCCGCGGGACTGAGCCGTTCCGGCGCTCGTGAGCGGCAGCCAGACAAAGGCCTGTCCCAGCGTATCGACCATATTCGAGAGCATCAGTTGCGGATATTCCGTGGAGACGGCCTCGCGCCGGTAATCCTTCTCGTACGCATCCATATCCAGCGTGCCCCACCTCGCCTGCCAGAGCCTCATTCCCGCTGCCTCCTGCCGGACCTGGACCGGCCGCAGCGTGCGATTGACGGGATAGCTGATCATGTCCATGATCGGCGGAAGCTGCGAGGAGAGATTGATGGAGCCGTGCAGGTTCTGGCGGCTGTTGATCTGATAGGTGACGGTGAGGCGCGGGTCCAGCGCATAGCCGCCGGTGAGGGCAAAGCTCTCCATGCGCAGGCCGCCCAGGATCTTCCAGCGCGTGCCGAAGCCGCCATCGGCCTGGACAAACGCGGCGCTCTGGCCGGTGGAAAAGTTACGCTGAAAGCTGATGGCATCCGAGCTGGTGGTGCTCGAGCTGAAGGGCGACAACTGGCCCATCGGCTGCGCAACAGAGGCATCCGGCGTGGTCAGCTTGCCGCTCGCGCCAGTCGAGAGCAGCCATCCATGCAGCGTGGTTTGCAGTTCGTAATTCAGTGCCGAAAGCCCAATGCGCGAGTCCTCGCTGTACGACGGCTCAACCGAGACTGACAGGCAGTTTCCGTTCTGATCCAGATAGGCGCCGAACTGCTTCTGCTGGCCGATCGTCTGGCTGGTCGTCGAGTAACTGGCCACAAGATTCTGCGTAACGCTCGCGGAGTAGAGATGCCTCCAGCTCAGCGCTTCGGTTGTGCGCCATCCGGAGTACTGCGTCTGATAGGCGCTGGTGGCTCCCACTACCTGGCAGGGAGTCATCGTGATGGAATCGGCGCCCGTCAAGCTGAACACTTGGACCATGTCCTTCTCCGTGGGGTTCAGCTCCACGCGCGCCATGCCGTTGGTGTAGGTGGGAACGCCGTTAATGCCGATGTCGTTGCTGACCAGATTCACAATGCTGCGGTGCGCCGTCAGCAGCAGGCTGCCTCCGTGGGGCAATGCGCGCTGATAGAGTCCGCCCGCGCCGGAGATGCCGGCAACCAGATTGCCCGATTGGTGCGCCGTTCCCAGCTCGTGCGTTTGAATCTCCACCAGCGAGGAGAGGCGGCTGGAGTAGTTGGAGTCGTAGACATCGTCGCGCAGGGTCATGCTGCCGACGGCCGTCGAATCGATCATCGAGGTGAATCCGCCATTCGATCCGGAGAGCGAGAAATGATTAATGCTGGGAACCTCGACGCCATCGACGACAAAAAGGTTTTCCGTCGGATGGCCGCCGCGCACCAGCAGATCGTTGCTCAGGTCCGAGCTCCACACCACGCCCGGCAGCAGCTGCAGATAGCGGGTGAAGTCGCCGTAAGTTCCCGCGGATGACAAGATCTCCTGCTCGGTGATCGTCGGCACCGGCGCCAATGCCGTTGTCACTCCCGGATCGTTGGCGGCAACGTTGATTGTCGTCACCAATCTTGGGATGACCACCGCATGCAGAGCGGGAGTGACTATGCCTGCAGTGGCCCCGGAGGCGGTCTCTACGGAGTTTGCGCTGGCTATTTCAATAGAAATCTGCGCCCGCACTAGAAGTGGGTGAGCGGCGATGAGGATCAGCAGTAACTTATATGCGGTCTTTCGTATCACGGCTCTCAACTCTTTCCAAAAATCAGTCGATTGCCGATCGCAAGAATGACGGAAAGGAATCTCTGCTCGATCAGCAGTACTCTCCCGCTTCCTGACGGAAGTCGGTCTCTCCTGATATTTCTTGTGAGCAACCTCTAATCAAGTGTCATACGGATTCGCATAATTGGAAATATCTCATCTGTGCGCGCGCAGGTAATGGCAGTGCCGTTTTCCGACACTGATAGCCTGGAATGAGTTATCCGAAGGGGCGCACGTACTCACTGTTTCGTGCGATGGTAATTTGCGAAGGAGTTACTTCGGAGAAGAGGCAAGAATTGCCATGTAAACGATCGATAGGATTGTCTATGAAATAAATTCAGTGAGCGGTTGTTGCAGAAGAAAATTCTTTACACACTCACACTCACACTCACACTCACACTCACACTCACACTCACACTCACACTCACACTCACACACACACACTTACACACTCGCTTTACTCCGGCATCTCGAGCACGATCCAGGCATTCTTCAGATAGAAGTGGTAGATGGTGCGGTGGTCAATCAGCGTATCGGCTACGGCGTCGTGATCGGCAAGCGAGGGACGATGCAATAGGCCGGTCTGCGCGCTCTGAATCTGCGTGGGCGAGGCCGGATCGATGCCCCAGTCAAAGCCGAGAACGCCGCTGGGGTCGTGCGCCTGCAGCCGCTCGGTCTCCGGCGCGGCGGCCAGTTCCAGCACGGTGGCCGGGGCGCTGGAGAAGTAGACCAGTAGCGAGACCGTTCCGCCGGCCGAACAGAGCACCGCCCAATCGGAGGAGCCCGCGCTCTCCAGGCTGGCGTGGACTACATTTTCAGGCGAGTGTGCCGCGTAGCTTTGCGGAATCAGGCAGCCGCGGCGATCAAGCTCACTGGCCAGCGCCGGGGGAAGATTGGGAAAGGAACTGATGGGCAGATGACGGATCAGGTAAGGGATGGATCGTCCGGCGATCGTCAGATGGCCGGTCACATTGAGCGGTTGGGGGGCGGGCTGCTGCGCCGTCAGCAGCGCATCCGCTGCGAGCAGCAGGCTCAACCGGCAGACAGCTCGTCCGATTCCTCCGCTAACCATGCAACCATTCTCCCAGACTTCGGTTCCTTCCGGATGCGATTCTAGCAGTGATTACTTACTCATCGCGTATCGGATGGCGAGCCGCATCCTTGACCCGGCAGCTGCAAGCAAAGAGCCACGCTAAACCAACTTCGCCTTGCCGCCCATCTTGGCCACGCTGAACTGTGCGCCGGCAAAGAGGATCAGGCCGGAGACATAAGCCCAGAAGAGCAGCCCGACGGAGATGAAGAATGGCCCATAAATCGCCCTCAGATCCAGGTGCGGCAGCACGATCACAAAGAGATAGCGGGCGACCAGCCAGATAACGCCGGTATAGATTGAGGTGCTCAGCACATGGCGCCAGGGAACCTTGCGGTTGGGCAGCAGCCAGTAGATCGAGAAGAAGAAGAGAATCGAGGCCGCGCCGGTGGTGGCCGTCAGCAAGATAAAACAGGCTCCCTGATAAGTGAAGTTGAGAACGATATCGATGAAATGGATGTTGGTCTGGTGCACGAAGAAGAACTTCAGCACATCGCGCGCAAAGGCATTCAGCAGAATGCTGCTCATGCCAAGAATGACCATGATGATGGCGAGGCCAAAGGCGATGACCTGATTGTGCAGGTAATTGCGGCTCTTGGTGACGCCCCAGGCCTGATTCAGCGCGACCTCCAGCGGCAAGAAGATACCCGTGCAAGCGATGAGAATCATCAGCAACGAGAAGGCTTGTACTCCCTGGCCTTCGGCCGCTAGTTGCAAGTTGTGCGTCAGAAAGTATTGATTGTCTACCGAAGGCAGAAAGTAGTTCACCATATCGTTGACGACCATTACCATCATTGTCGAGTGAAAGACCGAGAGGGAGAGCGTGTACAGCAGCACGGTGAAGGGGATGAAGGAGAGGATGGCGTTGGCGGCGACGCTGAAGGCGAAGGTGTGCACCTCGCTGTCGAGCAGATACGTGAGCAGCGCCGTGCCGTCCTTGCGCCAGCGATACCACTTGGACAACTTGGCCGGCTCGGGCTGGTCGGCGGCTCTGGGCGGCTCGCTGACGGCATCGGATTGCGGAACGGATTGCAGAAGATCTTCCACGAATTTCTCCCCATCGAAGGCAAAATCGGCCTGGCTTTTTATCGAGCGAAGATATTCAGCAGGGCTCTTTCTATAAGGATAGCCGCTGCAGGCGAGAATGCGTCGAAGATTCACCGGCATTCATCGGGCGGCCTTCAGCTTTTTGAGCGCCCAGCGCGCCGCCTTGCGCAGCCCCCCGTCCGCGGACCCGGTCCACTCTCGCAGGCGGGGCGCAAGGCGAATGAGTTTACCGTTGCCGATGGCGATGGCCACGTTACGGCGCAGTCCATCAAAGCCTGCGCGACGCACCGGCGAGCCGTTGAAGGCCGCCTCGAACTCCGCCTCGCTCATCGATGCCAGCCAATCGAGCGGCGGATTGACGAGCGCGGAGCGCGGAGCCAGCTCGGCGTCGGCAACGATGAGCGCCTTCTGGTTCCACGGGCAGACATCCTGACAGATGTCGCAGCCGAAGACCTGGCGGCCCATCGCCTCCATCAACTCGGGCACGATGGGACCGCGATGCTCGATCGTCAGCGTGGCGATGCAGCGGTTGGCATCCATGCGATAAGGCTCAATCAGTGCGCCGGTCGGGCAGGCATCCAGGCAGCGACGGCAGCTTCCGCAGCGATCCGGATGCAATGCGACGGGCTCTTCCGCCACTTCGAGCGAGGTGAGCAGGACGGCGAGAAAGCCGAAGGAGCCTAAGCGGGGATGGATGAGGCAAGTGTTCTTGCCCGTCCAGCCCAGAGCGGCCGCCTCGGCCAGTGCGCGCTCGACGATCGGGCCTGTGTCCACAAAGGCGCGCGCCGCGAAGGCGCCGGCTTCCTCGTGCAGCCGCGCCTCGACGGCCTTCAAGCGCTTGAGCAGAACCTTGTGATAGTCGCTGGGGCGCGAGCGGCCCTCGGCGTCGTCTTTGCTCGACCAGGCGTAGCGAGCGATCCATCCTGCTCCCTCGGCCGCGGGCTCGGTCGAACGCGGCTGCGGGCTGTTGTATCCGGCCCAGCAGACGAGCGCCGAACTCGCCCAGGGAAAGGGAATCCGGGCGCGTGATCGCACCAGCCGCCCCTCGCCGTCCGTGCGCTCAAGATAGGTCATCGAACGCGCATTGCCCGCGCCCACCCACGCCGCAAAGCGCTCCGCGTTCCGCTCTTCGCTGCTGTGCGGCAGCGCGACCAGGCCGGCCTCATGGAAGCCCGCCTCCATGGCCAGGGCGCGCGCCCGCTTGCGATCGAGAACTGGTGCGCCGCTGCCGAAAGAGCTCACCCTTTGATGGTAATCGCCTTGCGCAGAACTTCGAGTTTGAGCTGGTTGTAGGGATCCATCCGGATGAGGTTGAAAACATACTGAATCAGGACCACGGCGATCCCCAGAAGGAATCCGAAGAAGGTGGATACGAGCACAATGAGAGAGCGCCTGGGCGAGGTGCGCCGGTCGGGAACCGTCGCGGCATCGACGACCTGAATCACCGCTCCCTGCTTGGCCTCGTCCAGCTTGGCCAGTTCATACTGCCGCGCCAGAATGTCGAAGATGGTCTCGTGGTACTTCACATCGCGCAGCTTGCGCGCGTACTCCAGTGTGGCTTCGGGCACCTTGCCCTTGGGTACGATGAATTCGCCGCCGGCGCCCGCCTCCGAACCGCCCAGCCTGGCCAGTTGCGCGCGCAGGCTCGCCAGTTCGTTCTGCGCCTGAATCAACTCGGCGTTTTCTCCGGTGGCGTAGGTTTGCATCCCTTGAATGCGCACCTCCATCGCGGCGGCCTGCGCGCGCAGAGCCGCGGCCGATTCAATCAGGGCCTTTGCCTGGCTGCTCAATTCGATCAGCCCAGTGCTCTGCTCGGTCTGCTTCATGGCCTCCTCGGCCTCGGCCAGGTCGTTCTTGGCCACTTCCAGCTCGCGCTCGAAGAAGAGCCGGCGCTGCGAAGCCTCGGTAATGGCCAGATGCTGCGAGAGTGAGCGAAACTGGTCGACATACCCATTGGCCAGCTCGGCGGCGCGCCGGGGATCGCGATCCTCGACCGAGATACGGATCAGACCATCCTTGGCGGTGCCATCCACCGTGGCGCGCCTCTCCAGTGTCTTGCGCGCATCGGTCAGGTTTCGTGTGTGGTACTCCTGCATCAGGCCGAAGTGCTGGACCATGGAACTCTCGACGGTGGCTCCGGTCATCAGGCCGATATATAGATCATTGGGATTCTTCAGGCCCAGGCCGCTGCCGGCCAGCGCGGCCATACCGCTCAACCCGCCCATTTGGGAGGTCAGCAGGGCGCTCACTGAGGTATTCTGCTGCGGCGTCATGATCGTCACCATGGCGGTGTAGCGAACAGGCAGCAGAAAGGAAACTGCGATCGCCAGCAAGGCGGCGGCGGCGGTGACCATGAGGATCATGCGCTTGCGCTCCGCCAGCGCAATCAGAAGATCGAAGATGGATATCTCCATCTCCGGCATCTCGTCAAAGCCGTTGGCGCCGTAAATGGCAGGCGCCTGGGCTTGTTCATTCGCTGCACCGCCCATTGATTCGATCGTCATTCTTGGTCCTGCCCCAAAAGAAACTGTGAACGCCGGCCAGTGGCCTGCAACAGGCCGGCGCGTTCGTTTGCGTTATTTCAGCTCGCTCAAGGCGGCCGCCCCCAGCGCGAACTGCGAGAATATCTGCGTCCAATCGGAGAAGCCGCGCATTGCGGACGGCTTGATCATCTTCTCCGGAACCATGATCGTATCGCCGGGATTCATGCGCAGGGACTCGAAGACGTCGCTGCTCCAGACGGTTTTTCCTTTGACGCTGGCGATCACTTCACCATCGGCACGGATAATATAGGCGTGCTTCCGGTCGGCCATCTGGTTGGGTCCGCCCGCCTGCCGCAGATAGTCTCCCACCCGCAGGCCGCGCTGATAAAGAAATGAATTCTGATCGTAGACGGCGCCCACAACATTCACGGTGCCGGGCACGGGCGGAACCACAAAGCGGTCGCCATCCTCGAGGGCTATCGCGGGCAGGCTGGGGGTTCCGCTGGAGCCGGGCGCAAAGCGCAGCACGACGCGGCCGGTGGCGCTCATCTGGCGCAGTGCGGCGAGGAGATTCTTTTCGCTGCTCTCGGCCGCGCTATTGGCGGAGGCATCCGCGCCGCTCGAGGAGGCCGCCATCGCCAGGTTGCTCCTCTCGATTCCCATCTCCATGCTGTGCACATATTCGTCGATCCGGGTCTGCTGAATGGCGCGCGTCGACTCGCGGGTCAACTCCGATCCGAAGAGGTACGCGTCGGGGGTGAGCCCGCCGGCCCGCTCCACCAAATCGCGCAGCGTCTCGCCGGGCCGCACGGAATAGACGCCGGAGTGCACAAACTCTCCGCCCAGCGTGACCAGCTTGGTCTGTTCCGCCTGGGGAACACGGATGTCGGCCTGGGAAAAGATCGAGACCACGTCGCCCGGCTCGAGTTCCATATCCTGCGCGGCGTCGTGCTCGAGCACCACCTTGCCAAGATCGAAAGGTATCACGCTGTTCTTCAGCGTCTTCGGATCAAGCCGCTCGATGGCTGCGTAATCCCAGTCAATCTCCGGCGCCAGTTGGCGCACCTTGGTGCGCTGCGCCGTCATGCGATTGGAAGATGAGGACTGCGCGCCAGCCAGCGTAGAGCTGCCCGCCCTCTGTGCCGCGCCGGGATTCTGCCCGCTCTCCTGATTTTGATTTTGGTTTTGATATTGGCCTTGATTCTGATTCTGATATTGGTTCTGATCCTGATATTGGTTCTGATCCTGATTTGGGTTCTGGTTCTGACTCTGATCCTGATCCTGAACGGCTGCTCGCGCTTCCTCCAGCGGAAGCGCCTTTACCGGAATCGAGCGGTTCAGCTCGGGCTGGCGCAGATTGTCGAAGTTCTGTATGGGGTCGAACTCCGGCACGGGCTCTCCCAGTTGCGCCCTCTTCCACCAGTAATTGCGCGTAATCAGGGACTCCCTGTCCGGGATCAGTTCGCTGACGCGCATCCCAGGATGCCACGCAAAGCGGCCGGGATTGGCGGTGTTGCCGCGCAGGATGACGGTCTTGCGATAGAGGGGAACGATGGAATAGACGCGCACCAGATCGCCGTCGGTGAGCGCGGTCGCCAGGCCGGAGGCGTCGCAAGCCACCTCGAAGGCGCGCCGCTCGCGGTGGTTTTCCACGCGCTCGATCGAGATGCGGGCATCGGAGGCCACCGAGGCCGCGCCGCCCGCGCTGGCCAGTAGTCCGCTCAGCGTCTCATCGCTCTTGAGTTCATAGATGGCTGGATTGCGCACGCTGCCGGTGGCCGCCGCCTGCGGGCCGACTGCGGGAATGAAGATCACGTCCTCCGGCTGGAGCTTCGCATCGTGCGTTTTGTCGCCGCGAATCAGCAGGTCGTAGAGGTCGAACTCCGTCACCACGGCGCCGGAGCGGCGCAGTTGGATGCGCCGCAGCGAGCCTTGGAGCGAGGCTCCGCCGCTCGAAAACAGCGCGTCCACCAGTGTACTCAGCGAGCTGACGGTATAGACGCCCGGACGCCGGGCAAAGCCCGCCACATAAACCTGGATAGAACGAATCTGTCCCACATCCGCGGTGAGATCGAAGTTGTGATAGACCCGGCCGACGGCCGTGCGCAGATGTTCATCGAGCGCCGCAAAAGTCAGGCCCGCCAGATGCACCGGTCCAACCTGGGGAAGAAAGAGATCGCCCGCGCGGTCGATGCGCAGATTGGCCTGGAAGTTCACCTGGCCCCAGACGCGAATGCGCAGCTCGTCGCCGGGACCGAGCACATAATCGAGCGGGACGGGCGTCATGTCGAGCGGAGCAAAGGTGGAGGGCACATTCGCGAATAGGCTCGCTCCATAGATGGGCAGCACCTGGCCGGTGGTCGAGCCGATGAACTGTTGAAATTCGGTGAGCGGCTCGGGCGGCAGCTTGACGGGCTCCGATTGAGTTCGCGCCGACTGACGGCCGAAGACGCTCTCCGTATCCGTATATCTCCGGCTGGGATTCAGCGGCGCGGTGGCCGTGTCGCCCACAAGCGGCGCAGGCGATTGCGAAGCCGGTGCGGCAGCGGCATCGTCAAGAACCGGTGTGGTGTTCAGTGGATAGCCGCCTGGAGCCGGCGTTTGCGCCCGGCAGAAGGCGGGAAGCAGCAGCAACAGCAGCAGAAGGCCGAAGCGTCCGGCGTTGTGCTGCCGCGATGCAAAGCGATCGGAAACAGGCTTGTCGGAGCAGTCAATCATCGGTAACTCGTGCGCCGGGAAGATCATATGGTGGAGAATAGCATGGATTCAAAAGCATTCCAGGATGGTTTCCGAGTTACTCCTCAGGCAAGATCCACACAGCCCGGCGCAGACTCGGAAGTTATCGCGGAGTGTAATTTTACAGAGCGCAGCGCGCGCGCTGGCCCTTGAGTTGCCGCCTCCAGAGCACGAAGCACGAACACGCACGCGAGCTTAGAAAGAATGCGGGATTCTTCAACGATAGAAGGGTTTTTTCTCGATGATGGTTTGCGGAATACCCTGCGATTGGAGACGCGGAAGCAACCCAGTCGGCGCGATCTCCAACCGGTGAGCAAGAGCGAGCGAAGCATAAAGTTTCAAAGCGGGACAGAACCATTTTGAATTACAGGATGAGCAATTATTCTTTCTTCGCTCTTTTGTTTTCTATAAGTGTGGCGACATCGCGATGAAGTGCAGCGTTACTGTTGCATATCGTATAACTTCCGTTTCCAGTTCCAGTCCCATATTGCACCCGCAACAATCAGCCGTTCCATATAGCAACTTGCCTTGCAGTTGTTCGGCAAGTTGTGGATGAAATCCTCCGCACTGCACGCAAAATCATGGAGTGCATTGTAGTCGGGAGTGCTAATCCCGGGGCGGATGGCGGGATGTTCCTGCTTTTCAGGACCGCTTGCTTCACGCTTTCTCCACTCGGTCTCCAGCGATGCAAAAGATGAATTGTACTTCCGCGAGGTTCATTTGAGCGCACATTCTCTTTTAGCTCGGAGTTATGAAGACGCAGCCGTGGAGCACAGCGCGCTATTCATCGTTGTCAGGCATCTCAGTCCGTGGGCATGCTCTGAAAGCAAGCGAATCTTTGACTGCTTCGGCGTGCTGCTTTCGCTGCCTCTTCTGCTTCCGCTTCTACTATTGATCGCGCTGGCGGTGCGTCTGACCTCGGCCGGCCCCGCGTTCTTTTTGCAAAAACGCGTCGGGCGTCACGGACGCCTGTTTACCATCCTCAAGTTCAGAACCATGCCTCTGGCCGCGGAGAGGGCGCATCATCCTGTAACAACCTCCGGCAATCAGCGCTTTACCTTGATCGGCCCCTTCCTGCGCCGCTGGAAGCTGGATGAACTTCCCCAGCTATTGAATGTTCTTTGGGGCGATATGAGCCTGGTGGGTCCGCGTCCCAAATTGCCCGAGCACGTGATCGCCGACCTTCCCTGCCGGCCGGGAATCACGGGCGCGGCCACCATCGCCTTTGCGCGCGAAGAGGTGATGCTGGATCGCGTGCCCAGGCATCATCTGAACTCCTACTACCACACGATTGTGCTGCCCGCCAAGCGACGGCTCGATGCCGAGTACATGGCTCGCTCCACCTTCCGCTCCGATTTCAAGCTCATCCTGAACAGCGCTCTGCGCCGCTGGGACAACTCGATCCTTGAAGGGCTTCTCCGGGAGGCGGAGTTTGAGGCGGATGACCGAGTCTTCACGCCCAGAACGCTGGAGACGATAGAAACTCACATCCCGGCGCGCAAGCTGCCGCAGATCGAGCGTCCGGTCTCCGTCGAAGGCACGGCCATTTTGTAAGACTGGCCACTTACAGCGCCTTGTAATGGAGAATCCACTCCTTCTGCTGCTCGGTGTCGGGAACAGCGCAGCCGCGGGCCACGGCGATTGCCGTCAGAGCCGCTCTGGGGGCCCAGCCCAGATGGATGAGCGCACAGGCCGCCGCCAGGGTGGCGCGGCCGATGCTGCCCCGGCAATGAACGCCCACAGCCTCACCGGCGCGCAGACGCATCGCCAATCCCTCAACGAATGCCCGGAAGGAGATCCGATCCTGGGGCAAGTGAGCGTCGGGAATCGGATACGAGAGGAAATGGAGGCCGATCTGCTCGGCAAGCCGGCCCTCCTCCGCCAGGCCGAGCAGTTGCGCCTCCTCGCGCGCCAGCAGCGAGACCAGAGTTTCGATGCCCGAGCGCTTCATCAGCAGCAACTCCTCGCGGAGTCCACGACCGCCGGGCGGACAGAGCACGATGGCCAGTGCCGCCGGTGGATTGCCGCGGATCCAGAAGATATTTTTCACGACGGTTCGACTCCTCCAAACCGGTCAGAGCGATGATAAACGCTGGAGATGCAGCTAGCGAGTGCCGCAGCCTCTTCGAACGGCGGATTACGATTGTCAAGTACGGTTGCCGGAGGGCGCGGGCTGGGGCGGAACAGGTCAGAAGAGTTCGATCGGGAAGTTTGACTTGGTAAGTAAAGAATGATATCTTTACTTCTTGGATAGAAGGTAAAGATGGCCCCAGCGAGTACCATCAGCAGTAAAGGGCAAGTAACTGTGCCTATTGAGGTTCGTCACCGTCTTGGCCTCAGGGCGGGCGACCGCGTGGAGTTTGTCTATGAGGACGGCCGGACCGTTTTGCGGCCAGCGCGGGCGGAAAAGAACCCTTTTACGGCTTATCTTGGGGTGTTGCCGGCATTTTCTTCGTTGGAAGAGATCAATGCCTGGGTTGGCGAGATGCGCGATGACGAACCCTGGGTGGCGAAGAACCCCGAAGAGGGTAAGCAGTGAGAACGGCAATCGACACCAACGTTTTTTCGGCAATTTGGTCATGGGAGCCATCGGCAGAGAGGGCTATCGCACAATTGGGTGAGGCAAAGATGGAGGGACAGCTGGTTATCTCCCCGTTTGTTTTTGTGGAATTGCTCGCCTATCCCCGTTCGACTGGGGCGTTTGTCCAAAAGTTTCTTGAGGCATCCTGTGTTGTCATTGATTACAAGCTGAAAGAAATGGTCTGGAGCGAAGCAGGCCTCCGCTTTGCCCGTTACTCGGCTCGACGCAGACAGGCTACAGGAGACGGCCCGCGGCGTCTGCTGGCCGATTTCCTGATCGGCGCGCATGCGCTTGTGCAAGCGGAGCGCCTGCTCACTCTCGATCCGAAACGCTACCGGCAGGATTTCCCGGAGTTGCGGCTGCTTTGATCTGCGCAATCTCTGAAGTGATCTCCGCGATCGGCACGCCAGCCTGCTTCAGATTGACTCGACAGCGTTGATCTTGCGAGAGATTTCAAAGGCCAGCGGCTCGATGGTGGTGTGGAAGAGGCCGCGCTCGCGGTTGGGCAGCTCCTCCAGCAACTCGGAGAAGGGAGTGGTCTCGCAGCCGGGAAAGGCGGGGAAGCCGACAGTGTCGGCCATGCGGCAGCAGACGTTGATCAGATCGGCCATCTCCCAGGAGCCGCCTTTCTCGCGCGCCTTGTGGTGGTCGGCGACGATTGGCTCAAGAGTCATGGGCAGCTTCCATTCATCGATCAGTTGCCGACCGGCCTCGCAATGGTCCCAGCCGAACAGTTCGCGCTCGGCGCGCAGGATGCTCACAGGAGTGCCGCTATGCGCGCCCATCGGCAGGCTGTACTCTCTGGGCCGGACAACGGCCAGCGCCAGGCGGCCAATGTCGTGCATGATGCCGGCAGTGTAGGCGACATCCCGGTCCAGGAAGCCCACCGAGGCCAGTTGGTCGGCGATCAGCGCGCAGGCCAGGTTGTGACGCCAGATCGAGCGCATGCAGGGCTGGTTGAGTGATTTGCCCATGTAGCCGCGCACGCCCACGGTCATGCACAGGCCGTGCAGGTTGTTGGCGCCCAGCACGGCGATCGCCTGCATCACGCTGCTGGCGGGAAAGCGCGGCGCATACAGCAGCGAGTTGGCGATTGTCAGCACCTCGCTGGCAAAGGCCGGATCGGAGGAGATCAGATCGCTCAACTCATGCAGTTGCACATTCTCGTTGTTGGCCAGTTGCAGAACCTGGAGGGCCACCTGGGGAAAGGGAGGAATGCGGAGATGTGCCCAGGATGGAGCAAGTTCGTCCCTTCGCCTCTCATTCTGCAACATCGGGATTCTCCCTTCATTGTGTTGCAACTTCACACCTATGCGACGATCCCGCCAACCACTACACAAGAGACACGGCGGAGAAATCACGTGCTGATTGTTTTTTCGGCAAACTGAAGAATTACATGAGTAAGAGGCGTAGAATGAGTAAGTTTTAATTGTTTTCCAATGGAAGTAGCAGCGGCTTTTGTTGGCTTGAAGATACGCAAGCAGGCAAGTACCAGCCACGCAACGGCGTCAGGCGCTACGATAATTATTGGAGCGAAAAATGGCAAGAATACTCGATGGTGCGACGATAGCGGCAGAGATCAAGCAGGAGGTGGCCGGTGAAGTGCGCGTGCTCGGCAGTCAGGGTATACGGCCCGGCCTTGCTGCGGTGCTGGTGGGCAACGTCGCCGCCTCTGAGATCTACGTCCGCAACAAGGTGAGAATCTGCGGCGAGGTCGGCATCTACAGCGACCTGATTACCCGACCGGAGACTGCCACGACCGATGATCTGCTCGAATTGGTGGCCAGCCTCAACGCGCGCCCTGAGATCGACGGCATTCTCGTGCAGTTGCCGCTGCCCGCGCAGGTGGATGTGAAGAAGGTACTCGATGCGATCCTTCCCTCCAAAGATGTCGACGGGCTTCACCCGGTCAATGCGGGGCTCTTGCAGGCGGGCCGTCCGTCGCTGGCGCCCTGCACACCGGCCGGAGTGATCGAGATTCTCAAGCGCAGCCAGATTCCCATCAGCGGCCGGCACGCGGTGGTCGTCGGACGCAGCGATCTTGTCGGCAAGCCGGCGGCGATGCTGCTGCTGCATCAGAACGCAACCGTCACGATCTGTCACTCGAAGACGCGCGAGTTGGGCGCAGTCACGCGCCAGGCCGACATTTTGGTGGCCGCCATCGGCCGCCCCGGCTTCATCACGCCGGAGATGGTCTCACCCGGCGCGACGCTGATCGACGTGGGCATCAACCGCATCAGTGAGCGCGCCGAATTCAACCGCTTCTTTGCCGGCAACGCCCGGCGCGAGGCGGCCTTCGCCAAGAACGGCTCCACGCTGGTCGGCGACATCGACCCCAAGGCCTTCGAACTCTCCGGCGCCTACACGCCCGTCCCCGGCGGCGTGGGCCTGCTGACCACCGCAATGCTGATGTCCAATACCGTCTCCGCTGCCAAGATGCGGCGCGGGCTGTGAGGTTTTCCATTGATTGCTCACGGAGCCGTGCGGGCTGTCCCGTTGTAAAATCCGGCCAATCATCTTTGGTTTGAGATCACAGAATGTGACCTCAAACCAGGAGGCAGAATGACCAGCAAAAACGCCCTTGTACCCTATTCCATTGAGAACCAGATCCATCTGGTTCGCGGCCAGAAGGTTCTGCTCGACGCCGACTTGGCAACACTGTATGACGTAGAAGTTCGGGCGCTGAATCAGGCGGTCAAGAGGAACGAGAATCGTTTTCCCTCGGATTTCGTCTTTCAGCTCACGGCGGAAGAGAATGCGGGCTTGAAATCACAAACTGTGATTTCAAGTGGCAGTCATGGTGGCCGCCGTAACGCGCCCTACGCCTTTACCGAGCACGGAGCCATCATGGCTGCCAGCGTACTCAACTCCCCGCGCGCGGTGGAGATGAGCATCTACGTGGTTCGCGCCTTCCTGCGCCTGCGTGAGACGCTCGCGACCAACAAGGCGCTCGCTGCCAAACTTGCCGAATTGGAGCAGCGTCTGGAGACAACCGACCAGAAAATTATCGAGATCATCGAGGCAATCCACGTACTCGCTATGCCGCCGGAAAAACCAGCCCGGCAGATTGGCTTCCGCCCCAATGCGGTCTCAAAACCGAAGTTGCTGATGGCCAAAACCACGCGCGCCGCTAAGATGCGACGGGGGTTGTAGATGCTTAGAGTAGGTCTCACTGGCGGTCTAAGCAGCGGCAAGAGCACCGTTGCCGCGATGCTGCGCGCACTGGGCGCGGAGGTCGTCGAGGCCGACGAGCTGGGCCGCGCGCTGATGCAGCCGGGGCAGCCGGTCTTCTCGGCAATCGTGGATCACTTCGGCGCTGAGGTCGTCTCGCCCGATGGCCGCCTGAATCGCGCGCGCCTCGCCGAGCTGGCCTTCAAGGATGGCCGCGTGCAAGAGCTGAACGCACTCATCCATCCCGCGGTGATCGACGCCGAGCAGCAGTGGATGGACGAGCTCTTTGCCCGCAACCCAGCCGCCGTCGCCGTCATCGAATCGGCGCTGATCTTTGAAGTCGAGCGTGACGCCCGTGCCCGCGGCGAGAGTGGCACTGCGTTGGCAGATTGGCGGCGGCGCATGGATCGCGTCATCGTCGTCACCGCGCCCGATGAGCAGAAGATCGCCCGCTATGCCGCGCGCCTCAGCCCCGGCGGCCTGGGCCTGGCAGCCGGGGTCCCCAGCGACAGGTCTTCGTCGCTGGGGTGGGCAGCCGCCGAGGCCGATGCCCGCCTCCGGCTTGCCCATCAGATTCCCGATGCAATCAAGGCCGCAAGCGCTGATTATGTGATTAATAATGCAGGAGATAGGGGCGATCTCCGTGCCCAGGTGGAGCGGCTCTGGCCGCGCCTGGCAGCCGAGAGCAACTATTCACCGGCAAAAGAGTCTTTAGAATAGGAAACAGGGGTCAGGGATCAGGGGTCAGCAGATTTCGGAACTACTCAACGCTTTTTTGCCAACCACTGACCGCTGATCGCTCTGTTTTTATCTGATCCCTGATCCCTGACCCCTTATGAGGTTTGCACTCGATGAAATTGCGCCGTGTTCTTCTGGTTCTTCTGCTGGTGGGAGGATTCTGCTTCCTCTCCACGCATCTTCCCTCGCGCTTTGACAAGTATTCGCTGAGCCACCTCTTCCACACCAGCGGCTCGGGATCCGTCGGCGGGCTTCAACTGACCGAGGCCGAGGCCGCGCCCGCCTACGACGCCGAGGAGCTGAATAACATCGCCATCTACAAGCGAGTGCTGCCCTCGGTGGTCAACATCACCTCGACGACGCTGGTCTTCAACTTTTTTTACGGCGCGGTGCCACAGCAGGGCCAGGGCTCGGGCTTCATTCTGGACAGAGCCGGCCACGTGCTGACGAACTATCATGTGGTGGCCAACGCCAACCGCGGCATCCAGGTGATGCTCAGCAACAAGCACAGCTACAAGGCCAATGTCGTTGGCACCGACCGCTCGCACGATCTGGCCCTGCTGCAGATCGACGCGCCCAACCTCGAGCCGGTCACCCTGGCCGATTCGCGCGATCTGGCCGTGGGCCAAAAGGTCTACGCCATCGGCAATCCCTTCGGCCTCACCGGCACCATGACGCGCGGCATCATCAGTTCAATTCGGTCGATCCGCGGCTCCGAGGGCGCGCCCATCGAGGACGCCATCCAGACCGACGCGGCCATCAATCCCGGCAACTCCGGCGGTCCGCTGCTCAACTCGCGCGGCGAGGTGATCGGCATCAACACGCTCATCGCCTCCAACGGCGCCGAGCAGAGCTCCGGCATCGGCTTTGCCATTCCCGTCAACACGGCCAAGGCGGTTTTAAGCGACCTGACCCGCTACGGGCGCGTAAAGCGGCCCTCGCTGGGCATCGTCTCCTATGCCATCGGTCCTGATCTGGCCGAGCAGATGGGCCTGGCCGTAAACTCCGGCATCCTGATCCAGAAGGTGGTTCCCGGCGGCGCGGCCGAGCAGGCCGGATTGCGCGGCGGCCACGAGCAGGCCTTTGTGGGCAACACGCCCATTCTGCTCGGCGGCGACTTGATTGTGGCCATCGACGGCCAGTCGGTCAGCGATCCGCAGGAGGTGAACGCGATCCTGGAAAAGCATCAGGCGGGCGACACCATCAGTGTCACCTTCTATCGCGGCCGTAAGCAGATCACACTCAAATTGATTGCCGGCGAGGCGCAGGAGAGCAATTAGAGCCTGTTCAATTGTGGTGGCCATCGATAAATGATCAAAGCGCAGGAAGCAATCCGGTGTTTTGTTTGATGCCGGCCTCCTGCGCCATTCTCTGCCAACTCGCAGCTTCAGCCGCGCCGGCCTCTCTTATCTCTGGCGCGTGGCGTGTCAAGGTATAACTCCATATAAGAATCGCTCATCGCTTGTATCGTGAAGTGGGCATGAAACGCAGCCTCGGCGTTTGCTGCAAATTGCGCGCGCGCGCGCTCGTCGCCAGCCATGCGCAATATCGCCGCGGCCATCGCGCCCGAATCCGCCACAGGCACCGTGATTCCAGCCCGAGCCAGTTTGACAGCCTCCGCCATTCCGCCCACCTCGGTCACGATCGCCGGAAGAGCTAGGGAAAAAGACTGTAAAAGAGAGATCGGCAACCCCTCCGATGTTGAGGACATGATAAAAGAATCCGCGGCGGAATAATAAGGTGCAACATCCATCTGCTGCCCCCAGAAAGTTACATTCTGCGCAATGCCCAATTGCGCGGCCATGCTCTCCAACAATCCCCGCTCGCTCCCATCTCCCACCATCCATAACTGTAACTCCGGCATGGATGTTAGCGCCTGGCAAAAGGCATTCAACATTAGCGCATGATTTTTGACAGGCGCCAGCCTGCCGACATACAACAGCGTAAAACCTTTCTTGGCAGGCCGCTCTTTCTCCGCGCTTCGAGTGAGCGGCAGCGCGCCGTTATAAATCCGCTTGATCTTTCGCGCAGGAACGCTGTGAATGCTCCTGATGTTATCGGCCGTTGCATCGCAGATAACGGAAATCCAATCGCAGAAGCAGGCGGCAACCGCATACTTCAGCTCGACCACAAGCCGGCGCGGGCGGGCCACCAGGCTGTGCCGCGTGCTCACAATACTGGGAACGCCTGCCGTCCTTGCCGCCATGGCCGCATAGACCGTCGGCGTCGGATTGTGAAGATGGACCGCATCGGGCCTCAACTCTTGAAAAAGCGAATAAAAACTGCGCGTGGCGTCGGACAAATGACGGCCCACCCGCGCCTGCACCCGGAAGCCGTCCCTTTGCATCCGCTCGCCAATCGGGCCAAGCGCGCCGATGGCATAGACGCTGGGATCGTGCCCTTGCTCGCGCTGCAACTCGCATAACTGCGAGACCAGCGTCTCGGCGCCGCCCACTTCCATGCTGTCCACCACATGAGCTATCTTCATTGCGCCCTTGCCAAACCCTGTCAATGCATTAGATTCATGATGCGAAGTACAACATACATCAGCAGCACCAGCGCCACTGCCAGCACGCCGCTCAACTTCGCCGTGCGTCCCAGCGACAGGCGCGGAGCCACCATGCCGCGCCGCAATGCCATCTCATAGACCACCTCGACCATTCCACCCAGCAAAAAAAGAGTTAATACGAAAGCGCGAGAGAGGAACCATCCAGTGACGAAAAAACCAGTGAGTGACAACACCAGCAATCGTCCCATGCGGTTGACTTCCGCCTTGTCGATTGCTTCAAATTTGTTCTTCCATCGAGGAGAGGTTTCTTCCTCGGATACAATGAACTCGCCTTCGCCGATCTTCTCCGGCGAGGCGATCGTCAGAGCATCACGCGTCGTGGAAAACAGAAACATACTCCAGAAAAACAATCCGAAGGAGCCAAGTTCCGCGGCGCAGACCACCAGACAGTTATGGGCCGTATGTCCGCATCCACCGCAATTGTCCTGAAAGCCGCCGAGCCCTACTCCAAACAACGGATGAGTCTTTAATATCTGCAGGCCCGCGCCCCACAGCACCGTACGATCGGAGCCCGCTTCGGCGGAGATATCCCGCCCGCCCGTGAAGTGAAGAGCCATTGCGCCGCCAAAGATTACCCCTCCCAGCAGCAGCGCGGGCACTGTACCGATGCGCCGCCGCGCCGCCATCACGGCAATAGCCATCAACGCCAGCAGTGCGCCGCGCGAGTGAGTCAGATAGGCGCCAACCAGCATCAGAGTTACCGGCAACAAAACAAATGCGAAGTTATAAAATCCTTTCTTTGGCCGCCAAAAGAAGAACACCAGCGGAATCGTGCACGCCAGTAACTGACCGAAATCGTTCGGATCCGCAATCTCTCCCATCCCCTTCAGACGGTAAATTGAATTGACTGCGTCAATTTGCTGGGGCATCAGATAGGATTGATTGGCATAATCCGGGTCTTGAAATGCGCCATCGGGCACTCCGCGCAGCAGCTCAATCGACCCGCGCGCAATCACAAACAAGCAGACAAACATCAGCAATAGAACAACAATTTTCAATTGCTTTGTCGATTTGCAATGAAGACAGACCAATAAATATGCAAATTCACATGGAATAATAAACAGAAATGCCTGCACCGCGCCGCCGGCCCAATGCAGTGCTATCAGTGCGGTCAGCGATGTCGCCAGCGCCAATCCGATCAGCGCCGCCGATTGCGGCGTCTTCAGAATGATGGATCGCGGCAGAATGGGCAGAGAAACCAGAAAGACAAGAAGTGCAAGAATCAGCTCGATCCTGTACGCTGCCAGCGGTCCAAAGACCGTGGTCGGCGTAAGGTAATTCGTAACGAAATAAAGGATACTTAGGAAGAAGCCCATGGGGAACAGCCTGTGCGCTCAATGCAATGGTTCATTGTAACAAAAATGCGGTGTCCGCGATTGCCCTCGCGAGCTGCGAATCAGCGTTGCATCTGCAAGCCTTCATGCAGGCCCCTTCGCCTCGACCACTGCCTGCCGGTAATGAGAACTGCTCTTCAGGAATCGCTTCTCCACCAGATGCCACAGAAGAAATCCCGCAAGCGCAATGCTCGCCAGGCTGGTTAGCAGGAAGACGGCCGGACTGAATCGCGCAACGCCCAGCAAGATCAGAGTCTGCAAGATCGGCCAGTGAACGATATACACGCCGTAAGAAAAATCTCCATGCTTTGAGAAGTTGCCGAAGTAGCGCCAGAAGCCGAAGATAAATACCAGCCCGGGGATCCAGAGAACATCCAGATTGCCCCCTGCCAGCCAATGATCCAGAAGATAGAAAATCAACGTAATGCCAAAGACCGTGCGGAACCTCGATTTCAGTTGATCGAAGTAGAGAAACAGCAGTATGCCCGCGCAGAAGTAAATCAGTTGCGCGGGAAACTGCACCTCCAACTTGTAGTAGATCGTATCCGTTCCGTCGCACAAGTGCCCGCAGCGGGCGCGCGCCATTGCGTCCAGAATGACTAAGCCGTACTTCCACATACACGAAAGACCGGCCGCTATGCCTATCACTTTCTTCACGCCGAAGCGCTTGCACAACAGGTGAATGACAGGAACAAACAGATAGAAGGCAACCTCAATCTTGAGCGTCCACAGAGCGCCATTCACGGCCGGCAGCAAGTTAGTCGCAAAGACTCCCGGCAAGCTGGGCGCCAGAAAGTTGAGAAACAGAAGATTGGAGCCGAGATACTTCCAGAATCCTGATCCGAAGTATTGCCAGGAGGCAAGCGTGCTCAACGGCCAGAGCGCAATCGCCGCAAACACAATCACGGTAAAATAGGCCGGATAGATGCGGCGCACCCGCTTCTCCAGATAGGAAGAAACGGTGGAAGACTGCGCATAACTGCGATAGATCAGAAGTCCGCTGATCACAAAGAACGAGCGCACGGCAAAATGCGGAGAACAATACCGGCCAAAGGCCGCGAAGGCCGCCAGGCCTGTCAAGGCATAGATATGAAACAATGCCACGGTCGACGCCAGAATCAATCGCAGGCAATCCAGATTATTCCTGCTGAAGTTCGCGCTGCTGCTCACCCGATCGCCCTCCAGCATCTGCACTACTGAGTTTTCCCCAGCCAATTCCGCACACTCACTTTCAGGATACCGCAAGCGCTTTCGCGCAATTGGTGAAATGCTGCGCGACAGCCGCAGATAGAGCCTGTTGCGCGGTGTGACGGAGCCGCGGATATTGATTCGATTTTCAAATACCGTATCCCGAAATTAATCTCATATAGCGAATGTTTTGAAATACGTCGCAATTATTTCAAATACATACCATGAATCTAAACGACTTAATCCGCACTCTTTGCGTTCCGATTTCAACCGAGTCAGCTCCAAAACGGTACTTGCGTGGACGCTAAATCGCATCGATTGTGACCATCGGCACAGGCAACTGTATACTGGAGACGATATTCGTAGTAACGACGAACCAATCCCGCGCAGCGCTGTCCGATGCTGGAGGCATGGCGCGCGCTCAGCCCAACAACCGCTCGTACCCTGTTGAATGGCTGAGCCGTGTCCTGCCATCCTCTCCTCCGGGCCGCACACGCGGCAACCGACAAATATGGAGGTTTTATCCCATGACGCAGGGCGCTGTGGACAAGCAGTCTGCCGGAAAAGCAGACAAGACGTCAACCCAATACGTGTACTTCTTCGGCGGCGGCAAGGCCGATGGCAATGGAAAAATGAAGGATGTGCTGGGCGGCAAAGGCGCCGGCCTGGCGGAGATGACCAACGTCGGCCTGCCCGTGCCTCCCGGATTCACCATCCAAACCGAATCCTGTCGTGAGTACATGCGCGGTTCTCTCAGCCCCGCGGTCGATGCTGAGATGTACGCCGCCCTCGACAAGCTGGAAAAGCTGCAAGGACAAAAGCTGGGCGCGGGCGAAAATCCGCTGCTGGTCAGCGTTCGCTCCGGCGCCAAGTTCTCCATGCCGGGCATGATGGACACCATCCTCAACCTCGGCCTCAATGACAAAGCCGTTGAAGCCCTGGCCAAGCGCAGCAACAATCCCCGCTTCGCCTACGACTCCTATCGCCGCCTGATCCAGATGTTCGGCGACGTGGTTCTCGATGTTCCCAAGAAGAGCTTTGAGCACATCTTTGACGGCGTCAAGAAGAAGATGAAGGTCAAGTTCGACTACGAACTCAAGCCCGAAGCGCTCCAGGAGATCATCGCCGAGTACAAGAAGCTGGTGAAGAAGGAGACGGGCAAGGACTTCCCGCAGGACCCCAAGGATCAGTTGGTCGGCGCCCGCGATGCCGTCTTCCGCAGTTGGATGAACGAGCGCGCCAAGACCTATCGCCGCATCAATCGCATTGATGACTGGCTGGGTACAGCCGTCAACGTGCAAGCGATGGTCTTCGGCAACCTGAGCGAGACCTCCGGCACCGGCGTCGGCTTCACCCGCAATCCCGCCACCGGCGAGAAGATCTTCTTCGGCGAGTACCTGATGAACGCGCAGGGCGAAGATGTCGTCTCCGGCGTGCGCACGCCCAACCCGATCTCGCACCTCGAAGATCAGATGCCCGAGTGCTATCAACAGCTCAAGGACATCACCAGCCGCATGGAAAAGCACTATCGCGATATGCAGGACTTCGAGTTCACCATCCAGGATGGCAAGCTCTATATGCTGCAGACCCGCAACGGCAAGCGCACCGGCCTGGCCGCGGTTCGCGTGGCCATCGACATGGTCAAGGAAAAGCTCATCACGCAGGAAGAAGCCATTCATCGCGTCGAGCCCAACCAGCTTTATGATTTCCTGGTTCCCCGCCTGATCGAAAAGGGCGAGAAGATTGAAGTCCTCGCCACCGGTCTTCCGGCTTCACCCGGCGCGGCGGTTGGACAAATCGTCTTCTCCGCTGAAGAGGCAGTCAAGCAGCACGCCAGCGGCAAATATCCGGTCATCATTCTCGTCCGCGGCGAGACCACGCCCGAGGACATCGCCGGCATGGAAGTCGCCGACGGCATCTTGACCTCGCGCGGCGGCATGACCTCCCACGCAGCGGTCGTAACCCGCGGCATGGGCAAGTGCTGCGTAGCCGGCGCGGGCGACTGCACCGTCGACGAAGCCAAGAAGGAGCTCCGCGTGAAGGGCAAGACCTTCAAGCAGGGCGACTGGCTCTCGCTGGACGGCACCACCGGCCGCGTCATCAACGGCAAGCTCAAGACTCTGGACGCGCAGCCCGACGATCCCGATCTGGTCACCTTCATGAGCTGGGTCGATCCGATCCGCCGCCTCAAGATCCGCGCCAACGCCGACATTCCTCGCGACGCCAAGAATGCCCGCCTCTTCGGCGCCGAGGGTATCGGACTCTGCCGCACCGAGCATATGTTCTTTGCCGAAGATCGCATCGGGCACATGCGCGCCATGATCCTCTGCGACACCGAAAAGGAGCGCCGCGCGGCACTGAAGAAGCTGTTGCCCATGCAGCGCGCCGACTTTGCCGGCTTGTTCAAGGCGATGGAGTCGCTGCCCGTCACCATCCGCCTCCTCGATCCGCCGCTGCATGAGTTCCTGCCCAAGCGCGAAGACTTGCTCGTCGAGATTGCACGCCTCGAAGAGAGCAAGCCCCGCTCGCCCAAGCTCAAGGAGCTGCGTCCGCTGCTGGCGCGCGTTGAAGAGTTGCACGAGCAGAACCCGATGCTCGGATTGCGCGGCTGCCGTCTTGGCATCGCCTTCCCGGAGATCACCGAGATGCAGGCCCGCGCCATCATCGAAGCCGCCGTTGCGGCCAAGCAGAAGGGCGCCGATCCGCACGTCGAGATCATGATTCCGCTGGTTGGCTCGGTCGAAGAGATGCGCAACCAGGCCGTCATCGTCCGCCGCGTCGCCGAGGAGGTCTTCAAGGAGAAGGGCTCCAAGGTCGATTACATGGTGGGCACGATGATCGAGCTGCCGCGCGCCGCCCTCACCGCCGATCAGATCGCCGAAGAGGCTGAGTTCTTCAGCTTCGGAACCAACGATCTGACGCAGACCACCTTCGGCATCAGCCGCGACGACATCAACCAGTTCCTGCCGGCTTACATGAAGGCGGGCATCTTCAAGCAGGACCCCTTCGCCACCCTCGATCAGGCGGGCGTCGGCCAACTGCTGCAGATTGCCGCCACCAAGGGCCGCAAGACCCGTCCCAACGTCAAGCTGGGCATCTGCGGCGAGCATGGCGGCGATCCCGAATCCGTCAAGTTCTGCCATCGCATCGGCCTCAACTACGTCTCCTGCTCGCCCTTCCGTCTGCTGACGGCGCGGCTCGCGGCGGCGCAGGCGGCCCTCGAGGAGAAGATGAGCGGTCCGGCGCACACCAACGCATAGTCCAACGCAACAGGACTGGCAACAACACAAGGGCGCAACCAACCGGTTGCGCCCTTGCTTTATTTGTACAGAAGAATGATTAGAGCATTTTCGCTTCACTTGTTGACATTACGAGCGCATCGAAGGTGGCTTTTTCTTGAGGAAAAAGCCACTTTACTGCAAGGATTCTGTATACACCAGAATCGAAAATGCTGTAATCAGGACTGAAATGATTGAATTCACAAAAATCTGTCATCCTGAGCGGAGCGTAGCGGAGTCGAAGGACCTGCGGTTGCTTTTCGGTTGTTTGATCGTGATCCAATCTCGCTGGATCACTGATTGGACCATGGCTGCTGTCGACAAATCTACTGTCTGTGCCTTATCCAGCCGCTTCAATCCCCGCGATCTCAACCTCCAGGCCGCCGTACTCCGGGTGCTCGTTCTCGCGAATGCGATAGGCAATGTCAATCAAGCTCCCCTGCCGCAGGCCCAGCTCGACTGAGCGCGCCCCCAGGTGCCAGCCCACGGCGCGCACTGCGCCGCTTGTGCCCGGCGCGGGCGGCGGCTGCGCGGAATCCTGCGCCAGCTCCAGTCTTATATGGCGTTCCTTCATGATGTGCGGCTGGCTCAGCAGGCGCACCCGGCGCGCCACAAAGACCGGCTCGGGATTGCCGTGCCCATAGGGTTCGAGCTTGCGCAGCCAGCCCACCAGCACTGAGCTGATGCGGTCCAGCGGCAGCTCGGCGTGGATGCGCAAGACGTGCTCGGCCTCGCGCCCGGCCAGGTGTTCGCCGGCATAAATCCGCAGGCGGCGCTTCAACTCCGGCAGCCGTTCGGCGCTCAAGGCAAAGCCCACAGCGAAGGCGTGTCCGCCAAAGCGCGTGAAGAGATCGGCGCAGCTCTCGATTGCGTTCAGCAGTTGAAAGCCGTCCACCGAGCGCCCTGAGCCATACGCCACACCCTCTTCGACGCTGACCACAATCGCCGGCTTGGCCGTGCGCTCGACCACGCGCGAGGCCAGAATGCCGATCACGCCGCGATGCCAGCCCTCGCCGTCCACCACGAGCAGTTGATCCGCGGCCAGCTCCGCATCGCTCGCCAGCCGCGCCTCGATCATGGTCAGCGCCTTGGCCTCGGCCTCGCGCCGCTCGCGATTCAACCCCTCCAGCTTGGCGGCCAGCTCCCCAGCGCGCTTCGCGTCGCGTGTGGTGAAGAGCTCGACCACATCCGAGGCCACGTCCATCCGTCCAGCAGCGTTGATGCGTGGCGCCAGGCGAAAGGCTACATCGTATCCGCTGATCGCCCGCGCCGCCGGGTCGAGCGCCGCCGCCTGAAAGAGCGCGCGCAGCCCGGCTCCCGCTGGCCGCCGCAGCTCCCGCAAGCCCAGCGCCGCAATCACGCGATTCTCGCCCCTGAGCGGCACCGCGTCGGCGATGGTGGCAATCGCGGCCATCTTCAAAAAGCTGGGCAGTGTCTTTTCGCGCGTACGCACCAGGTCGCGCCGTTCCAGCAGCGCCTGCGCCAACTTCATCGCAATCGCCGCGCCGCAGAGGAATTTTTCAGGATAGCCGCAGGCGGGCTGGTTCGGATTGAGAATCGCCAGCGCCCACGGCACCGCCTCGCCCGCCTCCAATAAATGATGATCTGTGATGATTAAATCAAGACCAAGACGGCGCGCCGTCTCTGCCTCGGCAAAGGCGCGCATTCCGGTGTCGACGGTGATAACCAGTCGCGCGCCCTCGGCGAAAGCCTCCTCCAGCACACTCGACTGCATCCCGTAGCCCTCGCGCAGCCGGTGCGGCAGGTGGAAGCGCGCCACTCCGCCCAGCATCTCGATCGCCGTCTTCAGCAGCACCACGGCGGTCGTGCCGTCCACGTCGTAATCGCCGTAGAGCAGCACCGGCTCGCGCGCGGCGATCGCCCGCTCCAGGCGCTCGACCGCGCGGTCCATGCCCAGCATAGGCAGGGGATCGTGCAGATGTGCGATCTCAGGATTGAGGAAGGCGAAGGCCTCTGCCGGACTTGTTGCGCCCCGCGTCGTCAGCAACTCGGCCACGACCAGCGGCAGGCGCGCTTCCTTGGCCAGCGCCGCGGCTTCCCCCGGATGCGGCTCCGCAAACCTCCAGCGCTGGCGCGGGCGCTTTCGCTCTTCCAGTTTTGCGGTTTCCTTGGGCGGGCCGGACTGCGCAGCCCCGATGCCTTCAGCCTCAGCGCGGCTCACCTGGATTACTCGTCCTCGAGGTCTTCGTCGTGCTCGTGATCGTGCTCGCCGATCACGATGTCCTGAAAGGTCTCTATGTCTTCGAGCAGCGCCTGAAAGCGCTCATACCATTCGGTGGTCGTCTCATGCAAAAAGACCACTCCCTGGTAGACAAAGCCCAGTTGGATGTAGCCCAGCTTGCCGGCGTACTTGCGCAGCCACTCAGCCTCCACCAGCTCCGTGGCCTCTTCGTCGGGGAAGTTCATCTCCCCCGCCTCTTCCACCAGCGCGTCCAGTTCATCCTCCTCCAGCGTCATCTCGCTGAAGGTCACAAAGGGAGCGCCCACGTGCTTGGCCATCTCCACAAAGTCTTTCCACGCGTCGGGGTTCTCCGCGCCCTCCCACACAATCGAGGGAACATCCTCGGTGATGTAGCCGGGTAGGCGTTTCAGGCCATGGCCCTCGATAAAGGCCACCATATCGTCTTTCAGAGAGAGAAGGTTGTCTGTGCTCATGTCAAGCTCTATTCTCGCAGATGAGGCCGGGAGTGCGCTGCCCGCTTGTGGAAACTTTGCAACGAGTCGGTTTGAAGGGTACGGGCTTTAGCTGAAGGGTACGGGCTTTAGCCCGTACATAAAACCCTGCATGATCCCGCGGGCTTTAGCCCCCGAGGGAGTCGCGGAGGGAGCAGAGGCCTTCAGGCCTCCGAAAACAGGAGCAAAGATATGTGGCTTTAGCCACGGGCCTTTCGTCTATTCTGACTTTGGGCGTCCATTCTTTTCGCGCTTTGCAAAAAAGATAGGCTACCGCAAATCCATCAGGAGAACTCCATGCCCGCCTTCGAGCGTCACGTCTTCGTCTGCCACAACTCACGCCCCGCGGGCGCGCCGCGTCCCTCCTGCACCGCTGATGGCGTCAGCGCCCTGCACGCCGAGCTGCAACAGCGCGTCAAGGCCGCCGGCCTCGCCGGTCGCGTGCGCATCAACAAAGCCGGCTGCCTCGACCAGTGCGAGCATGGGCCCACGGTCGTCGTCTATCCCGAGGCCGTCTGGTACGGCCACGTCCAGCCTGAGGACGCCGCCGAGATCGTCGCCGAGCACCTCGTCGCCGGACGCCCCGTCGAACGCCTGCGCCTGGCCGGCGAGTGCCTCAACACAAAATCCTGTCCCCACAGCCAGGCGTGAGATTGCCTCACAGCTTCTTGCGCAGATATTCAAAAACCAGGTAGCCGATCAGAGCACTGAGCAGCGCAATCAAAAAATTCGCCGCGGTAAAGATATCCGTCAGTGCCGCCGCCAGCGTCTTCCCGCGTCCATTCGCCTGTGTATATTCGCCCATCAATAAATTTGAATAAAAAAGAAAATCGATGAACGCAATCTCGATCACCGCCCGCCACAGAGGTGTCAGTCGCCGCCGGTTTGGCCGCTGGCTTTGCATGATGATTCCATCCTACAACCCGTCGATCAAAATCCCATAAGAATCGCGCAGGTTGACCCTCCCCGGTCCCGCACAATAGCTTGGAAGTGTGCGGGGCTGCTTTCTGCGCCCTTCGCACAAGGAGTTTCCATGCAAAGCAAATTCCCCCATCGGCGCTGGATGGCCCTCATCATTCTTGCGCTGATGGCTATCGCCGGCGCACCGGCTCAGGACCTGAAGAGCTTCGAGCAGCGCATCACCGCCAAGGTCCTGCCCAACGGCCTCACCCTCCTCATCTGCGAGCGCCCCGATGCCCCGGTCTTCAGCTACACCACCTTCGTCGATGTGGGCGGCGTCAACGATCCTGCTGGCCAGAGCGGTCTTGCGCATATGTTCGAGCATCTGGCCTTCAAGGGAACCACGCAGATCGGCACCAAGGATTATCCCGCCGAGAAGCTCGCCCTCGCCAAGGTCGAGGCTGCCAATGACGCCTACGAGACTGAGTACCTCAAGCCCGTCGGCCGCGACGACAAGAAGCTCGCCGAGCTGAAGCAGGCCTTCCTCGACGCGCAAAAAGAGGCCCACAAATTCGTCATCCCCAACCAGTTCACCGACGTTGCCGAACGCAACGGAGCCGAGGGACTCAACGCCGAAACCGGCCTCGACGACACGATGTTCTTCTGGTCGATGCCCGAGAACCGCCTCGAGCTCTGGGCATGGCTGGAGTCCGGTCGCCTGGCCGACGTCGTTCCCCGCGAGTTCTACAAGGAGCGCGACGTCGTCAACGAAGAGCGCCGCATGCGCACCGACTCCAATCCCATCGGCCGTCTCATCGAGCAGTTCCAGGCCACCGCCTTTGTCGCGCACAACTACCGCCGCAGCACCATCGGTTGGCCCAGCGAGGTCGCCCAGATCAACGCCACCGAGGCGATGGACTTCCATAAAAAATATTACGTCGGCGCGAATATCGTCGTCGCCGTCGTCGGCGACGTCAAGGCCAGCGAGGCCCTGCCAGTGCTGGAAAAATACTTCGGCAAGATCCCCTCCGGCTCCAAGCCCGAGGAGATGACCACCGTCGAGCCCAAGCAATTCGCCGAGAAATCCGTCGCCATCCATGAGCAGACACAGCCCTTCTACCTCGAGGGCTACCATCGTCCCGACTACCACTCGCCCGACGCCGAGGTCTACGACGCCATCACCGACATCCTCTCCAACGGCCGTGTCTCGCGCCTCTATCGCAGCCTGGTGCGCGATGCTCAAATCGCCGCCGAGGCCGAGAGCTTCTCGCCCTTTCCCGGCGACAAGTATCCCGGCCTCTTCGCCTTCTACGCCGTGCCGCTGCCTGGCCACTCGCCGGCCGAGATGCGCGATGCCATCCATCGTGAGATCGACAAGCTCAAATCCGCCGACGTCACCGACGACGAGCTGGCCATGTACAAGACCCGCACCCGCGCCGATCTGCTCCGCGGTCTGGCCGACAATCAAGGCCTGGCCAACTCGCTCGCCGAGTACCAGACCCGCTTCGGCGACTGGCGCGAACTCTTCCTCCAGCTCGACAAGGTAGACAAGGTAAGCAAAGCTGACATCCGCCGCGTCGCCAATGAAATCTTCATTCCCAGCAACCGCACCGAGGCCTGGATCGAAACCGATGCCGCAACCCCGGCACAACAGGGAGGCGCGCAATGAAGAGCTTATTCGTGAGATTCATTCCTCAAGTGATATCGGCAAAAACAACCGCGAACTTGCCAACTTGCAATTACCGCGAAACTGTGTCTAACCCGCTGAAAATTTACCCAAACCCTCTGCATTCCGGTGAAAGAATGAAACGATTCGCTCTATTGTTTGCTCTGACATTTACGGCAATTGTCCTCGCCGGTTGCCATCCGAATGTGCAACAGACTCTCGCGCCTGCCGCTACGCCTCCATCCGTTGCAGAGGCAACGCCTGCCCCACCGCAGGTGGCCTCCAAGCCCTGGGAGCAAATCCCCATCCCCAAGCTGCACGACTTCAAGCCCCATCAGCCCCAGCGCATCGAACTTGCCAACGGCATCGTCCTCTTCCTCCAGGAGGATCACGAGCTGCCCTTCGTCTCGGGATCGGTCACGATCCCCGGCGGTGAGCGCGATGTTGACCCCGCCAAGGCCGGCCTCGTCGCGCTTTACGGCCAAAGCTGGCGCACCTCGGGCACCGCCAAAATCAGCGGCGACGCCCTCGACGATCTCCTCGAGGCCAAGGCCGCCCACATCGAGACCGGCGGCGACATCGATTCCACCGCGCTCTCCTGGGACTCGCTCAAAGCCGACTCCGATCGGGTCTTTTCTTTTGCCCTCGATCTGCTTCTGCACCCTAACTTCTCTGCGGAAAAGCTCCAGCTCGCGCAGCAGCAGATCGCCGCCGGCATCGTCCGCCGCAACGACGAAGAGGACGAGATCGCCGGCCGTGAATCCGCCAAGCTCGTCTACGGCCCCAACTCGCCTTACACGCATCAGCCAGAGCTGGCCACCATCGCCGCCGTCTCGCTCGACGACCTGAATGCCTGGCACGACCGCACCCTCCGTGGCAAGCTCATCGTCTCCGTCAGCGGCGACTTCGACTCGGCAGCAATGGAAGCCAAGCTGCGTGCGGCCTTCGAGCCGCTTCCGGCTGCGCAGCAGTCGGCGCCGCGCCATGACAGCTTCGCCGATCCCAAGCCCGGCGTCTATTTCATTGACAAGCAGGACGTCAATCAATCCAACGTGCAGATCGTCGGTCTCGGCGTTGATCGCCGCAACCCCGACGTGCCCGCCATCGCCATGATGAATGAGATTTTGGGCGGCGGCTTTGCCAGCCGTCTCTTCCAGAAGGTGCGCACCGAGCTGGGCCTGGCCTACGCCGTCGGCGGAGGCATCAGCTTCGCCTACGATCATCCGGGCGAGTTCCGCGCCGAGGTGCTCACCAAGAGCCCCTCCACGGTCGACGCCACCCGCGCCGCGCTCGCCGAGATCGCCGGCCTCACCACCCGTCCCTTCACAGATGAGGAGCTGGCCCGCGCCAAGGACAACATCCTCAACTCCTTCCTCTTCCGCTACGACACCCGCGAAAAAGTTCTGGCCGAGAGCGTCCGCCTCGAGTTCTACGGATATCCGCCCAACTACCTCGAGACCTACAAGGCAGCCCTGGAAAAGGTCACCCTCGCCGACCTCGACCGCGTCGCCAAAAAGTACGTTCATCCCGACAAGCTGGCCATCCTGGTCGTAGGCAACGGCCCCGAGATCAAGCCCGCGCTCGATGAGCTAAAGCAAGGCCCCGTCCAGCCCATCGACATCACCATCCCCATGCCCAGGCAGCCGGCCGCGGCGGAGCCGAAGCAGTAACTCAGACAAGGAACGGGTGCTCGGGTGCCGGGGTAAGTAAGTTGAACAACTAAATCCGGGTGCCCCAGGTGCCGGGTGCCCCCGGTCTGGGGCCCGTCCCATCCACGCACAAAAAGTAGCGCCGCTCTCCAGAGCGGCTGTCGTGCAGGTCTCCAGACCTGCACCTATAATCTCTGGCCGGACAGCCCGGTGCCACAAAAAGTAGCGCCGCTCTCCAGAGCGGCTGTCGTGCAGGTCTCCAGACCTGCACCTATAATCTCTGGCCGGACAGCCCGGTGCCCATCCGCGTTTTCTGCGGATGGGTGGGATACCACAAACCCCCAAGCGAGCGAAGAGCGAGCGGCTGCCCCACCGCAGGTGCCGGGGTCCCCACGGACAGGTCTTCGTCCGTGGGGTGGAGGCGCCTCATTCCAGCCTCTTGTGAAAGCTGCGCGTGGCCACAACCGTCAGCACAAAGGCGAAGACCGCCAGCGGAATCAGCTCCGGCAGAAGCATCCGCGCGGTCGTTCCTTTGAGAAAAATATCTTTGAGCGCCGCAACGTAGTAGCGCGCCGGCAGGATGCGCGTAATCCATTGCAGCGCGACCGGCATCTGTTCGATCGAAAACAAAAATCCCGAGAGCAGAAACGCGGGAAGAAAGGTAATCAGCAAGGCAATCTGGCTGGCGGCAAACTGACTTTTGGCCAGCACCGAGATGAAGAATCCCAGCGCGAGCACCACCACCAGAAACAGCGCCGACGCTCCCATCAGCGTCATCCACGAACCGCGAAAGGGCACATGAAACCAGTAGATCGCGAGCAAGGCACTCATCACCGTATCCAGCATTCCCAGCACGAAATACGGCGTCAGTTTGCCCAGCATGATCTCCATCGCCGTCACCGGCGTCGAGATCAACTGCTCCATCGTCCCGCGCTCCCACTCGCGCGCAATCGTCAGCGAAGTCAGGAAGGCGCCGATCACCGACATCACCAGCGCCAGCACGCCGGGAATGATAAATGCGCTGCTCTCCAGGTCCTCGTTGTACCAGGTGCGCGTCTCCACATTCATCAGCGCCGGCTCGATCGCCAGACCGCGCTGGCGCAGCCAGTCGATCTGTATTTGCGCCGAGTAGCCTTGCACTACAATCTGCGAGTAGCCGATCAGCACATTGGCCGTGTTGTCGTCCGACGCGTCCACCAGCGCCTGCACGGCAACCGGACGTCCGTCATGCAAACGCTGAGAAAAGTCCCAGGGAATGACGATGCCCATCTTCGCATGACCATCGTCCAGCGCGCGCTCGATCTCCGCATAACTCTGCGCCACGCGGGCAAGTTGAAAGTATTCGCTCGCCTCGAAGTGCTTCAACAGATCCTGGCTCTGCTGGCTGCCGTCCTCATCCAGCACATACACCGGCAAGCCCTTCAGGTCCAGATTCACGCCGTAGCCGAACAGCAGCACCAGCACCGCGGGCATAATCACGACGATGATCAGGCTGCGCGTATCGCGCCTGATCTGCACCACCTCTTTGCGCGCCACGGCCAGCAGGCGAGTCAGTTTCATGGCTTGCGCTCCCCTGCTTCGCGGCCCGTCGTCAGCGAGACAAAAACATCTTCCAGGCTCGGGCGAATCTCTTCCATGCGGCTTACATCAATCTTGTGTTCCGCCAAAAACCTTTGCAGCAGCGGCACGGCCTTTGCCGCGTCTTCCACCACCAGATGCAGCGCATTGCCGAAGACAGCCGCATCCATCACGCCCGGCGCCGTTTGCAGCGCCTCGACCGCCGCGCCCAGAGGCGCGCACTCAACCAGCAGCAGTTCGCCTCTCATCGCGCTGCGCTTCAACTCCGATGGCGTACCCAGCGCGACGATCCTGCCGCGAAAGATCAGCGCCAGCCGGTTGCAGTACTCGGCCTCTTCCATGTAGTGCGTCGTCACAAAAACCGTCACGCCCTCTTCGGCCATCTGATGAATCAGATCCCAGAACTGGCGGCGCGTAATCGGATCGACGCCCGAGGTCGGTTCATCCAGAAAGATCACCGGCGGCTTGTGCAACACCGCGCAACCCAGCGCCAGCCGCTGCTTCCACCCTCCGGGCAACGTCCCGGTAATCAGATTCTCCTGGCCTTTGAGGTTCGCCATCGAGAGCGCCCATTCGATTCTTTCGTTCAGAACTTTTGCCGGAACGCTGTAAAGTCCGGCAAATAATCGAATGTTTTCGATCACTTTCAGATCGTTGTAGAGAGAAAACTTTTGCGACATATAGCCGATGTTCTGGCGCACGGCTTCGGGATTCTTGCCCACATCGAATCCGGCCACCGTCGCGCGTCCCGATGTCGGTTTTAGCAGCCCGCAGAGCATTCTTATCGTCGTTGATTTTCCCGCGCCGTTCGGTCCCAGAAAGCCGAAGACCTCGCCCTTCAGCACCTCCAGATCGATCCGGTCCACGGCGACAAAATCGCCGAAGCGCTTCACGAGCTTCTCGACTACGACCGAGTTGGCTGTTTCACTCATGCGCTTCCGCTCCCGCGCCAACCGCATCGACAAAGAGATCCTCGATCGACGGCGCAACCTGTTGCATCGCATCGAAAGGAATATTGGCTTGCTTAAGACGTGCTTGAAACTCCGCCATGCGCCGCGCCGCATCGTCCACCACAACGTGCACGCCATCGCCGGTCAGCAGCAGACTCGAAATTCCCTCTGCATTTTCCAATGCGCTGCGCACCTGCCGCGGATCGGGCGCTGTGATCGAGACAACGCCCTTGCCCAGATGGGCCTTCAGATTGGCCGGCGTATCGCAGAACAGCAGCCGGCCCTGATGCATCAGCGCCACGCGATGGCAGCGCTCGGCCTCGTCCAGATACGCGGTCGAAGTCAGAATCGCCACGCCCTCCGCCACGAGTTCATAGAGGATGCGCCAGAAGTCGCGCCGCGAAACCGGATCGACGCCGGTCGTCGGCTCATCGAGCAGAAGCACTTTGGGCCGGTGAATGAGCGCACAGACCAGCCCGAGCTTCTGCTTCATGCCGCCGGAGAGCTTGCCCGCCAGCCGCTTGCGAAACTCGCTCATCCCCGCGGCCTCCAGCAACTGCGCCGAGCGCTGCTTGCGTTCGGAGGCATTCACTCCGAACAGGTCCGCGTAGAAGCGGATATTTTCCTCGACAGTCAGGTCTTCGTAGAGCCCGAAGCGCTGCGGCATATAGCTGAGCGCGTGCTTGGCTCGCTCCGGATCGCGCGCCACATCGCAGCCCGCGACGGTGGCCCGGCCGGCGTCCGGCGCCATGATCCCAGCCAGCATCCGCAGCGTCGTCGTCTTGCCCGCGCCGTCGGGGCCGACCAGTCCGAAGATCTCTCCGGCGCGCACCTCGAAGCTCAGCGCATCCACCGCACGCACGCCGGGAAAGCTCTTAATCAGCCCCTCGGCCACAATCGCGGTCGCGGAGTCAATCGAGTTTGGGGATGCAGCATTCATTTGCCCGTTGCCAGATCGATGTTTGCGTCGGCCGGCATTCCCGGCTTCAATTCGTGATTAAGATTGTCGATCTCGATCTTGATGCGATAGACCAGTGTTACGCGCTCCTTGTAGGTCTGCACGCTCTTGGGCGTAAACTCCGCGCTCGGCGAGATGAACGAGATGCGCCCATGATACTGCTTGCCGGGATAGGTATCGGTGGTGACGATCGCCTCCTGACCCCAATGAATGCGCCCCAGATCCGTCTCGGCAATGTAGGCGCGCAGCCAGATGTGGTCCAGATCCGCCAGCGTGACCACCGGCGATCCGGGCGCGACAACCTCGCCCAGCTCAACCTGGCGCACCGTCACCACGCCGTCCGAGGGAGCGCGCAGAACGGAGTAGCTCTGATTCACGCGCGAGAGCCCGAGGCTTTCACTCGCTTCATTCAGATTCGCGCGCGCAATGGCGATCTCTTCTTTGCGGCTGCCCTCCTCGGCCTCGTTGTATCGCTGTTCGGCAGCCTTCGAGATCGCCTCCGCGCGCTTCAGCGCGGTCGCCGCCTGATCGCGCTCCTCAGCGGCAATCTCATCCTTTGCAAACAGTTTTTCAGCGCGCTCATTGTCGAGCTTTTTCTGCGCCAGATCGGCCTTGGCATCGATCATCGACTGCTCGGCGGCCTTCACTTCCTGGGGCCGCGTTCCGGCCAAGCTGAGCGCAAGATCCGATTCGCGCACGCCCACTGCGGCCTCGTCCATGCGCACGCGCTGCTGTAAATCCGCATCGTCAATGCGTGCCAGCAGTGCGCCCTGCGCCACCTGTTGCCCCTCTTCGACCGGCAGCTCCACGACGCGCCCCTGCACCTTGAAGCCCACCAGGCTCTCATGCGCTTCAATGTTGCCGGAGAGCGTGAGCTGATTGACCGGCGCGGCCTTTTTCGTCATGCGCGGATAATAATGCACGCCCGCGGCTACGGCCACAATCAGCAGAATCACGATTGGAATGATCTTCTTCATTGCTTCAAACCTCTTCGCAGCGTCCAATTTCCGCCTTGCCGTCAATGTCTATCCGAAAACTCAAGAATATTTTTCTCCGTATCGCCCATCGCCCGCGCCAGCGCAACCTTCGCATCGACATGGCTGACGACAGCCACAATGTAATTCTCTTCGGCGCGCGCCAGTTCGTCCTGCGCCGTGACCACTTCCACGTTGTTGGCCGTGCCTTGCTCGAAGCGGTCCTCGGCCATCCGCAGCTCGCGCTGCGCCAGTTCCTGACCATCGCGCGCCACCTCAACCTGCTCGGCGGCGGAGTTCAGATTCAGCAGCGCCTCGCCGATCTCTTCTTCTATGCCGCGCCGCAGATCGGCGATCTGATCGTCGATGCGCCGCAGGCGGCTGACCAACTCCGCTGCCTCACCGTTGCGATCGCGATCGAAGAGCGTGAAATCGACCTGTCCCTGGATCAGGCCCGTGCCCTGAATACCGCCGATGCTGCGTCCGATCCCGCCGTAATTTCCATTGACGCTCAACTTCGGCAGCGAGCGCGCATGGCTGGCGCTCTGCTGCTCGATCACCTCCGCGCGCTGGCTCTCAAGCGATAGATAATCGGCGCGCGCGACGAGCGCAGCGGGCGCGAGCTCCTCCATCCCAGGCTCCTTCAAAGGCCGATAGTCGAGCGGCTCGGCCAGCTCCAGCGGCATGGCTGGACTCATGCCCAGATTGCGCGCCAACTCCAGCAGCGCTTGCTTGTGCTGATTGCCGGCAACAAGCAGCGCCTGCCTGTCGTTGGCCAACTGCACCTGGGCGCGCAACACATCCACGCCCGTCGCCGTCCCCGCGTCGTGTTTGTCTTGGGCCAGCTTGAGCAATGCCGCGGAATCGGTCACGCGCGCTTGCGCGGATTCGGCGCGCGCTTCGGCCGATTGCGCATTCAGATAGAGCGCGGCGATGGCGCGCACAATCAGGTCGCGCGCGTCGCGCTCATCCATCCTGACTGCATCGACGGCGCGTTCGCTGGCTTTCAGCGTGTGACGGCTTTCAAGATCGACAATGTTCTGCTGCGCGTAGACGCGAATATCGTAGTTGGAGAGCGGACCGACCATCGAAGGAATACCGGGAAAGGACAGTCCTTGTGCGGCCAGATCGTGATTCTGCAGATTGGCATACGCCTGCGCATTTACGCGCGGCAGCAGCGCGGCCGCCAAACGCCGCTCCCGCGTACCCACGGCCTCGTCCACCCGTGTGCCTGCAACCAGCGCATTCAAATTTGCCTCCAGCGCCTTTTGGATCGCATCCTGCAGCGTCAGCCGCAGCGGCGCCGCCTGCTGCGCCGCTGCGGATGCGCGCGCCAGCAGGCAGCAAAGCGAAAGAAGAGCAATGACGCGCAGCGTTGATCTCATCGTTTCTTCCCTTGGCCGGAGAGCGCGACCGCTCTCCAGAAGTGTTGAAAGCTGTCTTCAATCCAATCGTTGAGCGCGGAGTCTCCGTGCGCCGACCACAGTAGAATCGTGCCCATGGTTGCTTGCATGAGTTGTGTCGCGACCTTCTCTTTTTGCAGGCGAGGATCGATTTCTCCGCGCTTTTGCCCGGCGGCCGCAACCTCGGCTATCATTCTGTGGCCTGCCATCATCTTGCCCACGATGATCTTGCGAACGCTCTTGCTGGCAAGAAAGGAGGAGATCAGCGCGCGCGCAAGCTCCGGGCTGCGTCCCGGCTCCTCGGCCAGCCGCAGCATCAGCCGGCGCAACACCGTGTGAATCGTCTGCTTGCCTTCACCGGCGCGCTCGGCAGCTTCACTCACCTTGCCCAGTTGAATCTCGGACATCACGCCCAGCACGTGATCCTTGGTTGCGAAGTAGTTGAAGAAGGTGCCCTTGCCCACATCCGCCGCCTCAGTGATCTCCTCCACGGTGACGGAAGTGAAGCCGCGCTCGGCGATCAACCGCAGCGCGCAGCGGAACAGACGCAGACGCGTCTCGGCGGCGCGGCGCTCGCGGCGGCCCTCAACGCTTGTGTGTGAAGAAACGCCGGCGGCCAAGACCCCATCCGCCGCATCGTTTCGTTTGTTATGACTTTTGCTCATATCTGAATTCAGGACAAGTATGACTGATAGTCAGTATTCTTCCGGCAATGCGGGCTGTCAAGTGGTTTCCGCTCCCTCCAAGCTCATCAATCGGGATGTATATGAATTCGCCGTGATTTCCGCACTGTCCGCCAGTTGCCATCGGCAAGCGTCTGGCGGAATGCCCCTGCCTTATACCTTGCCGTTCATCGCGTAAAGAATCGCCCGCGCCGTCCACTCCTCGTCGACGCGCGAGGAGATCATCAGGTCGTAGAGATGCGGATTGGTCCAGCTCTTGCCAAAGTACTGTTGCAGATATTTTGCGCGCTCCTCGTCCACAATGCGGATGCGCTGCTCGGCGTGGACGCCTTTGTCCAGGCGGCCGCGCAGGCGCTCCAGCCGGTCCAGGTAGGGAGCGTAGACAAAGACATGATAGACATCGGGCTTGTGCTGCAGAATGCACTGCGAGGCACGGCCCACGATCACGCAATTGCCTTCCTTGTAGGCTTCCTCGATAATCTTGCGCGAGATCTTCATCATCTCCTCGACGCCGAAGACCGCGCTTTCGCCCAAGGCCAATCCCGCAGCCAGTGCGGCCGAGCGCATCGCCTGCTGATTGATGCGCCGCAGCCACGAATCCACGTGCTCATCGAAGGGCCGCACCACATTCGGGTCCACGTGCGCCGCGTAGGCAATGGCGTCGATGATGTCGCGGTCCAGCAGCTTCCACCCCAGCCACTCGGCTATGGTCTGCGCAATCCTTCCGCCGCCGCTGCCAAACTCGCGATTGACCGTAATCACACGATAATCCACTGGATCCTCCCACAAAACCTTCAATTATTTACGGTACTCCTCGAGGGGGCTTCCTTTCCAGTTCACCGGTCACAGAGCTTAACCCGTCTGCCGTACACTGATTGCGGAGACTCCCGCGCCGCCTCCGGCGCGACGTCCTCCGCGAGGAATGGGCTTATGAAGCGCATCGGCATTCTCTTCGGCGGGGAAAACAGCTTTCCCGGCGCGCTGGTTGAACAGATCAACGCCCGCAACATAGACGGCGTCCGCGCCGAGTTCGTGCTGACCGGCGCCGTGCCGCTCGACCGGCCCCCGCGCTACGCGGTGCTCATCGACCGCATCTCCCACGCCGTCCCCTTCTATCGCGCCTTCCTGAAGCACGCCGCGCTCAACCGAACCGTCGTTCTCAACAACCCCTTCTGGGCCTCGGCCGACGACAAATTCTTCAACTACGCGCTGGCCTCGAAGCTCGGCGTCGCCGTACCACCGACCGTCATGCTGCCCCACAAGCAGCTTCCCTCAGGCGCGACCGACCGTTCGATGCGCAACCTGGAATACCCGCTCGACTGGGAGGCCGTCTTTGCCGCCATCGGAGACGAGGGCTTTCTCAAGCCGATCGACGGCGGCGGCTGGCAGGATGTATCTCATGTTCACAATCGCGAGGAGTTCTTCCGCGCCTACGATCAATCGCGCGACCTCTGCATGGTCTACCAGAAGGCGATCCACTTCACCGAGTACTTCCGCTGCTACGTGGTGGGCCGCAAGAAGGTGCGCATCATGGGCTATGACCCGCGCCGCCCGCACGCGGAACGCTATCTCGCCGGCCCGCCCCGCGCCACCAAGTCGCTGCTCAAGCGCATCCGCATGGACGCGATCAAGCTCTGCCAGGCTCTGGGCTACGATTTCAACTCGGTCGAATTCGCCGTCGAGCGCGGCATCCCCTACGCCATCGACTTCATGAATCCAGTGCCCGACGCCGATGTGCATTCCATCGGCCAGGCCAACTTCGACTGGATCGTCAAAGAGGTTGCCGACCTGGCCATCGCCAAGGCAAACAGCGCACCGCACGCCCCCGTGCTGCGCAGTGCAGCCTTCCTCGGTGGCGAAGCGGTCAAAGCCAAAGCGGCGAAAAAGAAGACTGCAAAATAACATATCTTTTGCCATGAATAACGATCACGGCCGCAGAATCACCAGCGCCTCCCGTTCCGCGCTTCCCTCCAGAGCCAGAGATTCCATTCGATAGTCGAAGGTGACCAGCTTCGCCTTATGGTGCATGGCCAGAGCCAGCAAGTAAGCGTCGGTGATCTGCTTGGGCCCTTGCAGGCGACGCCGAATCGATGCACTGAGAGCCGAGAGGGGAAGGTCGTCGGCCCAGAACTGGTGGTTTCTGCTCGCTTCGGTTGTTTTCTCAAGCAAAATCAGCGCTGAGCCAACTCCCGGTGCGGGATTCATATATGCGGCATTGCTGACAATGCGCACAAACCCCTGCTCGGTGATCGGGCAAGTGGCCCACCCCCGATTCTCATTACTCGTGAACCATCGCGCCATGCGCGCATGAAACACGTGATTTTCCCACAGGAGAGCGAGCAGAGCATTCACGTCCAGCAAGGCGATACTCACGGCAGCTCACTCTCCATTGCGTCCTTCAGCGCCAGCGCCTTTTCCAGCGTGATCATCTCCGAATCCGGTCCAGGCGAGAAGATCAGAATGCCATTCTCCCACTTCGTCGGCACCTCGGCATTCAAGCCGCGCTCAAGAATCTCCGAAGCCGCCGCGCCCTTGCTGATCGACCGCGCCGCCGCATACTCCCGCACCTGTGCCAGTACATCGTCCCGAATATCGAGCGTGGTTCGCATCCAAGCCTCCTGCAGGAGCGCATCAAGCGCACCGAATCTTATCAATTTCATTATATGATGCGGATTGCTTTTTTACGCATCATTTTATTAATTTGATGCGCCATCGCAGCCTGCCCCAAATAGAAAATATCGCCCGCAACCCCTGCCATTACCATCTCGGAAACTTTCGTGTCCTATAAAGGAACAGCAATCTCCGGTAAAGTAAAAGATGTCCTCAATGGCTGCGGGATGCCTCCTATGAATATGATGAAATCTGAAGCGCCGCTCTCCTCGGCTCATTCCAGTCCGCGTACCGCGCGGCAGGAAGTCCGTTGTGCAGTTCGTTTTCCGCTGACGCTGCCTGTGCTTTTGTCCTCCGGCAAGGGGGAGATTGCCGCACTCACCCGGAATGTCTCCGCCAGCGGGGTGGTCTTCGAGATGGATACCCCGGTGCAGGCTGGGCTGGAGATCCGATTTTCCCTGCGGATGCCCGGGGCTGTTTTAGGTACGCCGCACGATGTGCTGGTCCATTGTCAGGGGCGTGTGGTACGCTGCTCGAAGAACCAAAGTAACTATCAGGCTGCCGCCACCATTGACGACTACCAGTTCGCCGAGCAGTGACAGCCGGAGTAGGGCCTGGCAAAACCTCTTATGGACTTCCTAGACGATCCCTCTGTTGGTGAAACTCCCGATGCGCCGGTCAAGCCTGGAACAATCCGCGTAATTCTGGCGGACTCCCAGGCGATCTACCGCGTCGGCATTCGCAAGGTCTTTGCGCTTGAGGACGATTTGCGCGTCGTAGCCCAGGCCGACTCGCTCGAGAATCTGCGCCTGGCCATCGAACGCTATCCCTCTGACATTGTTCTGCTCGAGGGCAGCCTGCTCAGCGGCACAGCCAACGTCATTCCAGAGCTGCTGCGCTCGGCTCCCGATATCAAGCTGATCGTCCAAGCTGTGGCCGCCGACGAGAACCAGACCGTCGAGCTTTATCGGCGAGGCGTGCGCGGCATCATCTCGCGATCCATCTCGCCCGATCTGCTCGTCCGCTGTGTGCGCCGCATCGCCGCCGGCGAAACCTGGATCGACAATCAGTCGGTCAGCTGGGTCATCGAAGCCTATCGCGCCCAGGCCTCCGCGCTGGTCAATCCGCGCACCCAGCCCAAGCTCTCGCCCAAGGAGATGGCCATCATCACCTGCATCACCCAGGGCAAGCGCAACAAGGAGATCGCCTACCAACTGGGAACCACCGAGCAGGTGATCAAAAATTATCTGCGCAAGATCTACGACAAGCTGGGCGTCAGCGACCGCCTCGAGTTGGCCCTCTACTGCCTGCACAACAAAATCATCAAATCCGACGCCGACGAGGAAGTGGTGGCGCAAAAGGTTGTAGGCCAGTAGCCTTCCTCCGCCTCTTTGAATGGGGTGACCCAGGTCCGGATTTTCAGACCTGGGAGTCCACAAAACCGTACCGGCGCTCTCTGATGGCAAGCCCGTCTTATCCCCGCACGAGCTCCAGCAGGCGGATCAACTCCGCCAGCTCTTCCTGCTGCAAGACCCCCAGCAGCTCGGTGGGCGCCGCGGCCATCTCCGGGTCCATCGCGGCCAACAGCTTCAGCCCTGCCGCGCTGATCCGCGTCCGGACCACGCGCCGGTCATTGGAGTCGCGCTGCTGGCCGATCAGTTTGAGCGACTTCAGACGCCCGAGCAGCCGCGTAATATCCGGCTCGGCGGTGATCATGCGGCTGCCGATCTCTGTGCAGGTCAACCCCTCGGGTTGCGCTCCGCGCAGAATTCTGAGCACGTTATACTGTGTCGCGCTCACGCCCCAGGCGCGCGTCCGCAGATGCACCGCGCGATTGAGGCAATCGGCGGTGCGCAGCAGACTCAGCAGCGCCTCCTCCTCCAGGCTCGAGAAGGGCCGCTGCTGCGCGATCTCCTGATTCAATCTTGCCATCGGCTTTCTTGTTCTGTTACCCGCTTACTGCTTGACGATTTCGATGTCGATGGTCAACTTGACCTCGTCGCCCACCAGCACTGCCGGAAAGCTGCTGCCAATGCCGAAGGCCGTACGGCTGATGGTCGTCGTGGCCGAGAAGCCGGAGTGAGGCTTGTGGTCCATGCCCTCAACGGGCGTGCTGGGGCCCTCCACATCGAGCACCACGGGCAGCGTGACGCCGTGCAGGGTCAGGTTGCCGTTGACCGTCAATCGGCTGCCGTTCTTCACCACGCTGGAGCTGGTGAAGGTGGCCGTGGGAAACTTGGCCACGTCGAAGAATGCATCCGTCTTCAGGTGCGTATCGCGGGCTGCCTCGCCCGTGTCCACGGTGGTGGTGTCGATGGTCACCGTCACCGTGGATTTGGTGACGTCCGCCTCGTTGAAGACAAGCGTGCCCTTCACTCCGCCGAAGCGGCCGTGGACATTGGAGACGCCGCCGTGGCGGATCGTGAAATCGACTTCGCTGTGGTTCGGGTCGGTGGTCCAGGCTGAGGTTTGGGCCATGGCAAACGGCGCCGCCAGCGCCAGAATGCCTGTCAGAATTGTCAATCGCTTCATCGTCAAATCCTTTCGTTGCTCGGCCGTTGGGCCGCTATGGGGTTGTGGAGAGGAAGGGGAACGCCACCATTGCGCGCAACCACGGGCGATCCGCCGCGCAAATTCGTCGTGCATACTCTAGATGCTCGACGATTGTTATTCGTTGCAACAATGATTGTCTGTCTCTTTTAGACCATCGAATGCCCCATTCGAGCAAAACCGCGATTTCCATGCCTGACGTGGTTGATCGAATGTATTGTTTTCTTGAGGAAAACAACACTCGATAGTCGTTGCTCCGGGTTCACCTCTCGTGGTTTCACCAAAGCTCGCGGCAGTTCGTCGATCGCGAACAATGGCTTTGGACGCACTCGATCGGAGAGACTGGCGCTCTATTATCCGGCTTGATTCAGGATCGCTGCGGCGGCGGCGGCCTGGCCGTAGCTGAGACCGCCGTCGCCGGGGCTTACCTGGGCGTGGCGAAAGACTTTGAAACCTTCCGCTTCCAACCTGACGCGCAGCAGACGCGCCAGCCTGCGGTTGTGCATGCAGCCGCCGCTGAGGGCCACTCGGTCGATGCTCGTCGCCTGACGCGCGCCGATGGCGGCCTGCACAAAAGCATGAGCGATGCTCTCATGAAAACGCGCGGCGATGATTGGCTTGGGGGTGCCGGCGTTGAGATCGGCGATGAGCGCGCGCCAGAGCGGAGCGGCGCTGATGCGCATAGGCTCACGCGTGGACCAATCACCGCTTAAAAATTCTATGGGATGGATTGGCGCATTGTCTGGCTCATCGATGGCAATGCCTTCGAGTTCGATGGCGGCCTGCGCTTCGTAATCGACCGCGCGGCGATTGAGCACAACGGCGGCGACGGCATCGAAGAGCCGTCCCAAGCTCGACGTGAGCGGCGCGTTGACTTGGCGCTCGATCATGCGGTCGAGAACGCGCGCTTCTTCGTTTGCTGCGCCCGATAAGGATGCGGCCGATTCAAGATCGAAGCCCGCCGCGCGCAGATGCGCGAAGGCCATGCGCCACGGCTCCTTGATCGCCGCCTCGCCTCCCGGCATGGGGACGTATTCAAGATGGGCGAAGCGCTCGAAGTGTGTGAGCGTTGCGATCAACACTTCGCCGCCCCAGATCTTTCCATCTGTCCCGTAACCAGTACCGTCAAGTGCGAGCCCGATCACTTTGCCTGTAAGTCCGTGCTCGGCCATGCAGCCCGCCACGTGCGCGTGATGATGCTGCACGGCGATCAGCGGGAGCTTGCGCTCGGCGGCCCACTCCTTGGCCCAGGTTGTCGAGAGATAGCCGGGATGCAAATCGTGGGCGACGGCCTGCGGCGCGATCTCGAATGTCCGCATCAGATGGTCGAGCGACTCAAGGAAGAACTCCAGGCCGGAAAGGTTTTCCAGATCGCCCATGTGCTGGCTCTGATAGGCGAAGGGGCCGCGCGCGAGGGTGAAGACATTCTTCAAGTGGCCGCCGACGGCCAGCAGCGGCGGCGCATCGATGGGCAAAGGAACGCCGAGCGGGACGTAGCCTCGGGCGCGGCGCATCAGTTGCGGCGCGCCATCGACGATGGCCGCGACCGAATCGTCCGAGCGCTGGAGGATCTCGCGATTGTGCATGAGGAAGTAGTCGGCGATTCCGCCGAGGCGCGCGCGGGCTTCGTCGTTGTCGATGGCGATGGGCTCTTCGCTCAGGTTGGCGCTGGTCATGACGAGCGCGCGGAGGCGCGGGTCAGCGAAGAGCAGATGGTGGAGCGGGGCGTAGGGAAGAAAGATGCCGAGCCAGGGAAGGTTGGGGGCGACGGCGTCGGCGATGGCCGCGTATAAAAGACGCCGGGCGAGGACGATGGGCCGGGCGGAGGTCGAGAGCAGAGCTTCTTCATCGGCGGTGAGCGCGCAGAGCGTGCGCGCGGCATCGAGATCGCGCACCATCACGGCGAGCGGCTTTCCGTAGCGGCGCTTGCGCTCTCTGAGGCGCATGACGGCGGCCTGATTGGTGGCGTCGACAGCGAGATGAAAGCCGCCAATGCCTTTGATGGCGAGGATTTTTCCGGCGAGCAGGAGATCGATGGTCTGGGTGATTGCGGAGTTAGCGGAGTTTGCTTCCAGCCAGAGATGCGGACCGCATTGGGGGCAGGCGTTGGGCTGGGCGTGGAAGCGGCGGTTGAGCGGGTCGTCGTACTCTCGCTGACAGGCGGGGCACAGGGGAAAGACGGCCATCGAGGTCTGCGGACGGTCGTAGGGGATCTGGCGGGTGATGGTGAAGCGCGGGCCGCAGTTGGTGCAGTTGAGAAAGGGATAAAGGAAGCGGCGGTCCTGAGGATCAAACAGTTCGCGCAGGCAATCGGGACAGGTGGCGGCGTCGGCGGGGATGGCCGTCGTGACCGGGCCGGAGGCGTCGCTGGAAAGAATGAGGAAGGTTGCGTTGCCGGTTGTGGGCAATGCCTCGACGGTGACCTCATCGATGCGGGCGAGCGGAGGCATCTCCGAGCGCAGGCGGGTGAGGAAGGCGGCGACGCGCTCCGGCGGGCCTTCGATCTCCAAATGAACGCCGCCGGTGCCGTTGCCGACAAAGCCCGCGAGGCCCTCTTCACCGGCGAGACGGTAGACGAAGGGACGGAAGCCGACGCCCTGCACCACGCCGCGAACGAGCGCCAGGCGGCGTATGGGGGCGGGTTGGGTTGGATCGGCCACGGGGAATGCTCTCCGGGATCAGCATAGCGCATGGGCGGCTGATTCGCCTGAATGCGGCTGTCCCGCCCATGTCTCATCGAGCACAGGCTTTTGGCGGAATAAGGTTACTCTGAAAGAGAAGATGTGGAGCGTTTCAGCATGATGAGCGGAAGAATGGCGGCGGCGGTGGTTTGTTGCATGGCCTTCTCCGGAGCCGCGGCCCAGCAGCCGGACGAGGCGGCAGTGATCCGCAGTGTGGATGCGGCGGTTCACGCGCGGATTGATGCGTTGGCGGGCTATACCGTGACCGAGCATTACAGCGTCTATCGCAACCACGACGAGAAGCATCCGGCGGCGGAGATGACGGTGCGGACCGTCTACCGCAAAGAAAGCGGCAAGCAGTACACAATTCTTTCTGAAAGCGGCTCGGAGTTCATTCGCTCTCATGTGCTCAAAACGCTGCTGGAGAATGAGCGGACGTTCAATCTGCCGGGCACGCGCGAGAGCTCCTGGTTCACTTCGGCCAACTACGAGATGAAGCTCAAATCCGGCGCGACCGTGCAGACGGACGGGCGAGCGTGCTACGCGCTCGCGATCAGCCCCCGGCGCAAGGCGACGAATATGATTGCAGGCACGCTGTGGGTGGATGCCGCCGACGGCTCGATTGTGCGCATTGAGGGCAACGCCACGCAAAGTCCGTCGATCTTTACCGGCCCGGCGCAGGTGATGCGGCGCTACGCCGAGATGAGCGGTTTTGCCATGGCCACCGAGGCGCGGGCCGTCTCGGAGAGCTTTTTGCTGGGCCAGACGGTGGTTACGATCCAGTACAGCGACTATGCGATGACGATTCAAACGAGGCGCTGAGCGGGGCGGGAGCGGAGAATCGCAGCAGAATTCCGGCAATCGCGCTGATAGGACAGGGATTGGGAAGCCTTCCCGAAGTGAAATTGATCTCGGAATTTGTTGTGGGATGGAATCGATTACCATTGCAAGTGACCGTTGTCACCGATGAAAGCAATCCGCAAGCCGTAGAAAGAGAATAGACACAGAACCGGGCGCGGCGGTGCCTTGCTGCGCCTTCGTTCTGTCAGGGGAGGAATCGTGTCTGCATTCACACCGCCGCCGCTGCCCAGCGACGATAAACGCTGGAAGATTGTCAATGGCACCATGCGCAAGAACGGCTTTGCGCGTCAAGCGCTGATTGAAACGCTGCACACCGTACAGTCGTCCTTCGGCTATCTGGACGACGACTCGATTCGCTTTGTGGCGCGCTCACTGCGCGTGCCGCTGAGCCAGGCTTATGGCGTGGTGACCTTCTACCACTACTTCAGCCTGAAGCCTCCGGGCAAGCACACCATCACGGTTTGCGCCGGTACGGCCTGCTACATCAAAGGCGCCGACAAGCTGATCGAGGCGGCGGAGAAGCGGCTGGGCATCAGCCAGGGACAGACGACCTCGGATGGCGAGATCAGCCTGATGACGGCCCGTTGCGTGGGCGCTTGCAGCCGTGCGCCGGTGGTGCTCTCCGATGGCGCGGTGGCCGGCGAGATGACTCCCGAACAGATGCTGGAGCAACTGGAAAGGTGGGCTGTGGAATGACAATCGAAGAGCTCGAGCAGATTGCCAAAAGCGTCTGCCAGGAGAACGATAAATACGATTTCTCGGTGAATGTCTGCATGGACCTGGCCTGTATGAGCCAGGGCGCGGATCGCCTGCGGGATGCGCTGGAGAAGGCAGCCACGGCCTCGGGCAAGAATGTGCTCATTCGCCGCACCGGCTGCATGGGCCCCTGTTCGAGCGGCCCGCTGGTGCGCGTTGACCCGGATGAGCATCTGTATCACCACGTGAAGTCCGACAACGCCGAGGCGATCGTGGGCAGCCTGGGCCGCGGGCCGGTTCCCGCATTGCAGTGCGACCTGAACGACCACTTCGATAAGCAGGTGCGGGTGGTGCTGGAGAATGCCGGCTACATCGACCCTGAGAAGATCGACGATTACATCAGCCGCGACGGCTACAAGGCTCTGCTGACGGCGCTGACTGAGATGACGCCTCAGGGCGTGGTCCACCGCATCACCGAGAGCGGCCTCAGAGGCCGGGGCGGCGGCGGCTATCCGACCGGCCTCAAGTGGGGCACGGTGGCCAAGGCCGGGGGCGAGCAGAAGTATGTGGTCTGCAACGGCGACGAGGGCGATCCCGGCGCGTTCATGGATCGCAGCGTGATGGAGGGCGATCCTCATCGCGTGATCGAGGGCATGGCGCTGGCCGCTTACGCGGTGGGCGCGAACAAGGGCTTCATCTATGTGCGCGCCGAGTATCCGGTGGCCGTCTCCAGGCTGACGACGGCGATCCGCGAGGCGCGCCGGCGGGGACTTTTGGGCAACAGCATCTGCAACACGCCCTTCAGCTTCGATGTGGAGATTCGTCTGGGCGCGGGCGCCTTTGTCTGCGGCGAAGAGACGGCGCTCCTGGCTTCGATTGAAGGCCGTCGCGGCACGCCGCGCACGCGGCCTCCGTATCCGGCGGTCAGCGGATTGTGGGGCAAGCCGACGCTGCTCAACAACGTCGAGACCTATGCCAACATTGCGCCGATCATCCGCAACGGCGGCAAGTGGTTTGCCAACATGGGCTCGGAGCGGAGCAAGGGCACCAAGGTCTTCGCGCTGACCGGCAAGATCACCAACACCGGCCTGGTTGAAGTACCGATGGGCATCAAACTGCGCGAGATCATCGAGGGGATCGGCGGCGGCGTGCCGGGCGGCCACACCTTCAAAGCCGTGCAGACCGGCGGGCCTTCCGGCGGCTGCATTCCGGCCGAGATGCTCGATCTGGGCGTCAGCTACGATGCGCTGATGGCGGTCGGCTCCATCATGGGCTCCGGCGGCATGATCGTCATGGACGACACCTCCTGCATGGTCAACGTGGCCAAGTTCTTCATCGAGTTCTGCAAATCCGAGTCCTGCGGCAAGTGCATTCCCTGCCGCGCGGGCACGGCGCAGATGCACACCCTGCTCACGCGCATCTGCGAAGGCAAGGGAACGATGGAGGATCTGGAGCTGCTGATCAGCCTCTGCGAGACGGTCAAGGAGGCCAGCCTCTGCGGACTGGGCCAGACGGCGCCCAATCCGGTGCTGAGCACGATCAAGTACTTCCGCAACGAGTACATCGAGCACATCGTACATAAACGCTGTCCGGCCGGCGTCTGCAACATGGCGGCGCAACGGGCGGAAAATCCCGCGGAGGTGCTGGCATGAGCGAGAGCATGGGCGTAAAAACACTTGTCATCGACGGGCACGAGCTGAGCGCGCGCACCGGGCAGACGATTCTGGAGGTGGCGCGGGAGAACGACATCAAGATTCCCACGCTCTGCCAGCTCGAGGGCCTCAGCAACGTGGGCGCCTGCCGCCTCTGCCTGGTCGAGATCAAAGGCTCCAACAAGCTGCTGCCGGCCTGCGTGGCCAACATCCACGAGGGCATGGAGGTCACCACCAACTCCGACCGGCTCAAAAAACACCGCCGCATGATCCTGGAATTGTTGTTCGCCGAGCGCAATCACATCTGCGCCGTCTGCGTCTCCAACGGCCACTGCGAGTTGCAGGCCATGGCGCAGGATCAGGGGCTGACGCACATCACGCTGCCCTACCGCAATCCGGAGCTGACCGTCGACGCCTCGCACGAGCGCTTCACGGTGGACCACAACCGCTGCATCCTCTGCACCCGCTGCGTGCGGGTCTGCGCCGAGATTGAAGGCGCGCACGTCTGGGATGTGATGGGGCGCGGCATCGATTCGATCGTCATCACCGATCTGCACGATCCCTGGGGAGAATCCAGTTGCACGCGCTGCGGCAAATGCGTGCAGGTCTGCCCCACCGGAGCCTTGTTCGACAAAAGCAAGGTCGGCTCCGATCATCCCAAGTATCCCGATTTTCTGCCTTACCTGAATCTGATGAGGGAAGCGCGATGAGCAAATTGAAAGTGGCAACGGTATGGCTGGACGGTTGCTCCGGCTGTCATATGTCTTTTCTCGATATGGACGAGCGGCTCCTCAAGCTGTCCGAGTTGTTCGATCTGGTCTACAGCCCGATCGTGGACGCCAAGGTCTTTCCCGAGATGGTGGACCTGGCGCTGGTCGAGGGCGCGGTGGCCTCGGTCGACGACGAAGTCAAGATCAAGAAGGTGCGCGCCCACTCCAAGCTGCTGGTCGCCATGGGCGATTGCGCTGTGGCCGGCAACGTGCCCTCGATGCGCAACCCCATCGGCCCGGAGGCGATTCTCGACCGGGCGTACATCGAGAACGCAACCCTTCAGCCGCAGATTCCCTGCGTGGTGGTGCCCAGGCTGCTCAATGTCGTCCGCCCCATTCACGAGTTCGTCAAGGTGGATGTCTTTTTGCCCGGCTGCCCGCCCTCGGCCGATACCTTTCATGCCGCACTGACCGCGCTTGTGACCGGCGCGCCGCTGGATATTTCAGCCCTTACCCGTTTTGGAGCTTGAGTCCCAGGAGCCTAATCATGTCCCAGACCATCACCATCGACCCGGTAACCCGCCTCGAAGGCCACGGCAAGATCACCATCATGCTCGACAGCCAGGGCCAGGTGGAGGACGCACACTTCCACGTCACCCAGGTGCGCGGCTTTGAGAGATTTTCCGAGGGCCGTCCGTTTTACGAGATGCCCAGCCTGATGGCGCGCATCTGCGGCATCTGCCCGGTCTCGCATCTGCTGGCTTCGGCCAAGGCCTGCGAGGCGATCATGGCGGTGCGCATTCCCCACACCGCGGCGCAGCTCAGGCGGATGCTGAATATGGCGCAGATGGTGCAGTCGCACGCGCTCAGCTTCTTCCATCTCTCGTCGCCCGATCTGTTGCTGGGCCTGGAGTCCGACCCCGCGCATCGCCACATCTTCGGCGTGGCCGCCGCGCGCCCCGACCTGGGTTTGGCGGGCATCGGCCTGCGCCGCTTCGGCCAGCACATCATCGAGCTGCTGGGCAACAAGCGCATCCATCCCGGATGGGTGGTTCCGGGCGGCGTCACCGAGCCGCTGACTTCGGCGCACCGCGACGAGATTCTCTCGATGCTGCCCGAGGCCTACGCCAACGTGCAACTGGCGCTGACAGCCTACAAGCAGATTGCCGGCAACTTCAAGCAGGAGATCGGTGTCTTCGCCAACTTCCCGACGAACTATCTCGGCCTCATCAACGAGGACGAGTCGATTGAATTCACCGATGGCGCGCTAAGGCTGATCGACCCAGCGGGCGCAATCATCGAGGACGGCATCACGGCGCATCACTTCCCGGATGTGATCGGCGAGGCCGTCGAGAATTACAGCTACACCAAGTTCGTCTACTACAAGCCGCTCGGCTACCCCGAGGGCAGCTATCGCGTGGGCCCGCTGCCGCGGCTGAACATCGTCAAGTCCATGGGCACCCCCAAGGCCGACGACGAGCTGAAGCTCTTCAAGCAGATCAGCGCGGGCCCGGTCGAGAGCAGCTTCCACTACCATCATGCGCGGCTGGTCGAGGCCCTCTACGGCATCGAGAATATCGAGCGCATTCTGAACGACCCGCAGATTCTGGACAAGCACGTCAGGGCCACGGCCGGCGTCAACCGACTGGACGGCGCGGGGCAGATCGAGGCGCCGCGCGGCACCTTGCACCACCACTACAAGGTGGACGAGGATGGCAAGATCACCTGGGCCAACCTGGTCGTCGCCACCGGCCACAACAACAACGCGATGAACCGCGGCGTGCTGCAATCGGCGCGGTCGTACGTCAAGGACGGCAAGTTCACCGAGGGCGCGCTCAACCGCGTCGAGGCCGTGATCCGCACCTTCGATCCCTGCCTCAGCTGCTCCACGCACGCCTTCGGACAGATGCCGCTGGTCATGACGCTGGTCAACGCCGACGGCGAGGTTGTCGACCAGCTCATCCGGTAAGGCGATGTGAAGGGTACGGGCTTTAGCCCGTACATCAAGAATGGAAAACGAACCGGGCTTTAGCCCCTGAGGGAAGGTGTTTCAGCCGCAAACCTTCCCTCGGCGGCTGGAGCCACATTTGTTTGGGTGTTTTTGCGGCACGACTGAGGTCGTGCCCTGACGCTTCACACTGTTCCGGAGAGTTTTTCCGCGGCCTGTGAAGTCGTACCCTTTCAAAGCAAAAGGATTCACTATGACACAACCAAACGCCCGATGCCTGATCCTTGCCTGCGGCAATCCGCTGCGCTCCGATGACGGCATCGGGCTTTGGCTTGCCGCGTGGGCCGAGCAGCGCTTCATCCATCAAGCCGGGATTAAAATCATTGCCCGCCAGCAGTGGACGCCGGAGCTGGCCGAAGACGTTTCTCACGCGCAGTCGGTCCTCTTTATCGATTGCTCGGTCGATGCGGCTTCCGGCTCCATCCAACTGTCGCCCGTCGAGCCTGCTGCGGCAGGGCAGGGAATCGCCACGCATCACTCCGGCGCGGCGGAGCTGCTGGCCCTGAGCCGCGATCTCTTTCACTCGTTGCCGAAGAATGCGCAACTGCTGACCATCGGCGCGGGATCGACGGCGTTGGGTGAGGGCTTCAGCGAGGCGGTGACCGCCGCGCTCCCCGAGGCCTGCCGGCGGATCGAGGAAGCCGTCTTGTATTTGATTGCCTTATAGCAAAACCACGATCGGTGTAACCAGAGCTGATGCACTCAAGTGTTGTTTTCCTCAAGAAAACAACACCTTCGATCAACCTTTTTAGGCATGGAAATCGTGGTTTTGCTCTAAAGGATTGCTCAACCAGTGAACTGTCATCCTGAGCGGAGCGCAGCGTAGTCGAAGGACCTGCGGTTGCGGGCGCTCCAGCTCTCGATTCTCAGTCCTAGGAACCACGAACCTGAACCAGCGGGTTTTTCTGTTCCCTGTTCCCTGCTCCCTGATCCCTGTTCCCTGTTCCCTACATATAATTTCGCCCACACGGCGCACAATCAAATCAAGAGGGGAAGAAGGGAAGACCGCCATGTTTACTCAAACGCCAACAATTGCTTCATCCAGAAAAGACGGAAAAGGCTTTACCCCCACCCCCCCCACCCCCTGCAGGCCCTTATTTTGCCGAGAAAATCTTCTATCTACTAGTATATAAACAATATAACTTTTCTTTCTATTAATTAAATCGTAAACAAACAACCCGGATTATGACCACTTTTTAGCGAATTCATCGCTGTTTTCATACGGAAAATGGTCATAATTGTCCCTTGATCCACCTGATTTGATTAACTAAATCGTTAACATATTATGTCAAAACAATACGCAATATCTTCGCTCTAGCGCTCGGCGACTAGATCGAGCAGATCGAAGAACTCCGGAAAGCTGATGGCGACCGATTCCGCGCCTTGAATCCGCGTCTCGCCCTCGGCGCGCAACGCCGCCACGCTGAAGGCCATCGCGATGCGGTGATCGCCGCCGGAATCAATCGTCGCGCCGTGGAGCTTTTGTCCGCCGGGCACATCGAGGCCGTCTTCGAACTCCTCAACCTCTGCGCCCATGGCGCGCAGATTTTTTGCGACCAGCGCGATGCGGTCCGACTCCTTGACGCGCAGCTCTTTGGCGTCGCGGATGCGAATGCCGCCGCGGGTGAAGGGAGCAATCGCGGCCAGCGCGGGCAACTCGTCGATCAGTTGCGCCGAGAGCGCGCCATCAATCACAGTCGTCCCGAGTCCCTCGGGCGGCGCGGTGACTTGTACCGTTCCCACCAGTTCGGCATTCTTCTCTTCGAGATTTAAAACAGAGACGCGCACACCGAGCGCTGCAAGCACGTCCAGCAGCGCGGAGCGCGTGGGGTTGAGGCCGAGCGAGTCGAGTACGAGATTGGAGCCGCGAAACAACGCTGCCGCACAGAGGAAGAAGGCTGCCGAAGAGATGTCGCCTGGAACGGCGGCGTCGATCGAGTGCAACTTCTGCGGGCCGCTGATCGAGACAGAATCGAGAGTCCGCTCGACGGTTGCGCCGAAGGCGCTGAGGGCCAGCTCGCTGTGGTCGCGTGTGCGCACGGACTCGCGCACGGTGGTTGTGCCCGCGGTCTGCAAGCCGGCCAGCAGGATGCAGGTCTTCACCTGCGCGCTGGGCACAGGGGTGGTGTAGTCGATGGCCTGCAGCGCGCAGCCTTCAATCGTCAACGGCGCATGGCCGTCGGTGAGTGTGAGGCGCGCGCCCATCGCGGCGAGCGGCTTTTGAATTCGTCCCATTGGGCGGCGGGAGAGCGACTCGTCGCCGACCAGCGTGAAGCGGCCCTGCTGCGGCGCGAGCAGGCCGGAGATCATGCGCATCGTCGAGCCGGAGTTGCCGCAGTCGAGCGGCTGGCTGCTGGGCGTCACCTGGCCGCCGACGCCAGTGACTTCGACCGCGCCGTCGTCCAGGCGGCGCACCTTCGCGCCTAGCGCCTGCATGCAGGCGAGCGTAGAGGCGCAATCGGCGCCGGTGGAGAAGTTGGTGAAGCGCGATGTGCCTTCGGCAAAGGCGGCCAGCATTCCGTAGCGATGGCTGATGGATTTGTCGCCGGGCAGGCGCAGGCTGCCGCAGATGTTCTTGGCGGGTCGGATGATGCGTTCTTGGGTCAAGGCGGCTCCAGGAGGCTTCTCTCTTCCAGTTTAAACGGGCGAGCGGAGCGTACAAGGGACTCCCAAGGGAAGGCCTTGCGGGCGTATACTGACGCGGAGTGAGGAAGAGAAAGAGCTGGCTCGCGAGGTCGGGAGTCTACGGGAATGAATCGAAAAATCTTTGCAGTTGTGGCGGCGGGCCTGCTGCTGGCGTGGGGTATTGTTGTCGGCCGCGGCATCCGCGCGGTGAGCGCGCAGAACGAGCCCGCGCCGATCACGATCGACTATCCGCTGGATGGCTCGCTCTTTCCACCCGATATGGCGCAGCCGACATTTGAGTGGCGCGATGCGACCGCGAACGCTGCCTTGTGGCAGATTGAGATCGCCTTTGCGGATGGCGCATCACCGCTTCAATTGACCGCGAAGGGCGAGCCGATCGAGGTGGGCGCAATCGATCCGCGCGCCGTCTCCGATACCAACAAGCCGCCGCAACTGACCGCCGAGCAGGCCGCGGCGCATACATTCAAGCCCGACGCGGCGACGTGGGCAGCCGTACGGCAGCACGCGGTCTCGGGCGATGCGACTATTACGATTCGCGGCCTTGCGGCCAATGGCGCGACGCTGTCGAGCGGCAGCATGAGGCTGAGAATCTCCAGCGATCCGGTGGGCGCGCCGATCTTCTATCGCGATGTGCCGCTGATGCCCTCGGAGGCGGAGAAGGGATTTATCAAGCCGCTGGCGACGAGCGCGATTCCGCTGATCGAGTGGCGGATGCGCAACCTGGCCGAACCGCAGAGCCACATCGTGATGACCGGTCTGCACTCCTGCGCCAACTGCCACTCCTTTGCCGCCAACGGCAAGACGCTGGGCCTCGATATGGACGGCCCGCAGAACGACAAAGGATTGTATGCGGCGGTTCCGGTAGCCAAACAGATGACGATTCGCGATCAGGATATGCTCTCCTGGTCCTCCTTTCCGACGGAGTCAGGCAGCCCGGTGCGCGTGGGCTTCATGTCGCAGGTCTCGCCGGATGGGCGCTACGTGGCGACGACGATCCGTCCGCCGGGAACGAAGAGCTCGTCGTTTTACTATGTGGCCAACTTCAAGGACTACCGCTTTCTGCAGGTCTTCTATCCGACGCGCGGGATTCTGGCCTGGTATGACCGCGAGACGAAGCGCTTCCATTCGCTGCCCGGTGCCGACGATCCGAATTTTGTGCAGGCCAGCGCCGTCTGGAGTCCGGATGGAAAGTACTTGGTCTTTGCCCGCGCCGCGGCCCAGGAGCCTTATCGCGCCGATGGCGTGATGGCCGCCTACGCCAACGATCCGGCTGAGGTGCAGGTCAAATATGACCTCTATCGCATCCCCTTCAATCACGGGCTGGGCGGCAAGGCGGAGCCGATTGCGGGCGCATCGGGGAACGGCATGAGCAACAGCTTTGCCAAGATCTCGCCCGACGGCAAGTGGCTGGTCTATGTGCAGGCGCGCAACGGGCAACTGATGCGCCCGGACGGCAAGCTGTATATTGTTCCGGCCTCGGGCGGCGAGGCGCGGCGGATGAAGTGCAACACCTCGCTGATGAACTCGTGGCACAGCTTTTCGCCCAATGGTCGCTGGCTGGTCTTCTCGTCGAAGAGCCGCACGCCGTATACGCAGATGTTTCTGACGCACGTCGACGCCGAGGGCAACGACACGCCTGCGATTCTGATAGAGAACTCGACTGCCGCGAATCGCGCGGTGAATATTCCCGAGTTCGTCAATATGGATCCGAGCGGCATTGAACACATTGCCACGCCGGCGGTGGATTTTTACAAGCAGTACGATGTGGCCGCCGATCTGGCCAAGAAGGGGAAGTACTCGGCGGCGATTCCAGAGTGGGTGAAGGCCGTCGAGATGAGCCCGGAGGACGCGCGCGCGCGCAACAACTACGGGCAGACGCTGGCCAAGGCGGGCAAGAGCGCGGAGGCCGTCGAGCAACTGGAAAAAGCCGTGCTGATCAAGCCGCATTATCCGGAGGCGCAGAACAATCTGGGGATTGCGCTGGAAGCCGCGGGGCGCAAGGCGGAGGCGATCGAGCACTACCGCAAGGCGCTCGAGGACAATCCCGTCTACGCCGAGGCGCTGAACAATCTGGGCCGCGCACTGCTGGCCGAGCACCATCTGCCCGAGGCCGTCGAGCAGCTGCAACGGGCGGTCACCGTCAATCCTGAGTACGCCGAGGCGCTGAATAATCTGGGCGTCGCGCGGGCCACCGAGGGTCATCTCGACGAGGCCGTGGAGCACTATCGCCAGGCCATCGCCAGCGATCCGAAGTATGCGCACGCCTACGACAATCTGGGCCATGCGCTGGCCGTCCAGGGCAATCTGGATGAGGCGATTGCGAATTTCACGAAGGCCGCCGAAGTGGACCCGGCCTATGCCGCGGCCGAGGGCGACCTGGGCTATGCGCTGCTCGCAAAAAACAATCCGGACGAGGCGATTTCGCATCTGCGGAAGGCCGTCGCGCTCCAGCCGAAGAACGCGGAGTTTTACAACGATTTAGGCCAGGCGCTGGGAGAAAAAGGCCAGACGGATGAGGCAATTGCGCAGCTCCAGCAGGCACTCAAACTGGAGCCGGGACTGGTGGAGGCGCGATCCTTCCTCGGTGTCGCGCTGGTAATGAAGGGTGAGCGCGCCGAAGGGCTGGCCGCATGGCGGCAGGCGCTCGTGAAGGAGCCGGAGAACGTGCAGGTGTTGAATGAGATGGCCTGGTTGCTGGCGACCTCACCCGATGCGGCCACGCGCAATGGAGCGGAGGCCGTGGCGCTGGCTGAGCGCGCCGTGCGGATCACCGCAGAGCATGAGCCGGCGGTGCTGGGCACACTGGCAGCGGCCTATGCGGAGACAGGTCAATTCGAGCGGGCGAGCGAGACGGAGAAGAAGGCCGCCGACATGGCCGCTCAGCAGGGCAATGCCGGGCTGGCCGCTACGCTCTACAAGCGGCTGGAGGTCTTTGACGAAAAGAGACCGATTCGCCAGCAGTAAAGAATTATTTATTGGCGATCACGAGCAGGGTTTGAAAGTGCGGTGTCTCCGGCTCTTTATGGACGACTGACGTCTGTACTCCGCTGAATCCTGCCGCGTCGACCATCGCCTCCAGCTCCGATTCACTGAAGCCAAGCCACTCATCGGCGTAGATCTCGCGTGCCTCTTCGAAGCGGTGCTTGAGCAGGTCGAGGACGACGATGCGCCCGCCGGGAGTGAGAATGCGGTGAGCCTCCTGGATGGCGCGCTCCGGATGCAGCGCGTGATGGAGCGATTGCGAGAAGAAGATTAGATCGACTTGGGCGTCTTCGATCGGCAGCTCTTCCATATCGCCGAGGCGGAAGTCGATGTTTTTGACAGCGTGGCGCTGGGCTTGCTCGCGGCCTACCTCGATCATGCGGGCGGAGCTGTCAACGGCGATGACGCGGGTGGCGCGCTCGGCCAGCAGAAGCGAAAAAGCGCCCTCGCCGCAGCCCAGATCGGCGATCGCCATTGGCGGCAGCAGGCGCAGGAGCGCCTCGGCCATGCCCTTCCAACTGCGGCCGGGGACGTAATCCTTGCCCAGGCGTCCGGCGACCGCGTCGAAGAAGGCGCGCATCTTGTCCTGACGTTTTTTGACGACGCGGCGCATGGCCTGGCTGTCGGCCTCTGCCTCGGGAATCTCGCGGCGCGCCTGAGCCAGCAGATTGGCCAACAGGCCGTCGTCGGCCAGCCGCCGGTAAAGGCTGCTCTTGCCGGTGCGGCGATCCTCGACCAGCCCGGCCTGTTTGAGCTGGGAGAGATGCGTGGAGATGGTGCTCTGGCCCATCGCGAGCGTCTCCTGCAACTCGGCGACGGAGAGCTCCTCGCTTCCCAAAAGAAGAAGGATGCGCAGGCGATTGGGATCGGCGAGGAGGCGGAGTTTTTTTATGATTGACGGCATAGCGGATCTCTGATACATATCAATATATCACGATATGACGATGTGAGTTGGAAATGAACGAGTGAATGGGTGAAATGAGGGTTCGCCCGACGGGCTAATGTCCGTACCCTCCAACAATTCGATTTGAGAGAAATTCAACAAGGAGAATTTTCATGGCAGCAGCAACGGTGGAAATCAACGCGGCCTATAAGGTGGCCGATATGGCCCTGGCCGATTGGGGCCGCAAGGAGATCACAATCGCCGAGCAGGAGATGCCGGGATTGGTGTCGATCCGCAACAAGTACGCGGCGGCCAAGCCCCTGGCAGGCGTGCGCATCACCGGCTCGCTGCACATGACGATTCAGACAGCGGTGCTGATTGAGACGCTGGTGAGTTTGGGCGCGGAGGTTCGCTGGGCAAGCTGCAATATCTTCTCGACGCAGGATCACGCGGCGGCGGCAATTGCAGCGACGGGCGTGCCGGTCTTTGCCTGGAAGGGCGAGTCGCTGGAGGATTATTGGGATTGCACACTGGCGGCGCTCTCGCACAAGGGCGGCCCAGGAAACGAGACTAAGGGACCGCAGCTGGTGGTCGACGACGGTGGCGACGTGACTCTGCTGATCCACAAGGGCTATGAGCTGGAAAACGGCGACAAGTGGGTCGATGGTCCTGCGGAGAGCCACGAGGAGCAGGTGATCAAGAATCTGCTGAAGCGCGTGTTTGTCGATGACCCGCAGCACTGGCACAAGGTGGTGGCGGAGTGGCGCGGCGTCAGCGAAGAGACGACAACGGGCGTGCATCGTTTGTACAAGATGATGGAACAGGGCAAGCTGCTGGTGCCGGCGATCAACGTGAACGACTCGGTGACCAAAAGCAAGTTCGACAATCTGTACGGCTGCCGCGAGTCGCTGGCCGACGGCATCAAGCGAGCGACGGATGTGATGGTGGCGGGCAAGGTGGCGGTGATCTGCGGCTACGGCGACGTGGGCAAGGGCTGCTCGCACTCGCTGCGCGGCATGGGCGCGCGCTGCATCATCACCGAGGTCGATCCAATCAATGCGCTGCAGGCGGCGATGGAGGGCTTCGAGGTGACGACGGTGGAGGAGACGCTGGGACGCGGAGACATCTACGTGACCACCACGGGCAACGTGGACATCATCACCCTCGACCACATGAAGAAGATGAAGGACCAGGCGATCGTCTGCAACATCGGCCACTTCGACAACGAGATCCAAATGGACCGGCTGAATGCGGAGAAGGGCGTGACCAAGCTGAACATCAAGCCGCAAGTGGATTACTACACCTTCCTCGGCGGCAACAGCATCTTCATTCTGGCCGAAGGGCGACTGGTGAATCTGGGCTGCGCGACGGGTCATCCGAGCTTTGTGATGTCGAACAGCTTTGCCAATCAGACGCTGGCGCAGCTCGACCTGTGGGCGCACAAGGACACGTACAAGGTAGGCGTCTACGTGCTGCCGAAGAAGCTGGACGAAGAGGTGGCGCGGCTGCATCTCGAAAAGATCGGCGTCAAGCTGACGACGCTGACCAAGCGGCAGGCGGACTATCTTGGCGTGCCGGTTGAAGGGCCGTACAAGGCGGAGAACTACAGATACTAAGCACCTGCGGCGCGGCAGCCGCTCTCTATTCGCTCGCAGAAGTGTTGTGGATTCCAGGTCTCAGGAATGGGACCTGGAAATCCCGACATTCAGTCTTTTGTGACTGGAGATTACAGTGCAAATTCGAGTTTTCGCCCAGGAGCAAAACTTTTTTCCAGTAAGGATCGACGCATGACTTCGCCGTTGAGTTTTTCCTTCGAGCTGTATCCGCCGCGCACGCCGGAGGGCGTGGCCAAGCTGCCTGCTGTCATTGAGCAGCTTGCGGCCGTGCGTCCCCACTTCTTTTCGATCACCTACGGGGCGGGTGGCTCGACGCAGGACGGCACCTACGAGACGATGATGACGGTGGTGCGGCAGACGGGCGCGGAGGCCGCGCCGCACCTGACCTGCGTGGGATCGACGCGCGAGGCGATTGCTGCGCTTCTGAACCAATATATGGAAGCGGGCGTCCGTCGCATCGTGGCGCTGCGCGGCGACCTGCCGGCGACGGCGATGAGCGCATCGGCTCCGGGCGACTTCCACTACGCCAATGAGCTGGTCAGCTTTATCCGCGCCGAGCACGGCAATGCCTTTCGCATCGAAGTGGCGGCGTATCCGGAGATGCATCCGCAGGCAGCCAGCCCCGGCGCGGACTTCGACAACTTTCGCCGCAAGGTGGAGGCGGGCGCGGATGGCGCACTGACCCAGCTCTTCTATAATGCCGACGCCTACATCGACTTCATGGAGCGCTGCACGCGGGCCGGGATTACGATTCCCGTCACTCCGGGAATCATGCCGATTACGAACTACGCCAGCAACCTGCGCTTCTGCAATAACTGCGGCGCTGACCTGCCGCGCTGGATCAGGCTGCGCCTCGAAGAGCTGCAGGACGACAAGCCCGCGCTGCTCGACTTCGGGCTGGAGACGGTCACGCGCCTCTGCCGGACGCTGCTTGAGAACGGCGCGCCGGGGCTGCACTTTTATACGGGCAACCAGGCCGGGCCGACGCTGAGTTTGTGGCATAATCTTGGATTGCCGACGGCTTAGGATTACGAAAGTCTAATTGTTCAGTTAAATTATCTGAGGCTGCGGATTAGAGAGCCGATAGCGGAGGAGTGGGCACGCCCGTTGTGACCCCCTCAGGAGGCTCCCATGCGTCTACGCCAAGCTCTTTCGCTCCTCATTCTGGCTGCTGTTTCCGGCTGCACCAATCCACTGGCTACGCCGCCGGCGGCAAACTACACGTACAACGGTACGGCCTCGGTCGGCGACTTTCTGACGATCGTGGTCAATCCCACCGCGCTGACGATTACCTACACGAATCTGACGAACGGAGACACGGGAACGGTTCCCTATACGGTGAATACGGATGGCAGCTATGCGATCACAGATACCAAGGGAAATCTGATCTCCGCCTACGAGATACCCGGCTATGCGCTGGTGATTCAATCGGCGAAATCGGGGCCGGACCACAACACGGCGGCGCTGATTACGGCGGTCGAGAGCGGCCCGATCACGCTGAGCGGCTTTGCCAATCACAGCTACAACTATACGTCTTTCCGCACGGCAGCGGGCGGAGTTGAAGTGGGCACTGTAACGATCGGTGCGACCTCCGGCACGAATTCATCCTACTGGCCCTACGGCTCCTTCAACCAGGGCTCGGGCGGCCCATTCAACACCGGTACGCTGGACTTCAGCGGGATGGTGGAAGGCTCAACGGGCACCTACATCAGCGGGCCCGACGGCGGCGGAGGGAGCGACACGATCTTCGGAACCGCGAGCGGATTTTTCATTGTGGATACGCAGAACGGCTCGATTATTGGATTGCCGAAGGCGGCGACATCGGCCTTCGACCCGAGCGTGGCAGGCACCTACAATGGCATCTTCTACGAGAAAGACAATGCCAGCACGGGGCAGGGCAATGTAGAGACGGGAACGCCGTCCACGGGCAAAATGACAGTTGTGATTACGGCCGGGGCCAACATCACGGTGACCGATTCGCAGGGCAATACGATCGCCAATGCGGCGCTGACTCCTGTCGCCCAAGCCAGTTGGCTTTATGGCAACGGAAGCGACGGCAAGTTGACCGATCCGTGCAACGGTTTGTTCGCCTTCCGCGCGGTGACCTCGAGCTATGAGCATGATGTCTTTGTCACCTTTGTGGGCAACTCGGTGGTCTTCTCCAAGTTCAGCGCCGCTCTGCCTTGGAACGGCATCAACGGCAACAGCAACGGCGTCTACTCCTATTGGTATGGAGTGGGGCTGAAGCAAGCGCAATAATTGGATCTGTTGATGGAATGGCCCGGCTTGCTCTGCACGAGCGAGCCGGGCCATTCCGTTTTTGCCTTGGACGGGCTTTGAGCTACGGATGCGGCTTGCGCTTGATGCGCTGCCCTATTCGCCAGACAAGTCCGTGCATGAGGCGCGTCTGCTGGGCCTTGAGCGCGGCGTAGGAGCGCTCGACGTAGCTGTCGAACTCCGGGGGCCAGCCGATGGTGGAGCGGCGCTCGGTGTAGTCGCCCTCGGCCCACTTGGAGAGCACTGCCTTGTAACCGACGACGTGGGTGACGAAGTCGAGCAGGCAGCGGGGCATCTGCTCCTCGACGATCAGGTAGGCCTTCTCGATGATGATCTTCTCGCGCACGTCATTGAGCGGCATGAAGATGGTGGTCATCCAGAGCATCCACTCCTTCATCTCGCTGTCGAGGATGGGAAAGCTCTGCGTCTTGCCCTGCTTCTGGAGCAGCGAGCGGTAGGCGATGTTGCCGGCCTGGGAGGCGACATAGAGCGGTCCGTAGAACTCGTCGAGGCGGCGGTTGACCAGCTCGAGTTTATCCATGCGGCGGGCCAGCATGCGGGCGCTGAGAAAGGTGGCCAGATAGCCGACGAAGGCCAGCAGGATGGAGAGCGCCGTGGCGTTATCGAGAATTTTTTGCAGCGGTATCATTGGCTTGCTCGCGGAGTGTGTGCTGCGAATGAGTATAGCGCGTAACGACCCACCCTTCGCAAAATCCGCAAAGAAGGAATTGTGGGTCCGATTGAAAGAAGATTCCCTCGGGCTAAAGGGTGAGGAGATCCCCCGCCTCTGGCGGGGTGGCAGTAGCAGTTTGACATTTACGGGAGTCGTTCCCGGTTTGGCTTTTCCATACCTCTCTCAACATACATACGATGAGCACCAATACGATGAGCACCGTTCCTACGGGACTCCTGACGAATTTTTGATTGCGCATACCCCACGCTGAAGCGCGGGGCTCAAAACCTTGCGCCTACGGCGCGGGATTTCAGGCCGGGGTAAACAATACGCTTCCCTTGACAGCGCACATCGTTCAGCCCCTTTGAGGGGCTACATACCTTAAAGCCCCCGGCTCTGCCGGGGGATACTTACAGTCGTGCCCTGACGCTTCTTGCCTCTCGAAATCAGTTTTTCCGCAGCCTGAGAAGTCGCGCCCTGACAAAAAGCAGTTTGATGAAACACGCTCTAGGAATTTCTGGCGGCGGTGATCTCGGCCAGTGTCTTCTCCAGGCTGACGGCATCTTCCACATTGTAGGCGGGCTTCTGCTCGGAGTCGATCTGCTTGAGCAGGCCGCAGAGGACCTTGCCGGGCGCCATCTCGATGAAGGTATTGGCGCCGGCGGCGATGAGCGACTTCATGCAATCGACCCAGCGCACGGTGCCCGTGACCTGCCAGGTGAGCGCTTCGAGAACCTCGGCGGCGGTGGTGACTAGATTGCCGCTGACATTGGAGGCAACGGGAATCTTGGGATCGGCGAGCGTGAAGCCGCCCAGCACCCGCGCCACCTCCTCCTGCGCCGGCTGCATGAGCGCGCAATGGAAGGGCGCGCTGACCGGGAGCATGACGGCGCGGCGCGCGCCCTTGGCCTTGGCGATCTCGGAGGCTTTTTCGACGGCAGCCAGAGCGCCGGAGATCACCGTCTGATTCGGCGAGTTGAAGTTGGCGGCGGAGACGATGAGGCCGGTCTCGGCGGCAGCTTCGGCGCAGGCCTCGGCCACCTGCTCGGGGGTGAGCGAGAGGATGGCGGCCATGCCGCCCTGGCCGGGAGGAATGGCCTGCTGCATCGCCCGTCCGCGCGCTTGGACAAAGCGCACCGCATCGGCAAAAGAGTAAGTCCCAGCGGCGACGTGGGCGCTCCATTCGCCTAAAGAATGGCCCCCGGCCAACTCCGGCTCAATGCCGTGCAGAGCCAGCACGCGCAGCGTGGCGATGCTGGCGGTAAGGATCGCCGGCTGGGTGTTCTCCGTCATGCGCAGCTCCTCCTCCGGCCCCTCGAAGCAGAGCTTGGAGAGCGGGAAACCGACGGCCTCGTCGGCCTCGGCGAAGGTCTCGCGGGCTACGGGAAAGCGCTCGGCAAGCTCGCGACCCATGCCCACGGTCTGCGAACCCTGCCCCGGAAAGAGAAAGGCGATTTTGATTGTCATTGCAGAGTAATTTTACCGGAAAAGGGCGGGCAAATCCCAGCGGCGGCGTATCTTTTCCGGGCGCAGGTCACTGGGCTCGCTGGATCAATCCGGAGTCGATTTGGGCGGCAGGGCTGTTGAATAATCTCTTGATGCCTCGTCGTCGATGCGGGTTGTGGGTCAGTTTAAGGGAAGATTCCCTCGGGGGCTAAAGCCCGCGCCATTCATTCTGGCATTCTGTACGGGCTGAAGCCCGTACCCTTCAAACTGACCCTTCCCGCAAACTAGCATGATCCATTCCAGCGTACCGGCTTTAGTTGACGAAACCGTTCACGGTCACGATCATGTTGCCGCCGGTGATGGGCATGGAGGCGGCCAGGCAGGTATGGGGCTGGTTGTCATATCCATCTACCGGTGAGAAGACCAGCGGTGTGGGGAAGGGGAGCACCAATGTCGAGTTCGGCTGCACCTTGACTATAAGGAGGGGATAGGTGGCCGCCTCGACATTGTTCGTTTTTCCGCAGGTTCCGCCACTCAGCAGTCCTTCATAGATGTTGACCTGGTCGACGGTCGAGTCGGAGCTGGTGAGAACGATCTGAGTGACGCCCAGCGTTCCCGTTCCCGGTCCGACGGATTGCGCGCCGGTGCCCGACAGCTGCATCAGACTGAAGAAGGGATTGGCGGGTACAGCGGTGGTTGTGGGAACGGGATTTGAATCGGTGTTGGAGACCGTGACCAGCGCACTGACCGCGGCACGAACCTTGTGCGATGTGGCCAAAGACAGAGCGAAGGCGGCTCCGAGGATGCTGAGCGTCATCAGGGCAATTTCACCAATTCGTTTCATATCACTCTCCGTATGGGTTTGGGTTTTGAGTTTGAAGGGATGGTCGTGGCGGGCAGCGCTCTCTTCCTGGGGCGTGCGAAGGGAGAACGCTGCCGGCATCGCTACGAGATGGGAACCAGGTGGCCGGAGATACTCACGTTGAAGGTAAAGTTGTTGGGAGAGTAGCCGGCAAAGCCGGCAGAGATACTCAACGTGTCGGCGTAGATCTTGACGGGCTGCGCAATGGTGACCTGTCCTTCACCGGGAAGGCTGACGGGACTTGGCGCCGGCTCCAGGACGAAGTCTCCCGAGCCGCCATTGGCCAGCGTGGTGTTCAAGAAGAAGACGGGCTGAACGGGGCCGCTATTCGAATTGGCAACGCCGTCGATGGTAACAAAATCAATCACCAGGCGCTGGCCCGCAGGGATGGTGACAGTCTGAGAGCCAAACCCGAGCTGGAAGGTGGTTTCGAAGGCGGTCTGCGCGTCCATCGATTGGGTGGGGATAGGGTTGGCGGCGGTGTTGCCGACCGTAACCAAGGCGCTGACCGCGGCGCGCACCTTGTGCGAGGTAGCCAGGGTTAAAAGAAAGCTGCATCCGATGATGCTCAGCGTGAGAAGCGCAATTCTACCGATTCGATTCATTGCCACCTCCGTGGGGATTTGAATTATGAGTTGATTGCGACAGTTGCGGCCAGACGACGCCGTGCCGCGGCGCTGCACAGAAAGAGCAGCAATCCGAGCGCCCAGAGCCCGCCCGGCTCAGGGGTGACGGTCGGAGCGTCGGGAGTGGTGATGTCGAGCGCCCAGTTGGTCGTGTCGTTGACGCAAGTGCCGGTGTCGCCGACCAAGTTGCAGGTCTGAAAGGGCAGGGAGCCTCCGGTGAAATCGAAGGATCCGTCGCCCAACTCGCCGTTGTTTTCATCGACGGCAACTGGATAGTAGAGGGCATCGGAGAGATACACCGTGTAGGTTCCGGCAGTCAGGGATTCCGAGAGCGTGATGTCGCCACAGACGGCGCCGCCAATGTCGACCGTACCCGCCGGAGGGCAGCCGGCGCCGTAGCTGCCAAAGATGTCGGATGCGCCGTCGATGTATGTGGCGGTGAGGCCGGTGCCGGAAAAGACGCCGACAAAGGGATCGAATCCACCGGCGGGGATCACCTGGTTTGCCGCGTTGGTGCCTCCGCCAAAGCCCCAGGTCTGCAACTCCAACGTTCCGTTGACGGGCATGGTCACCGTGACGGCGAAGGAATCCTCCGCCGATAACAGGGTTCCGGTGTAGGAACTGGTGTCGGCCCAGGCTGCCTGCGCGGCAAACAATACGGCCACTGCGAAGATACCTATGCGCATAGTTGACTCCTTCGTGATTGAGTTTTCAGGTTTTTTAGATGCTGTGTAAAGGCAACATCGGATCCCATCAATGATGAGTCAGTTCAACAGTTTGAGTAGATTTGTATTTGGATAAATCTAGTCCGTAATGCGAGTATTGCGGTTTGCAGAATGGGAGTCAAGTAAAAATTTATGATTATTTATGAATTCCAATGAACGATGCTAGTGTCCCGAGTCTGAAGGGATTACAGAATTCAGAGGGCCAAGACGCAGATTCTTCGACTCACCACCCCCAAACTGAAATATGTTTGGGGCCCCATTCGCTCAGAATGACAGTTCAAATGATGAGAGAAACATCAGACTCAGGAGACTAGTTCCAGCGGCTCTTGTCGTTGGCGTCGTCGTCGTCGATCTGCCGGCCCTGGCTGTCGAGGCGGACATTGCGTCCGTGGCGGCGCATGTAGACCTCGAATTTGCGCGCGGCGCGGCGGCGCTTCCAGCGATAGTAGCGGTTGCGCAGGCCGTACCATTGCTCGCTCAGGCCGAGCGAGAGGCCCTGACGCGGCGCCAGGCGGAGATAAAGCAGCCCGGCCAGCGCGCCGCCCAACTGGGCAAAGGCAAAGAGGCGCTGGGAGCCGAAGAGCATGGCCACCGAGACGAGCGCGTAGACGACCACCAGGTAGCGGGCCTTGATGCCGATGGGCAGGGGAAAGAGCAGGAACTCGACGTCGCCGTGAATCACGCCGATGGCCGCGAGCAGGCCGAAGATGCCGCCGAAGCAGCCGGTGAGCGGATCGCCCGCCAGCGGATGGCCCAGAGCCTGGCCGCAGACATCAAGCGCCAATGCTGCCGCTGCCGCGCCCAGCACGGAGGCGCAGTAGAGCCCGACGACCCACTCCAAGCGGTGATAGGTCTCCAGAAAGCCCGCGACAAAAAAGAGCGAGAGCAACTCGAAGAGCGTCGGTAGGATTCCCAGATGGATAAAGCTGTAGGTGAAGGGCTGCCAGAGTGCGCCGTGCAGGAATGCGCCGCTGCTGAAGCTGAGTGGATTCCATGCCGCTTTGGCCCAAAGAGGCAGAAGCGTATACGTGAGCAGCAGCAGCGCGAAATAAGCGGCCAGATTGCTGAGCACGAGCTTCCGCGTGGCGCCGCGGAAGTCTGGGAAGGCAAGCGGCATGGAGCGGAATCCAGGCATCGTCACCCTAAGCGTAACCCGAAAGGCGCGCTGGTGTCTTGATGAAAGCAGCGGGAAGGACCGGCCCGAAGCTCTTCCCTTCTCCCGATCCTTCCTATCGGTTCCGGAACGGGACGTTGTAGGGTTTTTTACGAGGGATTGAAGGGGTTTGAAATTGTTGTGAAATCTTCGGTTTGCCCCTTCGGAGATGGTGCGTGCGCGCGGCCCTTGACCTGAGGCCGGTATCTGCCCCAAAATTGCGGAAGTTGAAGCGCGCAATCCTGTCATCCCGCAATACGATTTTATTGAACGAGAGGAGAGTGTCATGCCGAGCTGCCCTGAATGCGAGAATAATCTTGATGTGGAGATAGATGAAGTGGAAGAAGGCGACATCGTCGTCTGTGACGAATGCGGCACGGAGTATGAGATCGTTGGCGTTGAACCGCTGGAACTGGTGCGCATGGACGACGATCTGGACGACGACGACGATCCGATCGACGAGGATGAGGAGGACGCGTGAGGCCTGATCGCACAACCTGGACGGCGGTCGCGGTCTTTGCGCTGCTTGCCGCTGTGATGGCTCCCGTGGGATCGCTGCGCGGGAGTGGCGCTCCCTTTGCCGCCGAGGCGCAGAACCTGGGCCAGCGCGTGGTGATGGGCTTTGTCACGGATGCGGACGGCACTCCGGTGGTGGGTGCCACAGTCTTTCTGCGGGATGTGAAGTCCAAGAATATCCGCAGCTATACCACGGCCGAACGCGGACGCTTCCGCTTTGCCCAGGTGAGTATGTCGCGAGATCAGGAGCTTTGGGCCGAGAAGGACGGCAAAAAGAGCGCCGTGAAGATCGTCAGCACCTGGAACTCGAGCGCCGAATTCGAGACCGAGCTGCGGCTGAAATAGGCGCGGGCGCCAGCCTTGGCCACACCCGCGCCCCGTAGGCAGACAAACGCCTATTTTGGCTTGCCCTTGCTGGAGAGAACGAACTGGTTGCCATCCGGATCCTTGAAGATGGCCGTCGAACCCCACGGTTCGCTCTTTGGCTCCTGGGCAAAGGTTACGCCTCTTTGCCGAAGCGTCTCGGCGGTCGTGAAGACGTCGTCGCACCAGAAGGAGATGGATTGAAATTCACCGATGCGGCGCTCGTGGCCCTCCGGGGTGTAGAGAGCCAATCCGGTCTCCGCGCCGGGAATCGACAGCTCGATCCAGCGTTGTGATGGTGAAGAGCTGGTCGGTGACGACCTTAAAGCCCATGGTTTCGGTGTAGAACTTCAATGCGACGTCCTGGTCGCGCACGGGGATGCCGGTAAACTTGATTCCTCGTACCATCGTTCAACCTCCTGTGGCCGAGCATAGCGCGAATAGATTTTTCTTTTCAATCAGGTAGTCGGTGCTATAGTTATCTCCGGTATAGCGATGCCTGTCTTCGACGATTATGTCATCGACGTTCTGATGCGCGACCTGGTGGGCCACGACCGCAAGCCGGTCAGCTTTCTTGTCTATCTGTGGCTGGCCTCGGAGCAAGCGCGCGGCAAGGCAGAGGTGTGCGTGAGTTATCAGGAGCTGGCCGAGTCAGTGGGAGTCTCGAAGAGCTCCGCGCAGTCCGCAGTGCGCTGGCTTCTGCGCAGAAAACTGATTACAGCCAGCAGGCAGAGCGTGACCGCTACGCCCTGCTACACGGTGCGAAGTCCGTGGCGGGAGGCGGCAGAGCGCTGGCAGGCCGCGGGCATTGATGCAGAAGAAGAAATGATTAAGGTTCCTGAATTGGTGACTGAATGCACCGCTTTTCCGGGAAGCGTTATTCCTGCTTGAGAATCACGTCGCCGTTGATCGTGCTGATCTCCACATGATTCTGACCGCTGCCGATGCGGCCTTCCGCGTAGATGTACTTGCGCGGTGTGCCCTCTGAGGTGTCCCAGTCGGCGCTTTCACGATGAGTGAGGCCCAAGTGGTCGATGATGTCGTAGATCTTGTCAGCGTTCCTGGTGTAGGCCAGCTTGACGCGCATGTCCATCGGGAAGTCTTTGGGCACGATCAGCGTGATTGTGCCGGCATTTGACGTCAGATAAACATCGCGCTGTGCCGACGACGATCCAACCATGTGTGCGGTAATATCCCCGGCCATGGTGGTAGCTTTTAGGGGGCCATTCACAGCTTTGATCTCGATGCTGCCGCCCATCGTGGTTGCGTCGACGGAAGCATCGGCCTGGTCAATGGTGACACTGCCGCCCATGGTCTTGACCTTTGCGAACTCGCTCACGCTCTTCAGATGGATGTCGCCGCCCATGGTGGTGAGCGTGGCTCCATGCGGCGCCTCGGCAACATCGATTCCGCCGCCCATCTTACTGATGCTGAGCGCGCCTGTCTCCGAGCGGAGCTCCGCATCGAAGGGAGCTTGCGACCTGTGGTGCTTGCAGCCGGATACTGCGGTTGAGAGTGCGCCGGTGAGCACGAGCAAAATCACGACAGAAGGCTGGTGGATTGTCATCGCATGGTTCTCCCGAATCACGAATCAAAAACTTAAATAGCAATACGGAAGGGCGATCGAATAAGTTCCATGCAAGCCGGTTCCCGCGCCTCATCCCTCCAGCTTCTTCGTCACCAGCTCATTGAGCAGCGCGGGATTGGCCTGGCCCTTGGTGGCCTTCATCACCTGACCGACAAAAAAGCCGGCCAGCGTCGTCTTGCCCGCGCGATACTGCTCCACCTGTTTGGGATTGGCGGCGATCACCTCGTCAATCAGCCTTTCGATCGCCGAGGCATCGCTGATCTGCTCGGGCTTCTCGCGCTCGTAGACTGCGGCGAAATCTTCACCCTTCTCGAAGCAGAGGTCGAAGAGCTGCTTGAGCTGCTTGGAGCTGATCTTGCTCTCGTCGAGCAGGTCGGCGGCGAGCACGATTCCGGCCATCGAGACCGGCGACTGCGCCTGCTCGAGATCGAGCGCCTTCAGCCGTCCGCCCACCTCGCTGAGCAGCAGATTGGCCACGCGGCGGGGATTGCGGGCGGTCTTGGCGGCGGCCTCGAAGCGGTCGGCGAAGGCGCGCTCGGCGGTCAGCGTTGCCGCGTCCTGCGCGCTCAACTCATAGGCGGCGATCATGCGCGCGCGGCGCGCCTCGGGCAACTCGGGCAGCTCCGCTCTTTTGCGTTCGATAAATTCGCGGGTCAGCACCAGCGGCGGCAGATCCGGCTCGGGGAAGTAGCGGTAGTCGTGCGCCTGCTCCTTGGAGCGCATCGAGTAGGTCCGCCCTTCGGCGGCATTCCACAAGCGGCTCTCCTGGACGATCTGCCCGCCCGCTTCGACCACTTCGATCTGCCGCTCGATCTCATACTCGAGAGCCAGGCGCACAAAGCGGAAGCTGTTGACGTTCTTCACTTCGACCTTCGTTCCGAACTTCTCCTGCCCGCGCGGACGCACGCTGACATTGGCATCGCAACGCAGCGAGCCTTCCTCCATGTTGCAATCGGAGACGCTGCAGTAAAGCAGAATCTCCTTGAGGCGCGTCAGGTATTCGAAGGCCTCGTCGGGTGAGCGCATATCCGGCTCGGAGACGATCTCGGCCAGCGGCGTGCCGCAGCGATTCAGGTCGAGCGAGGTGTATTTGGCGGAATCGATCAGGCCGTCGTGAATGCTCTTGCCCGCGTCCTCTTCCATGTGCAGGCGTGTGATACCGATGCGCTTGATCGTGCCGGTGGCCGTGGGTATATCGATCCATCCATGCTCGGCGATGGGCTTGTCGAATTGCGAGATCTGGTAGCCCTTGGGCAGGTCGGGATAGAAGTAGTTCTTGCGCGCGAAAATGGAGCGCTCGCGTACCTCGCAGTTGATACCGAGCGAGGCCAGTGTGGCGAAGTCGACGGCCTGCGCATTGAGCACCGGCAGCGAGCCGGGCAGCCCCAGACAGACCGGACAGACATTGGAGTTCGGCGCCGAGCCGAAGTGATTGGCACAGCCGCAGAAGGCCTTGGTGACGGTCAACAGTTGCACGTGGACTTCGAGCCCAATCACGGGCTCATACTTGGCAAGCACTTCGGGCGATAGCGTGGCGGCGGTCATCTTGTCTTTGATTTTAACGCGAAGTTCCGCGATAGCTTGCTTATCAGTCCGCAAAGCTAAAAATGTTAGCATCATAGGAGAAAAGACTAACTCACAATGACTGATTCCGTCACGACTCCCCGCGTCCGTTTTGCGCCCTCGCCCACCGGCTTCCTGCACGTTGGCAGCGCGCGCACCTTCCTCTTTAATTGGCTCTATGCCCGCCACAACGGCGGCACAATGGTCCTGCGCCTGGACGACACCGACGTCGAGCGCAACAGCGATGCGAGCGTGCAATCGATTTTTGAGGGCCTCGGCTGGCTGGGCCTCGATTGGGACGAAGAGTACAAGCAATCGGAGCGGCTGGCCCTGCATCGCAAGGCCGCCGAAGAGCTCTTTGCCAAGGGCCTTGCTTATCGCGACTTCACCCCGGCGCACACGGGCGACGACAATCAATCCGGCGCGCAGGGCGCATGGCTCTTCAATCCCGGAATGCGCGAGCTGTCCAAGGAAGAAAGCGACCGGCGCGCCAATGCGGGCGAGACCTTTGCGTTGCGTTATCGCGTCCCGCGCGGCGCGAACCGCACTGTCAGCTTTAGTGACAGCGTGTACGGCGAACAATCGAAGCTTGCCGACGAGGTGGAAGACTTCGCTCTGCTGCGTTCGGCAGGGGTCCTCAACGACAGGTCTTCGTCGTTGGGGTTGTGGGACGGCTTTCCCACTTACCATCTGGCCTCCTGCGCCGACGACGCCGCTCTCGGTATTACGCACATCATCCGCGGCCAGGATCACCTGTCGAACACCTTCAAGCATCTGCTGATTTTTGAAGGCCTGGGCGCAGCGCCGCCCACCTTTGCGCACTTGCCGCTGCTGGTCGCTCCGGACGGCGCGAAGCTCTCCAAGCGCAAACACGGGCCGGTCGTCAGTGTGACCACCTATCGCGATGCGGGCTTTCTGCCGAGCGCCTTCATCAACTTTCTCTGCCTGTTGGGCTGGTCGCCCAAAGACGACCGCGAGTTCATGCCGCTGGACGAGATCCGCGCGGCCTTTACCCTGGAAAACGTCAACCGCTCCAACGCGGTAATTAACTTCACGGAAGTTGACCCCTTCGATTCGAAGGCCGTCTGGCTCAACGCCGAGCATATTCGCTCGCTCAGTATCGAGGAACTCAGCCGCCAGCTTGCGCCCTTCTATGCGCAGGCCGGCTTCGATGCTGCGCCGGAGAAGATTCTCGCCGTCACGCCGCTGATCCGCGAGCGCATCAAGCTGCTGGGCGAAGCCGCCGCGGCCGCCGATTTCTTCTTCTTGAAGGAACTCGCGTCCTACGACCCGGCGGAGTTGATTCCAGCCAAGGGGGGCGATGCGGCGATGGCTCTGCGCGTCCTACAGCACGCGCAGCAGGTGCTGGCCACAACGAACTTCGATCACGACTCGCTCGATCAGTCGCTGCGAAGTGCTGCCGCAGAACTTGGCTTGAAGGCCGGACCGATGTTTCAGCCGATCCGCGTCGCCGTCTGCGGTCGCAAGAACGCGCCGCCGCTCTTTGAAACGCTGGTTGTCCTTGGTCGCGAGCTGTGTCTCGCCCGTATGCGAGAGGCCGAAGAGAGCCTCAAACCGCTCATCGAGCGCACAAGTGGTGGGTCAGTTTGATTGAAGACTCCCTCGGAGGCTAAAGCCCTGGTGATATTGCAGAGTGAATGTACGGGCTAGGGAACCTCTGATTAAGTCATCCAACCGCACTACGCATGCATCCAATGGCATATAGATGGAGAGTGCGATGCGCCAGATAACATTTGCTTGCCAGCCGAGTTTTGAAAAGCATGCGCGGCCCAGCCGCCGGGAGCAGTTT
>Ga0302202_10000170_pt1 | contig 77344 bp, 64 predicted proteins | sample II_Bog_N3_3_FD_194579 | JGI IMG/M metagenome (GOLD analysis project Ga0302202, IMG submission 194579) | Peat permafrost microbial communities from Stordalen Mire near Abisko, Sweden - II_Bog_N3_3 | ecosystem: Environmental > Terrestrial > Soil > Wetlands > Peat | place: Sweden: Abisko... | reverse complement strand
CACTCACACACTCACACTCACATAAGGACGCTCATCTATGAAATACTTTGGATGAAACACGCTGGGGGAATTCATGCGCATTCTATGCAAGGCTGTGCCGTTCGTTCTGCTGACTGCGAGTTATGCTTTTGGGCAGGGGGCAAAGATTGACGCGCCGGCAACTGCGGCGGATGCGAAGCCTGCCGAGGCGACGATCTACACGATCGGACCAGGAGTTATAGCTCCAATATTACTCTCCGCCGTCAATCTATCTTCCATTCCCGACGAGAAATGCAAGAAGAAGATAAGCGGTACAATTCCGATTTCTTTTTATATCGATACTGAAGGCGTTCCGCAAGATATGACTTTATTATTTCCAAAAGACTCCAAGCTGGATGAATTGGCGATCAAGACGGTCGCCGGCGACCGATTCAAACCGGGGACTTATCAAGAACAGCCTGTCCCCGTTGCGGAATCTGTAGTAGTTACTTTCAATGCTTGTAAGGATGAGATCAAGGATGATTCAGGCAAGAGAGCCATTCAGTTAAGGTTGTGTTCACTTCCGGAGCAACAGTTTGCTCAACCGCAAAAATCGCAATTCAATCATTCAGATTTAATGGATACGAGTGCAGTTGAGAATATCGGGCCGGGATACAGCGCGCCGGTTCCAATGAAAATTGTTGCACCGAAGTTCAGCGATGAAGCGCGAACGGCAAAATATCAGGGAATTTGCGTTCTCTCGCTGGTTGTCGACACGGAGGGAATGCCGAGAAATATTCGTGTAAAGCGTGCTCTAGGCATGGGATTAGACGAGAAAGCCATCGAGGCGGTCAAACAATATCGCTTCAAACCTGCGATCAAGGATGGCAAGCCAGTCATGGTAAATGTCACAGTTGAAGTGAATTTCAAACTTTATTAAAAACATTTGCCATAGTGGAAGTCTTACCAATTTCTATTCAAATCCATGCCCTTCACCTTCAATCTGTGACTGAATCCCTGCCTCGCCGGGCACGATAAACTGGCAATTGAGGGCAATCGTTGAGCGGGAACGAGCAAGCGGCGAGCGTTAATCCGGAAGATGACGGCATCTCGCACGCGTGGCGGGCGCTGCGCCATCGCAACTTCCGGCTGTTTTTCGGCGGGCAGACGATCTCGCTGGTGGGCACGTGGATGACGCGCGTGGCCACGGGCTGGCTGGTTTACCGGCTGACCGGCTCGGCGCTGCTGCTGGGCACGGTGAGCTTTGCCGGGCAGATTCCCACCTTTCTGCTGGCACCGCTGGCCGGCGTCTGGGTGGACCGGCTGGATAGGCGGCAGGTGCTGGTTTGGACGCAAACCCTTTCAATGGCGCAGTCGCTGATTCTGGCCGCGCTGACGCTCTCGCATCACATCTCCATTCCCCTGCTGCTCTCGCTGAGCGTGATGCAGGGCTGCGTGAATGCCTTCGATATGCCGGGACGGCAGTCGTTCATGGTGACGATGGTGGACGACAAGCGCGACCTGCAGAATGCCATCGCCATCAACTCGTCGATGGTGAATGTGGCGCGGCTGATTGGCCCCTCACTGGCCGGGATGCTGATTGCGATCTCGAGCGAGGGCTGGTGCTTCCTGATCGACGGCATCAGTTATATCGCTGTGATTATCTCGCTATTGATGATGCGGGTGAGCGCGCCGGAGTTGAAGCGCAAGGCCGCGTCGATGCTGGGCGAACTGCAGGCCGGCTGGACGTATGTCGCGGAGTTTCTGCCGATCCGCACGATCCTGCTGCTCTTTGCGCTGGTGAGCCTGATGGGGATGCCGTACGTGGTGCTGATGCCGATCTTCGCCAAGGATGTGCTGCGCGGCGGCCCGCATACTCTTGGATTTCTGATGGGGTCGATGGGATTGGGCGCGCTGGTTTCGGCGCTGTCGCTGGCGGCGCGCAGGAATGTGCGCGGATTGGTGAGGATGATTCCCGTTGCGGCGGGAGTCTTTGGCGCGGGGCTCGTGGGACTGGGGCTCTCGCACTGGTTTTGGCTTTCGATGGCGATGGTCTTCGTTGCCGGAATGGGCATGATGCAGGGCATGGCGGCCAGCAACACCGTAATTCAGACCATTGTGACCGACGACAAGCGCGGCCGCGTGATGAGTTACTATACGATGGCCTTCATGGGCATGGCGCCCTTCGGCAGCTTGCTGGCCGGAACGATGGCGCACAACTTCGGTGCGCCGCGAACGGTCCTGATGACGGGCTCAGTGGTGCTGGTGGGCGCGGGCTGGTTTATGACACGGCTGCCAGCGCTGCGGCAACAGATTCGGCCGATCTATCAGGAGATGGGGATTATTCCGGCGGAGCGCTTCGAGCCGGTGGAGGAGGGGATGGAGCGATGAGCGAAGAGAAATCAGAGATTGGAACCGTGAGCGGGTCAAATGCAGTTATCTCCGACGAATTGAGAGCAAAGCTTGGGATTCGATTAAAAGACGCGATCAGGGAAGCAGTGGTGAAGCAAATGGAGAAGAGAGCAACTCCAGATCAACAAGAAAAGGCAATTGCTCTCGCTCTTGACCCGCGCCGCACGGCCATCGTGGTCATCGATCTGCAGAAGGGCATTGCGGGCTTGCCGGGAGGCGCGCCGCACACGAAGGCTGAGGTGATCGCCAACTGCGCGCGGCTGCTCACCGCGGCTCGCGCCGCCGGGGCGCAACCGGTGCTGGTTCACGTGGGCGGCTCGCCCAACGGCGCGGACCGCGTGCATACTCCGACCGACCAGCCGATGCGCTCCTTCGGCACGCTGCCGCCGGATTGGAGCGAGTTTATTCCGGAACTCGGCCAACAACCCGGAGATATTGTCGTACTGAAGCGGCAATGGGGCGCATTCTACGGCACCGACCTCGATCTGCAACTGCGCCGTCGCGGACTGACGACGATCATCCTTTGTGGCATCGCGACCGAGTTTGGCGTGGAGAGCACGGCCCGCGACGCCCACGAGCGCGGCTACGAATTGATTTTTGCCGAGGACGCGATGACCGGCCAGAGCGCCGAGAGCCACGCGAACAGCGTCGGGCGCATCTTTCCCCGGCTGGGGCGCGTGTGCTCGACGGAGGAGATTGTGGCCGCGCTCAGCCGATGAACGGCCCACTCTTTTATTGACTGCTACTTGGCAGATGGATCGACCGCTGGGGTGGCATCCACTGGAGGCGGCGCGGGGGCTTGTCTGGCTTTTCCTTTATCGATCTGATCGAGGAGCGACTGATCGGTGGCCTTGGTGATCTGGCTGGCCTTGGCGAATTCAGCCTTGGCCTCATCGCTCTTTCCCATCGACCGGTAAAGCCTTCCCAGCCGCCAATGAACGTTGACGTCGCCTGAGTCGAGGCGCTCGGCCTCCTTCATCTCGCGAAGCCCCTCATCCTGGCGATCCGCGCCCGCATAGAGGATTCCCAGATCCAGATGAGCGAGAGCGATCGAGGGGTCAAGCTTGGTTGCTTTCTCGAGCAAAGGGAGCGCGGCATCGTTGCGGCCCAGTTGCAGATCGATATCCGCCAGATAGGTCATGGCCGACGCATGATCCGGGTTGTTGTCCAGCTCGGTTTGGAGTTCGCGCGCCGCCTCCTCGGTTTGCTTGAGGGTCCACAGGAGATAGCCCAGGCTGAAATGCGCGTCGGGCATCTTGGGATCGACCTTCAACGCCGCGCGAAACTGCTCGATGGCGCCGTTTCTGTCCTTCATCTCGTCCAGCGCTTCGCCGGCCAGCATATCGGCCTCAGCCGACTCCGCATTCAACTGCAGGATCTGGTGATAGACATCCAGAACACATTGATTCTTACCTGACCAGAGACAACAGTGCGCCAGAGTCAGACGCAGGGGAAGATTCTCCGGATCGAGAGCCGTGGCCTTCTGCAGATAAGGCACGGCAAGAGCGTATTCGGCCAGCTTGAAGTGGGCCAAGCCGATCAGGGTCGTCAGTTGCCGGTTGTCGGGCTGGCTCGCCAACAGGGGTTCGAACTCTTGAATGGCCGGCCTGAATTGATTGTTCTTGAAGAGCGCCAGCCCGAGGTTCAAGCGTAAAGCGGGGATGGGCGGGCCCAGTTGCAACGCCTTGCGATAGAGCGGGATGGCAACGGAGTAGTGTTCCTGGCGGGCTTCCAGCACTCCGAGATGCGCGTATGGCTCCGGGCTGGAGGGATGAGTCTTGAGATAAAGCCGCCATACGGCCTCAGCAGCTGCATTGTCGCCCTTTTGTTCGAGGGCCAGCGCCTTCTGCCGCAACGGCTGAGCCGGCGCAGCGGCCTGCGCGTGGGAAAGCGCGGCGGGAATGACCAGCAGCAGCGTCAGTGTCAGGGTGGAAATGCTTCTCATCGCGCGTCTCATTCACAGATTATCTCCATCATAACTGAGGGCGAAGATGGAGTGCGGAAGAAAGAAAAAGGGCGCGGCAGGGATTGCCTGCCGCGCCCCGGTTAAGAGTTGAGGTTAGAAGGTGAACTTGCCGCCGAGCTCAAGGGAGCGAGCATCGTACGTGCCATTGAGGTTGGAGGAAACACCCGCGCCATCCTTGTTGGAGGTGACGTTGACGGAGTTCCACTCGGTGTGGTTGAAGGTGTTGAAGGACTCGAAGCGCAGCTCAAACTTGGCAGAGCCGACGATCGCGAACGACTTGTAGAGAGAGGTGGTGAAGTTGACGCGTCCCGGTTGAACAATCGCGTCCTTGCCAAAGTTGCCGAAGCCGAGATTGGCTCCGCCAGCCCAGACAGGAGTGACGTTGTTGTCGATTCTGGTGGCATCAAACCAATTGTTGATCTTCTTGGCGTAGGTCATCTTGACGCCAGGATTGGTGATATTCGGGTGATTGCTGTATCCGCCGCCGAGGCCAACCGGATCGTAGTCGGTGTTCAAGCCAAGCGTGAGAGGAACGCCAGTCTCATCGACGATGGTACCGGCAATCTCCCATCCGCCGGCGATGGACTTAACCAAACCGGTGCTCTTCTGGAAGATGGGCAGCTTGTAGATGTAGTTGGCGCTGAGAATCTGACGGCGATCGAGCTGGCCCGATCCCTTGTCGTACTTCAGATTCCAGGGGTTGTCGACGTTGGTGCGGTCATAGCTGGTGATGTCGATTTCATGCGAATAGGTGTAATCGACTTCGCCGCTGAGGCCCCAACGGTTCTGGACACGGACTGCTGTCTGGAAGCCGTTGTAGCTGCCGTTGGTGGTGTTCTCATCCTGCTCGATGCCTGCATAGCCAGGATAGGAACGATAGGCGTTCATGCCGCCGTTGTTACTAAAACCAGCCTTGCAGGCAGCGTCGCCAGTATAGTTGTCGCCACCGTCACCGGCAACGCAGCGAGCGTCAACGTAGTTGAATGAACCGGCCTTAGCAATGTTCACCCGACCGATGTTGGTGGGCAGTGCGTTGAGCGCGTTGTTACCGATGTTCTGGTGCCATGCCAGGTTGCCGACATACTGGACAACCCAGATGATGGAGGGCTTGATCTCACGCTGCACGCCGAGGCTGTACATTGCCACGCCGGGAGCCTTGTAAGACTGAGCCAAGCTGCCGGAACCGCCGGCAAAGATCAACGAGGTAGGAGCGATCTGCTGGCCGGTGTTCCAGTTGAATCCAGGCTGGCTGAAGTAGATGCTGCCGACGTTGAGTGAAGGATTGAAGGGGGCGCTGGTGGCTACGTTGAAGATATCGTTGCCCTGGAGGCGCTCGTAGAAGGTTCCAAAGCCGCCGCGAATAACGGTTTTGCCGTTGCCGAAGACATCCTCGGAGAATCCGATGCGGGGCTGGAGGGTGTTGTAGTCGTTGGTGACGACACCGATCGGGGTGTGCTCTTGACCGGCAAGCTGGGTACCATTGATGTAGGAGCTGATGCCGGCATATTCATACAGATGCGGGCTGGTCGGATCGATGGCGCCGCTGGCATCCCAGATGGGAGCATTGACCCTACCGGTCAGATAAGTCGCCTGATTGAAGTTGCCGAGCAGGTTATTGCGCTCCCAAGCATGCGGCAGGGCGTCATAACGGAGGCCGAGCTGCAAGGTCAGGCGGGGGCTAACGTGCCAGTTGTCCTGCGCATAGCCGGAGGTTGTGTTCTCAGCATAGTGACGGATCGGTGCAACCAGATCCTGGCTGTAGGAGTTCGCGAGACCCAGAAGGGTATCCATCAGGGTGTCGTTCGTCTTACTGTTAAAGCCGTAGTTGCCCTGCTCATCGCCGTACAGCATCTGGTTCTTGGTGTAGCGATTGAAGCTGAAGCCGAACTTGAAGGCATGCTGTCCCAGAGTGTAGGAGACATCAACCTTGGGCTCGTAGTCCTGGGCCGCATTGTGATAGGGCTCAGTGGCCGTGTCTTCAGAGATTCCACCGCCGTTGCCATTGGGCAAGCTGCTGTCCCATCCCATGCCAGGCCAGATCTTGCGGGTGATGGCATACGCGGGAACAACCGCCTGCACGGTCCAGGTGGAGGGCAGGAAGGTGTTGGCGCTGGGAGTGATGTTGGCGCCGTTGCCGTCGTAGTTGATGCTGGCTTCCACCAGCAGGTTGGGCGAAACGGTTCCGCTCAGCTTGATGGCCGCGCTGTGCGCCGGAGAGGTCAGCGTACTGGTCAGTGTGTTGTAATTGCAACCGCACCAGCCCAATTCCGGCTGGCCTTCGGCCTGGTTCTGGCCATCGCCGATGTAGTGGCCGAGGATCGCCCACTTGTCGGTGAAGTTGTGATCGATACGGACGATGTCGTCACGATCGGTCAACGGCAGCGGAACGCTGGCAACGTTGTGGTCCGTGGTGAGATTGGTCGGCGCGGGCAGAATGCCTGCGTTGAGGTAAATCACCGCGTTCGGATCAAAGAGCTGGTGAGGGATAACCTGGCTAGCCACGGTCGGATCGCAAACAGCGTTGCCCCAGTGAGCCGGTACGTCAGGAGGTCCCGGTGCATCTGCAATGTTGGCCCATGTCGTCGTTCCATTCCAGCAAGCTCCCGGTCCAGGAAGCGCCGTCAGACGGGGTTGAGCGACTGTGGGAGGAGTAGCCAAACCCGCGGGCGCGCCATTGGTGAGACTGAGTGTATATCCCAGAGCGGCCAAGCCAACGTTCGGAGCTGCTCCGCCAAGGCTACCTGGCGCGCCGGTATAGAACTGCGCAATATTGGTAACGTTCGGAACGATCAGTTGGATAGGCGAAGCAGCGTACTTGGGCGAGACGTAGTTCAGATCCGTTCCAGATACGGGCTTGTCGGCCGGATCCAGTGTGGCGTTGTTGCTGGAGGCGGTGCTCTCCGTCTTGCGCCACTCTTCGTTCCAGAAGAAGAAGGTCTTGTTCTTGTTGCTGTTGTAGACGTGCGGAATGTAGAGCGGGCCGCCGACGTTCCATCCATAGATGTTGTAGTGGATGGTGGCGCGGGCGCCGTCGAGGTACTTTCTGGCGTCGTAGTCAGTGTTGCGATTTTCTTCCCAGAGGGTTCCGTGGAACTTCTTCGTGCCGCTCTTCAGCGAAAGGCTGATGGTGGCGCCGGAGGAGATACCGTAATCGGGAGGATAGTTGGAGGTCAACATCGTGAACTCAGCGATCGCGTCCTGCGAGGGCTGAATCTGCATGCCGCCGCCGCCGCCGCGGTCATCGGACTCGCCGCCGTCGATCAGCCAGATGTTGTGGGTCTCACGCAGACCGTTGATGCTGATGGTGAAGTTGGCGCCGAAGGCCACCGGGGTGTTGTTGTCCGGCAGAGCGGAGCTGACGCCGAGGCCGAGAGCGGCCAGAGCGGCAAAGTTGCGGTTTTCGGTAGCGATTTCGCTGATTTCCTCGGAGGTGATCAGGGTGCTGACCACGTTCGAGTCGGTCTGCACCGTCAGTGCATCGGCCGAGACCGTGACGGTCTGGTCCTGTGCGCCGAGGGTCAACTTGACGTCCGCGCGGACCAGCGAAGAGGTGTTAACCGTGATGCCGTTCTGCACATAGGTCTCGAAGCCCTTGGCAACAACCTTGAGGCTGTAGGTGCCGGGGTTCAAGCCTGCAAAATCAAACAAGCCCGTGCTCGAGCTTGCGTCTGTGCGAGCGTAGCCGGTAGCCGGTTCGGTGAGTGTGACCGAAGCTGCCGGAACAACTGCGCCATTCTGGTCAGTGACGATTCCAGTGACGTCCGAGTTGGCCTGGGCGAACGCGCTAGCGCAAGCCAGGATCAACAGCAACGGCAGCAGAAATACCCAGTATTTCGCTTGTCTCATGTGACCTTCCTTTTCAAGTTTTTTCAGATTGCAATAACGTACATTGCTTGCTTCCCCAACAACCGCAGGTATGAAGCCGGTATGGATACGAACTGAAACAGACAGATTCAAGTCTTTTTCTCTATTCCCCGGAGGCTGCCGGTGATCCGGACCCCCAAAATTGCCCCATTTTTTCTCCGCAGAACGGGAGAGGAAAAACCGCATTTCTCCGCATTTTGGAAGTTTCTTGCTTAGCCGTTTGAGCCTTCAAAATCAAGCGTTCAAGCAGTCCGAGAGAGATCTCCTTTTCTCGAACCGGGGTCATTAGACGCCAATGAATCCTTGCTTGTCAAGCCTGTTTTCTCGATTTTTTTCAAAAAATTTGCATAATATTATTATCTTCATATTTATCAATAAGATAAATACCTTTCCCGTTTGGATTTTGGACGGGATTTACACAGCTAGAAGAGCAGGTTATTGGCCTCGGCGACGGGGTCATCGGTGGAGCGGCGGATAAGGGAATAAACCGTGGTCTGCTCACTCCGATCGCCCTTACCCAGATTTTTGAGCTCTCCCAGAATCTCCAGTTCTACATATTTCTGGGGATCGGGGTTGGTATAGACCTGAGAGAGGCAGCCGCCGTCGGGGAATTCGCCGGGGCCCGGCTCCGGAAGGCAGTCAATGCGCAGGGCGCAATCGGCTCCAATCCAGGCGAGGCTCACTCCATCCGAGCCGATCTTGGCTTGCAGGCTGGGATGGCGGACAAGCGTGAGCAGGCGGTCGTGGATGGCCAATTGGGCCGGATCGTCCGGCAGCAGGCGCAGGTAACCATCGGGAAAGCGCGAAGGCGCGGCCAGGCGCATGGCGACACACTCCGGATCCTTGAGCTGGGCGATCGTCCAGAGGGCGACGCGCAGCGAATCGCCCGTGAGCTTGCGGTATTGGCTATGGATGCGCAGTTGCGGAAGATGAGCGTCCAACTCGATCTGGCGTACTACCTGAATGCCATACCCTGGATCGACGGGCGAGGTGAGGGAGAGGCCGGAGGGAGAGATGGATGCGGTGCAAAGGCCTGCGTCAAAGCCGGCAGGCGGCGGCCAGGGGCGGCCCTGGTGGCGCGGCCACTCGGCTTGCGGAGCGGGCCAGCACTTGTCGCCGCCGAAGTTGCACCACTCCGGGGAGGCGGGATCAGCCAACTGGCCGTCGAGCGAGCGGTTCTCCCAGAAGACGCCCTCGGCATCGCCCGCAAGGCGCAACTGCATGACGCGGCCGATGGCGGGAACGACGACGGCTTCGACCAGGCCGTTCGAGAGCAGGTAGCTATCGGGCCAGCCATGATAGGCGATGGACGTGACCGAGAGGCCGCTTCCCTGCCCTGCGGGCGCAGGCGCGGAGCCAGACTCCAGCGCGGACGGTCTCTCCTCGGCGTTTGCCATTGCTTCCAGTTCCAGAGGTTGCCGGGAGCAGCGCGCAGTGCGTGGATCGCCGCTCCCTCATTGGTTGATGCAAGGGCCTCAGGCGGCTTCCTTGGCGGTTTCGACCTCGCGCTCGATCAGATGGTTGTACCAGGTGAACTTGAGAATCAGCGAGGTGCCGAGAACGATGGCCAGCGCCACGGCCAGATGGCCGAACTGCTTGAGGACGACGTAGAGCGGCAGCGCCACCAGCGTCACCTGCCAGAGGATGCCCACCGCAATGTTGAACATATCGAGCCAGAAGTCCCGGTTGCGCTTGAATTCTGGATCGGTGGCGAGCACCTTGTTGAGGATCGGTCCCCAGAAGCCCCACGGGCGCACCCGGCGATAGAAGCCGACCAGCACCTCGTCGGATTCCGGCTTGGTGGCCAGCGTGCCGATGAAGCAGCCGAGCAGCGAGACGATGAGCACCAGCGGAAAGACGATGGCCACATTCTGGCTGATCGAGTAGGTATTCAGCAGATGTTGCAGATAGGGCACGCGGTCGACGATCGAGGGCATGGCCAACGCGCTGGCGATGCCGGTGATCATCCCCCAGAAGTAGCCGAAGCCGTTGAAGCGCCACCAGTACCACTTGAGGATGTTGGCCGCCGCGTAGCCGCCCCACAGGCCGGAGACGATCCAGACGACGACGGAGTTGACCGAGTTCACATTCCAGCCGATCAGCACGCCGATCACGATCACCGTGAAGGAGGCGAGGTAGCTCAAGCGGACGTAGGTCTTGGGCGCGGCGTTGGGGTTGATGTAGCGCTTGTAGATGTCGTTGACGAAATACGGCGGCGCGGCGTTGACCGTACCCGCGAAGTTGGACATGAAGGCGGCCAGCAGGCCGGCGATCAGAAAGCCCAATAGCCCTGCGGGAACGAACTTGCCCAGCGCCATCGGCAGCACCATCTCGAAGTCCAGCTTCTGCATGGCGCCGATGTCTTTGCCGAAGCTCGTGGCGGCGAGAACCGTCAGCCCGATCACCATGAAGTAGCGGGGGAAGGTGAGCACCACGTTGACCCAGCCGCTGAGCATCGAGGCCTCGCGGGGATTTTTAGCCGAGAGCACGATCTGCATATCGTAGTTGGGCGCGGGGCCGGCGGCCGAGATCAGCACGCCCTTGAAGAGCAGCATCATGATGAGAAAGCCGAACAGGCCATAGCCGTCCTGATGGATCTGGGCGCTGGCCGCCGGCAATTGATGGGACCAGTCGAGCCCCAGATTCCAACCGAAGAAGACATTGTCCCAGCCGGCCGGCGTGACCGCCCTGAGCGCATCGGGCGCCACCTTCATCATGGCGATGATGCCCACCGCGATGGAGGCGATGGCCAGGATGCAGAATTGCACGACGGCGGTGAAGACGACGCTCACCATGCCGCCGCGGATCACGTAGATCGAGGTCAGCGCGATCAGGATCAGCGCGTATTCATTGGGCGTCAGATGCCAGGGCAGAAACTCGGAGGCGAATTTGCCGATGCCTTTGAAGCCGTAGGTGAAGAAGCCGATGATGCTCACAAAGGCGTAGAGCACCACCACCATGTGCGACAACTGCGCGCCGCGCCCGGTGCCGAAGCGCGTCTTCATCCACTCGGCGCCGGTCATCACATTGGAGCGGCGCAGCCAGCTCGATAGATAGACCATCTGAAAGATCTGGTTGAAGGTGGGCCAGAGCCAGGGAATCCAAATGCTCTTCAGGCCGTAGACGTACATCCAGGAGACCAGCAGCATGGTGCCGCTGATGTCGAACATCCCCGAGGCGTTCGAGACGCCGAGGATGTACCAGGGCATGGTGTTGCCGCCGAGAAAGTAATTCTGGATGCTGCTGGAGGCGCGCCGCGAGACCCAGTATCCGAACAGAACCATACCCAGCAGGTAGGCCGCAATAATGACAATGTCGATCACGTGTAGATGCAGCAATTCGACTCCTTCATGCCCTCGGGCATTCGTTTTCCGCTCTCCGCCCGGGAATGGGGAGGGCAATGAATCGCCGGATTGCCGGTTGCCCGCCTCGCAACCATTGCCACACCAGCCATCAAGCAGTGTAGCGGCGCGCGCTTATTGGATGCAAATCGGAGGACAGGGGTCAGAGATCAGAGATCAGGGGTCAGGGAACAGAGAGTGAGAAGCGCTGCCGTCATTCATCTCCTACCGCTTGTCTGCCTCCCGCGCCATCGTTTGATGCGCGCGAGCGCCGCGGGCTATACTGGGGCCTGTTAAAAGCATTTTCGCTTCACTTGTTGAGATCGCAAGTGCAACCAAGGTGGCTTTTTCTTGAGGAAAAAGCCACTTTGCCGCATGGATTCTGTAAACACCAGAAGCGAAAATACTGCGAGCCGCCACAAATCAGCCAGTCAGCGGGGCAATTCAGCGGTAGATCCGCGCGCGGAGCGGGAGTTTGAGCCGCAGACCACAGGATTCTTTTTTGAAAGGGAGCAACAAGATGAAATACGGAACCTTCGACGACCAGAAGCGCGAGTATGTGATTACGCAGCCGGATACGCCGCTGCCGTGGATCAATTACCTGGGCTGCCAGGCATACTTCGGCATCATCTCCAACACCGCCGGCGGCTACTCGTTCTATCGCGACGCCCGCCTGCGCCGCCTCACCCGCTACCGCTACAACAACGCGCCCTTTGACTTCGGCGGCCGCTACATCTATCTGCGCGACGACGCCTCGAAGGAATTCTGGTCGCCCTCCTGGCAGCCGACGCGCCGGGCCATCACGAATTACTCCTGCCGCCACGGCATGGGCTACACCACCATCGGCTCGGAGTATGCGGGCATCGAGGCGCATACGCGCTACTTTGTGCCGCTGGACGAGAACCTGGAGATATGGCAACTCACCGTCACCAACAAGAGAGCCACCAAGGCCACGATCTCGGCCTTCTCGTCGATTGAGTTTTGCCTGTGGGATGCGCAGGACGACTCGACCAACTTCCAGCGCAACTTCTCCATCGGCCAGGTCGAGGTCGAGGACAGCGTGATCTATCACAAGACCGAGTATCGCGAGCGCCGCGATCACTATGCCTACTTCGCCTGCTCAGAGAAGCTGGCCGGCTTCGATACCCAGCGCGATGTCTTCCTGGGCCACTATCGCGGCTGGGATCAGCCGGCGGCCGTCGAGGCCGGGCAACTGACCAACTCGATTGCGCACGGCTGGGCGCCGATCGGCGCGCATCAGGTGAAGCTGGAGCTGGAACCGGGCGAGACCAGGCAGATCGTCTTCCTGCTCGGCTACCAGGAGAATCCCGTCGCCGAGAAGTTCGATCCGCCGGGATCGCAGATCATCAACAAGAAGCGGGCCAAGGCGACGATTGCAAAATATCTGGACGGCAAGAACGCCGATGCGGCCTTCGAGCGGCTGCGCCTGTACTGGGAGAGCCTGCTGGGCATCTTCCAGGTCAAGACGCCCGATGAACACACCAACCGCATGGTCAATATCTGGAATGCCTATCAGTGCATGGCGACCTTCAACATGAGCCGCTCGGCATCGTTCTATGAGTCGGGCATCGGGCGCGGCCTGGGCTTCCGCGATTCCAATCAGGATCTGCTCGGTTTTGTGCACATGGCCCCGGAGCGCGCCCGCGAGCGCATCCTCGATCTGGCCGCGACGCAACTGCCCTCGGGCGGCGCCTATCACCAGTATCAGCCGCTGACCAAGCGGGGCAACAACGACGTGGGCTCGGGCTTCAACGACGATCCGCACTGGCTGATCATCGGCGTCTCGGCCTACGTCAAGGAGACCGGCGACTGGAGCATTCTGGATGCGCCCGTTCAATACGACAACGAGCCGGGCTCGGAACAGCCGCTCTACGAGCACCTGCAGCGCAGCTTCAACTACACGCTCTCGCGCCTGGGACCGCACGGGCTGCCGCTGATTGGCCGCGCCGACTGGAACGATTGCCTGAACCTGAACTGCTTCTCCGACACGCCGGGGCAGAGCTTCCAGACCACCACCAACAAGGACGGCAAGGTGGCCGAGTCGGTCTTCATCGCCGGACTCTTTGTCCACGCCGGACAGGAGCTGGCGGCGATTGCCACGCGGCGCGGCCTGAAGGACGAGGCGGCAAAATATCTCGCAGAAGTCGCCAAGATGGATCAGGTGGTGCGCAAGCACGGCTGGGACGGCGAGTGGTTCCTGAGAGCCTATGACGACTTCGGGGCCAAGATCGGCTCCAAGGAGTGCGAGGAGGGCAAGATCTTCATCGAGTCGAATGGCTACTGCGTGCTGGCCGGCATCGGACTCGAGGACGGTTTGGCCGCCAAGGCCCTCGACTCGGTGGGCAAGCATCTGGCCACCAAGCATGGCATCGTGCTGCAGCAGCCGGCTTACTCCAAGTATTATCTGAACCTCGGCGAGATCTCCTCTTATCCGCCGGGATACAAGGAGAATGCGGGCATCTTCTGCCATAACAATCCCTGGGTGATCATTGCCGAGGCTCGGTTGGGTCATGGCGATCTGGCGCACGATTACTACAGCCGCATCAACCCATCGGCGCGCGAGAGCATCGGCGACCTGCATCGCTGCGAGCCTTATGTCTACGCGCAGATGATTGCGGGCAAGGATGCGCCCACCTTCGGCGAAGCCAAGAACTCCTGGCTGACCGGCACGGCGGCGTGGAATTACTACGCCATCGTGCAGTGGATTCTGGGCATCCGCACCACGCTCGACGGGCTGGAGATCAATCCCATCGTTCCTGCAAGCTGGCCGGGCTTCACGGCGACGCGCCAGTATCGCGGAGTGACGTACAAGATCACGATCGAGCGCCAGGGCAAGGGTAACTCGATTGCGCTCACGGTGGATGGCAAGCCAGTCGAGGGAAAAGTTGTAACTCCTCCCACGGACGGGAGAAAGGAAGTTACTGTCAAGGGAATCCTGACGTAACTGCCAATTGAATCATTGCAAGATCACCGTGCCCCATTCTTTCCGCATTCTTTCGTGGATAGGATGGGGCACAGTGTTATATAACTCATAGGATGGATCAGTTACTCGCGAAGTTATAGCAAAACCACGATAGGTGTACCCAGAGCTACAGCATTTATTTTGCGCCTTTTGCGGCACGACTCCCACCCCATGGACGAAGACCTGTCGAGGGGAACCCCGATGAAGCCGCGCGCTTTTAAAACATCGTCTATTTCAGGAGTTTCCTAGAGCGTCGGACGCGGCCTGCGCGGCGGGCTGGATGAGCGCTGATGGAGAGCCGGGGGTATCGAAGCCGGGCTGCGCTCGGGAGCCGACGACACGATCTCCAGCTCCGATCCGTCCACCTCCACGGCCACGCTCTGCATGATCATGTCCATGGTCAGCACCACGCGCAGGCTGTTCTTCTTGCGCAGCACAACGCCTTCCATGCCGGCCAAGGCGCCTGAGCGAATCCGCGCCCTCTGCCCGACAGTCAGCAACGGATGCGGCTCGGCACGGCGCAGATGGAGCCCCGCGCGGAGGGCCTCAATCTCCGCCTCCGGCAGCGCCGCGGGCTTGCCGCCGGTGCCCTCGACCATCTTCAAAACGCCCGGCACCTCGAGCACGCGCACCCGCTCGCGCCGCAGGATGCGGACAAAGACGTAGCCGGGAAAGACCGGCAGATCGACCGTCACACGAGAGCCGTCGCGCCACTTGCGCTGCACATGATAGAGGGGAAGAAAATGCTCGACCGCTCGCTGACACAGATACTCGCCCACGCGCTTCTCATGGCGGGGCATGGTGTAGGCGGCAAACCACTGCGGCGCCAACTCTACTGCGTTTTGCGCGGCATCGTTCTTGGCAAGTGCCGACAACGCTTCCTCCAGCTCCTGTGGAATGAGCCGTACTATTCAGCGTCGCGCTGCGGAGCATGACAACAGGGCCCGCATCTACCTTAGCATGGCGGCGCTATCCCGGATACGCCCCCGTAATATAGCCCTCGAGCGCCTGAATGTGCTGCGCCTGGCCGGTGATCACCCACTTGACCAGATCGCCGATGGAGACCACGCCCACCAGTTTGTCCCCCTCCAGGACCGGCAGATGGCGGAAGTGGTGCTGGGTCATGATGTTCATGCACTCATCCACGGTCTGCCGCGGGGTGACGAAGATGACCGGGCTGGTCATGATCTGGCTGACATGACTCTCGCGGGCGGAGTGGCCCTTCAAGACTCCTTTGCGGGCGTAGTCGCGCTCGGAGAGGATGCCGACGACGCGACCGCCGGCGAGCACCAGCAGTGCGCCGATGTTGTGCCGGGCCATCAGCTCCAGCGCCTCATAGACCGTCTGCTCGGGAGCGATTGTGAGGACCCCGTCTGCCGCTTTACTTTGCAAAAGCGATCCAATCGTATCGGTAATGTTCACTGCAACCTCCTGGTCAACAGGCGCTTCGGCACTGGGGCGTGCCCGCCCACCGGGCGCTGGCCGACGCCGCTGTGGGTGTAGTCAATATAGTGCATCCATGGTGCGCAAGAACAGAAGAAAGAGCGGATTGCAGGGCTGCATCGGCGGCTTGTGAGCGGAATTGCGGCAGCTGTGGAAAAATAAGCGTAGCAGGAAAAGTCTTCAAATCGTGCGATAGGGCTTTCCACGTTGGAGAAAACTCATCATTTGTTGCCCAACTTGGTCTGTTTACCAAAGTTTTATCCTGGAACTATAAAGAATTGCCAATCGTACCGATAAACTAGATGTGATGAGAGCGCGAGCCATCAACACGATCAGGCGCAAGGCGGCGGAGTGGCTGCGGCAGGGCGTCTCGCCCGAGCGGCTGGCGCTGACTCTGGCGCTGGGCATCGCCATCGGCTGCATTCCAATGATCGGCGTCACCTCGGCTCTATGCATGATCGCCGCGCTTACGTTGCGGCTGAACTTCCCCGTCATCCAGGCGGCCAACTGGGCCGCGATGCCGCTGCAACTGGTTCTGCTGGTACCTTTTGTCCGGCTGGGCGGGCACCTGTTCGGCCTCGGCTCCGGCCACACGATCCAGGCCGGAGCGCTGCTGCACTCTTCGCCCCTGAGCCTCATTACTCTGCTTGGCGGATTGGCCGGAGAGGCCGTGCTGGCCTGGCTGCTGATCGCCATTCCGGCGGTCATTCTGTTGACGGCGATGCTCACCTTGCTGCTGCGCCGGGTTCCTGCCCTGGCTGCGGCCGAGGCCGGCGACTGAGAAGCAGGGATCGGGAAACAGGGATCAGGGATCAGAAAAACAAAAAGACGCCAGTCCAGCAGAGTTCTACTGAGGGACTTTTACTTCCCCGCGTAAGGATCGGCAACCGGCTTCTCGCTCTCCAGCCAGGCCGTATAGATCATGTCGCGCAACATGCTGGCTCCGGCCCCCAGCCGCTCGGCGGTAAAGGCGCGCGCGTCGGCCGAGCCCGCGCCGGTAAAACCTCCAGCCTTCTCCAGTTGATAGACCCTCTCGACATACGATTTCGACTGGCGCAGGTAGGCCACGTAGGCCTCGAAGAGGTCGCCTGTGATGGGCTTGGGCGGCGTCATCTTTGCCCTCACCTCGGGCTCGCGCAGGTTGGCGTCCACAAACGGCCCCTCAAACCGCCAGTGAATCCCACGCTCGCGCCGGTAGCCGTGCGGATTCTCTCCCACCCAGCCGTCGTATTGGATCGATGTGTGCAGCGGCTGCGAGCCGTCGCCGACATAATGGCCGAGCCAGCCCGCGTAAAACAAGATCGCCTGCTCCACCGGGCGGGTGTTCTCCTGGCGGGCGGCCAGCTTGCGGTACTCGCGCATCGCCGCCTTCAGCCGCTCCCAGACCTCGGTCGCCTCCCAGGGCTGGAGGCCGATCTTCTCCGGCCGCTCGCCCGCCGCAAAGACGCGCGCTTCGAAGACCAGCCGCCGGCGGGGCAGCGGCCCCAGCGCGTCGGCACTCTCCAGATTGATAAAGTGCTCGGGCGCCTGCGCCGCCTCCAGCTCCGGCTCGGCCGGCGAACGCCAGCGGTCAGGCTCCGGGCCCAGGTACTCGATCTCGGCGATGGCCTCAGGCGAACGCAGAAAAGCGGGCACGTCCGCGGGCAGGGATGTGACCGCCAGTCGGTTGATCAGCCGATGGCCGCTGTTGCCCCAGGCGCGGGCCGCGGGCGGCTGTGCCAGCAGGCAAAGCAATCCGGCTGCGATTGTCAGAATGAGTCGAGAGTTCCGATGAAGATTCTGCATGGAGCCAGTATAGGCCCGCCGCCGATGAGCGCAGCTTGAAATGCCCGTGAAGAGATGGGTGGGATTCCGACCTCAGTTCTCATCCGTGAAGATTTCCTCGATCGTGCTTTCAAAGAGGCGCGCCAGTTTGAAGGCCAGCGGAAGACTGGGATCGTACTTGCCCGTCTCGATCGCGTTCACCGACTGGCGCGAAACCTCCAGCCGCGCGGCCAGATCGGCCTGCGACCAGTCACGCTCGGCACGCAATACCTTCAGCCGGTTTTTCATCTGTACCGCCAGCGGTAGACCAGTAATGAGACGGCCGCGACACAAAGGAAGAGAAACTGAACGGACGAGATATCCATGCGTGAGACGGTTGGATCGTACTTCTCGAGCATGCCCCAGAAGGTAGTCACGGATAGCGTCACGCCGATGCCCCACAGCATGGACTGGACGGTCAGCCAGTGTTGAAACTCATCTTTCTCCTCGGCAAGATACAGGCCATAAACAAGGATGTAGGCGAAACAGGGCAGCGTCGCGATGAAAGCGCAAAGGTAAGCGAAGAGGCCAGTGGGGTGAAGGTGATGGTAGTGGAATCCCCAAATACCCAGGATTGCATCCAGTACAAACAACGGTATGACAATGAAGAGGACACGGTCCTCAGCGCGGTTTCTGGCAGGACTGCTGATGCGGCTTTCCATGATTGGTCTCCTTTACTGTAAGACAACTTCACTTTACATAAAGACGCAAATCATGTCAAGTGTCATTGACATATTTTTTCTTTCAGGAAAATTCTTGTGCGGAGACTCCCTCGGAACGATCCCTGCTTGCCTGCTCAGGCCTTGGAGATGTGGGCCCGCAAGGCTGCGGCGTAGTGCTCCGGCAAATGCTTCTTGTTCATCTCGCGGTCGCAGACCACGTGGACGGTTTCGCCCTCAGCCAGCAGGAGCTTCCGCTCATCATCCTTCTGGGGTTTGCGCCATATCTTGTATGCGAATTTCAGAACAGGCCCGCGCAGCAGGGCTGGACTGCTCTCGATCTGGATCTGGTCGTCGTAGCGAGCCGAGGCGCGATAGCGGCAGGTGGCCTCGATGACGGGCAGGATGCAGCCGTGCTCCTGTTCCAACTGGCGATAGGAAAAGCCCAGCGCGCGCAGCAGCTCCACGCGACCGACCTCGAACCAGACCAGGTAGTTGGCATAGTAGACAACGCCCATCTGGTCGGTTTCGGCATAGCGGACGCGAACTTCGGTGGTAACGGACATGAAAGAGTCTCCAAAGCCGAATGAATTACCGTCCATTTTTCCACGTGGAACGCGAAGTTTTCCACTTATCTGCGGGTTTCTTCGGGTTTTGTGGCTCCAAGTGCGTCGAATCCGGACGAAAATTGCTCCGGATTCTAAAACTTCGCCTTCGCCGCCCTCAGTTGCCGATCACCGCGTGCAGGTGTTGCAGCGCATAAACGGTCGTCTGGTGGCGCTGCATCGCGCTGATCCCCTCCACGGCGGCCTGCGCGGCGGCGATGGTGGTGATCGTGGGAATGCGCGCCAGCACGGCAGCTCGCCGGATCGCCTTCTCGTCAAAGAAGGTATCCTGTCCGCGCGGCGTGTTGACGATCAGTTGTATGCGCTCGCCCTTGATCAGGTCCACGATATTCGGCCGCCCTTCCTTCACCTTGAAGACGCGCTCGACCGTCAGACCGGCCTTTTCCAGCACATTGGCCGTGCCCTCGGTGGCGACGATCTTGAAGCCCAGATCCACGTAGCGCCGCGCCAGATCGAAGGCCGCCTCCTTGTCGTGATCGTTCACGCTGAAGAAGACCGTGCCGCTGGTGGGCAGTAGTTGGCCGGCAGAGAGTTGCGCCTTGGCGAAGGCCTCGCCAAAGGTTGCGGCCACGCCCATCACCTCGCCGGTCGAGCGCATCTCCGGACCGAGAACCGTATCGACGCCCGAGAATTTGTTCCAGGGAAAGACCGGCGACTTCACATAAGAATGCGTTCCGGTTTCGAGATCCTTTCCTGTGGCGAGCTGCGCGGGCAATAACTCGCTCAGCTTTCTTCCCGTCATCAATCGCGAAGCGATCTTGGCCAGCGGAATACCCGTCGCCTTCGAGACATAGGGCACGGTGCGCGAGGCGCGCGGATTCACTTCGATCACATACACATGATCCTCGCCCTCGGCGTCGCGCTGAATGGCAAATTGCAGATTGACCAGGCCGACGACCTTGAGCGCCAGCGCCAGCTTGCGCGTGTACGTGCGCAGCGTCTCCAGAGTGCTTTCGCGAATGCTCACCGCGGGCAGCACGCAGGATGAATCGCCGGAGTGAATCCCCGCCTCTTCGATGTGCTGCATGATGCCGGCAATGATCACATCCTCGGAATCGCACAGCGCGTCCACGTCCACTTCCACGGCATTCTCCAGGAAGTGATCCACCAGCACCGGTCGCTCCTGCGAGTATTCAACCGCTGCGCGCATATAGCGCGTCACTTCGTCGCCGTCGTAACAGATCACCATCGCGCGGCCGCCCAGCACATAACTCGGCCGCACCAGCACCGGATAGCCGATGCGCTCGCCTACGGCCAGAGCCTCTTCGACGCTGGTGGCCGTGCCACCGGCGGGCTGCGGAATTTGTAACTCATCAAGTAACTTGCCAAAGCGCTTGCGATCCTCGGCCAGGTCAATTGACTCGGGCGATGTGCCGATAATCGGAACGCCCGCCGCGCGCAACCGCTGCGCCAGATTCAGCGGCGTCTGCCCGCCAAACTGCACAATCATGCCGATCTCCGCGCCCGCCTGCGCCTCGTGGTTATAAATGGCCAGCACATCCTCAAGCACCAGCGGCTCAAAGTAGAGCCGGTCGCTGGTGTCGTAGTCGGTCGAGACGGTCTCCGGATTGCAGTTCACCATGATCGTCTCAAAGCCGTCCTCGCGCAGCGCAAAGGCCGCATGGCAACAGCAGTAATCGAACTCGATGCCCTGACCGATGCGATTCGGACCGCTGCCAAGAATAATGACTTTCTTTGTCTTTGTCGCCGGTGACTCATCCTCTTCGTCATAAGTCGAATATAAGTAGGGAGTCATGGATTCGAACTCTGCCGCGCAGGTATCCACTAACTTGAAGACCGGCCTGATGCCCTTGCTCTCGCGCAGCTCGCGCACCTGCTGCGTGCCCGCGTGGCCTTCCAGCTTCCACTCCGTCGCAATGCGCTCGTCGCTCAAGCCCAGGCGCTTCAGTTGCCGCAACTGATCCGTGCCGATCGTCTCCGGCGTGGTCTCGCTGATTGCCATCTGCGCCAGCACCACCTCGCGCAACTGATGCAGGAACCACGGGTCCATCGTGGTCAGCCGCGCCACTTCGCGCACGCTCATGCCGCGCTCGAAGGCGTAACGGATGTACCCCAGACGCTCGGGCCGCGGAGTGACCAGCATCTGCGTCAGCCGCCGCGGCTCCAGTATCTCCGCGCCGGTCTTCTTGCCGGTTTCAAGCGCGCGCCACGCCTTCATCAGCGATTCCTTGAAGGTGCGCCCGATGCACATCACCTCGCCGACGGACTTCATCTGCGGACCAAGCGTCTCATCCGAGCCGGGAAACTTCTCAAACTGCCATTTGGGAATCTTGGTTACTACATAATCAATGGTCGGTTCAAAGCAGGCCGGAGTCTTGCGCGTAATATCGTTGGGAATCTCGTCGAGCGTGTAACCCACGGCTAACTTCGCGGCTATCTTTGCAATCGGAAATCCAGTAGCTTTCGAGGCCAAGGCCGACGAGCGCGAGACGCGCGGATTCATCTCGATCACCGTCATGCGGCCATCGACGGGATTCACCGCAAACTGCACATTCGATCCGCCGGTCTCGACGCCGATCTCGCGCATGACCGCGATAGCGGCGTCGCGCATCTTCTGATACTCGCGGTCGGTCAGCGTCTGCGCCGGAGCCACGGTGATCGAATCGCCGGTATGCACGCCCATCGGATCGAAGTTTTCAATCGAACAAATAATAATGACGTTGTCGGCCAGGTCGCGCATGACCTCTAACTCATACTCTTTCCAGCCGAGCACGCTCTCTTCGATCAAACACTCATGCACCGGCGATAAGTCCAGCCCGCGCGCCAGAATCTCCATCAGCTCTTCGCGGTTATAGGCGATGCCTCCGCCCGTGCCGCCCAGCGTAAAGCTGGGACGGATCAGCACCGGGAAGCCTAACTTCGAAGCAAACTCCAGGCCGTCGCGCAGATTGTTTACCAGCGCGGATTTCGAAACATCGAGGCCTATGCGCAGCATCGCATCCTTGAAGAGCAGACGATCCTCGGCCTTCTTGATTGCTTCGAGTTTCGCGCCGATCAACTCGACGTTGTACTTGTCGAGGATGCCCGCATCGGCCAGATCGACAGCCAGATTCAGCGCCGTCTGTCCGCCGACGGTGGGCAGCAGTGCAAATTTGCCGGAGCCAGGGCCGAGCATCTCGGCCTCGATGCGGATGATCTCTTCGACATACTCGCGCGTCAGCGGCTCGATGTAGGTACGGTCGGCGAGGTCGGGATCGGTCATGATGGTGGCCGGGTTGGAGTTGACCAACACCACCTCATAACCCTCCTGCTTGAGAGCCTTGCAGGCCTGCGTGCCGGAGTAATCGAACTCCGCCGATTGGCCAATCACAATCGGCCCCGAGCCGATCACCAAAATCTTCTGAATGTCATTTCTGCGTGGCATTGTCTTCTAGTCCTTATTCAAAGCTCTTGATTCGGGGAATGAAGGGTACGGGCTTTAGCCCGTACATCAGAGTCAGTAAAGCCGGTGGGCTTTAGCCCCCGAGGGAATTCACTGCTGGGGAAACCAATGAACTCATATGGATGATCATCAGAAACCAATCGGGCCCCAATAGGGTTGGAGCGAATGTATTCCAGATGCCTCTTCCAATCCTCTTCATCCCGGATGCGATGATCGGTAAAGCCCGGCTGCCAAATCTCTCCATTCCATTCGAGTTCTCGTTTTGCTCGAAATGAAAAGCCACCCTTGATGAGCTGCATTGATTTTTCGACCGATTCTACTGGTGTGATGAGCAAATGCAAGTGGTCTGGCATGATGACATAGGCATGGAGTTTGTAGCCTGTTCCGTCATAGTGTTTCAATGTATCAAGCATTAGCCGCGACCAGCGGTCAACCTGAAAAAGAGACTTGCGCCCAATCGTCTGTGTCGAGACGAAGTAGGCGTATTCATTGCTCCGAGTTGTCTCTCGCATGGGACGCATTTGATTCCCTCGGGGGCTAAAGCCCCGCTTGTTCATGCCACTTTGATGTACGGGCTAAAGCCCGTACCCTTCACCTGTAACCTTTACTCTTCCCTCAGGGGCTAAAGCCCAGCTTCTATTAGCATTCTTACGGCACCACTCCAGTCGTGCCCTATCAAAACTCTTGTCCCAAAAAACAACGGAGCCTAAGCCCCGCTGAAGTGGCAAAACCAGACATCGAAAGTAACTCTCGACGCCTCATCCCTTCCACTCCTCCATCATCCGCCGGAAGTCGCGGAAGAGATAATTCGAGTCATGCGGACCGGGCGCGGCTTCGGGGTGGTACTGCACGCTGAAGAGCGGCAGCGTGCGGTGGCGCAGGCCTTCGAGGGTCTGGTCGTTCAGGTCCACGTGGGTCAGTTCGACTTCGTTCGCGTTGATTGAATCCGGATCGACGGCGAAGTTATGGTTGTGCGCCGTGATCTCCACCTTGCCGGTGATTTTGTTTTGCACCGGATGATTGCCGCCGTGATGGCCGAATTTGAGCTTGTAAGTCTTGCCGCCGAGTGCGATGCCGGTGAGTTGATGGCCCAGGCAAATTCCAAAAACCGGCACGCGGCCCAGAAATTTGCGGATGGCGCGCACGGCATAATCGACCGGCTCGGGGTCGCCGGGGCCGTTCGACAGAAATACGCCGTCGGGCTTCAGCGCGAAGACATCCTCGGCGCTCGTCTCAGCCGGAACAACCGTGATGCGGCAGCCCTCGCGCACCAGCATGCGCAGAATGTTCAGCTTGATGCCGAAGTCGTAAGCGACGACGTGGAGGGGCTTTCGCTCTTCGTCCTTTTGGTTGAATCCAACCGCCAACAAAGAATCGCCAGTCTGGTTGCGGCTGTCCGTCTCGTCAAAAGTGTAGACCGACTTGGTGGATACCACGCGCGCCAGATCCGTTCCGTCCATCTTGCGAATCGAGCGCGCCTTGGCCACCAGCTTGTCGGTGTCCGTCTCAATGGTCGAAATCACGCCGCGCATCACGCCGTGCGTGCGCAGATGGCGCACCAGCGCGCGGGTGTCGATCTCGGCCAGCACGGGAACCGAATAGCGCTCCATGTACTCGTCGGTCACCTGTTCCGAGCGCCAGTTGGAGCCGATAGGCGAGAACTCGCGCACGATCAGACCCTCGATATAGGGCCGGGCCGACTCATTGTCCGCCTGATTGGTTCCGTAGTTGCCGATCTGTGGGTTGGTGAGAACGACGATTTGACCGGCGTAGGAGGGATCGGTGGCGATCTCCTGGTAACCGGTAAGGGAAGTGTTAAAAACGACCTCACCCTGGCATTCGCCTGGGTGGCCGTAGCCGAGGCCGCGGAAGATACGCCCGTCTTCGAGCGCGAGAATCGATTGCATTGCCTCTCCGAGGAGTGGATTCTATTGATTTTACCAGTTTGAGCAGGATCGTGCCGGTGGATTTCCGGGTCGTAACTTCCGCGCCGCTACCGCACCGCGCCCGCATCGCGCGCCGGCCACAGCACAAAGACCGCCTTGCCGTAGATCAGCGAGCGCTCCACGGGGCCGAACTTGCGGCTATCCCACGAGATACAGCGATGGTCGCCCATCATGAAGTAATTGTCCGCTGGGATGATCGTCTCGGCCATCGACTCGTTGTCGCGGTACTCCTCCGGCACGTACGGCTCGCTGACCCGCTTGCCATTCACCCAGACCGTGCCCTGATCGATGCGCAGCCGGTCGCCGGGCAGCGCGATCACGCGCTTGATGTAGCTCTTCTCCGGATCGCGCGGATAGCGGAAGACGACCACATCCCCGCGCTCGATTGCCGTGAAGCGGTAGACGAACTTGTTGATGAAGAGGCGGTCGGAGTCCTCCAGCCGGGGCAGCATGCTGGTGCCCTCGACGCGCACCGGCTGATAGAGAAAGGTGATGATGAAGATCGATGCGGCAACGGCCACTACCAGATCACGCGCCCACAGGCCCAGGCCGCTGGATTTGGGCGGCATAGGCGATGGCGCGGGCGATAAGTCGTCGGCCGGCGTCTGCGGCTCGGCGCTCTCTTCGTTCAAGGGGAAGTCGGGGGAATTCGGCTCCATTGGCTCCTGCTCGTTTCGATTCAATGGTCTACAGCAATCTGTGCGCGGAAACCGGACCATCGTCATTGCAGTCCGCCTGTTGTGAGTGTAATCGGTCGCCCCTTGCCGGGCCAGTAATCAGGGAATGCCTAGAGGGCGGCTCGCAGATCAAACTTCTGGGCGATGGGTTCGACGATCTGGACCACGCCGTGGCCGGGATTGATCTGCTGGCGAAGACGAATCAGACCATAGGCCTTCAGCTTGTTCACATCGCGGGTCACCGAACCGCGATTGCGACCGAGTTCCTCGGCGAGGGCGGAGATGCTGAGACGCTTCTTGCGGGCCGTCTGGCACAAACGGACGCGCTGCGCCGTCAGGCATTCCAGCATATCCAGCGGATCGGCGAAGGTGATAATCTTCTCCGGCTCCAGCCGCTCCCCGCTCTGCCGTCTCTTGGCGCGGTCCAGTGAACGGCGCACATGACCTTCAAATCCGTCCGCAAATACCATAGTCCTCATCGCTTCTCCTCATAACTTCTTCTCAACGCCTCGGCTTCCCGGTAAAAGCCTTTCGCCAGGGCTGGATAACCTTGAAACTCGACACGACTCACCTGACCCATGAAATGACGCTCATGAAAACCATGCGAGTTATCGTAGCCGAGCACGCGGCCATTATCGATTCCGCTCAAATGGGGCAGGAGAAAGGCAAGGTTGTATTGCGCCACCTTACCCTCCGCATCGACCCAGACCTCTTCGCGCAGAATGCCTACGCCGCCCGCACAGCGAAACCGAGCCTCGTCATCGGTATCCTTGAGCAGGCTGCCCCGTTTGGCCATAGGAAGATTCTTGCACAGATGATGCGTGTGACGCAATACCTGATAGGCGCTTCCACTGCCTTCCGGCTCCATCGTCTTTGTTCTCTCGCACCCGGACTTTCCCGTCCCAATCCCGCCGCGTTACTCTTAAAGCCAGCGTGATCCCTGAAGAGCCTCAATCCGAAACGCCGCTTGCTTCGCCCTTGGACAAGCCTTCCGCCGAGCTGACGCCGTTCATGCGCCAGTGGACGGCGGCCAAGCGCGAGAATCCCGACGCGCTGCTGTTTTTTCGCATGGGCGACTTCTACGAGCTCTTCTATGACGACGCGGTCACGGTCAGCCGCGAGCTGCAACTGACGCTGACGGCGCGCGACCGCGAGCGCTCGCAGCCCATGTGCGGCGTCCCCTATCACGCGGTCGAGAGCTATCTGATGCGCCTGCTGCGCAAGGGCTACCGCATCGCCCTCTGCGATCAGATGGAAGACCCCAAGCTGACCAAGAAGATCGTCCGCCGCGAGGTGACCCGCGTGCTCTCGCCGGGTACCGCGCTGGACACGGCCCTGGGCCAGGAGCAGAACAATTTTCTGGCGGCGTACTTTGAGGCGGGCGGGATCGACAAGCCGATACCCTCAGGGACTAAAGCCCCTGCAACCGGCCAGCTCTGCGCCGTAGCCCTGCTTGACCTCTCCACCGGCGAATTCCGCACCGCAGAGTTCACTGGCCCCACAGCTCGCCAGCAGGCGGTGGACGAGATCTTCAAAGCCGGCTCCTCCGAGGTGCTCGTGCCCGCGAGCGCCGCGCTGCCCGCGCAGCTTGAACGCATTCCGGCGCGCACGCGCGTCGAGGACTGGGTCTGGACGCGCGACTTTGCCGTGCCGCTGGTCGAGCGCCAGTTGAATGTGCGCACACTGGAAGGCTTCGGCCTCGATGCGCATCCCGCTGCCGCCATCGCCGCCGGCGCCGTGCTGCACTATGTGCGCACCACGCAGAAGAACGAGGCGCTGCACGTCGATGGCTTGAAGTTCGAGGAGCACTCGACGGCGCTCGAACTCGATCAGGTCACGGTGCGCAATCTCGAATTGGTGGAACCTCTCTTCGCCGGCCAGGACGCGCGCGCCACGCTCTTCTACACACTCGACGCCTGCCTGACGCCGATGGGCAAACGGTTGTTGCGCGCGACGATTCTGCGCCCGCTGGTCGATGCCGCGGCCCTCGAGGCGCGCTACGAGGCCGTCGCCGAGGCGCACGGCGACCTGGTCAAGCGCGAGGAGATTCGCCGCGCATTCTCCGGGCTTCTGGATTTGGAGCGCCTGCTCGGGCGGCTCTCGCTTGACTCCGCCGGTCCGCGCGATCTGCGCGCGCTGGCCGCGACGGCCAGCCGATTGCCGGGCGTAAAGCGAGCGCTAAGCGCGATGCAGTCGGCGCGCTGGCGCACGCTCGCCGAGCAACTCGACACGCTCGATGAGCTGACTGCGCGGCTGCTCTCTTCGCTCGTTGAAGAGCCTCCGCTCACCCTCGCCGATGGCGGGGCGATCGCCTCTGGAGTGGACGCGGAGTTGGATGAGCTGAAGACCATCTCCACCACCGGCCGCCGGCAGATTGCAGCCATCGAGGAGCGCGAGCGTGTGCGCACTGGCATAACTTCGCTGAAGGTTCGGTATAACTCGGTCTTCGGTTATTACATTGAAATTACCAAGGCGAACATGGCTCATGCGCCCGCCGATTACGAGCGCAAACAGACGCTCGTGAATGCCGAGCGCTTCACCACGCCCGAGCTGAAAGAGTATGAGCGCAAGATTCTCTCCGCGCACGAGCGCTCCATTGAAATTGAAAAGCGCATCTTCGCCGAACTGCGCCAAGCGGTCCTCGCCTCCGCCGGGCGCATCAAGCGCGCATCGGCGATCATCGCCGAGGCCGACCTGCTCAGTTGCTTTGCTCACCTGGCCGCCGCGCGCCGCTACGTGCGGCCGGTCATCGCAGACGAAGCCGTGATCGAGGCCGCCGCCGCGCGCCATCCGGTCATCGAGCAGTGGATGGAGGAGACGCGCGAGGGACGCTTCATTGCGAACGACCTCTTTCTCAACGCCTCCGCCGATGGGCCCAGCCTACTGCTGATTACCGGCCCCAATATGGGCGGCAAAAGCACTTATCTGCGCCAGGCCGCGATGCTGGTCTTGCTCGCGCAGATGGGCAGCTTTGTGCCCGCCGACAGTTTGCGCTTCGGCCTCGTCGACCGCATCTACACGCGCATTGGAGCCAGCGATAACGTGGCGCGCGGACGATCCACATTCATGGTTGAGATGACCGAGACGGCGACGATCCTCAATACCGCGACCCATCGCTCGCTGATCCTGCTCGACGAGATGGGCCGCGGCACGGCCACCTTCGACGGCCTCTCGCTGGCCTGGGCGACGGTCGAGTATCTGCACGCCGAGACGCAGGCGCGCACGCTCTTCGCCACGCACTATCACGAACTGACCATGCTCGCCGAAAAGCTCCCGCGCGTGCGCAATCTGCGCGTCGGCGTGAAGGAATCGCCCAGCGGAATTGTATTCTTGCATAACATTGAACCCGGCGCGGCCAGCAAGAGTTATGGCATTGAAGTGGCGCGCCTGGCCGGGCTGCCAGTGGCGGTCATCGAGCGCGCACGTCACGTCCTGCGCCAGCACGAGAAGCAGGAGCGCCAGAGCGTGCAAGTGGAAACGCAGGCTGAGCCGGTGCAGTTGACCATCTTCACGCCGCTCTCGCAGCGTATAGTGGACCGCATAGAAGCAACGGACGTGAATGCGCTGACGCCGTTGCAGGCGCTGAATCTGCTGGAAGAGTTACAAAGCGAGTTAAAGGAAAAAGGATGAAGACGAATCTGCGTAAAGCCGCGGGGGGCCTGCTCGTCGTCGGCCTGGAAGGCGTGGAGCTGACCTCGCTCGAACGCGCATGGCTTCGGCTGGTGCGCCCCGCGGGCGTGATCCTCTTCCGCCGCAACATCACTCATGTCCAACAGACACGCGCGCTGCTCGATGAGGCGACGGCTCTCTGCGCGCCGCACAGCTTTCGCTGCGTCGATGTTGAAGGCGGAACCGTCGACCGCCTGCGCGATGCGCTCGCGCCCGTGCCCTCTGCGCAGGCTGTAGCGGATGCGGCGCGGCGCATGGGCAGCGGCGCGTTGATCCGCGAACAGGGCGAGCTCGTCGCGCGCGGCGCGAAGGCCTTCGGCTTCAACACCACATTGGCGCCGGTCCTCGATCTCGCGCTGCCGGAGTCTGCTGCCGTGATGGGCACGCGCGTCGCCGGAGAGACGCACCATCAAGTCGTCGATTACGCGCGCAACTTTCTCGCCGGTCTGGCCTCGCAAAATGTGATCGGTTGCGGCAAGCACTTCCCCGGCCTCGGCGGCGGCTCTCTGGATTCGCACGTCGAGACGCCGATGATCCGCCGTCGCGGCGCGGCGGAGTGGCGAAAGCACCTGGCGCCCTATTGGGAACTGCGTCATGAGCTGCCGATGGTGATGGTCAACCACGCGGCCTATCCCGACACTCCCGGCAAGGACAGGCCCGCGAGCGCATCGCCCTACTGGATTACAACCGTGCTGCGCAAGCGCATCGGTTATCGCGGCCTCATCTTCTCCGACGATCTGGAGATGGGCGGCATTCTCAAATTCATGCCCATCGAAGAGGCGGCGGTTGCGGCCATTCGCGCGGGGATGGATCTGCTGGAGATCTGCCACTCGCCGGAGATGATTCTGCGCGCCTATGAGGCGTTGATTGCGCAAGCCGAGCGTTCGCCGGCGTTTTCCCGGCTACTCGTTCAGCGCGCGCAGCAGACGGCGCGGCGCAGCGCGGAGCTGTTTGCCGGCGGCGCAACGCCAGCGCTCACCGCCAAGCAATTCGACGCGCTGCGCAAACGGATTCTGCAGTTTCGCGAAAAAATCGACAAAGCCATGGAGGCGCAAATCGCATGAGCGCGAAGGCAATGACCGTCGCCGGCATCATGAGCGGCACCTCCGCCGATGGCATCGACGTTGCCATCGTACGCATTGCGCCCGGCAGGCTGCGGCCCAGCGTTCAACTGATCGTCCATGAGGGCTTCGCCTTTCCCGCCGCATTGCGACGCGCGATTCTCTCGGCAATGAATGCCGAATCAATCTCGACGGCCGAACTGGCGCGGCTCAACTGGCGGCTGGGCCTGGCTTACGCGGAAGCGGTCAGCGCAACGCTCGCCAAACACAATGTCAAGCTCGATCTGATCGGCTGCCACGGACAGACGCTCTATCATCAGCCGCGCGCGGCAAGCTACGCGGGCCGCGGCTTTGCCTGCACCTGGCAACTCGGCGAGGCCGCGGTGATTGCCGCGCATCTTGAAGTTCCAGTCGTTTCCAACTTCCGCCCCGCCGATATGCTCGCCGGAGGCCAGGGCGCGCCGCTCGTTCCCCTGCTCGACTATGCGCTCTTCGCCGACGCCAGGCGCGGGCGCGTGCTGCAGAACATCGGCGGCATCGCCAACCTGACGGCCATTCCCGCCGCAGCCACAGCCGATAAAGTCATCGCCTTCGACTCGGGTCCCGGCAACATGGTCATCGATTGGCTGGCGCACGAGTTATTCCAGAAGAAATTCGATCGCAACGGCAATCTTGCGGCTGAGGGCGCGGTGATTGCGCCGGTGCTGCAGAAGGCCTTGCGCAATCCCTACTTCAGGCTGAAGCCGCCGCGCACGGCAGGCCGTGAGCAATTCGGACGCGAGTATGCGGCGGAGTTTTTGGTCGAGTGCGGGAGGCACAGCAAGCGGCCCGAAGACGCGTTGACGACAGCCACCGCGCTGACTGCCGAGACGATTGCGCTGAGTTATCAATCTTTTGTCCGGCGCGCGATGAAGGGCGCAGCAGTGGACTACATCGTCTCCGGCGGCGGCGCGCGCAACGCAACGCTGATGGCGATGCTCGCACGGAGGCTCGCGCCGCTGGGCTGCGAGCTGGCATCGAGCGAGCACTTCGGTCTGCCCGCCGAGGCCAAAGAGGCCGCGGCTTTTGCGCTGCTCGCCTGGCAGACCTGGCATCGTCTGCCGGGCAATCTGCCCAAGGCGACTGGCGCGGCGCGACCGGCGATTCTTGGCCAGGTGACCTATGCGTAAGCTGATTGCGCTCGTCGCACTGCTCGCGCTCACCGGCTGCCGCAGCGCATCGCGCGATCCGCGGACGGTTGTCTTCCTGATCGAGAGCAGCCCGGCCAGCCTTGATCCGCGCATCGGCAGCGATGCCCAATCGGAGCACATCGACGAGCTGCTCTTCGACGGACTGGTCGCTCGCGATGCGAGCTATCACTTCATTCCCGCGCTGGCCGCGAGCTGGGAGCAGTCTGATCCGCTCTCCCTCGTCTTCCATCTGCGCTCAGGCATTCGCTTCCACGATGGCCGTCCACTGAGCGCCCGCGACGTTGCGTGGACCGTCAACTCGATCCGTACCGGCGCTGTCTTTTCGCCCAAGGCCGCCGCCTATGCCGCGGTCGATTCGGTGGAAGCGCGGGATGCGCTCACCGTCGTCTTTCATCTCAAGCGCGCGGATAATTTTCTGCTCACCAATCTCTCCACCGGTGCCTTCGGTGTCGTTCCCGAGGGCAGCGGGCGCGAGTTCTGGCGGCATCCTGTCGGCACCGGGCCCTTTCGCTTCGTCAGCCAGCAGATCGATCAGAATGTCGTGATCGAGCGCAATCCCTTCAGTTGGTCTGGAGAGCCGAAGATCGAGCGCGTGCGCTTCCGCGTGGTGCCGGACGCCATCACCGCCTCGCTTGAATTGGAGAAAGGCTCGGCCGACGTGGCCGTCAATGCGCTGCCGATGGATGCGCTCACGGTGCTCGCCGCGCGGCCCAATCTCGCCATTGAAGACGTGCCGGGAACGCAGGTGCAGTACCTTGGCTTCAATCTGCGCGATCCGCTGCTCTCGGACGCGCGCGTCCGTCAGGCGATCGCCTGTGCGATCGACCGCAACGAGATCATCCGCTCACTGCTCGGCGGCCACGCCCACCCCGCCGAGAGTTTGCTGCCCGCCAATCACTGGGCCTACACGGGCGACGTCGCGCATTACGATTACGATCCCGAGCGCGCCCGCCAGTTGCTGGACGAGGCCGGCCGCAAACCGGGCCCCGGAGGCCTGCGCTTCCACCTGACGATGAAGACCTCGACCGACGAGGGAACGCGCCTGCTCGCCGCCGTCCTGCAGCGCCAGATGGCCGCCGTCGGCATCGCCCTCGATCTGCGCAGCTACGAGTTCGCCACCTTCTACGCCGACGTCACGCGCGGCGCATTTCAGATCTACTCGCTCAAGTGGCTGGGCGGCAACGAGCAGCCGGAGATCTTCAACTACGTCTTCTCGACGGCCAGCTTCTCGCCGCATGGGGCCAATCGCGGCCACTACTCGAATCCTGAGCTCGACAAGCTGCTGGACGATGCGGCCCAGAGTCCCGATTTTGCCCGCCGCCGCTCGGATTACCTCCAGGCGCAGCAGACGCTTGCGCGCGATCTGCCCGCCTTCAATCTCTGGTTTCTGGATACGATCGTCGTTCACAACCGGCGGCTCACGCACGTCGAGCCCACGCCCTCGGGCAGCTTCGCCTTTCTGGAGACCGCCGAGCTGAAGGCGCAATGAGCGATACAGTTGCGCGGAGAATCCTCTGTGCTATCTATCGAATAACACTCCAAGAATCCCACCCTTCAACCTTTTGCCGCCGTGGCTCGTCTACACCAATAGTTCGCTTTGTTCCCATCCCGGCCGACGCAACTCAAGGCCGGAGGAGAGTTCACCGGTATGATGATTCGTTTTCCCCTTTCGCTTGCCTCGGCTGCCATGCTCTTCGCGTTGCTCTCAGGCGTGGCGCAGGCCCAGTCGCCGGCCCAGCCCCCCAAGCCCTTCCAGGGCGTGATCACGGCCATCAGCGGTTCGACGCTCACCGTAAAGGCCGATGCGGGCGCAGTCTATGCGGTCCAGGTGCCGGCGGATGCGGTTCTGCTGCGCATCGCCCCCGGGGCAAAGGATTTGAGCGCCGCGGAGAAGATCGCCTTCACCGGTCTGGCCGTGGGCGACCGCGCGCTGGTCAGGCCCGATCCCGATGCGGCAGGCCCGGCGATCACTGCGTTGCGCGTCGTCGCCATCAAGCAATCGGATCTGGCGCAGAAGCAGCAGAAGGAGCGCGCGGAGTGGCAGGGCGGGCTGGTGAAGAGCGTCGATGCATCGAGCGGCACGATCCTGCTGAGCACCGGCGCGGGCGCGATGGCCAAGACGATCGCCGTGCATACCGGCAAGGCGACCGTCCTCAAGCGTTATGCGCCGGCTTCGGTCAGCATCGATGCTGCGACTGTGGCCCCGATCGATGCCATTCAACCGGGCGATCAGTTGCAGGTGCGCGGCCAAAAGAACGCCGACAATACCGAGATTGCCGCCGTCGAGGTTTACTCCGGCGCCTTCCGCAACATCTCCGGCCCGATCACCGCGATCGATGCGGCGGGCGCGACATTTGTTGTCAAGGATCTGGCGACTAAAAAGTCCGTCACCATCCACGTAACCGCCGAGGCGCAGATGCGGCGGCTGCCGGATCGCATGGCGCAGATGCTGGCCATGCGCCTCAAGGGCGGCGCTGCCATGATGGGCGGCGCAGCCACCGGCGGGCAAGGCCCGTGGGGCGGCGGCGCTCCGCCCAGCTCTGCCCCCGGCGGTCAGCGCGGCGGCTCAGGGGTTGGCGGTCCCGGCGCAGGTGGCGGTCAATGGCCTGCTGCGGGCGGCGGCCCGCCTGACCTGCAACAAATGCTCAATCGCGCGCCGGTCATTCAGCTCACCGATCTCGTGAAGGGCGAGGTGGTGATGCTGGTGGCTACCGGCAACGCAACTGAGGTGAGCGCCATCAAACTACTGGCGGGCGTCGAGCCGCTGCTGGAATCTCCCGCCGCCAGCCGGGACCTGCTGGCCAACTGGAGCATGAACTCGGGCTCGGGCGCGGCGGAAGCAGCCGCTCAGTAATCGACCATCGACAATCACAGCGAATAAGCGAGGGACTCGTGTACTCAAAAATGCGTTGCCTGACTTCTATTTTGATAGCCTTGACTTTGAGTTCGGGCGCGCGGGCTCTTGCTCAGTCGCAGACGCCTGCCGCGCCTGGACAAACTGTGGCTCAACCGCTGGCCACTCCGGCCGCCGCGCCCGCGGCTGAGACCGTTGCGACAACCGCGACGGCTCCGGCTGCCACGGCCTCCCTGCGTGGACACGTCCTCGATCCCATGGGCGCCTTGGTTGCCGGCGCGCAGATTGCAATCACGAACAGCGATGGCGTCACCGTGGCCACGGTGGTCTCGGATGCGAGCGGCGCATTTCATGCAAGCGGCCTGCCTCCGGGAATCTACCTTGTGCTGGCCACCTACTCCGGCTTTGCGCCCTTTGCCTCGCAGCCCATGACGCTCGCCCCCGGTCAGGCGATGAACATGCGGATTACCATGGCGATGGCCGTCGAGCAGCAGAGCATTCAGGTCACCGACGACACCATGGCTGTCAGCGTCGAGGCCGGAGAAAACGCCAGCTCCCTGGTTCTCAAGGACAAGGATCTCGACGCGCTCTCGGACGATCCCGACGAGCTGTCGAACGAGCTGACGGCGCTGGCCGGACCCTCGGCCGGACCCAACGGCCCGCAGATTTACATCGACGGCTTCAGCGGCGGACAGCTTCCGCCCAAGTCGGCCATCCGCGAGATTCGCATCAATCAGAACCCCTTCTCCGCCGAGTTCGACCACATCGGCTTTGGCCGCATCGAGATTCTCACCAAGCCCGGAACCGACAAGCTGCGCGGCCAGTTCTTCCTGCAAGGCAACGACAGCGCGCTCAACACCGGCAACCCCTATTCGACCGTGAACAACGGCGTGATTCCGCCCTATTACAGCTATCAGTTCAACGGCACGGTCAGCGGGTCGATCTCGAAGACCGCCTCCTTCTTTGTCAGCGCCGAGCAGCGCAACACGGAAAACATCGATGCCTGGTTGATTCCCAACGCAGTCCTCGACGACCCCTCCAGTGCGCCTGCCGGTTGCACGGGGCCGGGTCCGTATTACTCCTGCTTGAATTTCGGCGTCAACCTTCTCAATCGCCGCATTCGCGACAACGCCTCGGTGCGCTTCGATCTGCAACTGGGCGCGAAGAATACCTTCACCGCGCGCTACGGCTTCTGGGCCGAATCCGAGCACGGCGATCTCAGCTCGGGCTCGCTCATCAATCCTTACTCCACGGAAAACCCTTCCACCCATGAGGCGAATACCGATCACACCGTGCAGTTGAGCGACGCCTTCATCGTCAACGATCACATCGTCACCGAGAGCCGCTTCCAGTACGAGCGCCAGAATGAGAACAACTACCCCGATTCGACAGCGCTTACCATCAGCGTGCAGGGCGAATTCACCGGCGGCGGCTACTTCGGTCAGCAGAACAACGATCACACCACGCGCCTGGAATTCCAGAACATGACCACCATGAGCCACGGCGCGCACGCCATCAAATTCGGCACGCGCCTGCGCGACTCGCGCGACGCCAACAAGACCAATGCGGAGTTCAAAGGCGCCTTCACCTTCGCCTCGCCCACGAGCTATCAGAACATGGCGAACGGGCTGAATAGCGGTCAGAGCTTCAGCACTCTGGTCACTCTGGGCAATGGTCCCATCACTCTCAGCTACGCCACCGGCCAGCAGTCCGTCCTCGCCAATGTCTTCGATATGGCCTGGTATCTGCAGGACGATTGGAAGTTCAAGCCCCGGCTCACCCTCTCCGGAGGCATGCGCTGGGAATCGCAGAATCACGTTGCCGATCACAACGACTGGGCCCCACGCGCTGCTCTGGCCTATGCGCTGGACGGCAACGGCAAGGACAAGAAAGCCAAGACCGTGCTGCGCCTCGGCTACGGCTTCTTCTACGACCGGCTCAGCAGCGGCACATTGCTCGGCATCTACCGCTCCCAGGTGCAACAGCAGATCGTGCTCAACAATCCCACCGGCTGCACGGCCACCGGCGGCGCAAACCCAACCTCGCTGGACAACATCGATTTCAGCACCTGCACAACGACCGGAGCCTCCACCGCCTCAACGCCGGTCAAGTACGAGATCGATCCCCACTACCACTCGCCCTACAACGAGCAGGGCAGCGTGAGCCTGGAGCGCCAGTTGACTCCCAGCGCCAGCGCCACGCTCACCTATATGCACACCTACGGCGTGCATCAAATCACCTCGATCAACGCCCATCAGGCGACCGATGGAAATCCGGCGGACAACCTCGGCGGATATCTCTACGAGACCTTCCCCGAGGCCGTCTTCAAGGAAAATCAGCTCATCGCCAGCCTGCGCGGCAACATTGCCAAGAACTTCAACCTGATGGGCTTTTACACATTCTCGTACGCCAACGGCAACAACAACGGCAGCGCCGTCGACGCCTACAATCTGGACAAGAACTACGGGCGCTCGGGCTTCGTCACGCGCAACAATCTCTTCCTGATGGGCAACTACACCGCCCACTGGAATATTCACCTCAACCCCTTCCTTGTCGCCCAATCCGGACGCCCGTGGAACATCACGCTGCCCAACGACCCGCTGAACCAGTTCGGCAATCAGCGGCCTTCTTATGCGGCCGATCCCTCGGCCTGCACGGCCTCCGGCGACGTGACGACCAGCTTCGGTTGCCTCGATACAACGCCGGCCTGGGGCGATGCGCTCGTCCCCGTCAACCTGGGCAACGGCCCGGCTGCGGTCGCCGTCAATCTGCGCATCAGCAAAGCCTTCGGCTTCGGCCCCAAGGTCGGCTCCGCAACACCGCAGCAGCCGGGTGGGCCTCCGAATGGTCCCCCTCCCGGTGGACCGCCTCCGGGCGGCGGTGGCGGGCGCGGTGGTGGTGGCGGCTTTGGCGGTGGACCCGGCGGTGGTCCCATGGGCCTGGGCGGCGGCGCCAACTCAACAGGCCGCAGGTATTCGCTCACCTTCAGCGCGCAGGCCTTGAACCTCTTCAACGACATCGATCGCGGGCAGCCGAATGGCACCATCCTTCCGAGCCAAGATCCGGTCACGCATCTTTACGGCCCCGGCGGCCAGTTCGGGCAATCCACCACACTGGCCGGCGGCATCTTCTCTCAAGGCTCGGCGGCGCGGCGCATCTTCCTGCAAGCGGTCTTCGCCTTCTGAGTCTTTCGTCGCTTGAATTCCTCGTCCATAAAGTTTGGGTGCCCCATCCTTGAATCGCTCTTTGATTCAAGGGTGGGAACCACGAACCTCAACCAGCCGTTTTTCTTCCGCGCTTTTGCGCAAGATTATCCCCTCCTCCCGCATACTACCCAGGAGAAAGGATAGGCGATGCAACCGAACCCCAGGCAACAAATGCCAGCGCGCAACCCCTATTCCCTGTCCCCTATTCCCTGTTTTTCGCCGCACCCCCACCCCCCCCACCCTGTGTAAAACCGCTTTTTGGCTCCTCCGCATCGTGTAACATGAACGATTTCAACAGTATGCATTTTAAGACTGTTAACCAACTAGTAACATCAAACCCTCGATTTTGCCCGTTTTTTGGCAAAAAAACAGCCCGTTTGAGCCAAAAAGCAGCCCTTTTGGCCCTTCGATCATGCCGCTCAGCGGCTGGGAACCACGAACCCTGGCTCTCCCAGCAACAGTTTTTTGTCGTTTATCGTCCCGCCGATACCGTTGCCGTATGCCGATCGCCGGGAGCAAAGGCGTCGGTCAGCGAGATCACCTTCATCTGCGCCTTGAGTGAATCGAGCGTCGCCGCGCCGGTTACCGTGATCTCCCGCGTCTCGCCCGGCAGCAGATCGAAGTAGTTGTCGGAGAGCGGCACATCCAGATCGCCGAAGGAGAGATAGACATCCCGCGCCAGAACGGATGAGCCGATGCGAATCTTGTAGTTGCCCCTTGCGCCCACGGCTTCGACATTCAACTGCGCCGGCTTCAGTTCGACGGCCTTGGTCGGCGCCAGGTAAACCAGGTTGCGCGAGATCGCCGCGCCGCCCGCCGTCAACTCCGCCACCACAAAGACGCGCGCGGTATCGGCAGCGCCTGCGTCGGTGAGTTTTTTGAGCGGCCAGTCCAGATAGACTTTGCTGGCCAAGGGAGCCACTTCGACCGGCTTTGTCTCTTCCAGCAGCACCTTGCCGTCGAAGTTCATCAGACGCACGCGCAGTTGGGCCGCCTCGGGCTTGAGTTTGTCGCTGACAATGTAGACCTTCAGCGCGCCCTCCTCGACGTGCGGCGAGACGAGCACCGGCGCATAGAAGCGGCGCGCGTAGTATTGCAGCGCCTTCCAGCGCCCGTAGTAGTCTATCGACGACCACGAGGCCACCGGCCAGCAGTCGTTCAACTGCCAGAAGATGGAGCCCATCGTCTCCGGACGCGACCGCCGGAAGTGCTCCGCGCCGATCTTGATTCCCTCGGCCTGCAAGACCTGGCTGACGTAAAGAAAGCTCGCGAAGTCCTTGGGCTCCGAGTAATCCTTCAGCAGATAGTTGTGAATAATGTCATTGCCTTCGTTGTTTTTCTGATGTGCCAGCATCACCTGCGTGAAGATGTTGGCGCGATCCTCGGGCGCGGTGAAGGCCTCGATCGTCTTCATCTCGGGAAAGGACTGGAAGCCGTACTCGGTGACAAAGCGCGCGTGATGCGTTTCATAAGTCGAGAAAGGAACGCGCCCATGCCAGACATCCCAGACGTGCGCGTCGCCCGATTGATAGTGCTCGCTGAGCGGCTCGTAATCGGCGCTGGGCGAACTGGGCCAGTAAGGCCTCTCCGGATCGAGGCGGGCGACGACACGGGGCAGAATGCCGCTGAACTCGGTCAGGTAATCCTGCCACATGAAGCGCCGCACCTCGGCCGGCAACTGCGGGCGTCCGGCCCAATCGAAGGCGCTCTCGGTCTCGTTGTTGCCGCACCAGATCACGATGCTGGGATGATTGCGCAGCCGACGCACCTGGTCCTCGGCCTCGGCCTCGATGTTGAGCTTGAAGGCGTAGGTGCCCGGCTGCCAGTCGTTGCCGAACATGAAGTCCTCCCAGACCATGATGCCCAGTTCGTCGCAGAGCTCGTAGAACTCGTCCGACTCGTAGTAGCCTCCGCCCCAGTGGCGGATCATGTTCATGTTGGCGTCGCGCGCCGACTCCAAAATTCGCCGGTAGTTGGCGGTGGTGACGCGATTCGGAAAGCTGTCGAAGGGAATCACATCCGCGCCCTTGGCGAAGACGGGGATGCCGTTGACCACAAACTCAAAGCTGCGGCCCCATTGGTCCGGCTCGCGATGAAGCACGACAGTGCGCAGGCCGGTCTTGGTCGTGCGTGCATCGAAGACCTGCTCAACCGTGCCCACCGATGCGCTGAACTGATAGACCGGCTGTTCGCCGTAGCCCGCCGGATACCAGAGTTTTGGATTGCGAATCTCGATGGGCAGATCGATGACATTATGACCAATATGAATATCGACGTGTGTGCCTGTTGCCACCTGCTTGCCGTTCTCCAAGTAACTGACTATCACACTGGCTGGACCGCCGCTGCTATTGGCCGCCTCGATCTCGACTTCGGCATCCAGATGTGCGACGTCCTTCGTCACATCGCGCTGGCGAATGTGAAAGTCCGTGATGCGTGCTTGATCCCACGCTTCGAGCCGCACCGGCTTCCAGATGCCGCTCGTGACAAAGCGCGGACCCCAATCCCAGCCGTACTCGTAGGCGGGCTTGCGAATGTAAGTCTTCTCTTCGGTCTTGGAATTCAGCCGGAAGTAGTCGGTGGATGCAGCCTGGGCGGCGGCCTTGATCGGCGAGGGAAAGACGACGAGCAACTGATTCCTGCCCGCGTGCAGATGGCTCTTCACATCCACGCGCCACGAGCGAAAGCTGTTGTCGGCCTTCAGCATCTGCGCGCCGTTCACGGATACCTCGGCTGCCGAATCGAGGCCGTCAAAAACCAATTCGACCCGCGCGCGCGCGAGCAGCTGCGGCGTGACATCGAAGCTGAGCTGGTACTCCCAGCTCGCCTGCTCGATCCATTGCAGCTTGGACTCGTTGTCGCGCACAAAGGGATCGGGGATCATCTTGTTGGCGAGCAGATCGAGATGCACGTCGCCGGGTACCGTTGCCGGAAGCCAGCCGCTCTTTGCATCCGGTCCCGACGCCACCTGGCGAAATTGCCAGCCATGATCGAGCGCGACCACCTGATTCCGCGCTGGAGCTGCCTGCGCCTGCGCCGTGCCGATTGCCATGCAGATCGTCGCGCCCACGAGCGCGCATCCCATTGCCCAGTTCATCGCTACTTTCATCCAATCCTCCAGCGTTCTCATCATCGCCGATCATTGCTCAGTTTGAAGGGTACGGGCTTCAGCCCGTACATCCAATCCTGCTCAATCAACCGGGCTTTAGCCCCCGAGGGAGACCTTCGCGTCTGTACGCAATCCAGCGCCGTTTAGCTTATCACGCCTTCTCTCGCCGCCATCCCGCAGCAGCGAGGATGCAGACCACGGGCATCACCGGAAGCCTGTATCGGCCAACCGCCTGCGCTCCTCCGCTGACCGCGAGAAAGTAGAGCGCAACGGTCAGCAGCAGAGCCAATCCATCGCGCCGCAGGCCGCCGCCGATTACGCCGCGCACGGCCAGCAGATAGAGGCCGGCAAGCACCGCCTCCAGCGCGGCCATTACCGCCGCCAGCGCCGGGTGCGCCTGCGCAAGACCAACGGCGGAGCGCAGCGGTCCTCGACTCACCACGCGCTGCGGCCCGTCCTCGGGATAGGCATTCAGCAGACGCAGCAACTCCGTGGCGCAGGGAGTGAAGGCGACGACGGCCGAGCCCTCCGCCTGCACCACGAAGGCCGTGACGGGATGCGCACGCAGCACACGCCCGGCCTCGGCGCGCATGAATGCGATGCGATGCGCTTGATTCCAACCGGCCTGCTCGGGGTGATGCGCGTGATAGCTCTGTTCGTCGGGATAGCCGAGGCTGCTTTGTACCTCGGTAAAGGGCCGCTGCTCGACGCGCGCTTCGATTTCGGCGGCCTGATAGAAGTAAAGATTGCGCACGACAATGCTGGAGAATCCGCCAAAACCGGTTTCGATTTGGTTGCGCAACTGCCACGCGCCGAGCCAGGGCAGAACGCTAAGCAGAAATATGGCGGGAGCTTGCCAGCGGAGTTTTTTGTCGCGCGCCAGAGTACCGATCAATCCCAGCGCCAGCGCGATCGGCAGGTAGTAGCTGATCGGGCGCACAAAGGTTGCCGCCGCCAGCCACAGACCGGCTTGCATGAGCCTCCACAGATTTCGTTCGCGCAGAAAGAGGGCGACGCGCTCCAGGCCGGCGAGCAGCAGAGCGAGAAAGAGCGTCTCCGGCAGCAGGCGCACGGAGAAGATCACCGAGACCGGCTCGAAGGCGAAGAGCCAGGCCGCCAGCCAGGCCACGCGCTCGTCGCGGCAGAGCGCGCGCGCCAGCCGCCAGACAAGCAGGACGATGAGGGCCGAGAGCAGCACTTGCACGAGCGCCGCAAGAGCCGGGCCGGCCAGAGAGATGAGCGCGAGAAAGAGGGGATAGCCGGGAGTGCGGCCGATCTCTGGCTGTGCGCCGGTCATGAAGCCGCCATGCAGCAGCAGATTGCGCCCCGGCTCGAGGTAGCTGGGGGTGTCGCCGCTGGCGATTACGCTTGTACCGCTGAGCGTGAGCGCCGCGCCGAGCAGCAGGAGGCGCACGGCGGCGGCCGCGGCTAGCGGAACAAGAAGTGAGCGCGGGAGAATCGCAGCGGAGTTTGCTCTCATCGCTTGGGCTCCAGAAGATCGCGGTAAAGCGATTCCCACTCGGCAGCCTTGGCGTCGATGCTGAAGTGCTGCTCGATCCGCTGGCGCGCGAGGGCGCCTTGAGCGCGGCGCTGCTGCTCACTCTGACGCATTGTCTGGAGCATCGCCTCAGCCAGAGCTTCGGGGTTCTTGGCGGGCACGATTGCGCCGCAGTCGCCGGCAAGCTCTCGCACGCCGCCTACATTGGTCGCGACAATCGGCTTGGCCATCGCCATCGCCTCGCCTAGCGCCAGCGGCATTCCCTCCCAGGCCGAGCCAAGCACGAAGCCGTCGGCTGCATCGAGCAGCGCGGGCATATCGCGGCGCAGACCCTGCCAGCGGACAGATATGGCCGATTGCGCTTGAATGGCCGCGGAGGCTGCTCCCGATGACTCGCCGGCAATCCAGAGTTGCGCCTGCGGATTGCTTTTGCGCAGCTCGGCGAAGGCGCTGAGCAGGTTGGGATAATCCTTGGCGGGGACGATGCGCCCCGCCGTGAGCCAGATAAAGTCGTTGCCCGCGCCCATCTCCGCGCGCACTCTCGGGCGGCGTCCGGGCTCGGGGGCAAACTCCGCCGTATCGATTCCGTTGGTGACAACGAAGGCCTTGGCCGCGGGAATAGCCTTCAGGCGCACGTAGCGATCACGGGCGGCCTGACTGACGGCGACGGTGCGGCAACTAAATCTATCGGTAAGGCGATAGGCGAGCATCCGCAGCCGGCCGCCCTCGTAGACATTGTGAACCGTCGAGAGAACAGGCAGGCGCGGCAGCAGAAGCTTGAGCAGCCGCGCCGCCATATTAGCCGGGAAGACGTGACTGTGCAGCAGATCCGGCTGAAAGGCGCGCAGGGATTGCCGAGCTTCGATCAGACCGGCGAGAATGCTGAGAGGATTTTTGCGCATCTTGAGCCGTACGAGATGCGCCGGGGGAAGATACGCGGAGTTGATGGGCCATTCTTCGCCCTGCGGCGGGCGCAGCACGACGAGCGCTACCGAGTGGCCGCGCTCCGCCATGCGCTCGGCGAGCGCCACCACCTGCCGTTCCGCTCCGCCCATGCCGAGCGAGGTCAGCACATATGCGATCCGCATTTCCGATCCTGCATCTCAGGTGCCCCGATGATAACCTGCCCGGTTGGGCTTTGGCAGCAGTCTTCTTTTGATTTTGCTCAGATTCGCGCTGGGCGCGCGGTAACAATCGTGCAGCGCTCATAATACGGTATGGGCAGAAAAACGCAGTGCATTTAATTTTGCGCGATTCTGTTAGACTGGGTGTGATTTCAGGCAGTCGAGGAGGGTTTTATGGACGTGAAAGATTGGGTCAAATCCAATGTAGACTATGGCCGCAAGCTGGTGGACTCCGGCATCGAGGGAGCGCGCTCAGGACAGGATGAGTTCCTGAACGGCGAACCGCTGGCGCCCTTTCTCGGCGAGTCGGTCAAGGCCTCGATTGCCCCGGCGGCGATTGGCGCTTGCGTCGGTGCGCTGGTGGCCTATCCGTTCTACCGCAAGAAGTCTTCGACGGCGACGGCTACCATTGCCTATGGTCTGCTGGGCTGCGTTGTAGGCCTGACGGCCGGCATGGCCTGGAAGAGCCGCCATCTGAGCGCCAGCGTGGCCAGCGGCGCGATGCGGAATATGGGCAAGGTGCGCGACGAAAAGTGGCTTAACCAGCATCCGATCAATTACGCGTAGAGTTCTCCGATTTTTCCGAATCGATAAGGGCGCGGCCACTTGGCCGCGCCCTTATCGTTTTGATTTGCCGGCTCTATGGAGTTGCGCTGACCGAGCCGGCCTGCGCAGCTTCCGCGGTGACATCCTGCTCCGCTTCGTCGGCCTGCTGGCTCTGCTGCAGCAGAGCGGCTTGGTCGGAAGGGTCTGCCGGAGGCGCAATCTGCGCAAAGTCGCTTGGCGTGGGTGGAGCCTGGGCCGCCGGCGGCGCAGCCGGCAATCCGCCCTTGCCCTGCTTGGCTTGCAGGTCCTGCAAACCCTGGTCGATCGTCTCCCGCAGATGGTTCTGCATCTCCTGCAGGTCGGTTAGTTGCACCGAGACCAGCGTCGATTTGCGGCACTCCTGCCCGCCCTTGCTGGCAAGAACCGAGAGGCTGGCCGTGGTGGCATCGCCCGCCGGAGAGTACTGCAACAGCAGCGCATCGCCGTCGCTCAGTGAGCACTCCTGACCGTTCGAGTCCGTCACGTCCAGCGCGTCTCCCACGACAAAGACGTGCGAGTGTCCGGCAGCCACATCGGCCAGTATGCGCGCGATCCCGCTCGATCCGGGGTCCACATCCTGATGCTGCGCGGTCTGCGTGGCCTCGGCGTTCTCCAGAGCCAACTGGTTCTTCACCTCGTCGGCGATCTGCTGCTTTACATCCGGCGTCAGCTCCGGCGCTCCGCCGGCAGGATCCGGCGCGCCATCCACCTCGCCCGCCTCCTGATGCGCGGAATAAGCGGCTTGCAGATCCTGCGAGATCAGATAATCGGTGAGCCAGAAGGCCGCGCTGGGATAGACCGGGTAGGGCTGGAAGTAGCCGCCGTAGTAGCCGTACCACGGGCTGCCACCCCATCCCCATCCAAAAGCGATCGGCGCCGCCCAGGGATGATAGGCCCATCCATAAAAGCCGGGAGCAAAGTAGACGCCCGGCGCGTAGACGTTCAGCGACAGGCCCCGATAGCCATAGCCGCGGTAATAGCGGTTGTATTCATGGCCGTGATAGTAGTACGCGCGGCGCGAAAAGTCATGGCCATGGTAGTTGTAACCGCGCTGGACGTATCCCGGACGGCCCCGCTCAGCCATGATGTGGCTGCCGTCATGGCGATCCACAGAGATGCGCCGGTTGCCGTTCAGGTTGTGATGCACATCCATGCCCCGGCGCGCATCGTGCACATCGCTCACCCTGCCGTTGGGCCGGGTGCGTACCGCGCCGCCGCTGCGGGTGGTGCGCTCGTTGCTGCCGCGTGGAGCCGGGCCGCCGTGGATGGCTGAGGAGTGCCCGCCGCCATTGGAAGCGCCCGGCCGACCGCCCTGTCCGCCGGAGTTGCCGCCCGGATGCATTCCACCTGTCTCGCCGCCCGACGGGCGCGCGCCGCCGCCGGAGGTGGTCGTCGTATGCGTTCCGGTGGTCGTCGTGGTGTGCGCGCCGCCGCCGGAGGTCGTCGTTGTCGTATGCGTTCCGGTTGTGGTGGTCGTCGGTCCGTGCGATGCGCCGCCGCCGTTAGCCGTTGGTCCGTGCGAAGCGCCGCCACCCATTGGTCCATGGGCAGCGCCGCCGCCGTTGGCTGTTGGTCCGTGCGAGGCGCCGCCACCCATTGGCCCGTGCGAGGCGCCGCCGCCCATTGGAGCGTGTGAAGCGCCGCCGCCGGAGATGTGCGGAGCAGCCGGCCTGGGCGGCGCGGGCTTGCCAGCAGCGGCCATGCCCAATCCCACAAACAGCGCCAGAATCATTGCAGCGGAGAAGTTTCTCATGCCATTGCGGAGAAGTTCCTTTGTCATCGTTTCCTCGTTTTCCTGTTTCTCGATCGCTTGCGACTTCCAGCTTTCAGCCAAAGCCTGTCCAGAAGCCCATTCCGCGTGCCTAAGTCCGCGCGACCTACTCGACGTTCGTGACCTTGCCGGCGATGAAGGTGACCTTCGTATCCTTGTAGAAGAAGATCTCCTTGGCTCCAAACTTGGCCACACGGAGCGGCTGTCCGAAGGCGGCGACCACCTGATCCTTGTTCTGGCCGGGCTCGATCGTCGGTGGAGCCTCGGGCGGCGGCGGCGGCGGCGGAATCTCCGCCATGGGAGCTGGGGGTGGGGCAACCGGGGCAGGCGCCGCCTCTGGAGCGTCGGCCGGCTGAGCGGCCTGGTCGTCTGAGGATACCACCGAGATCACCTCGGCCACGGTCCGGAGAAAATCATCCGCCGGCGGCGCAATCCGCTGCCGCGCGCCAGCTGCACCTTTCTTCCTGCTTGCCGAGACCGAGACAGCGTTGGGGTCGGGCGGGAAGTCAAACTTGATCAGGCCATAGTAGCGCACATCATTCCCATTGGGGTCTGGGTAGGGGTCGCTGTAGACGTTGACGAGAATGCCATCCGCCTCTGCGCTGATCCCAGTGACCCAAAACTTTTCACCGGTGACGAATTTGCGCGAGGGGCAGGTGTTCCTGGCCTGGGCAGCCTGCGCGGCGCTGGCTGCGTCCGCTGCTCCGCCGGCCAATCCGCTGCCCAGTCCAAACCTGCTGAGCAGATAGCTCTTGGCGGCAGAGGCCACCACCGCGGATGCCACCGCGCCGCCGGTACCTCTCTGATTTGCCGTCAACACGCCGCCGTCATAGGTGTTCGAGTAGGCGAAGCCGGCGGCGATGCTGCACATCATCAGCCCGTCCCGGTTTAACTGCACAATGTCGCCCGCCGTCACGATATCCGAGTTGTCAGCGGTGATTCTGGTCAGCCGAATCTGCCCGTTGAGCCGATCCTGGATGGCGAGCGCGTCGGGACTGAGGCCTTGCCCAGCGTCCTCGCCCGCCGGTTTCCTGTGGCCGCCGAAGGCAATTTGCGCCGTCAGCGGAAGGCTGAAGAGGAAGAGGATTACTGTCAAACCAGTTGCACGAAACCAAGGCGAACGAAACATAAGCTAGCAACCTTTCATGTGAACAGGATTGTGTGGGGACCGAGATTACTGCCCCAAACTGTACAGCACGCCCTATAGAGTGTCAATATGCATAGATTATTAAAGTCGCGTCCAGACAGCGCTTTGCCGTTCCGCAACCACGTCCGTCCCGTTGTTGCACTTATTGTTAAATTTCATTCATTTGCGGCTGGATTGTCCGTTGGCGGCTGCTCCGGCTTACTCTCGGCCTCACCGTCGAGCGCATTGCTGTCCAGCTCATGCTCGGCGCGATAGTGCTCGACCGGCATCTTCCCATCCCACCATGCCCAGTTCATGGGGTAGACATCGGGATCGAAGATCACCTGGTAGAGGTGCCAGACGAGGATGGCCAGCGTGGCCAGAATCGCCTCGTAGAAGTGGATGGCCGTGGCCACATCGACCCACCAGCGGGCAACGAGGTTGCCGACCCAGACCTTGGCCCAGATCATGATTCCCGTCAAGGCCATCAGCGCCGTGCCCCAGACCAGCGCCCAGTACTCGGCCTTCTCGGCATAGCTGAAGCGGCCGAAGGCGGGCTTCGTGCGACTCAGCCCGAGGTGGTAGCGCATTGTTCCCCAGAGGTCGAAGGCATCTTTTGGGCGCGGCGCAAGGTCGCGGATCAGGCGGCGGCCCTCACGCGTTATCGCAAGATAAAACAGGTGATAGATGCCCGCGCCGATCAGAATCACTCCGGCGATGCGATGGACCAGGCCGCGCAACCTTTCTCCGTTGCCCAGCAGGCCGGCGATCCAGGAGTTGGGAAACTTGAGAGCAAAGCCGGTGACGACGAGAACGATAAAGCTGGTGAGCAGGATCAGATGTTGCCAGCGCTGCTCGGGGCTCATGCGCTCCATCATGGGATTCATCAGAGCCCGCCGCGCCCGGGCCTTGCCGCGCCAGAGGATGGCATTGTGCAGGAACATGACGCCGATGACAGCGCCGATCAGCGCGAGATAAAACCAGCGTACCCAGCGCACGGCGAGCGCGCCGATATCGCCGGAGGAAGAGCCCTCCTGATGAACCTTGGTCAAGGTAAACTTCTGCGTGACGCCGACGTGGCACTTGCCGCAGGTGGCATTCAGGTTGGCGTGGTTGACGGTGGAGCGGGAATCCGTCGATGGCAGAATATTGTGCACGCCGTGGCAGCTTGAGCAGTTGGCCGCGACCACCGAGCCGCCCTCGGCCGCCAGCCCGTGATAGCTGTCAAAGTAGCTGGCCACGCGGTTGCCGGGCACGCCGAACTCCTGGGAGAGGCGCACGCCCTCGTGGCAGCGGGCGCAGGTGTCGCGCGAGATGTTTTGCTCCGCAACCGGCGAGCGCGGGTCCTTGTGAGCCTTGATCGAGTGGATGCCGTGGCAGTCGGTGCAGACCGGCGAGAGGCCGTTGCCGCGCAGGATGCCCTGCCCGTGAATGCTCTCAAGGAAGCTCTGAGAAATCTCTGCGTGGCATTTGCCGCAGGTGGCCGGAACATTGAATTTGTAGATTGGCGACTGGGCGTCGTTGGCGGGCAGGATCTGATGCGCGCCGTGGCAATCGGTGCAGACGGCGGCCTTCTTGGAGCCCTTCTCGACGGCCAGCCCATGCACGCTCTGCTGGTAAGAGGCGAAGCTCTGCGCGCTCTCGCCGTTCGATGCGACCAGGAACTTCTGCCCGTGGCAGCGTCCGCAGGTTGCGGGAATATTCGAGTGATTCACCGGCGAGCGGGGATCGTCCGCGGGCAGAATCTCATGCGCGCCGCCGTGGCAATCCTGGCAGTTGGCCGCCGGAGCGCCGTTCAGGACGGCCTTGGCGTGCAGGCTGTGCGCATAAGCCTGTTGCGCATCCACGTGGCATTGGGCGCAGAGAACTTTCCTGGGCGTCGATGAGTGGATCAGGCCTTTGACATCCGTGTGGCAATCCACGCAGGCAAAGAGATCGCCGTGGATGGAATGCTTCAGCTTGGATTCATCGACAAAGAGGCTGACGGTCTTGCCGTCGACCTCAGTGGTCAGCGTCGCGTCCGCGTGGCAGGCCAGGCAATCCGAGTCCTTGGGCTTGTGCTGGGCGCGGGCCGATTGACTCCAGCCGGCGAGCAAGAAAACCGGCAACAGGAGCAGAGTCATTCTGCCCTGATGCCCTCCGATCTTGCTTCGTAAGAACATTGCTCGGCCCCGTTACTCTCTCAGATAGGCGCTCAAAGTCAACACCAGCAGCACCAGACCGATGAGAATCGCCGTGAAGCCGACAACTTTGGAGAAGTTGATCTGCCAGACTCCCGGCGCCTCGGCCAGCCGTGCCTCCAGCTTGCCCTCGGCCTTCAGCCGCTCATATTCGAGCGGCCGCTTGTGCTTGAACTCCTCCTCGCTCTCCACACCGGTAAAGACCACCATGTCCATGGGAAAGCTGTCCGGACGCAGATGCGTATTGACGAAGTGGATCGAGAAAATGAAAAGAATTGCGAGCAATCCCTCTTCGCTGTGGATGACCAGCACCGCGTTCAGCGCCCAGCCAGGAAGGAAGTGCGCAAAGAATGGGGCAAACCACATCGCGTAGCCGCTGAAGCCGATCACGATCATCCCCCAGAAGACCGCCCAGTAGTCGAACTTCTCCCAGTAGGCGTAGCGGTCGAAGTGCGGCCTCGGCCCCAATCCCACGAACCAGCGCAGGTGGCCGTAGAGATCCTTCACGTCCTTCCAGTTGGCCACCATGGAATTCGGTCCCCAGAAGATGCCCTTCTCGCGATGAACCAGAGAGCGCGTCAGCAGATCCCTGACGTGGATGAGAAAGGCCGCCGTCAGCACCAGCGCGCAGAATTTGTGGAAGAAGAGGATGGCGCCGAAGCCGCCCACCCCGCGCGCCAATCCCCGCGCCCAGATGCTCTCGCTGAAGCGCAGCGGCAGGCCGGTTGCCGCCAGGCCCAGAAAGCTCGAGAAGAGCGCCGCGTGCAGGTAGCGCTGGCCGCGCGTGAAGCGCAGGAAGTGGCGGCATTCGGGATGGTCTTTCTTCAGGATTTCTTCCGCGGCCTGCTCCAGATCAGACATGATTGCCTCCCTCCGCTGCCTTCTTCTTCAACTGGTCAAAGCGCGCGCGGATCAGCCACAACAGCGTGTGCAAAACAAAGAAGCCCAGGGTGCCGGCCAGCAGCAGATTCATGAAGAGGCGCACAAAATAAAGCGCTGGATTCAGCTTGCGATTGCGCGCATTGGCGTGCGGCTGATACTGCACAAAGCTCAGATTCGCGCCGGTGTGGCATTTGCCGCAGGTGGTGACCAGATTGGCCTTGTTGACCGGCGAATTGGGATCGGAGGCGGGCAGAACATCGTGCGCTCCGTGGCAATCCCAGCAGCGCGCCGTCTCCACATAGCCGCCCAGCGAACCCAGTTGCGAGTGGAAGGTGTCGCGATAGGTCGAGAGCTTCTCCTTGTGGCAGGAGCCGCAGATCGGCGTCGATTGCATTCGGAAGGCATCCGCCGTCGGTTGCAGGATGGCGTGCGCCGTGTGGCAATCCGTGCAGACCGGCGCCTTCAGGTTGCCGCCAGCAACCGCTTTGCCATGCACGCCGCCCATGTAATTCGCCGTGATGCCCGCATGACAACTGCCGCAGGTCTGGGGGATATTCGCCTTGTAGGTCGGGCTCTGGGGGTCTTTGTGACTCAATATGTGATGCGACCCGTGGCAGCTCTGGCAGTTGGCGGCCACCAGCAGCCCCTCCTTGCTCAGCGCGAAGCCGTGAATCGAATCCAGATACATGGGATAGATGTTGGGCAGGCCATGCTTTTTGGCCAGCGCGTCATTGCCGTGGCACTGGCCGCAGGTGCGCGGCACATTCAAGGGATAAACCGCCGAGCGTACATCGGATTTTGGGAAGATGTTGTGCGCATCGCCGTGGCAACTGGTGCAGGGATGCTCGGCCTTGACGGAGTGAACGCTGCCGGCCAGACCCGTCGCCTCGTCCGCGTGGCACGTCTCGCACTTGACCGGAGTGACCGGATCGGGATGCGGATAGTCCTTGATGGCGGCATGGCAATCGCCGCACTTCAGGCTGCCATGAATGCTCTCGGCGAAGATATGCCCATCGACGGCGAGGCTCTTGCCCGAGCCGTCCTGCATGCTCGCATCCGCGTGGCAGGCCAGGCAATCCGTCTCCGCGCTCGCCATGTGTGGTGCGGCGATTGCCAGCAGCGCCCCCATCAGCAGCGCAATCTTGGAAGCGGTCTTCATGAAAACTCCGATCCGCTGTTCAAACTTCAACCTTCTCTTGACGCTACTACTTCTGCAGTGTGCGAATATACGCAAGAACTTCCTTGATCTGCGCATCCGTCAGATTGCCCGCATAGGCCGGCATCCTGTTTTCGCCGCGCAGGGTGGTGAGATAGAACCGGGAATCAGAGGCCGCGAGCATCTCCGGAGATTTGAAGGAGGGAACCTTCAAGCTCTTGGCTCCCGGTGACGCCGCCAGACCATCCTGGCCGTGGCAGATTGCGCACCTGTTCTTGTAGAGATCGGCGCCGGGCGACTGCGCCAAGGCAGCTCCCGCAACGGATGCGGCCAGCAGAAAGAGGACCGCGGCACGGATTCCGGGCATCATACGATTGCTCCCGACCGGGCACTGTAGTTTTCCCAGTCAAGTACCTGTCATATAGTGATTGTTGCGCGAATGCAAGTGATCCCTATCACAGCCGACGAGTTGCTTCATTTCCCAGTGCAAAGTTGGTCAAAACAGTGTGATCTTACCGCTCCGGGAAACCTCACTGCGATGGCTGCGCTGGTAGGCCGCTTCGTCATGGATGATCTTGGGCAGCTTTGAACCGTCGACCGCGCGCACCAGCACCTCGCCCGTATCGGTCGAGAAGCGCACCTGTACGCCGTGGTTGCCGCCCAGCCGTTGCGCCACGAGTGGAATCTCCTCGTCCGCGAGAAACTTGCGCACAAAGGCCGTATTCATCTCGCCGGTCGAGCGATCCTCCAGGCCGGCCAGGACGTTGGCCCCGCCAAAGGCTTTGGCGACCAAGCGGTAGCGGTCGCATCCCAGCTTCATCAAGCCGTTGATGAGCAACTCCATGGCATGGGCCCCATAATTCGAGGTGTCCTGGTCCAGCCGTCCTCCCGGCAGCAGGATGTGGTTCATGCCGCCAGCGCGCAGGACCGGGTCCCACAGGCAAACCGCCACGCAGGAGCCGAGCAGCGTCTGCAGAACCACCGGCTCAAGGCTGACGGTCACGTCGCCGGCAAAGATCGTGATCCGTTTGATCTCTGCCGGTTGCGCCAGTCCATGCGCGGACCGTGGCGAAAGCCGCGAGGGCGAGTGCGCGATCATTGAAGCATGGTGCGCATTGTCGCGATGGATGGTCATGGAATATTGTTTTGGCAGCCTACCTGTTAAACCGCGCTAACTTCTTTATCGGCATGATCTACAAAACGACTACTCAGTACGAAATTTTCCAGCAAACCGGATGCGCTGATCGATACTGTCAGCTATGGCTTTGTCGACTCCGATCCTGCGCATCTGACGCCAGCCCAGGTCGGCGACGAGCTGGAACGCACCAAGCGAGCCTTTTCCAAGCACATACGGCTCGGATTTTTGATGGAGAATCTAGCCGAGGAGTATCCGGATTTCAAGCCGGCGCCCAGCCAGGAAGAGCTGCAGAAGCTGCTGCATCTGGCCCAGTAGAAGGTGCGGGAAGCTGCAATGCAAAAACACTCATAGATTGAATGCGATTCGCGGAGAGGAATGAAAGCGATTCGCGGAAAGCCTCCCTGCTCCGAAGTGATTCATGTCACATCCGACTCTATGCCCGGTCGTTCACAATATGACCGCTGCTTGAGGACTTATTGATGGCCACGGAAACACTGACCGATACCAAGACTATGCTTACCCTTCCCGGCGACGCGGTGCGTCAGATTCAATGGCGCTACGCCGACCGTTTCGATCTCCAGATGCTTGTCCAGTCGGCCCGCGGCGTCGCCCGCGGCGTGGTTGCCCAACTGGTGGCCGCCGGTGAGCGCAACACCCACGAATGGACCCCCGGCAAGGCCAGCATGATGGAGGCCTTCGACCGCGCCGGCATCACTGCCGCCTATATGGAGCCGGAAGAGGGCGGCTTCATCGCCGGCCCCAAGAATATGGCGCTCTCGCTGGCCGCCTTCGAGCTGGCCTGGGTGGACGGCGGCGCGGCCACGGCCAGCTTGGCCGGTTCGCTGGCGCTGTCGCCGATTCATGAGCGCGGCACACCGGAGCAGATCAGCCACTACAAGACGCTCTCCGCGCCCGCGCAGCCCGGGGATGACCGCAAGACCTGGCGCGGAGCCTTTGTGCTGACCGAGCCCATCCCCTACGTCGGCGTGGATACGGGAATGCTGAGCGGCAAGATGCGCGTGGCCGAGTGGAAGGACGGCGAGGAACCCTGGCTGCAAGTGGACAAGCGCGGCCGCTTCATCACCAACATCGCCTTCGCCAACTTCGTCACTGCCGCGGTCGGCTCCGACGATGAGCGCATCAAGGGCAGTTGCTTTGTGATCCTGGAAGATACGGACGAGGGCATCTTCGACCACGGGACGCCCACCAAGAAGCTGGTCCATCAGCTCTCCTCGACCGGCGACCCTATCTTCAACCTCAAGGTTCCGGCCAGCCGCATCGTCGGCGGCTACACCGTCAAGGACGGCCTCATCGTTCCCAACTACAATCACGGCGAGGTGCTGGATGCCGTCTTCCGGCGCACCCGCGTGGGCGTGGGCCTGATGTCTGCGGCCAAGCTGCTCTCGGCCGTCGAGCCGGTCATCCGCTACCAGCGCCAGCGCTTCCGCGGCGCCGAGGGAGCGAAACCCGGCTCCATCCGCTATGAGCAGGGCATCCAGCAGCGCGAGGACGCCTTGCATCGGCTGGTGGACATCTGGGCCACCGGCGAAGCCGCCGCCGCGCTCGGCTTTGCCACTGCCAGGCTCTTCGACGACTTCGAACCGATTGAAAAGCTGAAGTCCGCCCTCCTGGCCGAGCGCGGCATCACCGGCGGACGCGCCGAGATGAAGGCCCTCAAGGAGAGCGCCGAACGCGCGATTGAGTTGCTCGGGCTCAAACAAGATGATCCGCGCCGCGTCGAACTGGAAGCCGATCCGCTGGTGCAGTATGTGCTGATGGACGCCGAGACCAACGTTATCTGTCCGGCCACCAAGCTCTGGAACACCGGCCACGGGGTGAATATGCTGCGCGAGGCCGTCAGCCTGATGGGCGGATACGGCATCACGGAAGACTGCCCCGGCTTCCTGGGCAACAAATGGATGGACGCGCAGCTCGAAGCCACCTACGAAGGCCCCGAGGCCGTGCAGCGCCGCCAGATGACGGTGACCATGACCTCTGAGGTCTTCCTCGCCGAGTTCCGCTCGTGGACCGCGGAGATGCGGCGCATCGCCTCGACGCATCCCGGCAGCGGCGCCTGCACTCTGGCCTCGGCGATGCAGATGTGGCTCTGGACCCTCAACCATCTGCAAAAGGCCACTGACCCCACCGGCGGCAAGCTCTATCACGGACAGCGCCAGGGCGTAACCTTTGCGCTGGCCGACGCGCTCTGCTGGCTGCTGGCCTCGCGCTATCAGATCCTCGACCTGCTCGAACTCGAAGAGCACGGCCCGGCCGATCCCGTCGCCGCCGAGGGCCTCGACGGCACGCTGCAATTCTTCAGCGACCTCTGCCACACGCAGGCCGCCGCCGCAGCCGGCGAAGTCTCGCGCATCTGCGCCGAGCTCGTCTTCGGCTACAACTGCCACCCCTCGTGGGACGAGCAGGAGCATCGCAGTTGCTTCCTGGCCGGCGAGCTGGAGGAGCTGGAAGAGACGATGCCCGGCATCAGCGCCATGGCCCTCGATGTTCTCGAAGCGGACGGCTCGCATCCGCAGAAGGCCGGACCCTGCGCCGGTTGTGCCGGCTCAGCCGACTTTCTCAGGATGCAGAACAAGCTGACCGCCTGCCTGACCGGCTCGCGGCTGGCCAAGGACCGCGCCGCCGAAACCGTCAGCAAGGTGATGATCCCCGAAGCGCTGGATTATCCGGCGTAGAGTCAGCTTTCAGCCGTCAGCTATCAGCTTGCCCTTCGCAACAAACTGGGTGCCCCAGGTCCGGATTTTCGGACCTGGGAATCCACGAACCGGTCGATGTTTTGTAACAGGGCACGACTTTAGTCGTGCCGCAAACTCTATAGAATGAAAGTGGGCTTTAGCCCCTGAGGGATGTTGTCCGTGGGCATCGCTAGGCCTATGAGATGACTTTCAATGATTCACAATCTTGATTGGGGATCAAATGAAAAAGTTTGGAATGCCCTTTTGGTTTTGGATTATTGTTTTCTCAATCGCCATTTGTTGGCGATTGTTGACTGGACATTTTCCGTCGAATGAAACTGGCCTGATTTTTATCCTGGTATTCATTTATGGACTTGCCACAGAGGCTTATAAGGGGACACAAATGAATACCGAAAAAATTGACGAGTTAGTTTTAGAAATCGAGACTCTAAAGGATGAAATCGGGGAACTACAAGATTCTTTGCCTGAGAAAAATTTCAAGCACCATGAAGATTTATAAGACAATTTTTGGGAGGCCCGCATGAGTACCGAAACCGCGACCACCGAAACCCCGGAGATCGAACGCGCGTCCATGGAAGTGGACATTGCTTGCGCCGGTTTTGGCCCGGCCACCGGCGGCTTTCTCTCCACGCTCACCAAGGCCTGGACGGAAAACCCCGCCGATCCGGCCTTCGAGAGCCGCGTTGCGCCGGGTATGCCGCTGCAAGTCCTCTGCTACGAGCGGGCTGACGACATCAGCTCCGGCGTCAGCGGCGTCGTCACAGGCGCTCACGCCATCCGCTCCAGCTTTCCCTCGCTCGATCCGGCCGAAATCCCCATGGCCGTGCCGGTCAAATCCGAGCGCGTGATGTACCTGCTCGATCCCATCGGCGCCAGCCGGCGCTCGTTCACGTTGCGCCTGGCCGATTTTTTCCTTCGACTCGGCGGGAAACTCATCGGCGTCAAGGACCACGCCTTCACGCTGCCCTGGACGCCGGCCTTCCTGAACAAGCATGGCGGTCTGGTCCTCTCCATCGGCCAGTTCAATCAGTGGATCGGCACGCAGTTGATGGCCACCGGACTCGTGCAGATCTGGCCCGGATCGCCGGTCAGTGCGCCGCTCTTCAATGGCAACAGGGTCGAAGGCCTGCGCCTTGCCGATCAGGGAGTGGACAAATCCGGCGCGCCAACCGATGGCTTTATGGCCGGAATGGATGTGAAGGCGCTGCTGACCGTCGTGGCTGACGGGCCAGTCGGCGCGGTCGGCCAGGCGCTGGACGAGAAGCTCGGCCTGCCCGACGGCCACCACAAGCGCGAGTGGGCGCTGGGCATGAAGTTCGTGATCGAGCTGCCGGAGGACTCCAAACTTGAAGCTGGAACCGTCTGGCATAGCTTCGGCTATCCGGAGCCGGAGATCTTCGGCTTCCTCTACGTGCATCCCGATCACCTCTGCTCTGTCGGCATCTTCGTTCCTTCCTGGCTGAGCGATCCGAGCCGCACCGCCTATCGCTACCTGCAGCACTACATCCAGCATCCGGCGATCTGGCCGGCGCTGAAGGATGGAACTCTGCGCTCGTGGGGCGCGAAGTCGCTGGAGGAGAGTGGCAAGCACGGCGAACCGTATCTTGTCGGCGACTGCTTTGCACGGATCGGCGAAGGCTCCGGCTCGACCAATATGCTGACCGGCTCCGGCGTGGACGAGGCCTGGGCGACGGGCGCGCAACTGGGCGAAGCGGTGATCGAACTGCTGCGCGCCGGCAAGCCATTCACGCAGCAGAACCTCGCCGCTACTTACGAGAAGCGCCGCCGCCTGAGCTGGGTCGAGCAGGGCGCGCGCCAGGCCGAGAACGCCCGCAACGGCTTCCAGGATGGCATCGTCAAAGGCATGATCGGCATGGCGCTCGCCGGTTTGACTCAAGGAAAACTTTCGCTGACCGCGAAGATCCCGCCGGCGCCGAAACAGATTCGCCCTACTACCGACGGCATCAAGCGCAAGGACGCCGTTAAGCTGGCCATCGCCGACGGGCGCAGCCTCCACGACGCGCTGCTCACGGCGCGCGGCTGGCCGGAGATTCCCTTCGACGGACGCCTGCTGGTGACGCAGCAGGACGCGCTGCTGCTGGGCGGCAAGGTGCAGGCGATGCCCGGATTTGCCGATCACGTCGCCTTCCGCAATCCTGAATTGTGCATCGCCTGCGGTGAAAAAACCTGCGTGGCGATGTGCAGCGGCCAGGCCCTCACGCAGGGCGAGAACGGCGCGCCCGCCTTCGAGCGCGAAAAGTGCGTCCACTGCGGCGCCTGCCTGTGGAACTGCGGCCAATCGCCCGACGGCGAGCACTCCAACATCGCATTCCGCGCCGGATCAGGCGGCTTCCATTCGGCGGAAAATTGAGCCTCCCCAAGCAATTAAAATAGAAGTAAAGGAAATCTTCCATGGCAAATGTTTTGCACATCGTCGTCTGCGCGGGCATCGTTCCAGATCCGCTGCAGACGTTGGAGCCGGTAACTGGCCCGACAGGCCCCGGCCTCAAAAACGAAATGGTCCTGCCCGCGGTTCTCGATCCCTGGGCCGCCAGCGCGCTCTATGAAGCTGCGGCGCTCGTCGCCAAGAACCCCGGCAGCAAGCTCTGGCTGGTGTCGCTGGGGCCCAAGGCCAAGCTGCAACAGGTGATGATGACCGTCGCCCAGAAGGTCGCCTTCGAACTGGTTCCCATCGACGGCCCCATCGGCGGCTTCCCCGACGCCCACTCGACGGCCGCCGTGCTGGCCGAGACCATCGCTGCGCTGCCCGGCTTCGACCGCGCCAAGCTGCTGCTCTTCGGCGGCTGGGAGTCGGCGACGCGCGGGGCGGGCGTGACGCTGCAGTTGATCGGCGAGCGGCTGGGGATCACGGACCAGTTCCAGGGCGTGGATCAGATTGACGTGCGCGAGGACGGCAGCTTTGAAGTTTTAGAGCGCGTCGAGGGCGGCAAGCATCAGGTCTCCGTCTGCTCTGGAGCGCCTGCCGTGCTGGGCTGGGCGACGGGCAATCTGGCCGAGCCGCGCAACAATCCGCAGGTGGGCATGGCCAATATGCGCACCATTATGCCCGCGCTGGCCAAGGCCAAGGCGGCCAAGCTGGAGGCGAATGGCTTGAGTTATGTTTCGGTGAGCCTTCCCAAGCAGCAGCGCGAGACGCGCGTCGAGAAGAACATGAGCACGGACGAGATCGCCGCCGAGCTGGTCGCATGGATTGGAGCCGAATAGGTTGTTTACAGGAGCCGGAGTTGAAGGGTACGGGCTTTAGCCCGTACATTCCGAGCCGATTTTGAGTTCCGGCTTTAGCCGCCGAGGGAATTGACAGTTGCAATCGAGTTTTCCCTCGGGGGCTATAGCAAAACCACGATAGGTGTACCCAGAGCGAATGCACTCAAGTGTTGTTTTCCTCAAGAAAACAACACCTTCGATCAACCTTTTTGGGTATGAAAATTGTGGTTTTGCTCTAAAGCCCAGGTTAATTTTGCCACCAATGTACGGGCTGAAGCCCGTACCCTTCACTCGAAAACGAGTGTGAGGAATGGAGTTGGAAAAGATGGAAAAGATACTTGTACTGACGCACGCAGACGAAACCGGCTCCGCGCTGACGAAGGCATCGCTCGAGGCAGTCACGGCAGGTCTGGAACTGGCCGCGCGCCTCTCGACCCCGCTCACCATCGGGATCATCGCCGCTGATGTAGCAACAGCGGCCAGTTCCCTTCCCTCCAGCGGCGCGCGCCTGCTGGCCGTCTCGGGCGAGGCCTTTGCCCAGGCACGCTACGCGTCTGACGCTGCCGCTGCCGAGGCGATTTGCCGCGCGGCAGAGGCGACGATTGTGCTCGCTCCCGGCAGCTCGCGCTTCACGCGCATCATGGCAGGCGTGGCGCATCGCGTGGGCGGCTTCGTCGATACGCACATCACTGCATTGAGCGGAAGCGAGACCGTCGAAGCCTCGCGCTGGTTCTATCGCCAGCGCATTGAAGCCGTGATCAGCCGCAGCGCGCGCCCCTGGTTCCTGCTGCTGGATGCGGGGACGAACGCAGCTTTTGCCGGTGTTGCGGGCACGGCGCAGGTGGAAGCTGTGGCCGTTGAAGTTCCGGAGCAGCGCACGACGGTGAGCGGCTTCCGTGCGCCGGAGCAAGGCCAACAGACGATCCGTCCGGATGCGAAGATGCTGCTGGTGGCTGGAGCCGGCTGGACCAAGAAGCAACCCGACGGACAGATTCATGTGACCGAGGCGGGCGAGCTGATTCTCGGCTTCCTGCGCCAGACGGGCGCTTCGCTGGGCAGCAGCAAATCGTTGGTTGACCAGGGCGGCGAGGGCGAGCCGGTGCTGCCCTTCCTGACGCATATGAATCAAATAGGACAAACCGGCTCGACGCCGCGGCACGCCAAGGGCCTGTCGACCTGTTGCCACGGCGAGGAGCCGCATGTGGTGGGCTGGCGCTTCATCGGCTCGCGCCGCGCCATCAGCCTGGACCCCAACTGCGGCTGGACGCGCGGCAAAGCCGACGTGGTTTATATCGCCGACGCCTTCCCGGTGATGGCCAAACTCAACGAGTTGCTGGAAGCAGCGAAGACGTAAATTCCGCCGTGAGAGAGTGTGGCTTCCCATCCATTTCGGATTGAACGCGGAATGGATGGGAAACCGTTGTGCGATTACGCCGTCGTAGACTCCGCGACGAATGCCGGTGTAGGTGCGCGCTCGCCACCGATCCACTGAATCAACCGGCTGGGATGGAGCTTGCGGATGGGCAGCGCGCCGCTGACCGCGAGGACCAGAATCGCCGGCTCGATCGGCTGACGATAGTCCATCAGCGGATAGGTCAGGTAATAGGCGAGGGGAAACACGGCGATCATCAGCAGATAGGGCAGCGCGGCGGCGCGGTTGAATCGCCAGAGGCGGCGCACTCCGCGCAACATGAGAAAACTGATGCAGCAGCAATAAAAGACATTGCCGGGCGAGTAAGGCTCGCGCGCCAGCTCATCGGCGGAGAAGCTCCAGAAGCCCGTCCAGTAATAGAGGACGCGGCGCGCGGTCTTCTGCACGGCAAAGAGCGGATCGGCTTTGACCGCGGCGATGGCCAGAGAGTGCTTCTCAGCCATGTATGCGTGTTCGCCGATGGCCAGATAATTCGCCATCTCGGCTGGGTTGTTTACCGGATGAGTGGCGATGGGATTCAGTGCCGGGTCGCCGTTGTTGCCCGAGTAAAACTCCATCCAGAAGTTGTCGCGCACGGGGCAAAGAATGCCCAGAGCGCTTTCATTGCGCGCCATCCAGGGCGCCAGCAGGGCGAGCGTGCCGAGCGCCGTCAGCGCGCCGTTCACCAGCCAGCGGTGGTTTATCTGTCGCGCTCTCCACATAGCCATCAGCAGCAGAAAGGGCAGCAGGGAGAGGATCGCCGGATTGGAGAGAGCCGTCAGTCCGAAGAGCGCGCCCCAGGCGAACCAGACCATCGGCTTGGCGCTGGAGTGAATGCGCTGCGCGATGCAGAAGCAGGTGGTGAAGAGCAGTCCGGTCAGCGCATACTCCCAGACGCGACCGGCGGAGAAGTAAATGGCGAAGGGATACGCGGCCCACACCCAGGCGGCCATCCGCGCCCCGCGCGGGCCAAGCGAATATTTGGCGCTGTAAAAAACCGGGATGCAGGTGAGCGCGCTGAGCAGGCTGTTCAGGGAGAGGATGACGAATCCCGAGGCGATCGAAAAGACGCCGAAGAGGCGGAAGACCAGCGAGAGCAGAAACGGATAGAGCGGCGGCTGCATCGCCGTCGGGCCGGACCACGGCTGATAGGGCGAGCTGAAGCCGCGGCCCGTGGCCAGCGCGCGCGCAATCCAGCCCATCTCCCAGCCGAATTGGGCGTGGCCGTTGAACGGCTCGGCGTAGGGAAGATCGCGAAAGACAATGCAGACCACCGCCAGTCGCAGGGCCAGCGCGGCGAGCACGATCCACGACAAAACAGGCACAACTCGCAGCCGGCTGTGGATCATGGTCTTCAAGCGATGCTCCCCCCCAAACTGTATCTTATCATGATTAGACGCCAAACGATACCCGCCGAGTACACACCCCCGCGCGCAAAGTGGTAATCGCCGGGATTACCGGACCGCTTGGCCGCGCATTCATTGAGCTTTCTTCCGGCTGTGTTAGCTTAAAAAGTGGGGAGAAAATCAGAAGACATGCCGCCGATTACTGAATTTATCAAGCATCATTATCGTCATTTCAATGCTGCCGCGCTGGTGGATGCGGCCGAAGCCTACAACTCCCTGCTCGCCGCGGGCGGCAAGATGTTCGTCACCATCGGCGGAGCCATGAGCACCGCCGAGCTGGGCCTTTCGCTGGCCGAGATGATCCGCCAAGGGAAGATTCACGGCATCTGCTGCACCGGCGCCAATCTGGAAGAGGATGTCTTCAACCTCGTCGCGCATGATTTTTACGAGCGCGTTCCCGGCTATCGCGATCTGACTCCCGCCGACGAGGCCAAGCTGCTCTCCCGCCACATGAACCGCGTCACCGACACCTGCATCCCGGAGATGGAGGCGATGCGCCGCATCGAGAACGAAGTCCTCAAGGAATGGGTCCGCGCCGACCAGGCCGGTGAGCGCTTCTTTCCCCATCAGTTCATGTACAAGATCCTGCTCTCCGGCGACCTGAAACCGTCCTATCAAATTGATCCGAAAAACAGTTGGCTGCTGGCGGCGGCCGAGCGGAACCTGCCCATCTTCGTCCCCGGCTGGGAGGATTCCACGCTGGGCAATATGTACGCCGGCCACTGCATCACCGGCGACGTGAAGAGCGTTCACACCGTCCGCACCGGCATCGAGTACATGATGGAGCTGGCTGAGTGGTACACCAGGACGACGGCCGAAACGCCGCTCGGCTTCTTCCAGATCGCCGGCGGCATCTCGGGCGACTTTCCCATCTGCGTGGTGCCCATGCTGCATCAGGATCTGCAGCGCCCGCACGTGCCGCTCTGGGCCTACTTCTGCCAGATCTCGGACTCGACCACCAGCTACGGCTCCTACTCCGGCGCCGTGCCCAACGAGAAGATCACCTGGGGCAAGCTGGCCGAGACCACGCCCAAGTTCATCATCGAGTCGGACGCCTCCATCGTCGTCCCGCTGCTCTTTGCCTACGTCCTGGGCTGGTAGAGAACCGGTCAGGATCGAAGCTCAATCGAATCAGTAGATAGCCCGGCTTCCGAACAGGAAGCCGGGCTGTTTTGCGTCTGTATGGCAGGTTCCATACCTTCACCGCTGTCATCCTGAGCGAAGCGCAGCTGAGTCGAAGGACCTGCGTTTCGTACTTTTGCCTCTGCGCGACTCTTGTACTTTGCGGAAAATAAGACTAGACTAGACCTAGTCAAGCAGAGGAGGCCTTCCATGCCAACCGTCAACATCTACGAAGCCAAGACGCAGCTCTCCAAGCTCGTCGATCTGGCCGCCTCCGGGACCGACGTGGTGATCGCCCGCGCCGGAAAGCCCGCCGCCCGGCTGACCGTACTCAAGCAGAAACACCGTCTTACCGGGCTGGGAGCGCTCAAAGGAAAGGGTTGGATCGCGGAGGACTTTGATGCGCCGCTGCCCGATGAACTTCTGGCACAGTTTGAGGGACGGTAATGCGCCTGCTGCTGGATACGCACATCTTCTGCTGGTGGTTTTATGAGCCTGAACGGCTCTCATCCGCGGCGTTCGAAGTGCTGCAAGGCGCGGAGGAGACATTTGTTTCGGCAGCCTCAATCTGGGAGGTTGCCATCAAGGTCCGCCTGGGAAAGATGAAGGCCGATCCCAAGGAACTCTTCGATCAGATTCAAGTGAACGGCTTCCATGAGCTGCCCGTACTTTCAAGACACGCGTTGCTCGTAGCCGACCTGCCGCTCCACCACACCGACCCCTTCGACCGCCTGCTCATCGCCCAGGCTATGAGCGAGCCGCTCCATCTGCTCACCGTCGATCCGCAGTTGAAGCCCTACAGCGAGCTGGTGATCCAGGTCTGATGGCGGCGCGGGCTGGCGGCGGTCCTCCGATTCACCCGGAACAATAAAATGAACATATGCCGACTGAGCGTTACAAATCCGGCCTCGGTGAGCGCATTGGCGATTTTGCACTCACCGAGAGATGCAACCCTGAATCATCAGGGTGACTCATGCATCTATTTTTTGCCCCTTATAGGCTTCTTTTTCCCAAATGTTACGATGAGGTGTTTCCCGAGCGCGCCAGCGAGTTGGGGTCCTTTAGCTATCTTGTCATTACCGCCGAGTTCTTTGAACTTCTGAGAGATCCACTGATAGCCTTTTGCCATCACGGCGTCATTGACGAGAGAAACGTCCATTTCAGCGATCACCTGTCTACTCGGCTTCACGCTTTTGAGAGCGGCGGCTGTTGCGTACATCGCGAGATAGAAGAGGATATTCAAATTGTCAGCTCGGGTAATGCCGCTCTGGCCTGACAGGAACTTTTGAGCCTTCTTCACTATTTCGATACACCGTGGGTATAGGTTGATTGGGTACTTGTCGCTGAATAGCTCCTTGTAATTCCTCTGTGCGACAGTGCCGGGTCTCGCTCTCGCCTGATCTGGCTGCTAAAGAACAATAGCAGTTACCGCTTGCGCCATAAAGGGAATGGTGATGATCTTTTCTACTGGTTTACCCTGGTTACGGTAGAAGTTTTTCCGGCGGTCATAGAAGTAGCCCTCCGTCTTCAGTGCGGTCTCAATTGTGCGTTGAACCTTTTCTGTTGCGTGGAGATTTATTGCGTTGATCTTTGTTTGACTGTTCGTCGCATTTATGATCCGGTCAGAGGTATCCTCCTTACTATTGACAATCACCTTCACCAGGATCGTTCGTTTGTCCTTCCTATCTCCTCCAGCGTTCTTGAAATGATGAAACAGTTCGTACGACGTCTGAAGGCCGTTGACAATCGTTGGATTTTCAATTTGCAACGAGCCGTTTTTTAAACTTGCATCGGAAGCAATAATTGTGACGCCATTATTCAGCCACCAAAAATCATCGCCTGCGGGGTTGGAGAGTGTCGTCTGTATTCCCTCGTTTACCTTTGCATCGGGTGCATGATCGCGAACGTTTGCCTCGAAAACATATTCCAGAAGCTGCTCATCTTCCTCGCGAGTGATGAAACTATAGAAGTCAGGAAGAGCGACAACGCAAATATAGGCTTGGCACTCGAAAGTGTTCCAATCGAAGTATTTTGACGTTAGCAAAGAAAGGGTGTGCTTAGATTGCTGATGGAAAAGTGTCACCAAATCTGAGCCCGTCACGGGGGTATAACTGCATTTTACGGTCGGGAAGTATTGCTTTGTCTTATCAACAAGAATCTGGCCTCTTGTCTTGACTTTTCTGTGTACTTGGTCGGAGTGTGCCACGTGAAAATAGCTTATGGACAGAGTGGGTTTCATCGTCAATCCGTCTTCGTACAGCTTGTGGAATTTCATGACGGCATCGCGTAGTCCTTGGCTATATAGCGTCTTGGCCTGCTCTTCTGACGCACCCAGACGAAAGCATTCCTCCATGAAAGAAGTCATCTTCTGCGGAACGGATTCCTCGAATGAGTTTTTATTCTTTGCCTGGATGACAATGACCTCAATGTTGAGTTGTTGCCCTTTAAAGATGCTGAGGTCCGTGTCTTCACGAATCAGCCGGCGATTAACAAACAGATAGAAGCCATCAACTCCTCCATCGTCGCCTCCTCCAACAACGCCGCTCTCGATCTCATTGAAATCTTGATCGAAGTTACATTTCTTAAGCACCTGTTGGGCGGCGAAGATTTCAAAATAATCGTCAACCTTCAGGTCGGGATAGTCCTGCTGCTGAGTCCTCTGAATGATGGCTTTCAACAGATCTTGCGGTTGCTGGCTCATATATCTCCGTAAAAGTGCTTGCAGCAATAGGGTATACCCATACGCGGGGTGCCACAAGCCGGTTTCTTCGACCTGGGACGTTAATCAAGTCAGTTGTCGCGAACAGCCCAATCCACTCATCCGGCATCGGTTAGGCACAATTCGTCAATTTATTCCCCGAAAAACACCGATACCTCCAAAAATGATTCTTGATTGATTATTAACTGCACTGAGCGTAAACATTTTTTGCTTATGCGCCCTTTGCGCAGCGGTCGCTGGTGCTGATGGGCGCGGGCGGGACGGATGCGGAAGTATCATAGTTATTTCAATCAACTGCCATCCTGAGCGAAGCGTAGCGGACAGGGGTCCCCGGCGACAGGTCTTCGTCGCTGGGGCGGGAAGTCGAAGGATCTGCGGTTGCTTTTCGGTGGCAATCCAGCAATGCGGTTGCCCCAGCTCCGCTTTTGGGAGCTGGGAGACCACGAATCCCCTTGTGAGCGAAAAGCCTGCCGCTGGTCGCATCGCAACTGCTTGCAGATCATTTCCCTTGCCGCGCGCACAATGGAAGCAGTCGCAAACGCAAGGCGCAAATGATCACCTTTCCAGCTCCAATTCGCGCATCCTCAGTCTCTAGTCCCTGCTCCCAACTCCTGCATCTTCTCCTTTTATTCTCCTAAATCTATCCGACCCCCCCCCCCCCCAACCCCTCATCCCGGAAAATGTGTACGGAATTTCTGCCTATACTACACAATATAAACACGTTAATTTTTAGCTATGTTGACAAACTAGTAAACATAGACGTCGAATTTCTCCCCCTTTTTAGCCCTTTTCGGGGCAAGTAGGGTAGAAAACGGGCTGGTTTTGATGGGCGCGGACGGGGCGGATGAGGAGGAGTCGGAGACGGCGCGCGAGTCGGTTTTGCTCAGTGTTGCTCGATCGCAAACAATCCCGGCAGCGCAAGGCCCGCGTTGCCGACGACGATCTGCGAGAAGGCGGAGGCATTCAGCGGCGGTTCAGGGCCGATGTAGACGGTGCGCGCGCCGGCAGCCCGCGCCCAATGGACGAAGCCGGCTGCCGGGTAGACCGAGCCCGAGGTGCCGACGACGAGCATCAGCGTTGCCCGGCGAATCTCCTCCTCGATGCGCTCCATCTGAAGCGGTATCTCGCCGAAGAAAACGATATGGGGCCGCAGACGCCCGCCGCATTCGCAGCGGCCAACGTCGGCGAGCGAGTGATAGATCGCGCGATCAAGGACCGGCTCCCAGCCGCACTCGCGCTCGCAGCGGGCTTTGTTCAGTTCGCCGTGCATGTGGATGAGACGTATGGACCCGGCGCGCTCGTGCAGATCGTCGACATTCTGCGTGCAGAGGAAGTAGCGCTCACCGAGCTTGCGCTCCAACTCAGCCAGCGCCACGTGCCCCGGATTAGGCTCGGCCTCAGCCCCCGCCCTGCGCCGCGCGGCATAGAAGCGCCAGACGCGCCAGGGATCGCGCTGCCAGGCCTCAGGGGTGCAGACCTCCTCGACGCTCTCGCCGGCCCACAGGCCATCGGAGGCGCGAAAGGTAGGCAGCCCGCTCTCCGCGCTGATCCCCGCCCCGGTGAGGACGAAGATGCGGTCGTCGGGCGAGATGGAAATCGTGTTCATTGCGTCCTCGCGGCGCGCGCGGAGAGCACCGCGGTGGCGGGTACGAAGTTACCCGCGGCATCCACCAAGCCGCTCGCTCTTCCATGCGCATCGACCATTCCCGTGTTATATGCGTAGAAGAACAAGGGGCCGATCACGACTCGATGACTTAGATCGTCAAAGGCATCGAACATTTGCGCCAAGCCCTGGCTAGCGCTTTCTCCGCGCGCGTTGGGAAACTTGGTTGGATCGGTAAATCCCCACTCGGTAACCCACAAGGGCTTGTCGCGTCCGAGCGCCCAGATATCCTGGTGCAGGGTCGCGGCAACTCCTTCTCCGGCGCTGCTGGGCGAGACATATATATGCGTTCCGTATGCGTCCACGTGATAACTTGAGTTATCGATGTAGTTGAATCCGTCCACATCTTTGAGCATTGCGACAACCTTTGCCGGATTCGATAGATGATGCGGCGGATTGTCACACAGGTCGCAGCCGTGGGCGATGCCGAAGGTGATGATTTTGGCCTGGGGATAATAGCGGGGATCGTGCAGAATCTCCGCCCCGGTCTTTAAAAACTCGCCGTATCCGCGCAGCCAGGCGTGCAGCTCATCGGCAGTCAGGGCGCGGCCATTGGGCGCATCGGCATCGTAGTAGTAGCTATCGTCCTCGTTGCCGAATTCGACCGCATCGATGGTGAGATTGGCAGCCTTCAAAGCATCGAGCAGATGGCGCAGGCGATGCGCGAATTTATCCAGATTGATCTGGCTCAGCTTCTTCGCCTTCCATCCGTGCGAGTGCGTGACTAGAGAAATATCGTAGTCCTCATCCATCTGGACAATGTTGACCAGCACGCGCAGATTCTGCTGCTTGGCCAGACGAATCTCTTCGACGAAGTTGCTCACGCCCGCCGGCGATCCCGAACTGGGTCCGTCGCGAAACCATGTGGCGTGAAGAGCGCGGATATCTTCCATTGCCTTTTGCCGCGCGGCCTCGCCCGACATACTCAGACCGGAACGATCGATGCCGATCTCCGGCAGCTTTTGCGCTGAAGCATTCGGCGAAGTGGTCATCATTGCCAGCGGCGCGGCAAGTAGGAACAGGGCGATCGGCAGATAACTCCAAACAATCTTTGGAAGATGAAGCCGCGAATTAGAAAAAGTGCAATGATTAACCATTTCTTTCTCCATCAATGAAAAAATATGGTTACTGATTTATCGGCAAAAATCAAAGCATTGAGGCCGCCGTCTTCACGGCTCCAGCAGAATCTTGCCGGTGGTCTTGCGGGCCTCCATGTCGATCTGCGCCTGTGCGGCCTGGATGAGCGGATAGACGTGCTCGGCGCGCAGCTTGATCTCACCGCTGGCGGCCCAGCCGAGGACGTCATTCGCGCGCTGCTCGAGCTCGGCGCGCGTGGCAATGTAATGCCAGAGCGTGGGACGGGTGATGAAGAGCGAGCCCTTGCTGCTGAGCTGAATCAGATCGAAGGGCGGCACGGGACCGCTGGATGCGCCGAAGAGCGCGAGCATTCCGCGCGGGCGGAGGCAGTTCAGGCTTCCCTCGAAGGTGGTCTTGCCGACCGAGTCGTAGACCACATCGACGCCCTTGCCGCCGGTGAGTCGCTTCACTTCTGTTTCGAAGTCCAGCTCGGTGTAGAGGATCACCTCGGCTGCTCCCGCTTCGCGGGAAAGCTCGGCCTTCTCGCGTGTAGAGACGGTGGAGATGACGCGCGCGCCCAGGCGCACGGCCATCTGCGTCAACAGCAGACCGACGCCGCCGGCTCCGGCGTGGACGAGCGCCGTGTCGCCGGCGTGAAGCGGAAAGGTGGAGTGCGAGAGGTAGTGCGCGGTCATGCCTTGCAGCATCGCCGCCGCGGCCTGCTGCATGGAGAGGCCCTGAGGAATCTTGACGAGCGAAGCGGCCGGAGCGAGCGCGTACTCTGCGTAGCTGCCCAGCACGCCGACCGAGGCCACCGCGTCGCCCGAGACAAAGCCTGTGACGCCGGGACCGAGTTCTTCGACGGTGCCTGCCGCCTCGCTGCCTGGAGTGAGCGGCAGCGCGGCCTTGTAAGTGCCCTTGCGGAAGTAGATTTCGATGAAGTTGACGCCGGTAGCTTCGACGCGGATCAACACCTGGCCCGGCCCCGGCTGGGGGATGGGCAACTCGGCCAGAGTGAGAACCTCCGGCCCGCCTGTCTCGTGAATCTGAATGGCTTTCATCGCACGTTCAGGATGAACCCTGGGGGCGCACAACCGCAAGCGGGATTTTTCTAGTTTGAGTTCCCTGATCCCTGCGTTTACCCTTCCGAGAGCATGCTCGGCTCTTCGGTGGGTTGCAGGCGGATGATCTGGGCGATGGCGTAGGGAGCGCGCTGCTGGCTGGTATGGAAGTGGCGCACCTGCAACTCGCCCAGCAGGCCGACGGCCAGCAACTGGATGCCGGCGACGATCAGCACTCCGGCGATGACCACCAGCGGCCCATGCAGCGCCATCACGCTCTGGTTGTAATGAAAGAACTTCATCGCGATCAGCGCGGCCGACAGCAGGCAGCCACCCAGGAAGCTGAGCGAGCCCAGGCTGCCGAAGAAGTGGAGCGGGCGGCTCATATATTTCAGCAGGAAGCGGATGGTGAGCAGATCGAAGAAGACTCCCATGGTGCGCCCGATGCCGTAATGGCTCAGGCCGCGCTCGCGATTGACGTTGTGGATGGGGATCTCGCAGATCGTTGCGCCGTACCAACTGGCCAGCGCGGGGATGAAGCGGTGCATCTCGCCGTAGAGCGGAATGCTCTGGATCACCTCGCGGCGATAGGCCTTGAAGGTGGTGCCGAAGTCGTGGATATCGACGCCGGAGAGCCTGGCCATCAGCCAGTTGGCGCAGCGCGAAGGAAAGCGGCGCAACATGAAATTGTCGACCCGCTCCTTGCGCCATCCGCTGACGACGTCGTAGCCCTCGGCCAGCTTCTCCAGGAAGAGCGGAATGTCGGCAGGGTCGTGCTGCAGGTCGCCGTCCATGGCCAGAATGTACTCGCCCGAGGCGTGATCGAAGCCGGCGGCCAGCGCCGAGGTCTGGCCAAAGTTGCGGCGCAGCTTGATGACCAGAACGCGGCTGTCCACCGCGGCAATCTCGACCAGCAATTTGTAGGTGTGGTCGCGGGAGCCGTCGTCCACCAGCACCAGCTCAAAGCTCTCCCCCACCTGCTCCATCACGTGCTTGAGGCGGGCATAGAGAGCGGTGACATTCTCCTCTTCATTGTTAAAAGGCACAACGATCGAGTATTTTGCCATGCCTCCAGTATAAATGGAATGCGAATTGGAGGGTGAGCAGCGCGTGCGAATAGGATTACGCCGCACCGAAATGCGCTCGCTCCCGAATGCGGAATCCGTGCGTGGATTGCTTGGGTGCTACCGCTCCAGGTCTTCGAGCATCGCCTGCATCTCGCTGGCGGCATGGCTGTTGCCGCTGCGCTGGGCGCTCGCGATGCCGCTCCTGAGCCGCTCGATCGCCTCCGTCCGGCGTCCGGCCGAGGCTAGCGTCTGCGCGGCCATGAAGTAGCCGGCGGTGTAGTTGGGATCGTTGGCCGCCAGCCGGCCAAACTCGGCCAGCGCGGCGTCGGTCTCGCCCGTGCGGGCCAGTTCCATCGCCAAGCCGTAGCGGGCCAGGCTGTTTGTGGGGTCGAGTTCCAGAATCTCTTTGAGGCCGGCGATCTTGTCCATGATTTTCCTTTTGGGCTTTCTGTCCGATTATTGCAACACCGTGCGAATCAGGCGCAAGATAATGGCGTATGATTGGAATTGAGGAGAATCCCTATGGCAACCCAAGCCCAGCCGCGCATCAGGACAGAGCGCTCCTCAAGATTGCGGAAAGAGCCCGACCAAAAGGCAGAAGAGGATTTCCTCGCCAGAGTTATGCTCTCCGTCACCGCATCGCTTGACTCGATGAGCGAGGAAGAACGCGAAGAGGCTGTTGCGGCAGCGGAAAGCGCAGTCGCTCATCTTCAATAGTGCTTCTGCGGCAAGCGCCGGAAACCTTGCAAGTGCGCTCGTCCAGCCGCAGACTCAGGATCAATTCCCAAAGCGCGAAGAGCTGCCGCAAATGCAGCTTCATCTCTCGCGTCCACGGCCTTGCTCAATGCTTTCTGCGCCCGCAGTTTGGTTGGATCAAGATGCTTCTTCGATCCGGAATCTTCGCGCATCTGACGTAGAATTTCATTCCCTTTGTCGTCAAGGTTTTCCTGGTTCTTTCCCATCCAGTGCCCGCCTGTTCCGGTTTGTTGACTCGTCGTGCCGCGCCACAATTCATCTTTCTAACTGATTGTATGCATCTTTGCGATTCCCTGTACCGAAAGCAATCGAATGCGCTGGACGATTCCTGTCGGATGGAAACATGGATTGGGCATTCATAGCCGAAATCTGAACTGTGAGCGCCTTCACACCGCCGCCGGTTGCTTCATTTTATCCTGCACAGAGTACACTAAGCGCAAGCCTCTCGATGGAGACGAATGACGATGAATCCCCCCGAAGTCGATACCCTCCTGCATCCCGCGGCACGCACCGTGGCCAGCACGCGCTCGGAGATGACCGAGCTGGTGCTGCCCAACGACACCAACGTTCTGGGCTACCTGCTGGGCGGGCGGCTGATGCACTTCATCGACCTGACCGGCGCCCTGGCCGCGCATCGCCACTCGCGTACCTATGTGGTGACGGCGGCGATGGACCACATCGACTTTATCCGGCCGGTGCATATGGGCGACCTGCTCACGCTCAAATCCAGCGTCAACCGCGCCTTCACCACCTCGATGGAGGTGGGCGTCAAGGTGTGGGCCGAAAATACATTGACCGGCGTGCAGGCGCACGTGGCCAGCGCCTTTCTGGTCTTCGTTGCCGTGGACAAGGAGGGCCGGCGCGTGCGCGTGCCGGAGGTGATCCCGGAGACAATCGAGGAGCAACGCCACTACGCCGACGCGCTTCTGCGCCGCGAGCATCGCATCGCCGACGCAGCCCGCCGCAAGCAGGAGAAGGCCGCCCACGCGCAGCAGGCCGCTGAACCGCAAGCGCATTGAAGAGCATCTAAAGGCTGGAGTTCTCAGTTCACAGTTCTCAGTTTTCATGGCATACAGAACAGGTTGGCATTGATATCGGATACTGAGAACTGAGAACTTAAAACTGAGAACTGAATGAAGGAGCAAACAAACAGAATGGCTCATTCGCCCGCCATGCCCGCCCCCGTCGCACTGCCCGGAGTCTCAAAGATCGTCGCCATCGGTTCCGGCAAGGGAGGCGTCGGCAAGACCACCGTCGCCGTCAACCTGGCCATCGCGCTCTCGCGGCTCGGCCAGCGTGTCGGCCTCATCGACGCCGACATCTACGGCCCCAACGTTCCGCTGATGATGGGATCAAGCCAGCAGCCGCGCATGGGCGGTGAGAATCGCATTCTGCCCAACGAGACGCACGGCATCAAGACCATCTCCATCGGCTACATCTCGCCCGGCGACAAGCCGCTGGTGATGCGCGGACCGATGCTGCACCAGATCATCCGCCAGTTCCTGCAACAAGTGGAGTGGGGCGAGTTGGATTACCTCGTCGTCGATCTGCCTCCGGGCACCGGCGATGTGGTCATCTCGCTGGTGCAGACGGTTCCGCTGACCGGAGCCGTGGTCGTCAGCACGCCCAGCGACGTCAGCCTGCAAGACGCGCGCAAGGCGCTGGAGATGTTTGCGCAGGTCAACGTCGAGGTGCTGGGCATCGTCGAGAATATGAGCCACTTCACCTGCCCGCACTGCGCGAAGGAGATTGACATCTTCTCCCGCGGTGGCGCCGAGCGGACGGCGGCGCAGTTCAATGTGCCCTTTTTGGGCTCCATCGAGCTGGTTCCGGCGATCCGCGAGGGCGGTGATCGCGGGCTGCCCGTGGCGCTGGCCGGGCCGAAGAGCCCGCAGGCCGCCGAGTTCTATGCCGTGGCGGAGAAGCTGATGGTGCGCGCCGAGGCTGCTGCCGCCGCCGCAACCGATGTGATCGAGATCATGTAACCACTTGCGGTGGGGCAGCCGGCTTCGCCAGCTCCGCGCAGGAAAATGGCGCGGACGTGAGCTGATCCATTGCAAGAGCGGAAACTTGCCGTCAGTAGTGCGCGATCAGTTTCTGGGCCACAGCTTTGGCCAGAGCAATCTTCTCGGCAGGCGAACGGCCTAGAAACATGGAGATGACGATAATGTCTCCGTGTGCCTTCACGGCCAACTGACTGCCAAAGAAGATGGCGTCGGAGCCGATGCCGGAGACCGGTTGCGCATTCGAGAACTCCCGGCGCGCGTTGGCGGCATATTCGCCGAAGCGCGGAGCGTCGCCGGAGTGAATGAGGATGCTGAGCGACTTGAATGCATGACCGAAGCGGCAGGGATCGGTGGGACTGCGCGTGAGTTCGACGCCGACGGCGGCGGAGACCTCGGCCTCGGAGAGACGGTTACAGACAGCCTGAGCAGATGCCGCCAGATTCGCAAGGGGCAGCACAAGCAAAATTGCGCCAGCAAACAGATGGGATATTTTCATGATCGGGAGTCTAAGTTATCCGTGTTACCGGTCTGTTAATCTCACGCAATTTTTCAAGAGAAATTCGTTTCCCGGATAACTCAAATGAAGTTTCGGAGTTACATGAACAAGAAAAAGCGGGGCACAATGCCCCGCTTTTTCCGTTGGTGTTAGCTGATCGGTTACAGCATTTTCGATTCTGGTGTATACAGAATCCTTGCAGTAAGGTGGCTTTTTCCTCAAGAAAAAGCCACCTTCGATGCGCTCGTAATGTCAACAAGTGAAGCGAAAATGCTCTAGCGCCAGTGGCCCTCGCGCATCTCCCAGTGGTCGCCGCGGCGGACCCAGCGATGGCCGACCCAGACCGCGCCCGGATGCGGCGGACGATCCCAGCGGCCGGGAACCCATACATAGCGCGCGCCGTCCCAGCGATGATAGCCGTCGATCCAGACAAAGCCGCGCTCCGGCGGACGGCCGCGCTCTTCAACTACGATGGGCGGGGGAGCGATGCGGACCACGATCTGGGCAAAGGCCGCAGCCGGCGCCAACGTGAATGCAAGCAACAACGCAAGTGCAATCTTCTTCAAGTGAATCCTCCTGGGTCTGCCTCGATCCATATCTCGATCCGTATTTTGATCCGTATTCTTCAGATCTGGCGGTCAGACATACGATTGAACGCGACTGCGGAAAAATAGTTGCGCGGAAAATCCGGTGCGCTCGATCCGCATTCGATTCCTTAAACAGTTAGGATGAACAGATGAAGCGAGTTTTACTCTCATGGAGCAGCGGCAAGGATAGCGCCTGGGCGCTGCATATTCTGCGTCAACAGACGGGCATTGAAGTGGTGGGTTTGCTGAGCACGCTGAACAGCGAATTTGAGCGGGTGGCGATGCACAGTACACGCCGTTCCATCCTGGAAGCGCAGTCCGCAGCAGCCGGCCTGCCGCTGTGGACTGTGCCGCTGCCCTGGCCCTGCTCCAATGAAGTGTACGAGCAGTTGATGAGCGAGGTTTGCCAACGCGCCCGGCGCGAGCAGATCGATGCGATGGCCTTCGGCGATCTGTTTCTGCAAGACATTCGCGCCTATCGCGAGCGGCAGTTGCAGCCGACCGGGATCGAGCCGCTCTTTCCCTTGTGGAAGATTCCCACCGATCAGTTGGCGCGCACGATGATCGCCGGCGGTCTGCGCGCCAAGGTGGTCTGCGTGGACCCGCGCAAGCTGCCCGCAAGCTTTGCCGGACGCGATTTCGATGCAGCGCTTCTGGACGATCTGCCAGCGGGGATCGATCCCTGCGCGGAGCGCGGCGAGTTCCACACCTGCGCCTGTGCCGGACCGATGTTTCGTGAGCCGATCCCTCTCGAAGCCGGCGAGGTCGTTGAGCGCGACGGCTTTGTCTTTGCGGATTTTCTGGTGCGGCCATTGACCGTCCAATAAGTCAAAGGCGCACCGGCTGAAAGTCGCCACTCACTCTTTTGGCATCTGATCGACATCGATAGAGGAAAGGTCGATTGCCTCGTCGCCCACGGTCCCGTCCAGAGCGCCGTGCTTCACTTCATCCTCGGTGTAGCTTCGGACGCCGAACTCCGGCGGGAGCGTTACGCCATGCCGCCGCGCCAGCTCTTTTTTGGCGACATCGGCGATGGTATCGACGACCGCCTCCAGAGTGTCGTGCACAAACTCGCCGCCTACAGATTTCAGCGTCTCATCCATCACCCGCCCTCCCGCAATCTATTCCCTAGTCCCTTAGAGCATTTTCGCCTCACTTGTTGGCATTACGAGCGCATCGAAGGTGGCTTTTTCTTGAGGAAAAAGCCACTTTACTGCAAGGATTCTGTATACACCAGAAGCGAAAATGCTGTAGTCCCTGCCTTTACGGTATCTGCGCCATCGCGAGCTCGATGATCGGCATCGGCTTGCCGTCCTTCAGCGCATAAGCCCAGAGGCCGTGAAAGCTCATGCGCAGCCCCGGTTGCGCCTTCAGCAGCGCGCTCAGCACGGCATAAGCCTCGGTGCGCTGCGCCGCCGGGTCGGCCACTCCGGTGGAATCGTAGACCACCCCCAGGTCGGGGTGGAGCAGCGCCAGGTCCAGGTGCACCGCGTCGATCTTCCAGGTACGCGCGCCGTCGGGGAGCGTGAGGGGAAAGGCCTGTGGCGGCGTGTGCTGCAGAGCGGCCTGCTCACCGTTCAATTTCTCCAGATTCGGCGAGGAGAGAAAGTCCACCGGCGACAGCAGCGCGCGCGCCGTGTCGTACGCGTACCATGCCGCCCAGGGCTGATCCTCCTTGGCCAGCTCGCGCGCCTGCGTCCACCACCAGAGGCCGTCGTGGCCATCGAGGGCTCCGGGACGCACCGAGAGGCCACCCAGCCGCCAGCCGTTGGCCGCTTGATCCCAGGCAAGAATCAGTCCCAACTGTCCCGCATTCGGCGCTCCTGCTCCATCGGCCAGCACCAGCGCGTAGCGGCCAGGCGGCAGCTTGGACATCGTCAGCGTCACGGTGATCGATCCGTTTTCATTCGAGCAGAAAAATTGCGTGTTGGCGGGCGCGGTCAGGCTGGTTGCATCCAGGAGATAAAGGCTGCGTAGTTTCACCTGTCCGCCCTTCATCAGCAGCGCGCCGGCCTGCGCTTCGCTGCTCATGCCCTCCCAGTCGGAGGCCACGGCGGGCAGCAGCGCGGCCTTCAGCGTGCCCAGGTCCTGCTGAGCGACGGCCACGGCCAACTGTCCGCCGGCCGCCATCAGCGCATTGCGATCGAGCGAGGTCATCGCCGCCAGCGTGGTGCAGCCAACCGCACTCGCCTCGACAGGCGCACCCAGCAAGACCAGCAACCCCGCCGCCGCGGTAAATTTTCTCCAACTCAAACCCATCCGGGAATTTCCTCTCCAGCCGCGCGTTTCACCTGGTGCGAGCGTCCGTGGGCCACTGATAGTCTAGTACAGTAGAGCGTTGGCGGATTGCCGCCAGAGCGAACGCACAGCGCGCGAGCATCATTTGTTGGACTTGATTGGAAGCCCGCCGCGAGCAAGGACCGGAAATCATGCGCAGCCTCGACCGAACCAACGCGTTGCCTTCGCTGGGAGATCCACGCCTGTCGCGCTGCATCCTGCCGGTGCTGCTTGCTCCATTGATGGTCGCGACTCTCCCGCTCGCCGCGCAGTCGCCGGCCAAAGCTGCCGCGGTTCATGCTCGCGCTCACGCGCACAAGCACATAGCCGTTCCTGCGCTGCCGGCCCCGGCATTGCCGGCGACTCCGGTTCCGCTTCCACCAGCCGAGCCGGAGCTGCCCGCGTGGCCGGCCAACGAGAAGCCGGCTCCGGCCGTGATCTCCTGGGATAGCCAGGGCCTGCGCATCGAAGCCGCCAACTCCAGCCTCTCGCAGATTCTGAGCGACGTGGCCACGCTCACCGGCGCCAAGATTGAAGGCTTCGACGCCGACCAGCGCGTCTTCGGCCTCTACGGACCCGGTCCGGCGCGCGTTGTCCTTGGCCAGTTGCTGCAAGGCTCCGGCTACAACGTGGTGATGATCGGCGACCAGGGGCAGGGAACTCCGCGCCAGATCCTGCTCAGCTCACCCAGCCATGCAGGCGCGCAGAGCACCAATCCCGCTGCAAACAACGCGAGCGAAGAAGACGACGACACGGACGAGCAGCCGCAGCAGCAAAACCCGCCGCCGCTGCGCCCCGGCCTCCCGCCAATGCCCGGCGGCCAGCCGCGCTCGCCCGAGCAGATGCGCGAGATGCAGCGCCAGCAGATGATGCAGCGCCAGCAGGGCCAGCCGCCTCAGCCCGTCATTCCGCCGAACTAGAGCATTTTCGCTTCACTTGTTGACATTACGAGCGCATCGAAGGTGGCTTTTTCTTGAGGAAAAAGCCACTTTACTGCAAGGATTCTGTATACACCAGAATCGAAAATGCTGTAGGGCCTCCGTTTTCCACAGAAAGATGCTCTTCACATTAAAAATATTTAACTTTTTCCGCTCAAATGCCCGGGTTTTTCCGCTGTCTATAGTAGAGCGATTCAGGGATGGATTGCTCGGGCCCTCCCCGAAGGCTCCGGTCCGGCATTCTCTTGCGGGCCGGAGCCACAGATTCTTCACAGACGGCTTCCCCGATCCACGCGACGGTCACTCCCGACCGTCGCGTCCGTCTTGGGAGTGAATCTCCTGGACAGTCAGAAAGACCCGCAGCGCCGCCCGCCTGGGTAGTGTGAAAAGGCCCTCGAGTGAAGGAAAATTTATTGGACTTGCGCCGCTTCGGTCTGCGTCTTCACGACTGCGGGGCGCGGCTGGGGACGCATCCCAAAGAAGACAACGCGCAGAATTCCATAGGCCAGCAAAATACTGAAGGCAACCGAGCCGGCCGAGGCCGCCAGCAACAACGCTAAATTCAATGCATCCGCCATGGCTTTCCTTTTCGTTCCGGAGCCCGCCGCGTACTTTATCAACTGCCCGCAGTGGCGAGTATTCCCTGCTTGCAATTGTCGCAGAAAAGCCGGCCTTGCGGTCTGACTCCTGTTGACCATCAGAATACCTTTTGGGCCTCTTTCTCGGTTACCGGCGATTGCGCGCGGTCGATCTCCGGCCGCTTTTCCATCCACACAAACGTCGCTGCTCCGTGATCGGCGATAATATCTGTACTGCACTGGAAGGAGAATTCCCCTATGTCCGAAGCTACGATTGCCCAGAAGAGCCCCTACCCCGTCGCGGTGGAAGCCGGCAAGAGCTACTACTGGTGCGCCTGCGGGTTGAGCGCGGGCCAGCCCTTCTGCGATGGCAGCCACAAAGGCAGCGGCTTTACGCCGGTCAAATACGAGGCCACGGAGACGAAGACCGTCTACTTCTGCGGCTGCAAGCGCTCCGCCTCGCCCGTTCTCTGCGACGGCAGCCACCACAAACTAAGAACTTATCCGTAAATTGAGGGAGTGATGTAGCGCCGGTCTCCAGACCGGCTGTCCGGGCGGCGTCCACGCCGCCAGACTCCGCCTGTGTGTCAGAAGACCCACAGGACAGCCGACCA